>ERZ773055.304-NODE-304-length-32136-cov-6.365668_pt1 | contig 32136 bp, 29 predicted proteins | sample MGYA00580515_ERZ773055 | MGnify/ENA primary metagenome ERZ773055 (study PRJEB29015, sample SAMEA2737993) | human oral metagenome | biome: human oral; feature: human-associated habitat; material: dental | place: China | collected 2064 ...
GCAGATACTTCCCAAGAAGCTCCCGCTTCTAAAAGCGGGAGTAGTTCACTTTATAATAAAATAAAGAAGTATTAAGGAGTATAAAAATGAATAATAAAAAAAAGGTAATATTATTTTTAGGAGCAATCTCGTTAGTAGTTTTTGGGAATTATCGACAATTTGTGGAAAATCATAAGGGAAAAACTACGATAGAAGGAAAGGTTAGCGAAAGGGCTACCTCATCAGTGGGTAAAAATTCAAAAGAAGGCAAAACAAATGAAAAGGCAACATCATCTAAAGATGGAGTAGCTAAAGGAGGAAAAACTAGCGAGAAAGCCACTTCATCAACTGGAAATAATGAACCAATGGCAGAAGTAAAATCTGTTCCGCAGTCAAATAAGCCAGTAAATAATGTACCACAAAAACCTTCAAATGAAAAAGAAAAAAGAAATTCTGATAATAATCAAAATAAAACAGATAATTCTAAAAATCAAGATTCAAAAAAAATACAGCAAAAAGAATCAGAGCGGTTAAAAATTGATAAAAATAAAGATGTTGAAAGTCAATTTAAATTAAATACGCCAAATAAAGGTAAAGAAAGTGAAAATGATGATTCATCAAGTGGAAAATAGGTAAAAAGTATGATGTATAAAGTTCAAGTACGTTTTTTATTTCATTCAGATATAAAAATAAAAATACCTGAAATTTATGATGATTCAGTTTTTGATGATTTGTTTGGAATTTTGGAAGATGTGAATAAAAGGTATAATTCATATTCGGAAAATTCATATATTGATAAAGTTAATAAAAATAGCGGACATTTTGTAAAAGTTGATATTGAAACTGTTGAGATTTTAAGAAAAATTATTCATATGTCAAAAATTATTGGTGGAGAATATGACATTACAATAATGCCTCTCATAAGACTTTGGGGATTTTATAAACAAAATCCAGTTTTGCCATGTTTTGAAAAAATAAAAAAAGTGAAAAGACTTGTGGATTATAAGAAAATTGTTATTGACAGTAAAAGAAATCGTGTAAGAATTGGAAAAAATCAAGAAATTATAACAGGTTCATTTATAAAGGCTTATGCAATTGAAAAAATGGTTGAGGAAATGAAAAAAATTGGGATAAAGGATGCAATTGTAAATGCTGGCGGGAGCAGTATTATTGCTATTGATGAATGGGGAATTATCGTTGAAAATCCTGAAGATGAAAAAGAGATATTGAGAAATGTAGATGGAATGCCTACTAGAATAACGAAATATAAATATTCTGGAAATGGAAATAATGATTTGTTTGAGATAAAAATAAAAAATATGAGTTATTCGACTTCCAATCAAAAAAATACATATCTTATTATAGATAATGAAAAATATGGGCATATAATAAGCCCCAAAACAGGTTTTCCATCTCAAAATAAGCAAGTTGGAGTAATTACAGAAAATGCCTTTTTTGGTGATATTATTTCAACGGGGCTTTATAATCAAACACCTGAAGGATTTTATGAAATTATGGAAAAGTTGTCTTGCGAAATGGAAATTTCAGGATTTTTGATTGATAAGTCTGGGAAAATACATTATTTTAATATGGAAAAATATTTTTTAAATTTTAAAAAATGACTTTAATATGAAAAGAGAGTGAAGTTAAATGAGTAAAACTTTAAGATTATTAATTCCGCAATGGCAAGGTGAAAATCGGGAGCAATATTTTTTGGGTGCAAAACTTCTTAACTGGCTGGCACCTGAGTCGGAAGATGAAACTGTAGAAGTTCCTGTGGATAAAGAAACTGCAAACAATGAAACGAGAGATGGGATTGTAGCAAAGGATACTTTGTTAAAGCAATATAAAAAAACATTTGAGATTCTGGATGAAAAGAATCCTGATAAAATTGTGGTTTTTGGTGGGGATTGCAGTGTGGAATTGGCTCCGTTTGGATATTTGCTGGAAAAGTATAAAAATGAAAAAACTGCGATTTTGTGGATTGATGCACATCCTGACGTTACTACGACGGCGGATAATTGGAAGAATTTTCATGCAATGGTTCTGGCAAGTCTACTTGGAGAAGCTGATAAAGATATTGACAATTTGGTAACTACGAAAGTGAAACCTGAAAATGTGATATTTGCTGGAATTGATGATTCTCGAGAATTTGACAGGGTTGTTTATAAGAAGTACAATTTTAAGAATTTTACGACAGAAGAATTTCAGAAAAATGGAGATAAGATTGTGAAAGAGCTGAAAAATCGCAAGATAAAAAATGTGATAGTTCATTTTGACTTGGATGTTTTGAATTTGTACGAATTTAATTCACAGTATTTTGCAGAGCCTGAAATATTTGATAAATACAAGGATGAATTTCCTATTGGGGCTAAAATATCTACTGTTTCAAAATTGATAAATGATGTTAATGATAATTTTAATTTAATTGGGCTTGGAATTACCGAACATTTACCTTGGGCTGCAATTAAACTAGCAAAATTATTACGGGAATTGCCATTAATAAAATAGTAATTTAATAGAATACAGAAAGTCTGCTGGAAAGGAGAGAAATAGATTGGCAAAGGATATTTTACATGAATTAAGGGATATAAATTCATTGAAATCACGAAGAAATAATGTAGTATTGATATTCCTGTGTTTTGTTGTGGGAATTTTTTCTGGAATTATTGTTGGAAGTTATACGTTAATATTAAAAAAAATGACAATTTTTAGAGAGTTTTTCACTACAAATTTGGGATTTCCCAAAATAATTATCGGAATAACAGTTTTTATATTATTAGGACTGGCTATACAGTTTATGCTTTCTAAATATCCGTTAATTAGTGGAAGTGGGATTCCGCAAGTTAGCGGGCTGCTTACGAAAAAAGTAAAGTTTAAATGGCTTGGAGAGTTAATTACGAAATTTGTGGGGGGAATATTGGCAATTGGGGCTGGAATGTCAATGGGACGTGAAGGGCCTTCGGTGCATTTGGGAGCTTTAGTTGGCTCTGGAATAAAGAAGCTTACAAGGCGTTCAGAAGTGGAGGAAAAATATCTTGTAACTTGTGGGGCAAGTGCTGGTATTTCTTCGACATTTAATGCTCCACTTGCGGGAGTTATATTTTCACTTGAAGAAATTCATAAATTCTTTTCTCCGCTGCTGTTAATTTGCGTTATGGTAGCAAGCGGTACTTCTAACTTTGTTTCTAGAATGATTTTAGGTTCACATACGTCTTTTCAATACAATTTCATATTGCCAAAAGATATTCCATATTACGTAATCGCACTTGTAACAGTTGTTTTTTGCATTGTAATTACAATTACTGGAAGAGCATTCAGCTATTTTTTACTACTTATTCAAAAATATTATAGAAAAATAAATTTGAATAATTATGTGAAAATGTCAATATTTATGGTAATAGCATATATTGTAGCTGTGTTTTTTAGTGACATTACAGGCGGCGGACATGAGCTTATTGAGGAAATGTTTGGGAAAAATGTGATGTTAAAAACGATTATTATAATTTTAATATTAAAATTCTTTTATACAATGCTTTGCTATGCAACAAGCGCTCCAGGAGGAATTTTTCTTCCAATGCTTGTAATAGGGGCTTTGACTGGAAAAGTTTATGGTGAAGTGTTAAATCATTATTTTTCAATTCCAAATGAAATAATTGTGCATTTTATGCTGCTTGGAATGGCGGCTTATTTTACGGCGGTTGTTAGAGCTCCAATTACTGGAATTACATTGATTTTGGAAATGACAGGCAACTTTTCATATTTATATATGTTAATAGTTGTTTGTACGATAACTTACATTTTTACAGAACTATTAAAAATGGAGCCAATTTATGAAAGGCTTTATTTGAATATGTTTCAAAAGCAAATCTTGGAAGAAAACGAGGAAAATGAAAAAATCCAAAAACATGTCAAAAGATTGGAAATATTGGAAAAATGGTGGAAAAATAAAAAATTTGGAATTGGTGTAAGACCAGATGTAAAGGATAAGATTGTAACACTTTTAATTCCGGTAGGAGCAAATTCTGAATTTGACAATAAATCAGTAAAGGATCTTAAATTACCAGAAAATTTATTAATCGTAAGTGTGCGTAAATCTGGAAAAGATACTATTGCACGTGGAGATACGCCAATTCAAAGTGGAAATCAGCTTGTAATTATAACAGATTATGAAACTGCCCGTAAATATGCTGGAGAATTGCGGGAAAGAGGAATGAAAATTATTGAATAGTTTTAAAAAATGTAATAGTAGAAAAAAAGTCAGCTTTATGATAAAATATGTATATAATTTGTAAAAAAATATAAATAAAAATATCTAAAAATTTTAAAATTTAGAAATTTAAACAGGAGGATATAAATAAAATGTCAAATGAGTTAGGTAAAACATATTCACCAACAGAAATAGAAGACAAATGGTACAAAATTTGGGAAGAAAAAGGGTATTTTAATGCACAGCATAATAGCGAAAAACCAGGATATTCGATTGCTATTCCGCCACCAAATGTAACTGGGATTTTGCATATGGGGCATATGTTGAATAATGCGATTCAAGATGCAATTATTAGATATAAAAGAATGAGCGGGTTTGAGACACTTTGGATTCCTGGAATGGATCATGCTGGGATTGCGACTCAAAATAAAGTTGAGAGAATGTTAAAAGAAGAAGGAACTTCAAAAGAAGAAATTGGATACGATGAATTTTTGAGAAGAACCTGGGAATGGAAAGAAAAACACGGTGGATTAATCACTAAACAGTTGAGAAAATTAGGAGTTTCGCTTGACTGGGATAGAGAAAGATTTACGATGGATGAAGGGCTTTCAAGAGCTGTAAAAGAAGTTTTCATAAAATTGTATAATGATGGTTTAATTTATAGAGGAGAGTACATTGTAAACTGGTGTCCTCACGACAAAACAGCTTTGGCTGATGATGAAGTTAATCATATTGACAAAAAAGGGAAAATTTGGGAAATTAAATATAGAATAAAAGACACTGATGATTATGTGATTATTGCAACAACAAGACCTGAAACAATGTTAGGAGATACAGGGGTTGCAGTAAATCCAAATGATGAAAGATACAAACATTTAATTGGTAAAAAAGTTATTTTACCGTTGATGAATAGAGAAATTCCTGTTGTTGCAGATGAGTATGTAGATATGGAATTCGGTACAGGGGTAGTAAAAATGACACCTTCACACGATCCTAACGACTTTGAAGTAGCAAAAAGAACTGGACTTGAATTTATAAATATTTTTACTGAAGATGCGCACGTAAATTCAAATGGTGGAAAATACGAAGGATTAGAAAGATTTGCGGCTAGAAAAGCGATTTTGGCTGATTTAGAAGCTGAAGGATTATTAGTTGGGACAAAAGAACACAATCATGCTGTGGGACATTGTTACAGATGTGATTCTATTATTGAGCCAAGAGTTTCAACTCAATGGTTTGTAAAAATGGAACCACTTGCAAAAAGAGCGTTGGAAGTTGTAAAAAATGGACAAATTCAAATTACTCCAAAAAGATGGGAAAAAGTTTATTACAACTGGCTTGAAAATATAAGAGACTGGACTATTTCTAGACAAATTTGGTGGGGACACAGAATTCCTGCCTACTATGCTGAAGATGGAACAGTATTTGTTGCTAGAAATATGGAAGAGGCAAAAGCTCAAACGAAAGAAAAATTTGGAAAAGAAGTTTCATTAAGAGAAGAAACAGATGTGCTAGATACTTGGTTTTCATCAGCATTGTGGCCATTTTCAACATTAGGTTGGCCTGACAAAACTCCAGATTTGGAAAAATTCTTCCCAACAAATGCGTTAGTAACAGGGGCAGATATTTTATTCTTCTGGGTAGCGAGAATGGTTATGATGAGTTTGTATATTAATGATGAAATTCCATTTAGTTATGTATATTTGCACGGAATTATTAGAGATGAATTAGGTAGAAAAATGTCGAAATCATTAGGAAATTCACCTGATCCATTGGATTTAATTGCAAAATATGGAGCAGATGCGATAAGATTCAGTTTCTTGTATAATACTTCACAAGGACAAGATATTCATTTTTCTGAAAAATTATTAGAAATGGGTTCTACGTTTGCAAATAAAGTTTGGAATGCTTCAAGATTCGTTTTATCTAATTTAGAAGACTTTGATAAAAATGCAGTTATTGATGAGAAAGAATTTAAGCTAGAAGATAGATGGATTTTATCTAAATTGCAAACAGCTTCAAGACAAATTAATGAATATATGGATAAATATGAATTGGATTCAGCAGCAAAAGTTGCTTATGAATTTTTCAGAGGAAATTTCTGTGACTGGTATGTGGAAATCGCAAAAACTAGAGTTTATGGACAAGAAGGTTCAGATAAAACTGTGGCACAATATGTATTGAAAACAGTTCTTGATAAAGGATTGAGAATGCTTCATCCATTTATGCCGTTCATAACTGAAGAAATTTGGCAAAAATTAGGATTAGACGAAGAAACAATTATGTTATCAGAATTCCCAACAGAAAACAAAAAATATGTTGATTTGGCAGCTGAAAAAGAATTTGATTACTTGAAAGAAATCGTTAATGCGATTAGAAATATTAGAGGGGAAGCAAATGTTTCACCAGCGAAGAAAATCGAAGTAATCTTCAAAATCGTAAATGATGGAGAAAAAGAAATTTTAGAACATAATGCGAAAATATTAGATAAATTAGCAAATGTTGAAAAATATGAATTTAATACAGAAATTCCTGCATTAGTTGGATTCAAATTAGTTGAAACAACAGAAATTTACGTTCCACTTGCTGATTTAATTGACAAAGAAAAAGAAATCGCAAAACTTGAAAAAGACATTCAAAAAACACAAAAAGAATTAGACAGAGTTTTAGGAAAATTATCAAATGAAAAATTCTTGTCTAAAGCACCAAAAGAAGTTATCGATAAAGAAAATGGCATAAAAGAAGAATTAGAAAACAAAATTGCTAAATTTAGAGAATCTATTAAATTGTATCAAGGATAATTTATCAAGAATAGTTACAGATATTGAAAAGAAAATGATAAATATTGATTAGGAGGTCATCTTGTAAGTGAAAATAAATTTTTAGAGCTTGTTTAAGATGGCTTTTTTTAAAATAATGCTTGCAAGAAAGAAAATAAAGTTATAAAATATGGAAGGTAGTAATAAAAAAGTAATAAATAAAATTAAAGGAGTTGGTATGAAAAAAGTTATTTTGGTAACGTTGATGTTATTTTCATTGACTTCATGCGTAACTGGAGGAATTGGAATTGGTAGTGACGGAAAAGTTAGGGGAAATATTGGAGTGTCTACAGATGGTTTAATTAAAGGAGGAATTGGGATTGATACAGACGGTAGACTTTCTGGAGGAATTGGATTTTAACGAAATTTAATAAGGAGTTTTTTTCTAAAGTTGGAAGTAACTCAGTTTAATAAAAAATGAAAGGAAGATAGATTATGAAAAAAATAATTATCACGATATTGATGTTATTAGCATTAACATCGTGTTTAAGTGCTGGGATTGGAGTAGGTACTGGAGGAGTTCATGGAGGAATTGGAATCGGATTTTAGTGAAGAATAAAATTGGGAGGAAAAAATTATGGGAGCGTTATTTTGGGCAATTTTGTCAGGAATAATGGCAATTCTGGAAATAATTATTCCAGGGCTTGTGACAATTTGGTTTGCACTTTCAGCTTTGATTGTAATGTTTCTTTCAAATTTCATTGGAGATTCACTGATTCAATTTTTAATATTTGCTGTGCTTTCAATAATTTTCTTGATTTTTACACGTCCAGTTTTGAGAAAATATATTGAAATACAAAGGAAAACAAATTTTGATTCAAGTATGAAGGGAACAAATATAAAAGTTGTAAAAGTAGTTGACACTAAAAAAATCGAAAAGGAATATGAAGTAAAATTTAAAGGTTCTATTTGGAATGGAGTAAGTGAAGAAATATTTTCAAGTGGGGAAATTGCGAAAATTAAAGGATTTAGAGGGAATAAGATAATTTTAGAAAAAAATAAGTAATTATAAAAATAAAAAAATAGGAGGTAGAATTATGTGGGCATTGCCAATAGTAGTAATTCTTATTGTAATTGCACTAATTTATATTTTAAAATCAATAAAGATTGTACCTGAATCACGTGTACTTATCGTGGAAAAATTAGGAAAGTACGATAGATCTTTAAATTCAGGACTTAGTTTTTTGAATCCATTTTTTGACAGAGTTGCAAGAAGTGTATCATTAAAGGAGCAAGTTGTGGATTTTCCACCTCAGCCAGTCATTACAAAAGATAATGCGACAATGCAAATTGATACAGTCGTTTATTTTCAAATAACTGATCCAAAATTATATACCTATGGGGTAGAAAGACCGCTTTCAGCAATTGAAAATTTAACAGCAACAACTTTAAGAAATATTATTGGAGATATGACAGTTGACCAAACTTTGACTTCAAGAGATATTATTAATACAAAAATGCGTCAAGAATTGGATGATGCAACTGATCCTTGGGGGATAAAAGTTAATCGTGTGGAATTAAAGAGTATTTTGCCACCAGCGGATATTCGTGTTGCAATGGAAAAAGAAATGAAAGCTGAACGTGAAAAAAGAGCTAATATTTTAGAAGCACAGGCTAAAAGAGAAGCAGCAATATTGGTTGCTGAAGGAGAAAAGCAAGCTGCAATTTTGAGAGCTGAAGCCAAGAAGGAGCAACAGATAAAAGAGGCTGAAGGGGAAGCAGAAGCTATTTTGTCAGTTCAAAGGGCAAAAGCGGAAGCATTGAGATTGTTAAATGAAGCTGCACCGACAAAGGAAGTATTGTCATTGAGGGGAATGGAAACTTTTGAAAAGGTGGCAGATGGAAAAGCAACAAAAATTATTATTCCAAGTGAGTTGCAAAATTTAGCTGGAATGGTTACGGCGTTTTCAGAATTGGCTAAAAATGATAAAACTATTGAAAAATAAGTTGTGTGAGGCTGGGTAAATTACTCAGTCTTTTTTTGTTTTTAGATAAGAAATCATTAAAAAAAGTAGAAAAATATAGTTAATAGGTGTATAATATTGAAAAATACAAAATTGTAAAAATATATTAATGTTGAAAGGGATGAAATTAATGGGTGAAAAAACTGGGTTAGTATTAGAAGGTGGAGGACTTCGTGGTATTTTTACAGCTGGAGTCTTGGATTTCTTTTTGGAAAAAAATATTGAATTTGATAGCTGTATAGGAGTATCTGCTGGAGCTTGCCATGCATGCAGTTATTTGGCAAAACAGTATAAGAGGGCATTTAACGTGTCGGTAGATTATTTAGACGACAAAAGATATTGTAGTTTTTATAGCTTAATTAAAACGGGAGATTTATTTGGTGTAGATTTTGTTTATGATGAAATTCCAAATAAATTAAATCCAATTGACAATGAAGCATTTAAGAAAAACAAAACAAAATTTCAGGTGGTAATTACAAATTGTGAAACTGGAGAAGCAGAGTATCCTGAAGTTAAGGATTTTGATAAAGATACAATTTATGTAAGAGCTTCCAGTTCATTGCCATTACTTGCCAGAATGGTTGAAATTAATGGCAATGTTTATTTGGACGGAGGAGTTTCTGATTCGATACCAATAAGAAAATCTATTGAAAATGGGAATAAAAAAAATGTAGTTATTTTGACACGTGATAAAAGTTATAGAAAAAAACAAAGTGCTTTAGGTAGAATTACAGGAGTAAAATATAAAAAATTTCCTAAATTTGTTGAACTTATGAATACGAGATACATTAGATATAATAAGGAACTTGATTACATTGATGAATTGGAGGCAAAGAGTGAAATTTTTGTGATTCGCCCAGAAGTGGGATTGACTCTTGGAAGAATTGAGAAAAATCGGAAAAAACTTTTTGAAGTGTATAATATTGGATATGAAACTGCAAAAAAAAATTATGAAAAATTGAAAAAATATTTAGAAATATAATTTTTAATAATATTTCTAATAAAAATATGAAATTATAAATTTTTATAAATAACTAATAAAAAAAATAAGAAGGGAGGGAAAAGTGAAAAATGAAAAAATTTGGTATGAACTGGATGCCTTTGCAAAGACATATTCTTCGATAATTAGTGAAGGAAGAACAACGTGTTTTAGACTTTCAGTATTGTTTTCTGAAAATGTTGACTTGATAATATTGGAAAAAGTAGTAATTTTACTTGAAGAGAAGTATCCGTTTTATAATTCTGAATTGAAAAAAGGTATTTTTTGGAATTATTTACAGCAAAAGAAGACTCATTTTATGATTGAGGAGGAAAAAACTTATCCTTGTACGGATATACAAAAAGATAATCCGTTGCGAATAATTTATTTTAATAATAAATTGTCAATAGAAATCGCACATTTTTTAACAGATGGGAAAGGTGCAATGCTGTTTTTTCAGGATTTAATTGAAGAATATACGGAAAAGAAGTATTTTTCTAAAAATATTAGGAATGAAAATTTTGAAAATAAGAGGATTATTGTTGAAAATAATGGAAAGAGTGAAGATAAGAATAAATTTAAAATAAAAAATAAAGATTTAGTAAATGATAAAAATTTAAAAAAAATGATTGATTTTCCCAAAATGATAGGCAGTAAAATTAAAAATTTTGAAAATAAAAGTTTTTTAGAAAATAAAAAAAAGATTTTAAAAAAAAATGAAGAAATATTTGGAAATTATGATGAGGAAAATAATGTAAAGGAAAATAAATATGTTGATCTTTATGAAAAATATATGAGGAAAGTAAGTAAGGAAACTACGATAAAATCTGCATTTCATTTACCAATGAAAATATTAGAGAAGGGACAGTATCATATTACGACTGGTGAGATTTATATTGATGATTTAAAAATGGAAAGCAAAAAGCATAAAACTACAATTGGAAAATATTTACTTGCGGTTTATTTTAAAATTTTGCTGGATAGGTATTCTAGTGCAAAAAATCCGATTGTTATTGGAGTTCCAGTTGATTTACGAAGAATTTTTGAGGAAAAAACATATAGGAATTTTTTTATAAATATAACTCCAAGTATAGATGCTAGCCTTGGAGCATATTCCCTATCTGAAATTATCACTTATTTGGATAATTATTTTGCCTTGAAAATTACAAAAAAAGAATTTTATAAAAGTATTTATAAAGCGATGAATCCAATGAGAAATATAATTATAAAATCTGTCCCATATTTGATAAAACGAATATTTTTTCCGTTTATATTTGATTACTATGGAGAACGTGGCTATACAACAGGATTTTCCAATTTGGGAATTTTTAAAATTGATAAGAAGTATGAAAAATATTTAAAGGGATTCAGATTTTTACCACCACCAAGTAAAAGATGTAAAATAAAAATGGGAGTTATAAGCGATAGTCAAAAAGTTTATATAAATTTTGGAAATTTAACTGCAGATTATGATATTGAAAGGGATTTTTTTGTTTATTTGAGAAAAAGAGGCATAAGATCTAAAATAATTACTAATTATTGAGAATATTATAAAAAAAAATAATAAAGAAGGAAATGAAAATGTATTGTATAAAGTGTGGAGTAGAGCTGGAAGATGGAGTGAAAAGATGTCCGCTATGTGAAACGGCTGTTCCTGAAATAAGGGAAACGGAAGAAGAATTTGCAAGAGAATATCCGATTATTAATATAAATTTGTATGAAATGAAGATGAAAAAAGTGAAAAAAGCTATATTTCTATCATTTTTTACAATTTCAATTATTTCAATATTGGAGGTTTTTTTTCAAAATTTGATAATGTATGGGAAACTTGAATGGGGATATTATGCGATTCCATCTATTTTAGTCTTTGATTTGGGATTATTTGTATTTTTAGACTCTTATAGAATGAGAACAAATTTATTTTTGATATTGACTGGTCTTACAGTTTTTTTTCTTATACTTGATTTTGGAGATAAAAAATTAACTTGGAGTATAGGACGTGGAATTCCTATTGTTTTTGTATTTTATCTTATTAGCTTTGTTTTCTCGTATGTCTGGGATAAGCATAAAAGTGATAGAATGAAAATATTGAATTTTTTTATTTTTTTTGTTGGAATATTTCTTTTAGTTTTAGAATTAATTATAAGCAAAAAAATGACTTGGAGCATATTTTCTTCAATTCCATTATTTATTTTAAGTATAATGTTGCGATATGCCTACAAATCGTATAAGGAAGAGTTTAAGCGAAGATTGCACAGGTAATAAATATTGCTTATCTAGTTATTTTTATATAAATTGTAAAACTATTAAAATTATAATTGATTTAATATTAAAAACAAAGTAATTTGTAGTATACTCATACTGAAATTTGAGAGATGGAAAGGATCAAAAATTTCAAAAAATAAATATAAAAGATTGAAGAAAAGAGAGAGTGATTATTATGAAATCTACAAAAAAAATGATTTTAGCAACTTTAATTGGAGTATTGGCTATCGGTTCTATTGGTTATTCAGCTGTATCAAAAACTTCTAGAAAAAAAGCTGTAAATAAAACAGCAGTAACTTCTAAAAATTTAACAAGAAAATTTAGCTGCAGCAGCAGAAACGTAACAGTAGAAAATCTTTCAACAAATAAAGTTAGATTGACAGATGACAGCGGAAAAGTTTACAATTTAAAATTGACAAGATCTGCTAGTGGAGAATTATATTCAGGTAACGGAGTTTCTATTCAAATAAAAGGAAATGATGCTGTATTTACAGCAAGTGGAAATGATGAAAGCTGTAATTTAACAAGCGATTCAAATTCAAATAGTGGAAACTCAAATAAAACTGCAAGTGGAAATTTATTAAGAAAATTTAGCTGTGATGGTTACCAAGATATAACAGTAGAAAATCTTTCAACAGATAAAGTAAAATTAGCTGATGGTTATGGAAGCATCTATAATTTAAATTCTACATCAGCTGCAAGTGGAGAAAAATATTCTGATGGAAATATTTCAATTCACATGAAAGGAAACGATGCTGTTTACACAGAAAATGGAAAAGATAAGAGTTGTACATTAAAAAGTACTGGTCATGGTTCTATTGAAGAATAATAGATTTGTTTAGAAAACTGTATTTAAAATTTTGAAAATAAAAATTTTGAAATAAAGAATTTTATGTTTTTTGTAAAAAATTCTAATCATTGAAAAAATCTAATATGAAAAAGCTGTTTATATAATCTTAATAGTTATATCAAATGGCTTTTTTTATTTTTCTAAAATATTTGATTTAAAAATTAAAATAAAACTATTATAGTTGAAAAGAATATGATAAAATTTGATAAAAGGTTTATACTATTTCTCATTTAAACAGCGAGCTAGTTATAAATTTTTTTGCAAGGATCAAGATTCTCTTGTCAGCAAATAATATAATTTTAAACGGAGTTTAGTATAAATGATTTGATATTAATAAATTTTAGAAAGGAGAAGTTAAGTGTTAAGAAATATAAAAGAAAGCTACCAACATTCATATTTTCTATATTTAAAATTGATAATAGCAGGTATTATTATTGGTCTTATCGTTGGAATAATTGATACGATTTTTGGAAGAGGATTGCTTTTAATTGGAGATATTCGGAAGGAATATTTGTATTATTTTGTGCCTTTCTTGGCTTTGGCAGGACTTTTAATTGTTTTTATTTATCAAAAATTTGCTGGGAAGACTGGCAAGGGGATGGGACTAATTTTTGAAGTTGGTCATGGGACTGAGAAGGAGATTCCTTTAAGACTTGTTCCGATTGTGACGGTTGCAACTTGGATTACACATTTATTTGGAGGAAGTGCTGGGCGTGAAGGGGTTGCTGTGCAGCTGGGGGCGACGCTTTCTCATAGATTTAATAAGTACTTTAATTTTCCTGATAAGTCTAAAGTTTTTTTGGTAACAGGAATGGCGGCAGGCTTTGGTGGATTGTTTCAGACTCCGATTGCAGCATTGTTTTTTGCATTAGAAGTTTTGACATTGGGAAATTTGCAGTTATATGCCTTGCTTCCAGCTGTTGTTGCAGCATTTACTGCTAGTTGGACTTCATCTTTTTTAGGACTGGAAAAGTTTACTCACATTGTGAATACAACTTTATCAATAACTCCAACGACATTTGTAAAATTTGCAATTTTAGGAATAATTTTTGGAATTGCTGGAAATTTATTTGTTTATTTACAAAGTTTTTTGAAAAAATTTGCTGCAGAAAAAATTAAAAATCCATATTATCGAATTTTTATTATCGGAATTTTTCTTAGCATAATACTTTTATTATTGCACGAAGGTCGATATACTGGGCTTGGAACAAATTTAATTGAAAACAGTTTTTCAGGGAAACCAATTTTTGGATATGACTGGATATTAAAATTATTATTGACAACATTGACATTGGCTGCTGGATTTCAAGGTGGAGAAGTGACGCCACTATTTTCAATTGGAGCTTCATTGGGTGTTGTGATAGCGATTTTCTTTGGATTTCCGATTGAATTTGTTGCTGCGGCAGGGTATATCAGTGTATTTGGAAGTGCGACAAATACTTTATTAGCACCAATTTTTATTGGTGGAGAAGTTTTTGGATTTAATAATTTGCCATTTTTTGTGATAATTGTGATTTTTGCTTATCTGGTTAATCGGAAAATATCGACTTATGGATTGCAAAAAAACTATTTTGAAGAAATTGAGTAATTGTTTAGTTAAGTTGAAAAAAATAAAATTTGTTTTTATTTTCAAATAGATTCGGATATAGAGTTTTTTAGTTATAGATCAATAAAAAAGTAATAGTCGAAGTTCATTTGATAAATTTTTTAAATTCCAATAAATAATGAAATAAAAATATAGAATTAAGGTAAATATATATATAAATATTAAAAAATATTATATAATATCTATAAGTAATATGAAAGTAAAATAAGGAGGAAAAATGAAAAAAGCATTTGGAATTTTATTGGTTGGATTATTATCAATGTCGTTGGAGGCACATAGTAAGGATGCTAGTAGAAAGGTGACAAAACCAGTAGGAGTAGAACAGAATGTTTCTGTTAAAAATAATGAAAATAAAGATTTAAATGAAGATTTTCCTGAACAAAAAATGATTGGAATGGCTAATCCTGCTTCAGTTTATTGTGTGGAACAAGGTGGGGAGTCAATTATTAGAAAAGATAAAGATGAAAATGAATATGGAATTTGTAAATTTAAGGATGGGAAAGAAGTTGATGAATGGGAGTTTTATAGGCAAAACCATGATTTGACAGAAAAGGGAGTTCCAGAAATTAATAAAAAATAAAAAATTAATTTCTAAGTAAATAATCATTGTTGTATAAGCAATGGTTATTTTTTTGTAAAGAAAAGTTGAAAAAAAACTTTTTATATAGTAAAATCTTTAGTATAGGAGGAAAAATGAAAATTTCTGAATTTATTAGTGAAAAAGCGGCAAGCGGGATGCGGTCAGAAATAAAGAGATATGGCGGGAATGAGATATTTTTTAGGGGAATTCCTGATGAGAATGGGATTATTTCTGAGTTTGAGGTTATTGCTAGGGGAAATGCTGGCTCTGTTGCTGCGTTGCTGAATATGATGAGAAAAAATGAGGTTATAATACATAATCATCCATCTGGAGTGCTGATTCCATCTGATGAGGATGTGAATATTTCTAGTATGTATGGAGAAGTTGGTGGAGCTTCATATATTGTAAATAATGATGTGGATGATATTTGTGTGGTTGTGCCTTTAAGGGAATTTATAAAAATTGATATTGATGATTATTTTGGAGAAAATGGGATTATTCATAAAAATTTTGGAAAGTTTGAAGTACGGCGGGAGCAGTATGAGATGGCTAAATTTATTGAGAAAAGTATGAATGAGAATAGGAAACTGATAGTTGAAGCTGGGACTGGAACGGGAAAAACGATTGCTTATCTTTTGCCTACATTAATTTATGCTATTGAAAATAATTTGAAGGTAATTGTTTCTACAAATACAATTAACTTACAGGAACAGCTTATTAATAAAGATATTCCACTTTTGAAAAAAATTATTGATGAGGATTTTAGTTATCAAATTGTAAAAGGAAGAGGAAATTATCTTTGTAAAAGAAAACTTTATAATTTAGAGATTGATGATAAGGAAACAGATACGGAAGATGAAAAAAAAGAAAAAAATGTTATAAGAAATCTCATTGAATGGGATAAAAATGTTACGAAAACAGGTGACAGGACTGAGTTGAAACATGAGATTCCAAATAGTATTTGGGAAAAAGTGAATAGTGAAGCTGATATGTGTAAAGGTGTGAAGTGTCCGTATTATTCAAAATGTCATTTCTTTAATGCAAGAAGAAATGTTTCAGATGCGAGACTTCTTATTGTAAATCATCATATGTTTTTTGCCGATTTAGCAATTAGAAATCATACAGGATTTTATACAAATTATTCAATTTTACCAAATTATGATATTGTAGTTTTTGATGAAGCTCACAATATTGAAGATACTGCTCGGAATTATTTTACTTTTGAAACGTCAAAAATTTCCTTTGGACGGCTTATGGGAAATATTTATAATAAGCGTGTTGTAAAATCAAACAATGGAGGGGCTCTTGTAAGACTTTTGACTTATTTGAATGAAAGTCTTTCAAGTGAAGAATATAAGGAAGTCGATGAATTGCAGGAGGATGTTGTTGAGGAACTGAATAAATTTTATGATAAGGGAATTGATATTTTTGACAAATTAACTTATCTTTTTTCGGAAAATAATGATAACAAGGAAATTAAAGTAAAAATTGATAAGGAGAAAATGCAAAGAAATAAATTTTTTTGTGAGGCTATGAAATTAAATAGCCAGTTTAAGGAAATTTATGGAAATTTAGTTATAAAAATTAATAAATTTTTAAATAAAGTGAGCAATTATAATTTGGAAGATAAAGAGGGATTCTTATTTGAATTTTCAAGATATTATGAAAGATTGAAGCAATATTATAAAAAGTTTGAGTTTATTTTGGAAGGGAAAGAGGAAGGCTATGTTTACTGGGCAAATGTTACGACAGTTCGTCCAAATGTGAAATTGTATGCGACACCATTTGATATTTCAGATGAACTAAATGATAATTTGTTTATGAAAATGGATAGAATGATTTTTACTTCAGCGACACTTGCTGTTGACAATAAGTTTGACTATTATAAAAAAAGCGTTGGACTTATGAAGGAAAAACATAAAAAAATAGATGAAAAAATTGTAAAATCACCATTTGACTATGAAAAGCAAATGAAAGTCTATATTCCAGAAGATGCACTTAATCCAACGAATATTGAGTTTATGAGGGATTTGGAAGAATTTATTGAAGGGGTGATAAAAAGTACGAAAGGACATTGTTTTTTATTATTTACTTCACATAGTGCTTTAAATTTTTTGTATAACCAGTTAAAAACACGGTTTTCTGAAAAGGAATATACCCTTATAAAGCAAAATGATTTTCCACGGCATGAAATGATTGAAATATTTAAGAACTCTAAAAATCCGATATTATTTGGGACAGACAGTTTTTGGGAAGGTGTTGATGTTCAGGGAGATCAATTAAAATCAGTAATTATTACAAAACTGCCGTTTAAAGTGCCAAATGATCCTGTAACAGAGGCTATTATTGAAAATATAAAAAAAAATGGGCAAAATCCGTTTAATGATTATCAAGTTCCACAGGCTGTGATTAAATTTAAGCAGGGAGTTGGAAGGCTTATTAGAAGTAAGTCAGATAGTGGGAATATAATTATTCTTGATAATAGAATAATAAAAAAAATGTATGGAAAGAAATTTTTGGCTGCTTTACCACAAAATAGAGTAGTTAAAAGTAAAAATGAGATTTTAAAGAGAATAAAATAGAATATTTAAAGAAAATTATAAAAGTAAAAATTTTATATAAAAAATATTGGCTTAGGATATAAAAAAGGAATTTTATAAAATTTAGGAAAGGAAAGGGAAAATGAAAGTAAATATATTAGGGCGGGAATTTCTTTTTGAAATAAAGGAAAAAAAGAAAAAAAATAATGAATCCCAATCCTATATTAAAAATAGATTTATATTTAGATTTGCTATTTTGGCGATAACATTTATGATATTTGGAATAATTATAGAAATGTCAAGGCTAAATGTAAACTATAGTGTTGGAAGTATCGCAAAATCTGATATTGTAGCTTATAAAAATATGTCGTATTTTGTGGATATTTTGGATGACAGTATTGAAGAAAAAATAATGAGAACGACACAGCCTGAATATGATAAAATAAATAGTGTAAATAGGGAGACAGTAATTGCTCTTAATAAATTTTTACGGGATATACGTAATATGAATTTGTCTGATGATGCGGCTATTGGAAAGTATATAAAGGATAATAAGTATACATTTACAAATGCTGATATTAGAGAAATAGCAGCAAGGACCGAAAATGTGGAATATTCTGTAAATCTTGATGAAATTATGTCTGAAATTTACAGCACAGGAATTTATAAAATGGAGAATTTACCGAAAATAATCCGAAGAAAGGATATAAAAGCTGATAATCTAGATATGAAGGTTCTTCAAAATTTTATAAAGCCAAATTTGGTTATAAATGAAGAGGCTACAAAAAAGAAAATTGCAGATAATATGATGTCATTGAAGGATAAGGAAATTAAGATTTATAAAGGAGATATTATTGTAAAAAAAGGTGAAATAATTGATTCAGATGCATTTATGAAATTGGAAAAACTGAACTTGATAAGAAACGGAGATAAGTTTAAAAAAGCAGTTGGACTGACAACAACATTTTCATTGCTTTTAATTTTAATACATTATCTTCTTAAAAAAAATGTAAGAAAAGTTGTGGAATCGAATGCATTTTACCCAACATTAATTACAATAATAATTGTAAATGTAATTTATGTTTTATTTTTAAATAATCAATTTTTTATTTATTTGCTTCCTTTTGCGATGCTTCCGATTATTTCTACAATTTTGGGAAATAAAACTTATGCGATTATCATAACATTTTCTAATATGATTATGTTATCTCAGGAAGAATCATGGTTTTTTGTTACAATAGCAGTTTCACTTATTGCAATTTACAAGGCGGATGATCTTGTTGGTAGAAGTGATATTATTAAATTGAGTTTTTTTCTAGGGATATTTCAGGCATTATTGGCATTTAGCTATGGATTAGTAAATCAGTCGAATTTGGGATTAATAATGATAATGATTGTATTTTCAGTATTTTCAGGGATTTTGACTGGGATGATGTCACTTGCGATATTGCCGTATTTTGAAGATTACTTTGATATTTTGACAACGATGAAATTGCTGGAATTAAGTGATTTTTCACATACGTTGCTTAAACAGTTGCTTATAAAAGCTCCAGGGACTTTCCATCACAGTATAATGGTTGGAGCACTAGCTGAAGGAGCGGCTGAAAGTATAGGAGCAAATGCCACTTTTGCGAGAATTGCCTCGTATTATCATGATATTGGAAAAATGAAACGTCCAGAGTTTTTTGTGGAAAATCAGAGGGATGGAATTAATCCACATAATAAGATAAAACCTTCATTAAGTGCATTAATATTGACTTCCCATACAAAAGACGGATATATAATGGGTAAAGAAAACAAATTGCCAAAGGAAATACTGGATGTGATTTTACAGCATCACGGAACAACTTTGACTCAATATTTTTACTATAAGGCATTAGAAAGTGGAGAAAAAGTAGTTGAAAGTAACTTTAGATATAGTGGACCTAAACCGAAAACAAAGGAATCTGGAATTATACTTTTGGCAGATACGGTGGAAGCGGCTACGAGAACACTTGAAAATAAAAGCAAGGAAGGAATAGAAAATTTTATTAGGTATTTAGTAAAATCAAAAATTGAAGATAAACAATTAAGTGATTCTGATTTAACTTTGGGAGAATTAGAAAAAGTTATTCAATCCTTTATAAATACATTGCAAGGTGTTTATCATGAAAGAATAAAATATCCGAAAATGGATGAAAGAACTAAAAAAAATAAATAAATTAGATTGTCGAACTCTAATTGGAAGATGGAGAAAATATAAAAAATGGAAAAAGAATTGAATGCAGAAAAAAAAATAGAAATAGATATAACTTATAACATTGAAAAAATTGATAGTTTCTTTGATGAAGAAAAAATAAATAAGTTTATAAGTTATATTTTGAAAGATGAATATAGTGAAGATTTTGATAAAAATGAATACTACCTTTCATTATTAATTACAACAAATGAGGAAATTCAGAAAATAAATCGAGAATACCGCCAAAAAAATGCTCCAACTGATGTAATTTCTTTTGCTTACAATGAAACAGAAAATATTGGGGAAGTTAATATGTTGGGTGATATTGTAATTTCGATTGATCGTGTGAAGGAGCAATCAAGTGAATATGGACATTCTGATGAACGTGAATTTTACTATGTTTTATGTCATGGAATGTTACATTTATTGGGATATGACCATATTGAGGAAGAAGATAAGGTTGTTATGAGAAGACGAGAAGAAGAAATTTTGAGTAAATTTAATTATACGAGATAAATTTTTTACAAAAAATCTAGGAAGGAGTAAAAATTTTAATGGGAAAAAATAAAAATAAAAAAAAGAAAAAATCAATATTTTCATTATTTCGTAAAAAGAATAGATATAATTGGGATATAAAAAAGGAAAGGGCAAGGGATAAAAGACTTGTCGATAGTTTTAATTTTGCGATTGAAGGGCTAATTTCATCATTGAAGAATGAAAAGCACATGAAAGTTCATATACTTGCGGCAATTATTATTGTAATTTTAGCGATTATTATAAATGCGAGTAAAGTAGAAATTTTGATAATTTCATTATCGGTTTCATTTGTATTAATTACGGAACTTATAAATACTGCAGTTGAAGCAATTGTTGATTTGGTTTCTCCTGAACGGCATCCACTTGCGAAATTGGCTAAAGATGTAGCAGCTGGAGCGGTCTTAGTTGCTGCAATTAATGCACTTTGTGTGGGTTATCTGCTGTTTTATGATAAATTGCTGGATATTTTTGATGGTACGAATAAGTTACATATTATTGCTGGAAGAAAAGGTAATATTTCAATTTTGATATTAATTTTGGTTTCAATTTTGGTAATTGTTTTAAAAACATTTTTTAGAAAAGGTACACCGCTTGAAGGAGGTATGCCTAGTGGACATAGTGCAATAGCTTTTGCAGCTTTTGGAATACTTGTATTTATGACTTCAGATGTAAGAATATTGGTTTTGGGATTCTTTATGGCTGCATTAGTTGCTCAAAGTAGAGTTAAGTCTGGGATTCACAGTATTAGGGAAGTTTTGTTGGGTGGACTGCTTGGATTTTCAGTTGCGTTTGTTATATTATTTATAATGATGCAATTTGGAATTTTGTATAATTAAAAATTGAAAAAGATTAAAAAATGTGCTATAATACTTAACGTTAAAAGTTATCTAAAAAAGGAATTGTTGAGAAAATTTATTTTAGATAATCAAAAAAATTGATATAAAAGTTTCAAAAATAATTTGGATTATAAATTGTTTAAATAAAATTAAGAATTTAGGAGTTGGAAAATAAATTATGTTTCAAAAATTAGACGATGTTGTTTTAAAGCATGAAGAACTTACAAAAATGCTTATGGATCCTGAAGTTGTATCAGATCCAAAGAAAATTATGGAGTATAATAAGGCTTTAAACAGTATTGATGAGGTTGTTAAAAAGTATACATATTACAAAGATCGTAAAGAGGAATTGGAAGGTTTAAAAGAAGACTTAAAATCTGAAAAAGATGCGGAAATGAAGGAAATGATGCATGAAGAAATTCATCTGATTGAAGAAGAAATTCCACATCTTGAAGAAGAATTAAAAGTTCTTTTACTTCCAAAGGATCCCAACGATGATAAAAATGTTATCATGGAAATCCGTGCTGGAGCAGGTGGAGATGAAGCGGCATTATTTGCAGCTGATATTTTCAGAATGTTTACAAGATATGCAGAAAGAAACCGTTGGAAAACTGAAATCATTGAAAAGAATGAAATTGGTGTTGGCGGATTAAAAGAAGTAACATTTTTGATTAAAGGACACGGAGCTTATTCAAGATTAAAATTTGAAAGTGGAGTTCATCGTGTACAAAGAGTTCCAGCTACTGAATCTTCTGGAAGAGTTCATACATCTACAATTACGGTTGCGGTATTACCTGAAATAGATGATGTAAGTGAAGTAGAAATTAATCCAAATGATTTGAAAATTGATACGTATAGATCAAGTGGTGCAGGTGGACAGCATGTAAATACTACTGATTCTGCCGTAAGAATTACTCACTTGCCAACTGGACTTGTGGTAACTTCACAAGATGGACGTTCACAAATAAAAAATAAGGAAGCTGCAATGAAGGTACTAGTTTCTAAATTATATGAAATGGAATGTGAAAAACAAAGAAGTGCGGTTGAAAATGAAAGACGTTCACAAGTTGGAAGTGGAGATAGATCTGAAAAAATCAGAACTTATAATTTTCCACAGGGAAGAGTTACGGATCACAGGATTAAATTGACGCTTCATAGGCTTGAAGGAATTTTGGATGGGGATCTGGATGAGATGATAGATGCCTTAATAGCTTATGAGCAAGCGGAATTATTGAAAGAGGTTGGAAGTAATAATGAATAATTTGCTGGATATTTTGAATAAATCGGTTAATTATTTGGAAAAACAAAAGGTAAAAAATGCTCGATTAACAGCGGAAAGTATAATTGCTGAAATAATGAAAATGGAAAGAATTATGCTATATGCTGAATTTGAGCGAATATTATCAGAAGATGAATTAAAAAAAATCAGGGGGAAATTAAATGAAGTAGTAAATAAATTAAAAGAAAAGAAGATGTCTGGTGATAATAATTTTGAAAATACAGTAAAATCTGAAAAACAATTAAAATTACTGCTTGATAAAAGTATTCAATATCTTGAAAAAAATGATATTGAAGAAAGTAAATTAATCGCAGAAATTGTATTTTCGCATATTTTGAATATTGACAGAATGATGCTTTTTACAAAGTATAGAGATGATATTGAAGATGAAAAAATCGAGAAAATCAGATATTTTATTCAAAAAATTGGACGTGAAAAGTTTCCAGTTCAATATTTGCTAAATGAGCAGGAATTTTATAAAAGAAAATTTTATGTTGATAAAGGGGTTTTGATTCCACGTCAAGATACGGAAATTTTGGTAGAAAAAATGATTGATATTTTAAAAACTAAAATTTCAAAAAATCAAGTGCATCCAAAAATACTTGACATTGGAGTTGGAAGTGGTATAATAGGGATAACAGCTGCATTGGAAGTAGAAAGTTCTTATGTGTTAGGTGTAGATATTTCTGAAAAGGCACTTGAAACTGCTCAAAAAAATAAAGAGATTTTAAAAGTTTCAAATATAAAGTTTTTAAAATCTGATTTATTTGAAAACGTAGAATTTAAACAGTTTGATATGATAGTGTCAAATCCGCCGTATATTTCCCTTAATGAAGTTGGTATTATGTCAGATGACACTTTATTACATGAGCCAAGCGAAGCACTTTTTGCAGAAAATGACGGATTATATTTTTATTATGAAATTTGTCAGAAGGCATTTGATTATTTGGCTGATTTTGGATATTTGTTATTTGAGATTGGCTATAAGCAGGGAAAAAATGTTTCAGAAATCATGAAAAATTTTGGTTTTAAAAATATTGATGTTATACAGGATTTAGCGGGATTGGATAGAGTTGTTATAGGACAAAAAATTATAAATAAAATTGAAAATTAGTTAAACATTAAATAGTTTTTGATATTTTAAAAATATAAAAATTATTTAATTAAAAAAGAATGGAGATGAGTTAATGATTAGTGATAGGAGATTTTTTAAAAGAACAGGAGTATCATTATTGGGTTTAGTGTACTCAATAATATCATTTGGAAATGAAAATATTAAGGAGGTGTCGTTAAAAGGGAACATTGAAAGCGTAAGTACGCCTAAAAAAGAACCTGCATCGGTAGCTTCAACTAAAACTAATAATTCTCAATTGGAAAAATTAATTAAAAATCAATATAATAATAAAAGCATAGATTTAAATGTAAATACAAGTTTAAAAAATATGCGTGATAGTGGAAGTTATGAGCGTCCAAATGCAAATACTTACACAGCGAACAGAAAAACTCAGCAAGGGACACCTGATATGAAATTATCAAGAGAGCAATTACTTGCTGTAGCGGAGAAAATTTTCCAGAATGAAACTGGCGGGGTTAGAAATAATCTAGTTGACTGGAATGATGGAGAAAATTTTCCGTCACTTGGAATTGGACATTTCACGTGGTTTAAGGCTAGCGGTGGAAGAAGTGGATTTGGAGACAGTTTGCCTGATATGATTGCCTATTATAAGGAAAAAGGTATTACATTGCCAAAATTACTTGCAGAATTTAAACATTCCCCTTGGAACAGTAAATCAGAGTTGATGGCTAAAAAGGCTAATGGGGATAAGGATATTCAAGAATTAATCGCATTTTTTGACAATACAAGAGATATTCAGGTAATGTTTATTTATGACAGATTAAAAAGTTCACTTGATAAAATGATACAGGCTTCTTCAAATAAGGAAAATTTAAAAAATCAATTTGAAAGAATGGTAAACACTCCCAATGGGCTATATGCATTAATTGACTATGTAAACTTTAAAGGTGAAGGATTGAAAGGTGTTTCATCATATAACAATGTTGCTTGGGGATTAAGACAAGTACTTGAAAATATGAAAGGAACAGCAACTGGACAAAGTGCATTGGTAGAATTTAGTAATTCTGCTAAAGACATATTGGCAAGACGTGTAAAAAATGCTCCAAGAAATGAAAGCAGATGGTTACAAGGATGGTATAACAGAGTAGACACTTATAAAACATTTGAAATTGGAAGTGCATATTAATAGATATATTTAAAAACAAATAAAAATTGTGGAAATTGGCAGGGAATTATTAAATTCCCTGTTTCCTTTAAAATAAGAAAAATAAAAGAAAGTGAGAAAAATAAGTTAAATGAAAATTTCAGATTTTGATTTTGAATTGCCAGAAGAGCTGATAGCACAGCATGCAGTTAATCCAAGAGATCATTCAAGATTGTTAGTATTAAATAAAACAGAAAAAACATTGGAACATAAAAAATTTTATAATATAATAGATTATTTAAAAAAAGATGATGTTCTTGTAATTAACCGTACAAAAGTTATTCCAGCAAGATTGTTTGGGCATAAGGAAAATGGAGTTGTACTTGAATGTTTTCTTTTAAAAAGATATGATTTGTATACGTGGGAAGTTTTGTTAAAACCTGCTAAAAAGTTGAAAATTGGGCAGAAAATCATATTTTTAGAAGGAGTTCTGGAGGCGGAACTTTTGGAAATTAAGGAAGATGGGAATAGAGTTGTAAAGTTTAATTTTGAAGGAAGATTTGAGGAAATATTGGATAAGTTGGGGGAAATGCCGCTTCCGCCATATATTATGGAGAAATTGGAGGATAAGAACCGATATCAGACTGTATATGCAAAGGAAGGGGAGTCTGTCGCTGCTCCAACTGCGGGACTTCATTTTACAAATGAACTTTTAGAAAAAATTCGTGAAAAGGGAGTTATCATTGCAGAAGTATTTTTGGATGTGGGACTTGGAACGTTTAGACCTGTACAGGTAGAAAATATACTGGATCATAAAATGCACAGTGAAAAATACCGGGTACCTGAAGAAACGGCTAAAATTGTCAATGAGGCTAAGGAAAAGGGTAACCGTGTAATTGCAGTAGGGACAACATCGGTAAGAACATTAGAGTCAGCTGTTGATGAAAGCGGGAAACTTATGGCAGATGAAGGAAATACAAGTATTTTTATTTATGGAAATTATAAATTTAAAATTGCTGATGCGATAATTACGAATTTTCATTTGCCGAAATCTACGTTAATTATGCTAATTTCAGCATTTGGTGGAAAAGAATTTATTTTTGAGGCTTATAAAAAGGCTATTGAAGAGAAATATAGATTTTATAGCTTTGGAGATTCTATGTTTATTTATTAAATTTTATTTAACTTGAGATCAAAAACCTTTTGTCAAGGAGTATTTTAATGAAAAGTGATGATTTTAGATGTAAAAATTGTGGTGGAATGATGCGGTTCGATCCAAAATCTGGGAATCTGAAATGTGAGAATTGTGAAACAGAAGAGGAATTGCCAAAAGTTTTTACACATAAAAGACATGATATAGATGATTATGAAAAAAGGATAAAAAGTAAAATATCTGAAGAAAAAACTATTGTTCAATGTAGTTCCTGCGGAGCTATGGTCGAGATAGAACCACTTGAAACTTCAAAAAAATGCCCTTATTGCGATACAAATATCGTGTTGAGCGAAAAGGCGGTATCTGTATTAGAACCTGATGGAATAAGACCTTTTATTGTGGATAAAAGAGAGATAGGAAATCTTTTTTCAAATTGGATAAAAAGAAGATGGTTTGCTCCAAATGTTTTAAAAAATTTGTATCAAAGCGGAAAAGTAACTGGAATATATCTTCCATACTGGTCTTTTGACAATAGTGCAGATAGTGAATATACTGCTCAGGGAGGAATTGACAGGACAGAAACTTACGAAGAGGATGGAAAGACGAAGACAAGGATAGTTACAGACTGGTATTATGTAAGTGGAGAAGTTGAAAATAAATTCAGAAATGTCATAATGAGAGCTTCCAGAACGTTAAATGACAGGCTTTTAAAAAGTCTTGGAGAATTTAATGTGGAAAATACGATAAATTTTGATTCAAGATATTTGTCAGGGTACAATTCTGAAATTTTTAAAATTTCCATGAGGCAAGGCTATGAAGAGGCTAAAGTAAAAATGGAAGATGAAATTTACAATACAATTTCTTCAGATGTGCTAAGAAGATATGACAGAGTACGAGATATAAGATATTCTGTCTATTGGAGCGATGAATATTACAGGCTTTTACTATTACCTGTATATTCAATGTCTTATTCGTTTAATGGAAAATCTTATCAAATTGTTATAAATGGGGAAAATGGGAAAATAGTCGGAGAATATCCAAAATCGGCTGTAAAAATAGCCATTGTAGTTATATTGGCTGTAATAGCATTGGGATTGTTGTTTTACTATATGAATAAATAAAAAATATATTGGAGGAATTAAAAATGGCTGGTATTTTAGAAAGATTTAAAACAATAATGGCATCGAATATTAATGCGGTGCTGGATAAAATGGAAGATCCTGAAAAAATGATAGATCAGTATTTAAGGGATATGGAAAAGGATCTTGGGAGTGTAAAGGCTGAAACAGTTGCTGTAATGGCACAGGAAAGTGCAGCAAAAAGAAAAGTTTTGGAATGTGAAGATGAAATTAAAAAAATGGAAAGTTATGCGAAAAAAGCCCTTCAAGCTGGAAATGAAGCTGATGCAAGAATGTTTTTGGAAAAAAAGGAATCTATTAAAATAAAATTGGAATCGCTTGAAAAGGAAAAAATGGTTGCGGTTGAAAACTCTTTAAAAATGAGAGAAATGCATGATAAACTTACAGCGGATATACAAAAACTTAATGCTAGAAGAAATGAAATAAAGGCAAAAATAAAAATGGCAAAATCTGCTCAAAAAATTAGTAAATTATCATCTTCTACTGGCATAAGCGGAAAAATGGATGCATTTAATTCTGTTGAAGAAAAAGCTAACAGAATGTTAGATGAAGCAAATGCAAGTATAGAACTTGATTCTCCCAAAAGAGATGAAGTAGATGACCTTATGAAAAAATATGATGATGCGGAGTCTAAGGAAAATTCATCTGCGATTGATGATGAGCTTGAAAGATTAAAAAAGGAAATGGGAATATAAAAATTGAAGGGAGAAATTTATAATGGGATTATTTGGAAATCAGCTTGCTAACATTATAGAATGGGAGCAGTATAATGATGAAACTCTTTTTTGGAAATGGTCAAATAAAGAAATAAAAAAAGGATCAAAATTGATTATAAGACCTGGACAAGATGCAATTTTTCTTTTTAATGGAAAAATAGAAGGTGTTTTTGAAGATGAAGGAAGTTATGATGTCGCTTCACAAATAGTTCCTTTTTTGTCGACATTAAAAGGATTTAAGTTTGGATTTAATTCAGGAATGAGAGCCGAAGTGCTTTTTATCAATACAAAGGAAGTTACTGTAAAATGGGGAACTAAAAATGCTATTAATATTCCAGCACCAGGACTTCCAGGAGGAATGCCAATAAGAGCTTTTGGCGTAATGGCTTGTAAAGTTGATAACTATAATGTATTTATTGATAAAATTGCTGGAATTAAACAGCAGTATAACATTGATGATGTAAAAGAAAGAGTAATCTCAATGCTGGATCAGCTGCTTATGAAATGGATAGTTAGAGAAGGAAAGGATATGTTCAATCTTCAGGCAAATTCTTATGAAATTGGAAATGGGATTAAAGAAGATATGGATTTTGAGATGAGAAAAATCGGGCTTTGTATTCCAAGCTTCACTATTTCCAGCTTCAATTATCCAGAAGAAATAAAACGTATGCAGGAAAAGGCAGCAGGACAAAGTATGGTTGGAGATGTAAACAAGTATACTCAAATGGCAATGGCTGACTCTATGGAAAATGGAACAGGTGCAGGAAATATGGCTGGAAACGTTGCAGGTATGCAAATGGGAATGATGATGGGACAGCAAATGGCAAATCAAATGAATCAGCAGAACCAAGCCCCCAATAATAATCAGCAGCTATCAGAAAATAATCATCCGGCAGGAAATACCGCTGCTCCAAAATTCTGTCCAGAATGTGGAACAAAGACAAATGGAAGCAAGTTTTGTCCAGAATGTGGAACAAAATTATATTAATTTTGTGAATCAGTACTAAATTTATTTAGTACTAAATCCCTTTTGAAAAGGAGAAATTATAGTCTATTTTTTAAACAAGGGGTCTTGCCCCTTGTGTTATAATAAATCTGTTATTTTAATGGAAAATAGCATAAAAAAAGGACTTAAAGCACAAAACTTTAAATCCTGATAAATTTTAAAAACTGAAACTTAATTAATAAATTTATTCAATGCCAAATGCTGATTTTATAGCATCATATTGCATAGTTCCACCTAAAATTTCTTGAATTTTTGAATTTTCAATTTTTATGTTGTATGGAATACTGTTTGCTTTGAATCCCTTCATTATTGAATCATCAGCATCGTAGTAAACTGGGAAAGTAAATTTGCTTTCTTCTGCATATTTTTTAGTTTCTGATAAATTTGTTTTTCTTCTTGTAAATACAACTACTACATTTACGTTATCCTTATTTTCTTCATAAAATTTTTGAACATCAGGCAATTCTGAACGGCAATATGGACACCATTCTGCTGCTAGAACTAATAATGTAGGCTTTCCATTATTAAATATTTTTCTGCTATTTGTGTATTTTCCGCTGAAGTCCCTTAATTGAAAACTAGGAATTTTAGCTCCAGCCTCCATATTTACATCAAGTGCCTTTTCTTTTCCGTAACCAATCATTAATACCATAAACATTGAGATAATAAGTAGTATTTTTTTCATTTTGAATCATTCTCCTTTTTTTAATTTGATGTTAAATTGTAGATTTTATTTAAATGATTTAAATAGATATTTAACATTTTTGATTGATAAGTTTAGTATAGCATATATTTTAAAATTTTTCAAAAATATATTTTTTTATTTGACATTATGTATAAAAATTATTATAATTGTACTAAGGAAGTAAAATGGATTTAAAATAAAACTCAAAGAAATTTAGATGAAAAATTGCCTGGAAATTATATTAAATGCTAGAAATTGGTGGAATAATTACAACTTTTTAGATTGAGTTTTAAGATAAATTTGTTATAAATCAGAAGGAGGAGTGAGAACAATTATATGAAGAAAATTGGAATAATAATGATAGGATTATTGGTAATAGTGTTTTTATCAATGGTATCGGGAAAAGTGGAAAAAAAGTCATTGAGCGGAGTTTCCAAGGAACAGGAAATATTGAGTAGAAATAAGGATAAATACAGTAAGCATATACGTTTTTATAACAGAATACTCAATATTGATAAGGGACTTTTGTATTATTTTGAAGATGCTGGAACAGATAAAAAATTTAGAACTATTCAAAATGAGGATATTACAGCAGATATTGCGATTGATAAGAATTTTATTGATAAATTGAAGGAATTGGAAACTAGTAAGGAAAAAGATGAACTGGATAAAAAGGCAATTGCAATGATTCCAATACTTGAAAAAATGATGCCAATTACAGATGAAATGAGAACATATTATAAAAACAAAGAATATTTGAAGGATAATTATGAAAAGGCACAGGTTTTGCATACACAATTACTTGCAACTTTGGATAAGTATAATCAAGTTACTAAAAATTATAAGAATGTATTTGAAAAAAAATCTGATGAGATAAAAAAATTAATGATAAAGGATTATGATAAACGAAGACAATTCATTACATATAATCAATTTATGTTTATTATTGAAGGTGAAAAGATTATAAAAGAAATACATAAACAAGAATTAGATGCAAGTGACTTTATTTTAAAGGGAAATGCTAAACAATTTAAGAAAATGGAAGAAAAAATGGATAAGGCTCTTATAAAATTTGAAAAATCCTTAAAAAATACAAAACAGCTTGAAAAGGAAGGATATACACCTGGAGATCACAGTGAATTTGTCCAAAAAGCCAACAAATTTAATCAGTCTGTAAATGTATTTATTCAAAGAATAGAGAAAAAGGAAAAAGCCTCACATTCATCAGTAAGTGACAGTTTCTTTGCCCAGACTGAGGAAGGAACGCCAGAAAATTTACTTGCAAATTTCAATGAAGTGATAAAGGAACATAATAAATTATTGGTTAAAAAAACTAAGAAATAATATTTTAACAAAAAGATAGCAAGAAATCTCCTTGTTCTATAATTTGAAGATGAATTGCGAAAAATAGTTATAATACACTAGAGTAGGGACTATCCGTTGAGCTCGGTAAATATATACAGCTAACAAAAGGATATATTTCCAAAGAAGCTTATGCTTCTAAGATCAGGAGCGGTTCATATAAAAGGAAAGATTTGATTTCATCAGATTTTTCTTTTTTTTTTAAAAAAGATAGGGTATAATTTTAGTTAAAAAAATATTAAGGAGTGATAATAATCGAAGAAAATAGTTTTATTTTTATTGACATAGAATTTAAAAATTCAGAAAGTAAATAAAATTGAAATTTTATTTAAATTGAGAAGAGGATGGAAATAAGATGATGAAAAAATTAATTATATTTTTGATGGGAATAGTAAGTGTAAATACATTTACAGGAGAAATTTTGGAAGAAAAAGAGAAAATTGAACCACCAATGACAACTCAGATAATTTGTGGCTTTCCACCTTGTGATATAACAGAGGGAAAATGTGTAATTCCTGGATTTAAGGTGGATGGAGAAAAAATGAATGAAGCTGAAAGTTATGATTTGAAGTATATTGCAAATATGCTTAATACTTATATGGAAAAAGGTTCACTTGAAATTATAGGACATACAGATTCATATGGTTCAAAAAAGCATAATTTGAAATTGTCGTTGATAAGGGCGAGAAATGTGGCTAAATTATTACGAGAATATGGGCTTGATAAAAGATTTTCTATTGAGAAAATTATAGGAAAAGGTGGAGAGATGCCTATGGATACAAATGCAACTGTAGAAGGGAGATATAATAATAGAAGAATTGAAATTATTTTGAATAATTTAGAATATAAAAAAACGAGATTTATAAATGAATAAAATGTAAAATAAGTTTAAAGTAATATTACTATGAATTTTTATGATTGTTATTCTTTTCAAGTTATAAAGTTTTACAGTTTGATACAAAAGGAATCGAAGTTAGCATGTTCAAAAATTTGTAAATAAAAAAACTATTTTACCGAAATAAAATAGTTCTAAACTTATAATATGAGTGATATTTTTAAAGTGGTGCCGCTTGTCGGACTCGAACCAACCACCTACTGATTACAAGTCAGTTGCTCTACCAGATGAGCTAAAGCGGCACTAAATGGCGGAAGTGACGAGACTCGAACTCGCGACATCTTGCGTGACAGGCAAGC
>ERZ773055.307-NODE-307-length-32043-cov-11.334751_pt1 | contig 32043 bp, 37 predicted proteins | sample MGYA00580515_ERZ773055 | MGnify/ENA primary metagenome ERZ773055 (study PRJEB29015, sample SAMEA2737993) | human oral metagenome | biome: human oral; feature: human-associated habitat; material: dental | place: China | collected 2064 ...
TTTCTGGACGAGCACGATGTGAAACTGTTGGTGTGATGGCGGTGCTGCTGTACGGAGCGAAAACTTCGTACAGCAGCACCTTGACCCACCCATCCAACAGCAGAGGAGTATAATGCTGCCGCATGGCTCCTTTATGATGCTGTTGGCGAGAATGAACTGCTTGAGTAAATCCCCTATAGAAATAAGGGATGGGCTAGTGTTCTGGATATTTAAGGGACGAAAGGGACTGCATGAGGATGGGCATAAAAGACTTGCGCAAAGTTTTGCAAAATGAGCAGATTGACACGCACTGCTATTCTCTGGATGAATCAGAACCCATTACGCTTGAGATTGTTTATTGCATTAGATATTCGGCAGACGGCTATGAGGTTTCGATCAACGAACGAGGGCGTTTCGTGGATCGACGGATTTTTCCCGACGAGACTTCAGCGTGCTGTGCATTTTTGAATCTTATGGGGAAATATCACAACGAGAGCCTTCGGAAGTATGCGCTCGCATAAAGCACTTTGCAACACGCAGAGTGCTTTTCTTTATACAAAAAGAGAAAGCCCCCGCCAATAGAGGGCGGAGGTTCAGCCTCTTCTTAAGAGATGTGGTACACCTTCACTGCTAAAAAGACAAGGGATATCTGCGTGTTGTGGATTTTTCGGAATGAAGAATGGAAGCACGGTGATTGTTCCAATTGTGCTGAAGAGATGCTATGGAAAATCTACGTGGAAGAGGCTGTTTGGACAGCATGGCGTACTATACTCTTATGGTGCTTAGAGATATGATCTGCGTACACAAAAAGAGCCCTGCCATGGGTGAAAGCTATCCAACGGCACAAAGCGCCGGGACGATCCGCCCTGCAAGGCTCATTTTTCTCAAGTATACTGACGGCGGCAGATATTGTCAAGGCGTGCGGGCACGTTCTGTTATCATTGGTATATAAATAAAAGAGGACTGCTCGCTGAGTCGCGTCCCGAACGGGCGCGGCTGGGAGGCATCATGCTCCACTCACGAATAGTCCTTTAGCATTCTCAGTATAGCAGACGAGGTAGATTTGGGCAAGGCGAAAAGGGAATATCGGGGGGCTATCTGTACGAAGTCACAGCAATCCAAAAAGCTCGAGAGTGCGTTCAAGACCCCCACCAAAGGAGGCGCACCTCAAGCTTCTAGATGCATTATCGCAAAGTATCTTGAGAATGTCAATCGTTGTTCTAAGGAGGTTGACGAGAACGAAGAGCTACTGGCAGTGTATCATACGATGCGGCGTTTGAGGTGTTCGACCGTACGAATAGGCGTCGTGGGATGGGACATTCAGAGAAAGCTATTTTTCCCAAGGGAATATGATTTAGAGGGGGAGAGAAAACGCGTGCCTTACGGATAATCTTCCGTTGAAAATGGATGGAGGCTTTTATGGTTCGTCAAACAGAATGCAGCAAAGGGCATGTATCTATATATGAACAAGAAAGCACCCTGTGGGAGCAGTCTGCTGAGGGCGATTCCCTTAGCAAAGGCACGACACAAGATGCTTTATCTGCCGCTATTGTATCAGGTGTGAGGCGGAATGTAAAGACGGAAGTGGATGCTGATGCGTTTACTGTGAAAAAATCCCCCCTCGCCGCTACGCCACGTCCGAAGACAGGCGTTAGTGCGGCCGAGGGGAGACTTCCCAAAGGCGTTTCCCCGCAACGTATCCGGGTTATGAGCCCGGGCGAAGAGAGTCAAACGCCTTCTGTGAAGCCGATTCCCCCACAAGTCCTGATCGATAAACAGGGGGAGGAATAAGCCTCTTTTGTTAGCCATATTGTAGCATGGTGACGGCACGAAGTCAACGCAGTCACATTTGCGGCTCTTTGTCAAATGTTGTGGAGAAATATTATAGAAAAATTTCAGGCTGTCTTTGTTCGTCGGCTTTGCCGTGCTTCGTTATTGAGCATATAGAGAATGCGGCGGCGAAAGTTTTCAAAGTTCCGGAATCCATAGCAGACACGCTTTAGAACTTTGATTGTATTGTTGCAGCCCTCGGTGAATCCGTTGTTATAACCTGTGCGAATACCGTTCCAGATTTCTTCTTTCCATTCTTCCAATGTTTTCAGGACACGCCTAAAGGGAGCGATGCCGGCAGCAAGAACGTGTTCCTTAAATCGCCGCAGCCGTTCCTTTAAATCTGCACGATCGGTGCTGTCAAAGAGGCTGCAGTATTCTTCTTTCAGTGCATGGGCATGGGCTAATTTCTCAGAAAACGAAAACATACGCGACAGGTTGATATGTTCCTTTGATGTAAGTTTTTGTTCCCGCTTGAGCAGCGTACGGCGTGCATTCTTAAACCACTTTCGCTGTGCCGGATCAAGCCCCGCCTGAACTTCTTTGCGGATGCTGTCAAGGGCGTCATTGGCAAGTCGGACAGCATGAAACTTGTCGGCCGCTATTTGCGCATTGGGCAGACACTCTTCGACAAGTTTACGAAAGAATGGGGACAGGTCTATGCTGACCAGCTCGACATTCGCCCGGTCTGTAAGCGAGTAATTCCGGAATTTATCGTAGAGTGTGGCCGCACTGCGATCGTCGATGATGTCACAGCATTTGCGATGCTGCAAATCGTTGACCACAACTTGAAATTTTGCACCGGCATTTCCGCGAAACTCATCAAGCGAAATGACGGCACTCAAGGACGGCTCGGGCGCTGTATCTTCCTTCTCAACACGCGCAGCACGTGCAAAGTGACGCATGACCGTCGTTGTAGAAATACCATGTCTGTGCGCAATAAGGGATGAAGGAACAGGATCAGCAAGCTCTTGAATGATGTGTTCAATCTCACTGCAAGGTATTTGTTGATAGCGTTCAATGAATGAATTGCTCTCGGAAAAGGTTTTTCCGCAGTCTTGGCAGCGATAGCGGCGACGTTTGTAAATATACTTTATTTCCGCGGAAAATCCGCATAAGTTCTGTTTGCGATAATCATGAACATAGGTGTATGGCGATCCGCAGAAAGGACAATCATGATGTTTGCGCGGAAGATGAAACTCGATGCAGTCAGACGCTACGAATTTCTTGCAGGACTCTGGCAGTTTTAACAAAAACATGGTAAAATCTTCACACATGGCGATAACTCCTATCTCTGTTTACTTTGGTCGGATACAGTATAGCGGAAAATCGCCATGAAAAAAAGGATGGAAAGCCGTAATTACGGTCGTCCATCCTTTTCTTCATGAAATCGCAAATCGCATTTAGCGGAAATAGACATGCACCAGTATATCCAAAACTACCAGGATTGGAATGATGTACGCAACCATTCCGATCATCTCAAAGCGGTTTGTCTGCTTATACAGCAGCTTCTTCTGCCATTTCTGCGCCTCCATAGACATGTGCTCAAAATTCTTCGCCGTCAGTGCAAACATATCGCGGCAGCCACGATCGACGTTTTGGAGTGTCGCTGTCTGCTCTTCCTGAAGGTGATCGGCTTCGGCCGAAAGGACGGCGGTGATCTCCTTCAGACGAGAGCCGTATGTTTGCAGCTTTTCACGTTCTTCCTGCAAGGCAGTCGCTGCCTCTTTCAGCTGATCCAGAACACTAGACATATAGTGCAGCATCGGCAACAGTTCTTCCGTCTGTGATTTCTCATCAGGAGATTCGCTTGTCTGCGCAGCAGGTTCATCTTCCTGCATTGCCTCATATTCGTCAATTTCTGTCACGGTATCATTCCCCTTTCAACAGGACAATCACTTTTTCAGTTCAGGGTGTCCATGTTTGTCGTTGTAGGTCTTGCTGCACTTTGCGCAGAGCCAAAACGGGCCGTTCTTCCCGTTGAGACGACGCAAGACAGTACGGCATGACGGGCAATGTTCAATGATCGGTTTGCCCTTGTCATCCTCATAGAACATTTTTCGCCCGTCCTCCGGAAGCACACACGCATCATCGCTGCATATATAGAAATGCTTCTGCAGCTTCGGCGAAAATTTCTTGAGCAGTGTACCTTTGCCGCAGATCGGGCAGGACACGGCATCCTCTGATTCCGCAAGAGGAAATTCGCGTGCCTCGGCAAAGCGGATATTGTCGTTGACCACATCAATGATCTCATCCATATACGCGGTCATCGTTTTCTTGCCGGCCGCAATTTCGGACAGGGCATATTCCATTTCTGCGGTCGCATCCGGCAACGTGAGTGATGGAGCGACGTTTTCGATGAGTTTGATTCCAAAATTCGTGGGGAGCAGTTCTTTTTTCTTTTTCACAAGACACGCTTCAATCGGTTTTCCCTTGTTCTCGGTCGCAAGCAGCTCTGCAATGATGGTATCCCGTGTCGCCGGTGTACCGATCCCCTTTGTTTCTTTCAGCTTTTCGCGGTTCGGATTGTCCGCAGCAACGAAACGCCAGATATTTGTCATCGCCGCAATGAGCGTTCCCTCTGTAAAGCGTTTTGGCGGGGTCGTTTTCTTCTCTGTGATACTTGTTCCCTGTTTTCCGATTGCGTCGCCTACAGAGAGTGTAGGGACGCTCAAAACGGGTTCTTTGGCGTCCTGATCTTCCTTTTCAACGGCGCGAAAGCCGAGTTCAAGTATTTCACGCCCGCTGCCAACGAATATCTCATCGCCAATGGAGAACTTAAAACTGGTTTTCTCAAAGACGAAGGGCTTATAAAATTGGACAAGATACCGCTTGGCAATCATGTCGAAGATATTTTGCTCGTTCTCTGTAAGGTTGGTCGGCTTTTCACCCGTGGGAATAATTGCGTGATGTGCCGTGATTTTCGCATCGTCAAAGGCTTTTCCGGAAATACCGGGGTCTGCTGCGTCAGTCATTGACGCAAGCGCATTGCCGGATGCCAGCATAGCGATGATCTTGTCGGCGTCTCCTTGCTGTGATGCCGGAATGTAATTGCAGTCTGATCGCGGGTAGGACACAATTTTTTTCTCATATAGGCTCTGCACCGTATCTAAGGTGTCTTTCGGCGAGAGTCCATAGACCTTGTTCGCCTCAATTTGCAGTGTATCCAAGGAAAACGGCAGCGGGGGTTGCTGCGTCACCGTCTTTTTTTCAACATCAGAAACAACAACATCATCCGTATGGTCGATCTTCAATTTTATCGCCTGAAGCAGCTTCTTATCGAGCACACGCCCTTCTTCATCCGTTGAAATTGTGGCAGACGGTGTATATTTTGCTGTAAATGATATGCCGTCTTTTTCAAACGTCCCCGTCAATTCATAGAATTTTCGGGACTTGAACTGTTGAATCTCTTTTTCACGCTGCACAACGAGCGCAAGCGTCGGAATCTTGACGCGGCCAATGCGGAATACTGTAGTATAGCCGTATTTTCGCGCATTGACTGTATATGCACGGGATAAATTCATGCCAATGAGCCAATCTGCGCGGGTTCGTGCAAGTCCTGCGTGATACAGACCTTCAAATTCACTGTTGTCCCGTATATCTGAAAAGGCTCGTTTTAGGCTCTCATCATCCTTTGCACTCAGGAGCAGACGCCGAACTTCGCCTTTGAAATTGCAGTAGTCCAGTATCTCATCAATCAGAAGCTGTCCCTCCCGATCCGGATCACCCGCATGGATTACAACATCCGCATCTTTTAGGAGTTTTGCGACAACCTCAAATTGCTTCGATGTGTTTGCTGACGGCTTTGTAATCCACTGTTGCGGGATGATGGGATAGTTCGCCCAGACTTTATACTCCTCGCCGTACATTTCCGGTGTTCCTTGCATGAGGATATGACCGATTGCCCATGTGACGGCGGTATCTCCATTTCGGATATATCCAGTTTCTTTCTTGCAGTCATTCTTCCACAGATACGCTGCAAGAGTTCTTCCAATATCCGGCTTTTCGGCGATATAGAGAGTCTTCATAGGGACTTCCTTTCTATTTACTTTTTACCCGATATATGGTAATATCTCCCCTAAGAGGAGGTGGGTACATGGCGATCGAGGGCTTTGCCGGTACGCTGCGCAAATTACGCAAAGAACGTAATTTGACGCAGAAGCAGCTCGCCGACCTGGTGAACCTGTCACAGCGGCAAATCTCACTACTTGAGTCAAGCAAGGACATTCCACGTCCGGAAACGATTGAACGGCTGCGCCATTTCTTCAATCTGGATATTGATACCTGGAATAACCTGCTTGAACAGGAAAGCAAGTTGTCTGCACAAGCAATACCCCCGGACACGATCGGCCGCCGCGTGCGAGTTATGCGGACGTATTTCAAGCAATCTCAGAGCGAGTTTGCAAAGGAACTCGGCATCAGTCAGTCTGCTATGTCGGCAATCGAAAAGGACGCCTCTACGCCGTCCTATGAGATACTCTGCACCCTTGGAAAAATGGGGTTTCATCTGAACTGGATTCTTTATGGGGAATCCGATTCTCTACCCCCGCGTGCCATACTGGATCATGTTGCCGGAAGCCATGAGCTGCAAAAGATCAACAAGATTCTTGAGGGGCTGCCGCCGGATAAACTCACTGCTGTGCGGAAAGCAATGGAACTGCTGTTAAGGAGTTGAGGTCATGAAGTCAAAAATTTTGCTTGTTATGCTCGTCCTGATTTCTCTGCTCGCTGCTGGATGCAACGAGGAAGAGAAATACAATACGGCAAAAAATGAGTATCAGCAGATGCGTGAAGAAATATCCCGCCTAGAGCTGACGACAGGGGAAGATCGAAAACTCGTCAACGGCAAGTGGACGGAATCGACCCTTGCGATCAACGAAGAAGCATTGAGGAAACACGATGAGCTTGTACCAAAGATGGATGCAAAAATTGCCGAAATGGAAAAATATGCCACGGCAAAAACGGAAATGAATAACGACTTTGCACGCATCAAGGAGGACTATCGGCAACATGCAGGGGAATGGGCATCCCGTGTGAAGCAAGCAGAGCAAAAAGTTGCGAAATCAAAAGTCAAGCATCAAAGCTATGCGGAAGAAGCGCAGGAGCGCGAGCAAAAGATGAAAGCCGCAGCAGCCTCTAAGTGAAAATGGACAGCATCGGCAGGGCGAACGCCCTGCTTTTTATTGTCCGAATTTCAGGAATCCGAACGCCTTGCTCTTGCTTACGTTGTTCCTCTTGTCAAATTCCGTCGGATGGTAGGGATCGTATGGGTAAACCGTGAGCGCATTTGCATATTCGCGCTCTATGTTGCGTTTAATGAGCTGCGTCTCCTGATCTTTGACGGCCGCCGTGTAGGAAGTGCCAATCATGTGTGCCTCTTCAATGCTGCCGAGTGCGTCCAAGGCTTCAAGTTGATTCGCCTTTTGCTGTTCACTCAGCAGACTGTCATCCTCACTCGTTGCAATGGCAGCTGATAATTTTTGCCGCTCTGTCTGATTCTGGATAATCTTTGTAATGATGTTTTGCTGGACAAGGTTCTCAGCGGAATGGTAGGTGTGTATGACAGTGGTTGGATCGATGCCCTTTTTGTACGCATCGACTGTTTCATGATAGAAGTCTTCCAGCGGCTTGTAGGTATCCCGAAAATCAAAAATTGTCTTCATGTCCGGAAATTGCAGTGCATTTTTGATCGCGGCTTCCATTTCACGGGGATAAAGATCAATCTTACGCATTGCCTGAATTTGGTTTTGGAGCTTCTTGACCTCATTCCGGAGTGCTTCCACCGTCTGTATTGTCTCTCGAACGCTGTCCGCTAAACGCTTTAGGTCGATGACGTGTGATCCCGGTTTTATTATATCGTCCCATCCCCACGCATACGCAGGGGGAGAAGCACCAATCACACCGACAAGGACGGCTGCACATATCAGATGTTTCCTCATATCTTACCCCTCCCTATGAGCTTCAAAAATGGTTCATACGACAACAACAGGAATACCTTCTTGTCGATCTGCGATGACTCGATTGTCCCAAGGTACCGCGAATCAAAGGAATCATCGGTGTCATTAAGGAGTAACAGCGTCCCGTCCGGAATGGTGTACGTCCCCGCTTCCAGCTGCGGCAATCCATCTTTATGATAGATTCTGTAGCTGTCATCATGTGTTCGTAAATACTCCTCATCAACGGTATAGGATTCACCAGGGAAGCCTCGTACGCGCTTGAGGAGTCGAAAGCCCGCATCAACATGCAGACTCTCGATTCCCTCCGGCAAACGTACGATGACATAATCCCCCCGTGCAAGGCTTTGATTCGGCGCAGCGGCATAAAGTCCTCTGACAGCAGAATTGGTCATGTTGCAGTATAGGAGTTTTCCGCAGACTAAATGCAGAACACTCCCGATCAGGGTGAGAAAAATCACGGATAGAACAAAGATTTTGGATTTTCGTTGTTCCCTAAAGTTCATAACGTCCTCCCAGCGACCGCATGAACACCTTTGGAATGCGCATTGTGAGGACGGCAAGGGCAATCAGACCGACACACATGAGCAAATGCTTGACGCTTTGCTCCGTTGTTATGGATGCCTTTGCAACATACGAGCCGGACATACGTTGATAAACCAGATTGATATACTCGTTCGCCCATGCCGGCAGCGGCTCCCCACGCTGAATACTGTATGGCCCGCCGTTATACCCAGCAAGGGCATAGTTCCAGTCTCCAAACATCTCATACAGATTTTTCATATAGTGTGCGGAGGCGTCAAGAGCTTGCTCCGGGTTAAATGGGTCAATGCCCCATCCCGCTGCCGTCTCAGGCATAAATTGTGCGATTCCCTGTGCACCTGCTTCACTCACAGCATTCGGATTCCAGTTGGATTCCAGCTGAATCTGAGCCAGAAAGAGATTCACGGGTACACCGTATTTCTGTGCGGCTGCCGTCGCCATAGCAATATATTCCGGTGGGCCGGTTATACCGCCGTTACCGCCCATCTGCACCTGTCCCGGGAGTTCTGCATCAAAGAGATCCTTTGGGACGGTTGCGTCTTTGACGCAAAATACGCAGAGACCGACCATGATTGATACCAGAGCCAGCTTGATGGTATTGGATACAACGCCGCCCAGCGATCCTTCCGCGACAAATTTTGTGAAACCAAAAGCGGTAAAGGGAAGAGTGAACACGGCAATCATCGCAGCCAAATAGAATTCGACATACACAACCATGACATAACAGGCGAGTACAAAGAATGTGCCGATGACGAAATACGATGAAATCCATATAACAATGATGCTGCTTAGGTTATAGGTAAATTCAAAGGTACCAAACGAAGCAATCTTGTTGAGCGCAGGATTCATCAGTGCAATCGATTTTTGTACGAGAAGCTGCGGCTGTGATACATTCTGCTCGATGACAGACGGATCGCCAACGAATGTCCCTGAAACACTGGAAACGAACGCAAGGAAGAAATCGTTGACGATCATCTGCCAGTTGAGCAGTATCACATAGAGAATGCCGTATTTGACAAATTTTCCGGCCAGCTGCGGAATCGAAAACTCAAGTCCTGCCGTCAGAATCGGCAAGGCGAGATCAATCACACAGAGGACGAACAGCAGGGCAAGCCCCGCCGATTGCAGCAGTGCATAGGACTTGCTGATCATCTCAACAAGATATTCCATGAAGCCGTTAATCGATTCGCCAATTTTTTGCATCGACTCGATGCCCCACGGAATGACAGCGTTATCCATCGCAGCACCACCGGCTCCGACCACATCACCGGACAGATCGACACCGAGAGACAAGAGGTAGGGGACAGGGTCAATTTGAGAGCCATGCGTTCCATTCACACGATATTCAACATGACTATGCGGTCCATCGGAATACCCCAATGGTCCATCGTAAGCATCCCCGCCGGTATAGCCAATCACAGTGCCCTCTGGAACATACCCATCGGCGCAACTCATTGTTGCCTCGGCGCAGTCGCCAAAAAAGAGACTGCCTCCTTCCGGCGTACGAATCTCAACCCAGTAAATATATCCAGACCCAGCACCGTGTTCAACATACCCATTGAATGGCGCATGAATTGGTGTACCGGATTCTGTACCAATGTCAACACCTCTGTGAAATTGACTTGCCCGCCCCCCCGCATCGCGCTCTCCAAAGGCAGACGTCACTTTACCGCCAGGAAACGGCGGCATAGCCATTGCTGCCGAGGGAAGTAAGAGCAGGACGGCAGTGATTGCAATACACAGGCGTTTCATGGATGTGACCCGCTGCCACTGCCGCTATTTCCTCCGTTGCTGTTACTACCACCGCTGTTTCCTCCACCACTATTACCGCCACTTCCTCTACTGCTGCCGGAATTTCCGCCTCCACTACCGCTTACTGCTGCTCCCTTGATTAAGTTTTTTCCGACATTGCTGTTGGAAAAGGATTTTCGCGCAACGGATTTACCCGCTCCGCGTACGGCTGTCCTTGTACTCATGGCCGATCCAGCCTTCGCGGCCATTGCACTCTTGCCAGCAGCCGCCGCAGAAGTACCGCCTGTGAAGGGCATAGCAGCCAATGCAGCGACTGTCGTCCCGATCTGCTTTGCTCCGCTGATTGCCTGTTGTCCATCAAGAGAGGGCTGCCCGTTCATAAAGCCCGCAGCAAGGTTGGGCAACTGCCACATAAGAAAAGCCATCGCCGCATAAGAAAGTGCATATTGCAGCATTTCTCCAAAATTTGCTCCACTTTCCGGTGTCCATCCGGGAATCCCGCCGGACTTGTCAAAGAGTGCGATAAAAAGTCCTAGAATGAATGTCATCACCATCAGTTTGACACCATAGGAAATGACCGCAGAAAGCGTGCGCTGAAAAAGAAATTGCGTTTGCTTCAGTACGCCGAATGGAATAAGAATAACAGCCAGTGTAGCGAATACGTTAAACTCAATCTTTGTAATGAGTACCTGAAATGCCATGAAAAAGAATGCACTCAATGTCACAAAGATATAAGTGCTATACATAACAAGTCCCGGCCCCAAAACACTGAGTTTGTGATCCATCATGTAGGTCAGTGTGGATTCACAGGCTTCAAAGCCCTTATCCATGATCTGTGATGGAGTTAAAGGAACAGTTTCCATTGTACCACCGGATGCTGTTATGCCTGCAAACTGAAACGACTGTAAAATGGCATAGTTGATCTGATCGAAATTCAAGATGAAGAACATGAAGAAACTGATTTTCATGACTCTACTTATGATTTCCGACATACGCAGCTCACCACTGTACAGCGACCATGTGATACATATATCAATGACGGCAAGTACCGTGATAAGCTCGAATGCATGAGGGGCTAGTGCCTGATAGCCCAATATGCAGTGGTCTTGAAAAAATTTCAGTAAAGAATCAAGGAATGTTGTACTTCCAAATTCCATCTTACCACCAACTGTTCTGTCTTACTTTTGCCCAAGGGTTATCCTGACCGATCGGCATTCCTTGAATTGCCGCAGCCTCTTTGTGCATTTGTTTTATCGTTGCCTCAGTTGCATTTGCCATCGCTTGTGCTACGGCATGTTCATTTTGTTCCTTGACAATCTGCCGCTGCGATTCCATGACCTCATTCTGTGCACTGATTGCCTGAATGGAGGTTTTAATGGTGTCGATGTGTGCCTTTTCGACAGCAATTTCATTGGCAATCTGTGCGGCTTGCTTTGCCCCCTCCGGCGATTTGTTAAGATCAAGCAGCTCTTGCAGCCGTTTCTGTGATTCTTGGAGTTCCTTCATGAGGTTGTGGTAGGCGGTGATATCCTTCTGATTCTGTAAGGATTGCAACGCCTGCATTGTAATCTCAACATTGCGCTCGCTCATAGCTGTTTGGGACAAGTCGCCCGCAGCGATGACGGGAAATCTCTCATTCCAGACCTTCTGCCACATTCCTTCTTCAGATAGAATCCCAGTAGGTTTGGCGTGATCTTTCACCTTTTCTATGCTTGCCATCACTTCATTTTTGTATTTTTCCAGAAGTTTAGTTGGCAGACTCATCAGTTCTTGTAGTTGCAGTCTGATCTGCTCCGCCGTATTGGTAACAATCTTGACACTTTCAAGATAGGTTTTGAGCTGCTGTGCAATGTTTTCAGCATCAATAACCGGAATTGCTGCTGATGCAGGCAAAGGGGCGGCAGCGATACTGACCGCGATCAAGAGGACTGTTGCTGTCTTTTTCATGATGTTCGCTCCTTCCTACGTCAAAGGTGTCCATTATGGACACCTTGTTTTGGTGTTCATTATGAGCACCGTGCATAATTTTCCTTGTAATCGATCAACTCATCTTCGGCGTTTTTGTAAGTCAACCAATCTTCGATGAAAGAATCCTTGCGCATGGCTGCAAGAATCTGATCGATTGCTTGCTGGTCGTTCTTCGATGTAGCCGTGACGAACGGAATTTCAATCGGACGTAGGGCAAGCCGAAAAATCCGGTTGCCCTTTTCGCTCGAATAGTAGTAATCCTGCTTCGGCGTCATATTGGCGATGATTTCCACCTGACGGTCGTTGCAGTTAAACATCGTATAGAGTTCCTTGCTCTGCTTCGTGCTTGCCTGTTTGTTCGGCAGATACACGCGGTTCGGGCAATTCTCCATAACGGTATGCAGGAGCTCCGGCTTATTCGCAAGGTCGGACAGATTCTGCGTTGCGAAGATAATGCTCGTATTCTTCTTACGCATATCCTTAAAGTATTCGCGCAGTTTTTCTTTGAAGATTGGGTTATCAAAGAAAAGCCAGCACTCATCCAGAACGATAATGGAAGGCCCTTTTGCACTACGAATCTTAGTTTCGATTCGATGAAACAGGTATTCCAGCGTTGCCGGTACAATGGAAGGCGTCGCCATAAGCGTCTCCATTTCGTAGACCTGCCAAAATCCTGTTCCAGATACGTCTTTGTTATTATCAAAGAGCTTTCCGTGACTTCCCTTCATCGTGAGCGCTTCCAAGGTCTGCCGAATCTCCTGATCCTGCACGAGTTCGCAGAAACTGGACAAGGTGCGCCGTTCAACCGGAAATTCTTGCAGAGACAGCAATGCCTTCCAGACAAAATTATCCTTTGCCGGTGTAACCGTGACGTTGCGCTGCTCGAGGTAGGCGATGATCCACTCTTTTGCCCATTTCGCCTCATGGTCATAGTGAATATCTGCGAGCGGCTGAAAAGACAGCTCCCCTTCGTCTTCACTGGCAATGTTGTAAAAATTTCCTCCGACAGCAAGGGTAAGAGCACGGCTGGATGCCGCCTTGTCGAAGATGAAGACGTTGCTGTTCGGATATTTGAGAAAATGAGCTTCAATGGTATTGAGGAACACGGATTTTCCCGACCCGGACGGCCCCACAACCATTGTATGCCCAGAGTCACCGACATGCAGGGAAAGCCGAAACGGCGTATAGCCTGATGTATCGGTGTAGAGTAATACCGGCCCCTTGAGATAGTCGTTCCGTTTGTCACCCGGCCACGTCGCCGTGACCGGGGCGAGGTGACAAAAATTTAGGCTGCTGATAATCGGGCGGCGAATATTCGCCCGATAGCACCCGGGAATCGACCCCCACCATGCTTCCATGCTGTTGTCTGTTTCGATGTAACCCGTATATCCGAGGGAGTTGATCGCCTCAAGAATACGGTTCGCCTTCTCATTGCACCGTTGTGCGTCCTTGTCAAAGACGACCATCGTCATTGTGTAATAGCCGTAGCTTACATAATCCTGCCCAAGCTCCTGCAAGGCGACACCCGCATCGTCACGATTGAATGCAGCCGTCTCGTCAAGATCGTCTTCCAGATGTTCTTTTGTAAGTGCTTCGCGCACCTGCGTCCAGAACGACTTAATTTGCTGATTCCACCGCTGCCGATAGTCCTTCAGTTCTTTTTGTGCGTCCATTTTGGACAGGCAGATGAAGCGTGATACCCAGCGATATTCCAGATCCATGCCGTCAAACACATCAAATACACCTGGTTCGGACATCGGCGGGAAATCAAGGATTGTGACAACTCTCATGTGATTGTCACCCAGCTTCATTTCCCGTCCGCCCAGAACATCCGCATCACAGATATAATCCGTGATATAATACTGCGGATTCACGCGCACCCTATGATTCTTGTCTGATATGGTCGTATGCAGAAAAGTGACAACCTCTTCCGCCGACAGTGGTCGCAGATCGGGAAACCACGATTTCAGCATATCGCCGATGAGATTGACGTTGGCAATAAACTTCTCAACGACTTCGACGTAGAGACGCATGTCCGCGCTTTTCCCATTGTTCTTCGCATCAGCAATGAACGCATCCGTAAGTCTAGACTTAATCAACTGCGGTGGCTCAAGATAGACGGTAAAGTAATAGCGCGTCTCGAAATGCGTCTGTTCCGCATAATATGCACGGCGATCATTTTCCATCTTTTGGATGATCGGAATATCAACCTCCGAAGCATCATACTCTGTAGAGCGTCTGCGCTGCGCTTCAAAATACAGAACATAGCCGGTCGGAAGCGTCTTGATGACGTTGTTCAGGGCGGCGTTGTAGTGAACGAGATCAAGAGCCGTGGCACTCTCCATATCTGGCCCACGAAACTCATAGACGGCAAGCATGGAATGGTCTTTTCCATGCACAATGCCCGTTTCAGAGTCCACGAATGCCCACGGCAGCAGGTATTGCAGCCGGGGCTTTTCAGCAAAAGCCCCGACTTCCTGCGAGAACGCCTTTTTCCTCTTTCCAAAACCGAACAAAATTCCCCCTCCTTCTACCGGTAATAGAAGTTCTTATGTTGGCGCGAATGCCAAAAAACTTCATGGAATTGTGCGTCCTGCTGTCCAAGAAAACGAAAGATGTAATGCGCAATAGCGGCGATGATAATGACGGTAAACGTCTTGAAGATCAACCCGCCGAGGACAGCGAATACAATTTCACCGATGAATAGATTGCGTGGAATCCCCATCCAATAGAGCGGTGCAACCAGAGATCGATGAATGGGAATCTCGTAGCCTTCCGGCAGATCCTTTTCCATCTCACAACCCCATAATCGTAAGACCGCCCGCCGAATCCGAAATTGCATTGACGAAGTTTACGGCAAACAAGCAGATCGAAATAGCGAAGATGAGCAGGATGAATTTCTGCGTCCCGCCGCCGCTGTGTCCTGAAAAGAGCGCGATAGCAGCACCGACAATCCCCATGACGCCAAGCACCATAGGCAACGGTCCCGTAAGGTTATCCGCGAGCGAGTTGAAAAATTTCATCCACGGCCATTGTATGTCAAGACTGCCCGCGCCCCCTTGCTTCAGTGCGGAAACACCGGAGGCAAAAGCCTTGCTGCTCATCAAATACCAGCCCACGCCCGCACTGAAGGCTTTTGCCGCAATGTTTTTGCCCATGTTTTTCATAATGCTTTTCATTGATAGTTCCTCCCTTGAACCGAAACAGGTGTCCATAATGGACACTTCCCCTATATTTTCTCAAGGCACATACACGCCTTATCGAAAACGACCTTTATCATTGCCTCTTCGATTGATTTTTGCCTTGCGGGCAATTCTGCGTTTAACGGTTTTTCTCAGCTGCCATTTTTGACGCTCCTGCCGCTGTTTTACGGGAAGAGAATCCTGCACGTCCGCCTGTTTGGCAAGCCGCGCCCGCTCTCGTCGAAAAAATCTTCCGGCGTTCCGAAGAGATGCCGCTGCATGGGCAGATTCGCCCCGAATCACACCTTCCGATTGCTTTGTACGTCGGCTGCTGCCAATTCGGTACAGGCTGTCTTGAATGGTGTTATGCATTGACTTATATTCTGCCCATGCCTCCGGTGAAAGATCGTCAAGACCTTCCTCCAAACGAAATGCCCGTATTTCACTTAGAAGAGCATCTGCCGCCTGTCGAACTTCTTCAAAGCCATAATCCGATTCATTTTCACGCGGCTCTGCCTGTGTAATCCCATCCTCGATGTCTTGATAATAGCCATTGACCATATCATAGAATTCCATAGCGGTCTCCTTTTAGGTGTCCATAGTGGACTCCTTTATACATGACGGATGTTATACTGCTGGCGCACCGGATCATAGGATTTTACTTCGATGATGTCGCTGACGATACGGCTCTTCCGTCCGTCCGGCAGTTCAACGTGCTGGATCGCAACAACAACATCGATTGCCTCCCCGATGAGTTCCTTCACATCACCGGCTGCGCTGTCTTCCTGCGCAAGTGATTTGATACGGGTAAGCCCTTCTTCTGCGCCGTCGGCATGAACGGTACATGCACCGCCGGGATGACCGGTATTCCACGCTTTGAGCATGGTATAGGCAGCACCGTCGCGCACCTCTCCAACGATGATACGATCCGGCGAGCGGCGCATACAGTCTGCGAGAAGGCGAGTCATGTTGTAGCGAATTTTGCTGTCGCCGGTGTCCTGTTTCGTAAACATCGGGCTGTAGTCCTCGGCGGGACATTGCAGCTCCGGCAGGTCTTCCAATGAGATGAGCCGATGATACGGCGATATGGCAGCAATCGCCGCAAGGATTGCATTCAAGAAGGTTGTCTTTCCCGTTCCCGTTCCTCCGGCAACGAGGATGTTTTTACGCGCTTGAATGCTGTCTTCCAAAAAGTTCTTATACTTCTCAGACATAAAGCCGGTCTCCACATATTCTTGAAACGTAAAGATTTTCACGGCCTTTTTTCGGATGTTAAACTGTGGATTCCGCACGATCGGGGGAATCTCGCCCTGAAAACGGGCACCATATCCTTGAATCTCAACCGATATGGACGGAATATCTTCATTGACGACCTTTCCCGCCTGTCCCGCAGCCAGTTCAATGATTGCCTGTGCTTTGCCGGGCGTTAGATATATTTCTGTTTTCACTTTCCCCTCAAGATGAGAGTTGTACCATATTTTCCCATCGTCGTTGATATAAAGCTCTGTAATGTCGTCGCGCTGCATTAACTTTACAGCATCTACACCAAGCACTACATCAAAGTTCGGGTTTTCACTCGCCATTGCTCTCCTCACCGCCCTCGTCGCTCTCGGCTTCCGTCGTTTCCTCCTGCTGCACCGCAGCTTCTTCCATGAAATCGTCTAAGCCCACATCGGGATGATCCGCTTGAAAGCGCGTATAGCAGCTGATGTATTGATCCATCGCCTGACGATCGCCCGCATCAATACGCTCTTTGGCGTGGACAAGCGCACCGACCAAGATCGCCATGTTATGCACCGGAAAACCCGTTCTGCGGATAATTCGGCCAATGTCATTGGTTCGCTGCACCTCCATGTTACGCTTCGTCTTCTTCATTTCCTGTTGAAGCGCCTCCTGCTTTCTGCGCAGGTTTTCCCAGCGTTTCTCCATCTGTTTTAATGACGCCATATTTACTCCTTTCTTACTACCGTGCCGGCATCGGTGACGCCATTTTCAATCCATTGCGGGCGGAACGCCGGAGACTTCTTTTTTGCATTGCTTTTCTTTCCTTGTACAAGCAGCGCATCGCGTTCAGGATATGGGTGACTGCGGATAATGTCGCTTGCGGCGGGAGCATCATAGAGCCGTGAAAGGAAATAGCCGCTCTCGTAATACTTCACCTTGTCCGTCAGGATCGGCGGGCTGCCGCTTGCGACAATAATCTCCTGATCGCCGAGCCGCTTAATCTCATCGGCGGTCATAAGTGCCCGGCCGGTCTGCGACTTTGAATAACTCTTCTTCGAGAGAAATCCGCTGTCCGAGACGCTTTCAACCGTGATTGTCTTATTGCCAAGAAGTGATTCCGCATATTTTGCGGTGTCGTTGTCATTCGGTGCGTAAAAAATCTGCAAGTGACAGTTCATCAAAATCTGATTGTCCTTGCCGTATATATCATTGATCTGCGGCAAGCCCTGATTGATGAGGAACACCTTCATGCCGTATCCGGCAATATAGGAGAGGGTAGAGGCAAAGGACTTCAGATTTCCCAGGGACGAAAATTCATCCATCAGGAACAGGCACTTATGCTTGTAAATCGTCTTCGCTCTACCGCCCTCGTATGTACCGATTTTCTTTGCATGATGTTTGACCATCATTTCAAAGAAGAGCCGGAATATCGGTGCAAGGCGCAGCAGATCGGACGGCGGTGTCACCAGATAAAGCGATACGGGACGCTTGTAATTCATCAGGTCATCGACACAGAAGTCGCTGACGGACGTATTGCGTGCAAGCGTCGGATCAAGGTACTCTTTGAGGGCGGTATTCGCGGTGGAAACGATGCTGCCGCATTCATTGTCCGGCTTTGCGGCAATCTCGCGGAAGTTTTGACAGATAATCGGGTGCATATTGGGGGAATCGTCCAGCGTGGTAGCCAGCGGGTACATGTTTCGCATATCCTCCGGCGTATATCTGCGACTGACGTAACCGCCTTGCTCATGATCCCACTCACAAATTTCAATGCCATCGTCGGGGACATGCTCGAAATTCATCATGTCCTCAAGGGATTCCACGAATCCCTTGATCTCGAGTTTCTGCATTTTCTCAGCACCTTCGGTGGGATTGTCATAGGCATTGCCGTCCGCATCAACCCATTCATAGACAGGATTCCCTTCATCATCGACCATCCCTACGGTATTGGACTTCATGAAGGACGCAACATCATAGAGTGTCGGCGGGTGCGGATAATGCTCAGGATCAGCAAAGTGCGCATATTTGAGATGCAGGATGACAGTCGTTATGACAACGGCCGCATTGCTTCCCCAATGATCGAGTTTCCCCTTTCCTTCATAGTCTGCCAGCGTGTAGGCAAGATTCTGCGCAGCCGACACTTCTTCCGGTGTGCCGATCGGAATCTCGTCAAGTGGATTCCAGCGTGCTGTACTCCCATCCGTCGCCGTTGGTTCAAATTTGATGACAGTATGCCCCATGCGCTTACGAAAACCCGCCGTAACGCCCCAGTTTTCGGATTTGATGTCATTGACGATGACCGAGGACTTCCAACCACCAAGAAGCGTAGGGATAATGAGTCCGACGCCTTTGCCGCTGCGTGTGGGGGCAATGACGGCAAGATGTTTGTTGGAGTTGTCGCGCAGGTAGAAATGTGCAATTTTGGCATGAAATTTCACGATCCGCTTGTAGAGGGCTACGAACGGATAAACCGTGAATACATCAGACTTCGGGTCATAGCTCTGTATGCGCTGCAATTCTTCTTCCAACACGGAACGCTGCTGCATCAGTTTCTTCTGACCTTCACTTGACACGTCCTCATCTGCAAGTCGCTGTGAAATATGCATAATCTGATTCATCAGGGCGTCCTTCTTTTTATCTTGACGCCGTTCAAACCTCATTTCTGCATAGGCAACCCTTTCCTTTTGCAACGTATCTAACGTGCGCATAAGCCCCGTCACAGCACGGATGAACGAATTATCACGCTGTCCGACAACAACGCCGCTCGCGCTGATTAACTCCATCTTCGCAAGGTCTTCGTATGCGCCCCAATGAGCACTGCCGTGGGAGTCGTCCTGCTTCTTTGGCATTGTGAGAGCAAGGATGACCAGAGCAATGACAAATGCGCCAAGGATGTAGATGTTGGTTTCCTTGAATGCAAGCGGTATCTCGTCGTGGAACTGAAAATACCACCTAACATAATCCCACGGCATATAGTACGGTTTTCCCTGCAAGATAAACGGCGTGCCAAGACGAGGATTATATGCAAGCATTTCAGCAATTTTCTGCGTTGCCATCCACGCACCGACCAGCAGCGTCATCAGGAAAATATAGACGCGCACAAAGTTATTCATTGCTATACTCGTATGCGCCGATCGAAAGGTCTTGATTGATAAACACGCTGAACTGATAGCCAGGCGTAATCTCAATCGTCGGCTGTGCATCTATATCTTTGGCAATCAGCTGCTGCCCGGTACGAAGAATGGAGGCGACTGCACCCGATACCGCTTCTTCTCCGGGGCTGCGGTTATCAGTGCCGGATGTATTACCTGTCAGACTCTGCATCCCCGCTCCAAGCAACGCCGTGATGAACCCCGCACGATAAATTGAGCCACGATGATCGTCATATTTATCCACCAATCCGGGATAGCCTACGCCATCAACCGCCTGTTGATCCGGAAGTGTGAGTGACGCGCCATTGGGCAGGATGATTCGCTGAAAAACAACACCTATGCGCTTGCCTCCTGCAAGTGCCGTTTTTCCAATCAGGCGACTGCCCTGCGGAATCAGCAAATATCGACCTGTGAGGCTATCATAAATATCCTGCCGCACTTGTGCTACGACATCCCCGTTCGGGACGTTGCTTGTGACACCGGTAAGCAGCGTCGCCTGAATGACAGACCCGGCATTCAAAATATAGCCACCGCCTCCATTCTGTACGGGGGGAGAAGGGGGCGTATAGCTGATATTTTGTACGGTATTGGTACTGTTGACGGCTGCATTTCCGATTGGCTGGGTAGCGGCGATCGGCGTGCCGTCTGCGATTGCTTTTGCAATCTGGAAAGCAAGTGCGCTGCCATCGATAAGGGCGCGTTCTTTTGCCGCCTGTTCCGCAGCTTTTTCAGCTGCCTGTGTACGACTTGCCGCATCGGGGGCAATCGTCTGCATAACCGGTGCAGAAGGTGTTGACCCTGCTGGCACGGTTTCCACGCGCACAGGAGTCGACTGCACTGTAGTATCAAGTTGCGGATTCCTCATATCGCTTCCTGCTGCATGATTGTGCCCGTTCGTCTGCTGTTTTCCTTGTGTTTGTGCAATCTCGGAATACTTGGCAGGGAAGGCATCAGCAGGAGTTCCTGCGGTCACAGTTCCCGTCGGTCTCGTTTGCTGTTGTGCATTTTCTCCTTTTTCACCGCCGCTAAAGAGCGCGTTGCTCGCTACGGATGCAGCCGCAAAAATAGCCACTGCGCCTACGCCCACCATAATGAGCTTTTTCTTCACGGTTTTGGCGCGTTCTGCCGGGTCTATATCATCATACGAAACGTCGCCGGAGGTGTACCCATCTTCTTCTATAAAATCTTCTTCATTGGACTCAGAGTCTCTATGAAAGAGCTTCTGCTTGATCTTCTCAACATCGAACCCCATCACTTGTGTTTCACCGCCTTATCCTCTTTTGCCGGATCGTCTTTTTTGGGCAATATATCAACGTATTCGCGGTCTGAATATTTGAGCCGCGCGTGATCAAATACACGATCCGCAATGATATACCCATGACGGACACGATAATTCACAAGGGTCAGCTTCCCCTTGTTCTTATCTTCTACCCGATACAGGACAGGCAGATCATACTTGTTTTCCTTGCCCAATTTGATGTACGTCCGTGTTCCATCATCGAAAACTTCGAGAGGAAACAGACCTTCATCCGCACGCTTGCTGCCCTTAAACTCATAATCACGATGCAGAGCCTTATAGACGCTCCGTCCATCAACTTGCTCCGTGAATATTTCGTTGAATACTTCCTGCTCCGGTGTCACCTCCACGGAGGGGTATACGTTTTCAGGGTAGTTCCAGCATATAATCGGCGTATAGTCCTCTCGCTCCGACAATAAAAGATGATACGCGCGGCTTTGTGTGTAGATGACAAAATTTGTTGTCACGCCGTCCACAATAGGCTTGATGAAAACGTGCGGCGTGCTTCCGATCACCGCCGTTTCGATCATCCAGCGTGCGGTATCTCCCGCAATAACGCCGCTGATCTCTTCTCCCGCTTTGAGCGTAATGTCTACGACATATCCCTTGCGTGCAAAAACCTCATACACGCCATCGTAGTTATATATATACTCTAAGCGTGATTCCGTATGCCATGCCTCAGCAGTCGTATGTATGGAGGCAGATGCCGTTAGGGGCATGGCTGCGAAAGAGGATGCACCCATGATCAAAAAGGCATTTTTTACCTTACGCCTCAGTTTCACAATGTCACCCCCTTATTTCCTTTCTTCCATCTCTTTCGTGATTGTCAAATCCTTAATCTTGAGCCCGAGCGGATTGATAAGCAGCTCTTCCTCTTTCTTTGGCGGATCAAGCACAACCGAAAGCAGTGCTGTATAGCTTGTTTTCACACCTGTGGCATTCCCGCTCAGTGCAAATTCATCTTCTACCCAGCGAACCTGATACGTTGACGGTGATCCCGGCTGCGCCTGAATGGATCGGATTGTCGGCTGTATTGTTGCTCTGCCAAACTTCGACGCAGGATTATCCGTCTGCAATATGGCGTTTAATTTGTTCGCCGCTTCCTGCGTCAAAAAATGTTGTGCGTGTGCCCAGTTCGTCTTATACTGCACCGGATCAAGCGGTACCGTCCTTGTATCTCGAATGAACTGTACGAGAAACGCACGCACCTCTGCTTCCTGCGGATTGTAATTCGTCGCTTTCAGCTCGCCTCCAGCTTCCACCTGTCCCGTTGCGTTATCCACACGAACGACATAGGTCTTAAAGTTCGCTGTTGTCACGACAAAAACCATAGCAACAACACATAGGGCAAGCAGTGCCATATAGAGAAGATTTCTCTTTTTGGCAACGTCTTTATCCAATGCAAGATTGTATAAATCCGTCTGGAAGCGTTTTGCGGCACCGCGATCAAATACATCCGTCGCTTTGCCTTTTGGATAAAATCTTTCCTGTTGTTCCATACGTTCTATCACCTCCTTTTCGTGAATTTTATCATATATGAGGTTTTATGTAAACAGATAAACTGTTGATTATAGATATTTGCGTAGTATTCAATTATTGTTTATGGTGTTAAATACAAGAAAAAACAAAGTTGCTTTAGTACAGATATTGCCTTAAAGGAGGTAATATGATATTATGCCGATAACAGAAAAAGGAATGCGCATTTACAGAAATCTCTTTGAGATTTCCATGCGCCACCCTCCGGCTGGACCGGTGCGCCTCCGGCGCAATGCGGCGTCGCCGCATCTCATCATGCTTCAGAAAGCATGATGAGGCACATCCATGCGTGCATGGATGTGCAGATCGCCGCGAGCGGCGATAATACATTTGCTGCGGCAAAGGAGTCAAAATGTCAATTTTCTATTTCGAGAATACGCCGCACGGTACACGCCGTGACGGCTCAAAACTCAATACAAAATTGCATTTTGAGTATATTGCCCGTGAAGGAAAGTTCGAGAAAAGCCGGTCAAGACGGGAAGACCTTGTTTTTCTTGCTTCCGGCAATCTGCCAGAGTGGGCGGAAAACGCCTCTGATTTTTGGGAGCAAGCCGAAACCCACCGACGCAAGAACGGACGTGCATATCGGGAGTTCCGCATCGGCTTACAGGAAGAGCTGACCCTTGAAGAAAACAAAGCCCTGATCGAGCGATTCATAGAGGAGACAGGAATAAAAAAGAACCACGTATATTCATACGCGATTCATGACAAACCGGCAGCATTCGACAGCCAGCATCGCAACATTCACTGTCATTTGATGTTCAGCGAAAAAGTGTTAGAGGCGGATCGCTCGCTCTCAGAAGATAAGTTTTTCAAAAACTACGCAGAGAACGAAGCGGGTGAACCGACACAGGGCTACCGCACAGAGACGTATTGGGCGCGGAAGGAGGCAACGCTTGAACTGCGTGAAAAATGGGCGCAGCTTGTCAACGATAAATTCAAAGAAAAAGGGCTGTCCTGCCGAATCGATCATCGAACGCTGAATGCACAGCGTCATGATCTGATTGAGCAGGGGAAACTAGAGGAAGCGGTGCTGCTCGATCGGACACCGGCACCGCACCTTGGAAACATTTACAAGAACCCTGCCATGATGAAAAAAATTCAGTTCGCGATTGAGGAGGCATACCGCACGGCTGATGATTCAGAAGTCCCCGCCGATGCCACTGACGAACGCTCGCTAGAAGAGGTAAATATCGCTGTATTCGCCAACGATTTTGCACTGCGCAAAATCGCACGCGAAATACAGCAGGAACGCCTGCGTATTCACGCCGAGCGCGAAAACGCACTGGATGACCGGGAGATTGCAGAAATTCAAGACGATCCATACACGGTAACGGTGGAGGATGTCTATTCGTATTGCGTGAAAAAGGAATCTGTATATCGGAAACTTGCAGCGCGTGAATTTGCACAGTATAAACGGATGAAGAAGTCCACTGACAAAAAGATGCAATACGCCTCTGCGGTTGATCGTGTATTTAGCGGTGAATATGGTAAAACAAAGAAAGCCTACACCGCAGCGGCAAAGAAGCTACAAACGGCTCGCGCACATGCAGATGCCCTCATACAGAAAAAAGAAAAATCCCCCGCACTTTTCGATGCGCTGCGCGAAGTAAAGCGTTTGAGTGATGAAAGAAATGCACTGGGAAAGAAATTGGCTGCATTCAAAGCGAAAATGAGGACAGATGCTTTCCGGGAAAAGGTCGATGCCATCATCCAGCAGAATCAGACAGCACAGCCGACAGATGCAGCCATCGCCGCTATGTATAAAAAACATGTGGCAGCACTCAATGAAGCGGAACGCTATGCAGCGATTCGCAGCCGTCTGGAAAAAGCGGATCGTGCGATGATCCTGTTCGCGGAAAAGATGCCGCGCACACTCAATCGATATTCAAAAATAGACGGAGAGACGCCGATCGGCAGTTTGAGGTCTAAGACGTTTGACGGAAGAACCTATGCCTTCTTAGGACAGCTGCCGGATGACGGCAAGAGAATCACCATGATTGAAGCCGTTCGCATGAACGATGATATACGGCGTGGCTCTGTCCCAAAATATCAGGTGCTCTTCGACCGGGAGAAGGGACAGATTATCTCTGTTACCGAAGCCCGCGATAAGGACAGAAACGTAGAATACGTCCGTCTCTATCGTACAAAAAACAGACGTGATATACAGCACAGCACAAACAGGAAAAGAGAGGCACGTTCGCCGCGCGTCAGACAGGCAATCAGCCGTCGCGTAAGGATGATCCGTGGGAAGATTTCAGCCCTTGCAGACCGCTTCCTTAGAGAGCATGAACAGCAGGGGAAAATTACGGTACGTTGGCAGGAGGAGCAGACACGCGATAAGACGATAGCACAAGAAGAAAAAATGTACCAAAATTGGGGGAGGTAGTATTACGCTAAATACCGTAGTATAATAAAGAAAAAGGGGGGAGTCATGTGTTGCAGGTTTTATCAAGACCATATGTAAATCGTGCATCTCGGGCTTGTCAGGGGCTGATGAATATTAGGCACGGTGAAATAATGACCTATCAAACTTTGGCAAGGATATTCAAAAAAGAAATCCCTTATGATAAAACCAAACATTTGGGGTATTTATTGGGATTTTTTGACGAATGTTATATATCTCTGATTAAAGACTTTATGCGTGAACAGGATATATCCAAAGAGCAGATTATTGATATTTTCCAACTCCTTCCGGAACAAGGAGAAACTTATGATTTCAGGAGAGCATTGAATCATGGTGAGTTCTAAAGACAGACCGGACTATGTTTTATCCACGCAACTACTCGAATATGCGGCATCTATTATTGAGGAAGCCAAGCTGCCTTCCTCCACCTATTCTTTAGGCGGAGGAACGGTCTTATCCTATGTATTCAATCATCGTAAGAGTAAAGATATTGATATATTTATCAATGATCCTCAATACATGGGAGCGTTATCTCCGCGCTTTAATGAACGCAGCGAACAGGCACTGTCCTATAATGAGGACGGCAACTGTATTACGCTGTCCTTTGACGAGGGAAAAATTGACTTCATATCATCTACACAAATTACAGATTTTCCGGCAAAAACACAAACAATATTTGGCCATAGAATAGCCGTTGACGATCCGGTAGAAATCGTATGTAAAAAAATTTATTTTCGGGGGGATCGTGCATACCCCAGAGATATATTCGATCTTTCCGTATTATATGAAAGTAATCGGAGGGAGGATCTTATAACGGCAATGGCAAGGTATCCTGATAAAATCAACCAGTTCGTAAGCAAATTCAAAAAGGATCGATTAAATCCCAATATTGAACCGTATAGCGCAATATATTCGGGATCATTGCTGCCTGACGGAGAAAAATTTATTGGAAAAGAATTTTCTATTTGCCAAAAATTTATTCAAGAAGTAGAGCAAAAATGTGAACAGTCTATTTTACTGAAGCCAAAACGGCGTTCCGTAATACGAAAAAAGAATACGAGCAAGGATCAGCAACGTGATCGTTGATAATCTTCTACACACAACAAAAGGTGTCCACAACGGACACCTTTTGTTGTGCACGGGAGGGCACTTATTATCGCCCCATGCTGCGTGCTTTTCCCTGCTCTTTTTTAGGCGTAAGTGAAACCTTGCGCTTGCGGGGAATGGTTGCTTTCTTCTCGATCGGCGTCTTTGCCGGTTCAGGCTCTTTCTCAGGCGTCTTCTTCGGTGCAAAGTGCCGCTCTTTCCATTCCGCGACGATAGACGCACCGCGATCCTTGCTGATCTCACGCTCCTTTTCAATCATGTGCTCTTTCATATAGTCCGCAGCGCGTTCTGCGTCACGCGCCGCACGGAAGAGTTCATTCGGATCGTCACGCAGCACAGATGCCCATGATTTGAGGTATGCCGCGTGATTGTTCCGGTGATCCTCATTGAAATTTATCCCGTATTCCTGATGAATGAACAGCGACGCAAGTTCTGCACGCAATTCTTCCCGCGCGTAAGACTTGCTGCCAAACGCGCCCCCCGCTGTCAAAGTAGAGCGATCCAGACGGGATTCATGCCCGGTACTATGCGCGATCTCGTGGGCTACCGTCGCATAAAAAGCGTCTGTAGTCTTGAAGCCCTCTTTCGGTGTCACATGAATCTCATCTGTCATGGGCTGATAGAAGTTTTGCCCTGCCTGATCGAAATGAATTTTCGCCTCGCTGTTTGCGATCATGCACTCCATCTTCTCATTCAACACCTCTGGTTCTCTCGGAGCTTTCTGCAATGGGGGAATCCCCTCCATTTGCTCTGCATTGAATACCACATAGGACTTGATGATCGGCTGCGGCAGTCGTTCCTTTTTGACGGCCATACGACCGTCAGCATCGACCTCATACACAGGTTCTTTTTCCCCCGTTTTGGGGTTCTTCTCCCAAACCTCACGTTCAAACTGATAATACTCGATATGAGTGCCTTTCTCGCCCTTCTTGATCCGTCCGCCCATCTCCTGCACCTGCTTGAACGTACCCCAGCGGGGATCTGTATATCCGTGCTGCATCGCAACGAAGGAAAGGCGCAGATTGTTGCCGCCGCGATAGTAGCTTGGACGACCGCTGCGCTGCATGATGTTGCATGGGCGTCCACTCACGGTAAGACCGGATTCCCAAAACAGCGGCTTTCCGGCCTCGATGTCGGCCGCAATCTTTTCGACGACCTCCTTGCGATCCTCCATGATCTTATCCATGCTCATTTTTCCGTCGCCTCCTCGTCATCCTTAGCTTGCAGTTCGCTCTCCTCTTCCGGGAGCAAAACATCTTCCTCGGGCACAATACCGTATTTCTCGATAACGTCCTGCGCCTGTGCGTCCTTGTCCTTTAACATGTCCATCCCTCCTGTCGTAACCAGTTCTGCCCGCACAGCATCTGCATCGGCACGCATGGAGAACACAGCACCGTTGTTATACCAGACGTAACCGTTCTCATGCGCCGCACAGCTTTCAGCGGAAAATACACTTCTGCCATCTTCGATCAGCTCCAAACGCATCAGCATCCCTCCTCTCTACGTCCCAGCCCCCTTGGCACGCTGCTTCCACGCTTGAACAAGGTCTGTTCCGTGTAAGCCCTCGCATCCTGGAACAGTAACAGGCTCATAAGCCTCTTTCTCTGCCGCGATCATAGCCTCAATCTGCGCCTTTTGCGCGGCAATCGCTTCTTGTCGTCGTCGCTTTTCTTTTGCGGCAAGTTCTTCCGCAACACCTTTCCCGTCCACATAGTCCTGTTCAAGCGCACGACGCAGCCACCCGCCCGGATTCTTCACCTTTCCTTCGACCACGAGCCGCCGCAGGTAACGGCACTTGTCCCAAATGGTCATGTAGCCGTATTCCCGGAGAAACCCCCGTGCGGTATTCTCTGCAATGCCAAATTCGCCGAGCACGGTGATTACTTCGTCCTCTGCCACACCGTGCTCGCCATCGAAAAGCCTTGTAGAAGAATTTTGTCTTCCTGGAAAGGACACTATGGATTCTTCCGGAGCAGCCCCTATTTCCTCTCTGATCACATCTAGGACTTTCTGACGTGTCGCGTCTCTCTCTGAAGGTTCTTCTTCCCTAGAGTGAATAGAAATGTCCTCTTCTTCAGCTTTACTTGAGTTGCTTGTTGTTGTTGATGTTGTTGTTTTATTATCATGATGATTAAGAACAACAACACCATTGGTAGTATTAACACTTGTATTATTAGTGTCCGCTTTCACGGTGTCCCATGAAATAGGACGCGTGGATTCTGCGGTCTTTTCGCCGTGTCCTATCTCATGGGACACGGTTTCTTCAATCGATCTGTCCGGAGCACTTTCTTCCGGCAGCTCAACTTTTTCTGCCCGCAATTCCAAAACACGCTGTGGATCAAGATTGATCTCGTATGTGTTCCGGAAAAATTTCTGATTGCCGCTGCGTGATTGGATCACCGTAATATATCCATAGTCCACGAGCTGCTTCATATATTTCGCATAGGTGTTCTTGTTGATCTGCAAGTCGTAGCAGATTTTATCCCTGCCGGGAAATGCGCCGTTCCCAAACGTGCACACATAGGAGTAAATCGCCTTTGCGATCACATGCAGTTCTCGATCCTGCATGACGTATTTTCCAACCATCCCATAGCCGCGATCAAGTATGCTTTTGGGATATTGACGAATATGTTCTTCGGGGGCTTGTGATTGTTCCATCGCTGACCTCCTAAATCCGTTGCTTTGGTTGATTGTTCCAGCAATACTGTATCGCCCTGCACGCCATATCCAACGCAGCCACATCATCCCACGCTTCAAACTGCTGCTTTATATCGTCGAGCTTATGAATTGCACGGAACGGGGATATGACATAAGGCTCCCACGGAAGCGGAGCATAGTCCACCTCATCCGTCGGGGCGTAGATGATTTCTTTATCCAGTTTTCGAGCAACTTCCAGCTCCTCTAGCACTCCTTTGCTGTTCGCCCAGCAAGGCAGCACATAAACAACGTCTGCACATTGCAGCATTTCTTTTGTAATACGAAGATAATCCGCCCATTTCAGCCCAGAGGGAAGCACAGCCGGATTGATCACGGTAGCACCTTGCTCCTGCAAATTCTTCTCTGCACTCGTGAATTGCTCTTTATAGTCCGTAACGCCGGTGATTGCACCGGCGATAAAGACGATTTTCCCTTCAAGATTCATGACAGTCCCTCAAATCATCCAATCATCCAGTGAACACAGGGCGTTTTGTGCCATTGTGAGTGCAATAACTTCCCTGTGGCGATCCTTTTTCCCAAGTTCAATTTTCAGTTTTACAAGGATTTCAGACGCTTCCTCATTCGTCATGTGGTCGCTACTCGAAATCGTAGAATTAAGCGGAGGCGAGTCGGTTTCAGTGGAATCCTTGTCCTGTTTCTCTGCGATCGGCAACCGCTCCTGTCCTTCCACTTCTTCAAGAATTGTTTCAACAGGCTGCTCCTGCGGTCGTTTCTGATCCTTAATCGCCTGAACGGTCGGGCGCATCCCTTCCTCATCGATTACGGCAAGAGCGTCATCCTGTGCATCTGCAGACAGGCTTGACAGTTCTGCAGCGGCGGTCGCTGTCATACGTCCATCCTCGACGGCCTCTTTTGCCGCATCGGATAACTTACCAATAGATTCTTTGCGCTGCAGCGTCGTTTCGGATATGCCCAAGACACTTGCAAAAAATGTCCGGAATTTCCCTGTGACCTCCCCTGACGCTTTCTGTTGGTCGTAAATTTTCCGAATGATCGGCTTGATGTATAAAATCTCTGTCGCTTCTTCCGTGGGGGAAAGATTGCGCCGTGATCCCTTGTTTGGAAACACAATGTTCAGTATTTCCATCTCGTGTAACGAGATGACACCTTCCAGCGGGTTCACAACTTCCCGAACGATCGTCGGTACGCGCGGATCATCCGTCGTTCCATGTTCAAGGCGATAGAGCTGTGCAAGGCGACGTCGATGCCCGCTGAGAATCATGAACTTTCCTTCTTCATCCGGATGCGGCTTCACAATCAGCGGCTCGATCCGCTGCGTAAGATCGATCATTGCAGCAAGTTCCTCGATGTTATCCGTACTGTAGAACGCATTTTTCGGATTCGGCACAAGATCATGCACGTCCCGCAGAATGATTTCTTCGACAGGGTGTCCATTATGGACACCCTGCCCGATCGGCTGTGAGTTCTTATTGAGGAGCTTTGCAATAAGCCCCGGATTTTGCTTTTTCATCAGGCTTCCTCCTCCATCTCAAGGAGTTCTTTCAGGAATCGAACAAGGTCAAGCGCAAAGCCGCATGTCGGCGAATATTCATAGATACTCCTGTGTTCCTCTGCCGATGCTTCCGGCTTATCCTTCGTATAGCGGATGCGTGTTGTAAACAACGGAATATCCTTGCGCATTTTTGCAAGAACACGGAAGCCGTGCGGCGTGGGGGAAAACTTATTGAGAAGACATCCACGAAAATGCAGCGCGGGATTGTAGTCTGCTTTGATTGCTTCAATGTACGTAATCATCTGTTCGACGCCACGAATACCGTACAGATCGGGCGTTGTCACAATGATTACGTCATCGCTGGCCGTCAATGCGTTGATAACAGATGCGTTAATCGTCGGGGGATTATCGATCAGACAAATATCATATTCGCCATCGATGCTGCGCAGCGCATTTCCAAGAATGGACTGCTGTACGATGTTCTCGTCCTTGATAACCGTCACATTGGCGTCAAGCAACCGTTCATCACTAGGGAGAAGATCGATTGCCGGATACCTGGTCGATGAGATTGCGGCGCGGATCGGCAGTGTGCCGGTCAAGACATCGGCAATCGTCCGCTCCGGATGCACGTCAAAAAACTGCGTCGCATTGCCTTGGTCGTCGTTATCGACAACCAGAACACGCAGATCGCAGCTCTCCGCAAGAGCATAGGCAAGATTGACCGTAATCGTCGTCTTTCCTACGCCGCCTTTTTTGTTGATGAGGGATATGGTTTTCATAAAAATCAGTCCTTTCGCTATTGTTCCTATTGCGAAAGTCTGCTATACTCAGATAAGCGATGATCTGTTTCGTGCAGACTTTCATCAAAATGCTGTCAGTGTCCGCTGGCAGCATTTTTCTTTTGGGGCTGAACGGGATTGTGCTCTGCGTTCCTCTAGCATATCAGAGAAACAACACCCAAAAATCCTATGATTTTTCACTTTAGCTGATCCCCCCATATATCAAGCACATCTGTGCCGAGGCATTCAGCTATTTTCATAGCAACCAAAGTTGACGGAATCTCCGGCTCTACATCATCCTCATATTTGACATACAGATGAAACGGAATGCCGATCGATTCTATGACCTCTCGCTGTGACAGCTTCTTTCGTGCCCGAATCTGCCGCAGACGGTTTCCAATACGACGCTGGAAAGAAGCAAGAAAAGGACTCTCCTCTACAAACGTCTTCCCACAATCGTGACAGCGATACCGCCGCCGATTGTAGACGTATCTCTTAGTCGCCCCCGGGATTCCACGCAGCACCTGTGGACGGTACTGATGTACACCGATATGGGATGAGCTGCAAAAGGGGCAGGTTACATGCTCCGGATGCGGCAGATGAAAATGTACCTCTCCATCCGTCATGCACTCCACACAATCATCAGGGAGTCTATCAACATAGTTGACAAACTCCGTGGGCTTTATCATATTCTCACCTCTTTTCAGGCAAAAAAATAAATGCTGCGAAGATACAATTTGTATCTCCACAACATTTATTATAGAGCCACATTTGCGGCTGAAGCCGTGTGAGTTGCAAGAAACCCCACGGTGCGTTAGGTGTGTATTGCAGAACCCTTTCCGAATGACTGTATCTTTTCAAGACGGCATTTTTCATCATGAGTGCGGTGATCTCAAGATCGCGCAGATCGGAACGAGCCATTAGATTTGCAGAAAGAGGAAACGCCGCGTCCATGCTTACAGGTCACCCCCGCCGGACAGCAAATGCCGCCGACAGCCTGACGCCTTCGGTCGTTCTCCTCTTTCACTTTTATGATATAGGAGAAGTTTGGCAGTGTCAATCAGGAGGCAAGCACCTTATCAGTGCTTCCCTAGAGACGACCAAACCAATGGGAAAGATATATTTTCAACATACTGTATTTTTTGGCGCATTGGGATTATAA
>ERZ773055.311-NODE-311-length-31793-cov-15.609333_pt1 | contig 31793 bp, 27 predicted proteins | sample MGYA00580515_ERZ773055 | MGnify/ENA primary metagenome ERZ773055 (study PRJEB29015, sample SAMEA2737993) | human oral metagenome | biome: human oral; feature: human-associated habitat; material: dental | place: China | collected 2064 ...
CTTTACTCCATTCTTCGACGAAGGTCTTTTCTTTGCCGGCGGTGATGTTAATATCTTCTCCGGCATGAAGGGAAAGCTTTTCCGCCGTATTGATTTCCGCGGCTCTGGCGTCGATCTTACCGCCGGCGTTGAGCGTGATGTCTTTGCCGGCGGCCAGGGTCGTGCCGATGTCTTTTTGGCTGCTGTCGTTCCGGTAGGCGTTGGCGCCAAAGAGGATGTGGTTGCTGTCGGAGATTTCTTTGGCGTCGAGGGTGATGTCACGCTCCGCCGCAAGGTCGATTCTGCCCTTGGCGGCGATTTCCGCGGCAGTGAGGTCGATGTCATTTTGGGCGCGCATGGTGAGTTCGCCGTCTTCTTTCGTTATGTACGCCCCGGCGACCTGGCTGATCTTCGTGGTGGCGCCCTGCCCGGTAGCGCCGGTTCGGGTGGTGGTTTCAAAGCGGATATCGTTTCCGGCGGTCAGGTCGATCCGATGCTTGGCAAGGAGGCTGCCGCCGGTATTGTTTATGTCATTTTGGGCAGAGAGAAGCACATCGGAGCCGACGATTCGGCCGCCGACGTTGTTGATGTTATGGGCGGAGAGTTTATTGATGTCGCCGGCGATGATACTGCCGCTGTTTAAGATGTCGTTCGTCGTTTTAACGTCGATGTCTTTGGCGGAGAGTACCGCCGCGCCCTGTTTCCTCAGGGTGTCTTTCGGCAGGTAGAGCTCGGGCACCAGCGCCGTCACGACGTCTCCGCCGGGCAGGAGGACGCTTTTCTCTACCATCCAGACGATGGGCGTTTTGAGCGCTTCCTGCTGCTCTTTTGTCAGGGCGACGCCGATTTTCGCTTGGCTGTTTTGGGCAAAGACGACGGCATGATCGAGAAGGGCTTGGTACTGTTCTTCCATCGAGGCGTAGTCGCCGATGTAGTATTTCCCGGTGAGGTTGACGAGCTGGTCTTTGACGATCTGCTGCTCGTAGTAGCCGTCGCTTATCTTTTTACCGATGGTATCCGGGTCGTACTGCATTTTGTTGAAGAAGTAGTCGGAGGAGAGCCATTGCTTTTTATTCGTAAACGCGGGGTCGGTTTCGATGTAGTAGGTCGCGTCCGGCTTCGCCAGGTGGTAGAGCTGGCTCTGGGACACGGCAAGGGTTTCGGCTGCGTGCGTTTGCGTTTCGTCGGCCGCCTCTGCTTTCAGGAGGGCGGTGGCTGGCTGCACGATGATGTCGGTGCGCGCTTCTTTATGGTAGTTGCCCCAGCGCTGCCGCGTCACCATGTAGTGGTTCCATTGTCCGCCGGCATCGGCTTTATAGAAGGCCCCTGCCCGGCCGATATCGGTGACCACGCGGGTCCCCATGCCGTCGATGTTATGGAATACGCCGGCGTCCATGATCAGACCTTTTCCGGCCGTGATTTCGCTTTTGTCGTTGGTCACTTCGTCGGCGGTGATTCGCATCGCGCCTCCGGCGATGATCTTGGCGGGCACGGTCGTCTTTATGACGTCGTCCTTGATGACTCTGTGGTAGCTGTATTCATGCCAGCGCGAAGAGCTGCCGCCCGGAGTAACGATCTGGTAGTCCTTGTCCTCGTCCCAGTCGTCTTTCCGATAGAAGATGTCATAGCCCGCGACGGAGGGCGTATCCGGGGCGCAGATGACGCCGTGGAGGATTTTATACTCTCCGGCTTTGTATCTTACCGATGCGCCGTCGAGCTGCACCTCGTAAATGTCTTCTTCTCCGATAACGACGCCGGGTTCCACTTCGTAATGGATATTGATGTTGTTGATATTTTTTACGTCGAGCCGCATGTTTTGCCCTGCCTCGATGACGGCGCTGTGATTTTTGAGCTCATTTGCTGTCAGGCTGACGTCGTTTGCGCCCATGATCAGAGCGTTATCCGTATTATTTACGATATCGGCTTCAATGGAGATATTTTCGCGCGCGGCAATGACGGGGGCCGTTTCGCCTCCGGTGTTATTCAGGGTGTTCGCTTTTATCTGGATGTTCTGGCCGTAGACGCTGCCGGTGTTTTCCAGCGCTTCGCCCGCGTTGACGGCGACGTCCTGGGCGGCCTGGAGTTTGCTTTTCAGTCTGATGCTGCCATCCGCGGTCAGAACGAAATCGCCGTTATTGGCGTAGGCTTCGCCCTCCATATTGACGCCGAGACCTTTGGTGGTTCCGACCATGTAGATGGCGTTCGTATACATACTGCCCATGGCGCCGACGTCAAGGGCGACGCCGGTGTATTGGTCGTCGATGACAGTCATGACGTTTCCGTCGGCATCCAGTTTGTTTCTGCCGCCGACCAGTTTGAGTTTTTGCGCCGCGATTTGCGCGTTGATCTTAACCGCCTGGGCATAGAGGTCCAGGCGGTTGGCTTTGGCGGCGTCGAGGCCCCGGCCTTCAATGCTGATCTCGCCCTGATTTACCACAAATCCGGCCAGCCGGCCCGAGGGATCGATTTGCGGATTCCCGGTGGTGAGGATGGCTCGGCCGGTATTGATATAGCCAAAATTATTCCCCACGATGCCGTTGGGATTGGCGATGACGACATCGGCCTGTTTGCCGGCGACTTCGATAAAGCCGTTGAGATTCGTGATGTTTCGTCCGGTGACTTCGTTGAGAATGACGTCGGCGCCGGTCCGCCCGATGTTCGGATTGCCGGTGATATATCCGGCTAATTGGGTGGGGGTGATGTCCCGAGAGTTATTGAAAATGATCCCGGAGCTGCCCACTTGCAGATCCTGATACTGATTATGGCTGAGGCCGGCTTCGTTGGGGGTGCGGATATCTACGATCACCGTCTCGTTGGCCGCGCTCTCCACGATGGGGGCTTTTCCCTCCGAGGCATCCGGAACCGCCGTGGTGTCCGCCGCGAAGGCGACGGTATTCAGTTGAAGGGCCAGAATGATGTTTACACTAAGGGCTTTCAGATATTTCCTGTTCTTACTCTTTTTCATGATCTGCCTCTCGTTCCGTGCTGCGTTCCTGTTTCTAAAATAGGGATAATATTAATTTAAAGCACGTTTCATATTATAATATAAAAAGCGTATTTCTTGAAGGTTTACCGGTCCCGTTTTACAAAGTTTTCCTGCACACCGCGCGCCGCATTGGAGATATAAAAAATCGCCGTACAAAAGTTTGTACGGCGACAGCTATATTTGGATATGGCGATCCTTTCGTTCCTATCGCGCGGCCGCGGCAGACAAACAGGGTCGTGGTCAATTCTATCCCCGGATGCTTTCTACAATGCGCAGCGAGGCTTTTCGGACTTCGCAGCAGAGAAATACGACGTGGACGCCGGCGCGTTTTGCCTCGGAGAGGGCGGCGCCGAATTCCGGGTGGGTGGCCGTGTTGGGACGCACTTCGCGGATGCCGTTCATCTGGATCACAAAAGCGATGGTACAGGTATAGCCATCCTGCGCGGCCTTGATGAGTTCGCGGATATGCTTCACGCCCCGCTGGGTCGGCGCATCGGGGAAATGGCCTACGCCGTCGATTTCCAAGGTGCAGCCTTTGACTTCTAAGAGATACTGCCGCCGGCCTTTTTCCAGGTAAAAATCGAGGCGGGATTCTCCGTAGGCGTATTCGGGCTGAATCCGGTCGTAGGCTTGTTGGGCAAGCCATTCTTCCACGACTTTGTTCGGCGCCTGGCTGTCGATATTGACCCAGCCGCGCCCGGCTTTTTTCACGGCGACGAGGTCATAGCGCGTCTTGCGCTTCGGATTTTCCGAGGCTGCGAGAACCACGGGGACGCCTGGCAGCAAGAGCTCCCGGCACCGGCCGGTGTTTTTGACATGAACGGTTTCTACGCCGCCGCCGATGTTCACCCGGGCGATGAAGCGGTTCGGCCGGTCGATGAAGGTGCCCGCGACGGTATCAGGATAGGTCATAAAGAATGAGGCCGCCCTTCTGCTTGTGTCCCGTGTCCCACAGCACGGTGAGATCCAGCCACCGCCAGGCGCCGAAGGTGACGGCTTTGACGAAAAATTTGCCGTCCCGTTCCTCATAGCCATTCAGGAGATACCAGTGCCAATCGTAGTCTTCCATGGAAGGGTGGCTGTGCCGGAGGGTGAGGCAGGGGATGAGCCAGCCGCTGTCGATCTGTTTTTTGACGGCCGCTTTTGTTTCCGGCAGGCTGCTTTCCCCCGGCCACGGGCGCATCTCTATGCTGGTCTCGCCGCGATCGCGCAGGAACTGTCCAAAGCCTTCGATGTAAGTCTCCAGCCGGTCAATGCCGCCTAAACGGGGCCTAAGATACGGCTTCATGACGTCGGTGAAATCGACATATTCTTGGCGGGAAATCTTTTCGGTGGGGTAGGGATACAGTCCCTGCCGGCCTTTGAACAGGGTAAAATAGATAGCGCTGTCGCAAGCGGTGACGGCGGCGCAGCCGCCTAACTTCATCCAACGGCTCGGGCACCAGTCCTGGGAGCCGCCGTACGCTGTGTCAACGGAAAAATGCGGCAGTTCAATTTTTGTCGGAACATTTCTCGTTGTCGAAAGTGCGTTCATGTGTTACCCTTCCCATCGAGGTCTAAAAATCTTCGTTTTCCCGTCCTTGGAGAAGTCCCACGGCGGCGCTGCACCCCAATCGCTGGCAGCCTTCTTCCAAATAGCGCTTCATGTCAGCGATGGTGCGGATGCCGCCGGCCGCTTTGATTCGCACCTTTGGGCCGATGTGGCGGCGAAAGAGGGCGATGTCCTCGTGGGCAGCGCCGGCGGGGCCAAAGCCCGTGGAGGTTTTGATGAAATCCGCGCCTCCGTCGGTGACGCATCGGCAGAGGGCGATCTTTTCTTTTTCAGTAAGATAGCAGGTTTCGATGATAATCTTTAGGATGTGTGCGCCGACGGCCTCTTTAAGGGCGGCGATTTCGGCGGTGACTTCGTCGAAGGCGCCGTTTTTTACGTCGGTGAGGTTCACCACGGCGTCCACTTCCGCCGCGCCGTGGTTGATCGCCTGCCGGGCGGCGCTGATTTTGGTTTCCGCCGTGTCGTAGCCCAAGGGGAAGCCTACGACGGTGCCGATGGGGACGTCGCCGCCGCAGGCCTGATAGGCCGGGGCCACGTAGGCGGCGGGAAGGCAGACGGAGGCGGTATGACAGTTTTTTGCCTCCTGGAGCAGCGTTTTGATTTCTTCCCACGAAGCAGTGGGGCGGAGCAGCGTGTGGTCCACATGGGCTAAGATTTCCGATCCTTTCATGGGAAACTCCTTTTTAGTCATTCGTATGGGGAATAGGCGAATAAAGGAAGCACGGATAAATGCAGCACCGCCATCTTTGGGCATCTTTTCCATCTTCTCTGCGTCGGCCAATCCTACGCATAGCCTTGCTATGCGTCCGGTTTGTCTCCTTGATAGGACGAAAAGTCTGCGTCCATCTGACGGACTTCATTTTATCGGTGCTTCCTAAAAAATCCCCTTATTCGTACAGATGGGGATTACCGTCGAAACAGCTTGGCATGACTGCTGGCTCACTTAATCTTCAGCATAGACCTCAGCCTTAGCTTCGCGTATCAGTTCTTCGGCGCTGTGGTAGGTCTTGGCAGCGATTTGTCCCGACGCGATGGCGTCGGACTCTTTCAATGCGGCGAGGGTCTCGGCGCGCAGGCGTGGGGCCTGTACGGGGAAGGGAAGGCCGCCGTGAAGGAGAATTTGATGAAAAAAAATATTTACGGCTTCCGAGGCGGAGAGTCCCAGGTTGTGCAGGGTATCTTCTACCGAGGCCCGAAGATTGGGCTCAAGGCGCACATGTAAGGTTTCAGTTCGAGCCATAAGTATCACTCCTTTGAGGAAATTGTATCACGTTCGGTGGCCGTGCGCAATGGTTGGCGGGGCGTGGGTTTGGGGCAAAAAGATAGCCTTTTATGGGGGAGTGGGAAAATTCCTTATTCTGTGGTATCCTTTAAAGTAGCGAGCGAACGGGGGAACGGAAGGGAAGGCACGGGGCGGACGATGAAGAAGCAGGACGCGGCGGGAAAGAAGCTGGAAAAGCGGGATTGGCTGGCGGAGATCCTTCTGAATGCTACTAGCGAACGGCGGCGGATCAACAGCATCAAGCTGCCTGACGAGCCGGATTTTCAGGATCGGCCCTCGCGGGTGGACGATGGCCAGTTCCAGAGTTCCGTGGGGAGCCTGATGAGCGAGATGGGGGATAAAATCGAGCGGGCCGAGAAGGAAAAGCAGGCGGAGATCAAGGAGCAGGGCGTGGAGCCGGTGGACGAGACGGCGGCCATTCGCGGTTCTAACAGTGTCCATACCTGGAGCAGCTGAGCGGACCGTCGGCGATTTGCGATTTGCTGTCATCTGTGCGATGGGCGGGGCGGATCGCTGACGCCCGGAGGGGAGAGGCATGGCGAATTACGCGGTGTTCGATATCGGTGGGACGGCCATCAAATGTGCCGTGACCGACGGAGGCGGATGCTTTCGGGAAAAGGAGAGGCTGGTCAATCCGGCCCGCACCGAAGGGGTAGGGGCGATGATCGCTTTGCTCGTCCACCGTTTGCGTGATTACGGGACGGCGTATCCTTTGACGGGGATCGGGGTGGCGACGGCGGGGGTAGTGGATGCGGCCACGGGGACGATCGCTTGCGATGCGATGAATATTCCCGATTATCGCGGCACACGCCTCAAGGCGATCCTGTCGGAAGCGGCGGGGCTGCCTGTGGCGGTGGAGAACGATGTCAACTGCGCCGCCCTCGGAGAATACTGGCTGGGCGCCGGGCAGGGGGCTTCTTCTTTAGCAATGCTGACACTGGGCGCTGGAGTGGGTGGAGCGCTGCTCATGGACGGGCGTATTCTGCGCGGGGCTCTGGGGTTTGCCGGGGAGGTAGGATATCTGCCGCTTCCCGGGGGAAATCTTGAGGCGCTGGCCTCGACGGCGGCGCTGGTGCGGCGCGTGGCGGCAGCGAAGGGACTGCCCGAGGAAGCGGTGGACGGCGAGATGGTTTTCGCCTGGGCTAAAACGGGCGATGAGATCGCCCGGGGAGCCATCAGCCGTATGATCGAGGCATTAGCGGCGGGCATTGCGGCGGTTTGCTGCGTGGCGAACCCGGCGATGATCATCGTCGGCGGGGGCATTTCCGCTGAGGCCGCCTATTTGCGCCCGCTGCTTTTGGAGGCGCTGGGCGCCGTCCTTCCGGCGGACATTTTCACCGGCACGCGCTTTGCTTTCGCCCGCTTGGGCAACGATGCCGGGCTGTTAGGCGCCCTGCGCTTTCTGCGGCGATGTATGGCGAATGGGACGGCGCGTGGCGAAAACGAGGGCGGCGCTGCCGGTGATTGATGCGGGGGGTGCTTCATGGGCTCGGCCATAAAAATTCCTCTTTGACATGGTGAGGAACAAGAAGATACAGGAGGCGAATGATGGAGGTCAGGATCAACGATACCTACGAAGAGATGAGCGCGGCGGCGGCGGAATTTGTCATCCGGCAGCTTCGTCACAAGCCGACCAGCGTCATGGGGCTGGCGGCCGGAGGGACGCCCTGCCTGCTCTATCAGCTTTTAGGGGAATCTTTCGCGGCGGGGGAGGTGGATTTCTCCCGGGTGAGGACCTTCAGCCTCGACGAGTACATCGGCTTGGGGGCGGATCATCCTCAAAGCTACCGCTATTTTATGGAGAAGCGCCTCTTTTCCCGGGTGAACCTCCCAGGAGCGCACATTGCCGCGCCGGACGGCATGGCGGCGGATATCGCCGCGGAGTGTGTCCGCTACGGGGCGGCCATCGAGGCGGCAGGAGGGATCGATCTCATGATCTTAGGCATCGGCTCCAACGCGCACATCGGCTTTAACGAGCCGGGGCCATGTTTCGTGCCGGACACCCATGTGGTGGAGCTGTCGGAGGCCACCCGGGCGGCGAACGCCCGCTTCTTCGAAGAGCCGGAGGATACGCCCCACTGGGCCGTCAGTATGGGAATTCGCGACATCATGTTCGCCGGGGCTATCCTGCTTTTGGCCAGCGGGGCGGGGAAGACGGAGGCCCTATACCAGGCGGTGTGCGGCGATATCACGCCCCAGGCCCCGGCCTCGGTTCTTCAGCTGCACCGAAACGTCCTGGTATTGGCGGATCGGGCGGCAGCCAGCCGACTGCCGGAGAAATATTTTTAGACGACGCAGCGCGGGCGGAAAATGCGGCGATCTTAGTGCCGGCGTGATTTGATCAAAGGCGCGGAATGAGGGGAATGGATGGAATGAAGGCAATTACCAACGGAAAGCTGATTCTGCCGGACGAGCGGGGAGAATTTCAAATCGTGGAGCACCAGGCGCTGCTCTATGATACGGAAATTCGGGAGATCGTTCCGGAGATGGGAATTCGGAGCGATATCCGCCCGGAGGTGGAGGAGATCATCGACGCGCGGGGCGCCTACGTTTCGCCGGGCTTCGTCAATATTCACCTTCACGGCTGCGTGGGCTGCGACGCCATGGACGACGATCCGACGTCGCTCCCTTCCATGGCGCTGTATCAAGCGTCCACCGGGGTCACGGCCATGCTGCCCACCACTATGACGTATGATTTCCCTACGATTTACGCGGCGCTGGATCATATCCGGGGCGCGATGGCCGCGCCGGGGGACGGGGCGCGCATCCTGGGGGCCCACATGGAAGGTCCCTTTATCAGCGTAGAGCGGCGGGGGGCGCAGGCGCCGGAGCATATCGTACCGGCGGATTACGCTCGTATCGCCGATTATCATGATATCATCCGCCTCATTACTATCGCTCCAGAGGAGCTCAAAGGGGATTATACCTTCGTGGAGCAGTGTCAGGCAGCGGGCATCACCATTTCCCTGGGGCACAGCTCCGCTGACTACAATACGGCCCGCCGGGCCATCTTACAATACGGAATCAATCATGTGACGCACCTTTTTAACGGCATGGTGCCTTTCCATCACCGCACGCCGGGGCTGGTGGGGGCGGCGCTGGACACGCCGGTGGACTGCGAACTCATCGCCGACAACGTCCACCTCCACCCCATGACCCAGCGTCTCGTCTGGCGCATGAAGCAGGGGCGGCACATCGTCCTCATCACTGACTCCATGCGGGCCTGCGGCCTCGGCGACGGAGAATCGGAGTTAGGCGGTCAGGTAGTGCGGGTTTCGGGGCAGGTGGCGGCCTTGAAGGACGGTACCATCGCCGGGAGCGTGCTTACCCTTGACCGGGCCGTGGCGAATTTCGCCGCCAACACCGGCGCGGGGTTGGCGGCTACGGTATCCTACGCCACTAAAGCGCCGGCGGAGAGCATCGGGGTCTACGATCAGATGGGGTCTTTGGAGATCGGAAAACGCGCCGACATCACGATCTTCGACGGGGCCGTCCGAGTGCAGCGCACCATCATCGGCGGGCGGCAGGTCTATCAGGCGGATGACGACGGAAGGACGGATAAATGATACTAGGCTGGGGAGAAAAGAAATTGGGCATCGCCGTGCCGCTTCACGGGCGGATCATGGATATCACCGCCGTCCCCGACCCGGTGTTCGGGGAAAAAATGTTAGGGGACGGTTTCGCCGTGGAGCCGTCCCCCGAAGAAAACACCGTCGCCGCCCCCTGCGACGGCGAGGTCGTTTTGGTAGCGGACACGAAACACGCTGTGGCCCTTCGCGCCCAAGGCGTAGAGATGCTCATTCACGTGGGCTTGGATACGGCCGCCTTGGGGGGCGAAGGTTTTCAGGCCCTCGTCCGGTCCGGTGATCAGGTATCGGCGGGCACACCGCTCCTCTCCTTCGACCGGGATATCCTCCAGGCCAAAGGGAAAAGCCTCGTCACCGTGTTGGTCGTCACCAACGAGGCGGAGGCCGTGAAAAAGATAGCGAAAGATTTTACGCAGCCGTCCGCTGTTTTAACGGTGACGGTAAAATAAAAAACAAATGTTCCACGTGAAACATTTTTGGCGAATCCCATTTATTTTCGGCGACGCGTTTAAGAAAAATCGACAGGGACTCGCAGTTTGCTGGGGAGGTAAATAAAATCGCGGACGATTGATTTTCTGTCAATACAAAAAGACGGCTCAGATCAGCGGGATACGTTTTCGGTATCCTTCGACCTGAGCCGCCTTTTTCTTTGCGGGTGTTATTTTTTGTTTGGATTCAGGGTGAAGCTGCGGTATTTGTGGGCGAAGCGGTCAGCGACCACCACGAAGCTTTTAAGAAGAGGCTTAAAGGAAGCGTCGTCGAAGCCTGTGGCGGAAAGGGCGAAGACGAAGCGTCCGGCGTGCCAACGGACGACGCGGGTGCCGTCGGCGAGGGTGGCCACGTCCACCTGGGTGCGCTTGACGTCTCCAGCGCTTTGGGTCTGCCAGTTGGCGCCATAGACGCCGCTGATGTCGGTGGTGAAGATGCGCTCTTCCAAGGCGGTGCGCAGGGTGATGGCGGTATCGTCCGCTTTACCCTTAAAGCGCAAATCCGCTACCTGTCCGCTGATCCCGTAGACGTGGACGGCCGGATGATAGAGGGCGTAGAAATTGCTGGGGAGATAGAGGATGGGAAAACCAATGGCCCGTTCCAACGCCGGGACATCCGGGTATTCGATCATAGGATTGGGCGTACCCACGGGGTGGGCATCGTCCTCGTGCTCCGGCGCACTTTCTGGGGAATCGGTTTTCTCAGCCGTCATTTCTTCCGCCGCCGAGGCCTCGTCTTCCGTGGCGGCCTGGGCGGTTCCGGTGAGGAGCCCGACGGCCAGCAGGGCCGCACACAGGGGATGGGTCAATTTTTTCATGGGGATATTGCCTCCTTTAAGGCGTTTCCGGCTTCAGCCGGTCACGCGGATGGACTGAATGATGCGCTCTATTTCGGCCGGCAGTCTTTCGTCGCCGCCGTCGTAAAGGATAGTAATGAGCCAAGCCTCTCTGTCGTCAGGGATAAAAATGGTTTTGAATTTTCCGGGGGTTTGGAAGCCGCTGATATAGTCGACGGAGAGAACCGTCAGATCCCGGCCATCGACGGACAGCGTTTCGCGGGCGTCACTGATCTCTGCTGCCGCGTCTTTTACCTTAAATTCGGGGGGCAGCGCCGAGAGCAGGGTATCCTGAAATACCGCGTAAAATTTTTGCCGGGCCGGTGTGCGGGCCGGCCCGAACCGTCCGGCGACGGCTGCGTCGTCAAACCGGACAGCGGTAATCTGAAGCTCTATGCCCGTTTCTTTTCCCGTCTGGTATCGGGTCATGCTGAGAACGAAGGGGGCGGCTTCCGGGGGGACGGGGATCGATTGCGCATTCGCCGTAAAGTGCCCGGGGAGATCTAAGGAAAGACGGGTGGCCCCGCCGGGAAAGTCAGCCCGCTCCGGACGGGGCAAAGGCGCCGGCCCGGCGTTTTGGCAGCCGCCCAAAAGGGCCGCGCCGAAAAGCAGCAGAAGAAAAAAGCTGCTGAGAGAAATCCCGCGGGTCATGAGAGGCTCCTTTCTTGTCGTGTCCAATCATTTATCTATAGTATCATTTTTCGCTGGAGGACGCAAATGGCGGGGTGAAAGGACGTCAACCCTACCACTTCACTTGGTTGACAAAGAAAAAAGAAAGGCGTATCCTTAAATTCGTATGCCGTTTGAGACAGAGGGGCATTTCTCCGGACGGCGAATCTTTTTGTCAATCAATGTGGGAAACACGGATCAATGGGCCTTCCTTTTATCCGTGTTTTACAGGGAGGCGATGAAAGATGGGGCAGCTTTCCTTGCGGGAGCTTATCCTGTGTGCGCTCTTTGTGGCGCTGGTGGCAGTGGGGGCGCTCATCCGTATTCCGGTGGGGACGGATGTCTTTACGCTGCAGTTTATGTTCACGCTGCTGGCGGGGCTTTTGCTGGGGCCGCGCTTGGGAGCGACAGCGGTGGCGGTTTATATTCTGCTGGGCCTGATGGGGGTGCCGGTGTTTGCGTCGGGCGGCGGGCCGGGCTACATCCTTCAGCCCACCTTTGGGTATCTCTTGGGCTTCGTTGTCCAGGCATGGTTCTGCGGCTGGGCGGCGCGGCGCACGGCAGCCGTGACCTTTAAGCGACTGCTCCTCATCAATTTCGGCGGCATGGTCATTGTGTACGCCTTTGGCCTCGTCTGGTTTTATGTCATCTCCAACTACGTCATCGATGCGCCGGTAGCGCTCTATTGGGTCATTCTCTACTGCGGGATTTTGCAGATCCCGCCGGACGCTCTTCTTTGCGTCGCGGCGGCTGCGGCGGCCAAGCGGGGGCTTTCGGCAGGGATATGGCTGAATCCGCCGCGGGGGACGGGAAGGTAGCGGCGTCCGTGGCTGGAGGATACCGGGGGATGCACCCCGGTAGACAATGGCGGCTGGCAGACCGAGAAATTAAAGGAAGAAGCGTGATTGTATGGGCAAGGCGATTTTCATCACGGGGACGGGGACGGATGTGGGGAAGACCTATGTGACGGCCCTCATTGTGAAAAAACTGCGGCAGGCGGGGAAGAACGCCGGGTATTACAAAGCGGCCATCAGTGGCGCGGAGAAGGGGGCGGCGGGAGAACTTCTGCCCGGCGACGCTCTCTACGTCAATGAGGAGGCCGGGATCGGCGAGACAGCGGAAAATCTGGTTTCTTACGTCTACGAGGAGGCGGTGTCCCCCCACCTGGCGGCAAAGCTCAATCGCTGCCCCATCGACTTCGACCGGGTGGAAACGGCCTTTCGCCGGGCGAAGGAGAAGTATGATTATCTCACCGTCGAGGGAAGCGGCGGCATCATCTGCCCGCTGCGCTGGGACGAAACGCAGCACGTCATTTTAGACGATTTGGTGGTGCGGCTTCGCCTCGGGGCGATCGTGGTGGCGGACGCCGGGCTGGGCACCATCAATGCGGCGGTGCTGACCATCGAACATTTGAAGCTGCGCCATATTCCCGTGGCTGGGGTGATTTTGAACCGCTATCATCCCGGAGACGTCATGGAGGAGGACAACCGCCGCATGATCACGGAGATCACCGGCGTCCCCGTCATTGCCTGTGTAAAGCCGGAGGACAGCGTGCTGGACATCGACCCCGAGGTTTTGGCCGGGCTGTATAAATAAAATCCGGCAAGACGGGCGTGACCGCCCCTTGATCAAATTTTGACAGGAGAGAAGCAGGATGGCATTGGAACAGGAAAATTGGGAAAGCCGAGACATGCGGTACATCTGGCATCCGGCGGCCCAGATGAAGGATTATGAGGCGCTGCCCCCCATGGTGATCGCCCGGGCGAAGGGGGTGTGGCTTTACGATGTTCACGGGAAGAAGTATTTGGACATTATCAGTTCGTGGTGGTGCAATCTTTTCGGCCACTGCAACCCCATCATCAATCAGGCGGTGAAGGAGCAGATCGACAATCTCGAGCACGTCATCTTCGCCAATTTTTCCAACGAAGCCGCCATTCGCCTGGCGGAAGCCTTGGCGAAGATTGTCCCCAAGGGGCTGGCGAAGTTCCACTTCAATGACAACGGCTCGGCGGCGGTGGAAGCGGCCCTCAAGATGTGCTTTCAGTACCACTTGCAGACGGGGCACCCGGAGCGGCAGAAATTCATGTGCCTTTCCGAGGGCTATCACGGAGAAACCATCGGGGCGCTGTCCGTGGGGAGCCTCGACCTCTACGCTCAGATGTACAAGCCCATGATGATGGAGAATGTTCATGTGGAAGCGCCGGATTGCTATCGCTGTCCCTATGGAAAAGATCGGGATCACTGTCAATGTGAATGTTTCGAGCATGCGGAAAAAGCCTTTGAGGTTCACGGGAAGGAAACGGCGGCCATCATCGTGGAGCCGCTTCTTCAGGGGAGCGCCGGGATGCGGGTCTATCCGCCCCTCTACCTCAAAAAGCTGCGTAAACTCTGTGACGAAGCCGGGGTGCTTCTCATCGCCGACGAGATCGCTACAGGCTTTGGCCGCACCGGGCGCATGTTCGCCTGCGATCACGCCGGGATAGCGCCCGATATCATGACGATCTCCAAGGGCCTTACCGGGGGCTATCTTCCCATGTCCGTCACCGTGACGACTCAGGCGATCTACGATGCTTTTTACGCCGACTACAGCGAGGGCAAGGCCTTCGTCCACAGCCACACCTACGCCGGGAATCCTTTGGCCTGCGCGGCGGCGCTGGCAGTGCAGCACATTTTCCGCACCCAGCCCATCTTTGAGAACGCCGCCGTCAACGCGAAATGGCTCACAAAACGCATGGAGACTGAATTTTTGTCCCATCCCAATGTGGGAGAGGTGCGCCATTTAGGTCTCATCCATGCCTTTGAACTGGTGGCGGACAAAAAGACGAAAGAGCCGCTCCCCGCCGCCCAGCGCACCGGCTACGAGGTTTATCGCCACGCGCTCCGGCACGGGCTGCTCCTTCGTCCCATCGGCGACGTTCTTTACTTCAATCCGCCTCTCAACATCACCCAGGCGGAGCTGGATACGGCCATTGATTTAGCGAAAACGGCGCTGAACGAAGTACTGCCGGCTACCGCTTGAGCGCAGCCCGGTCATTTTCCCCGGAAGGAACCGTCGCCCGGTTCTTCTCCGGGGATTTTCTGTATAATGAAAAACCGGCGGGAATATGTTACAATAGGATTAAAACGTAAGGGAAGCAAGGATAAAATGAAGTCCGGCGAATGGGGTAGATTTTTTGTCCTGCCAGGGAAACAAACCGGATGCAGAGCGCTGCTCTGTGGAGGATTTGCTGATGCCGACAGGGCGAACAAGATGCGCCAACAGGATGGGCTGAATGGATCAATGTCTCCTAAGGATGCGGACAAAAGAGGGAATGGCACGGTCTCGATGAACGGGGCACGGATACGGGAGGGTGTCATGGAGCGACAGGAAAAGAAAGCCGCCATGCTGATTGTGGACGATCAGGAAACCGATCGGAGCGTCTTAGCGCAGATTTTTAAGGACGCGTTCGCGATCTTTGAGGCCGTGAACGGTCAAGCTGCGCTGTGCCTCTTGGAAAAGTGCGGGGCGGACGTGATCCTTTTGGACACGATGATGCCGGTGATGGACGGGTTTGAGTTTTTAGGGGCGATCCGCCGGGATGAGCGGTTCGCCGATATTCCCGTGGTGATGATAACCTCCCGGGAGGAAAGCGGCAGCGAGGTCCGGGCCATCGAGCTGGGGGCCTTAGACTGCCTGGTCCGCCCCCTTCATCCCGCCGTGGCTGTCCGCCGCGTCCAAAACGTCATGGCCCGGGCGGAGAACGAGTGGCGCAAGATTGAGCAGGCGGCGCAGCTTCGCCAGATAGAGGAAATGCGGCAAAAGATCGAGCGTGATCCTTTGACGGGCCTTTACGGGCGGGAGAGCTTCTGCCGCCGGGCGGCGGAGCTTATCCGGCAGGCGGGGGATATCCGCTATGCGGTTTTTTGTTTTGACATCAGCTTCTTTAAGGTGCTCAATGATCTCTTCGGCATGGAAATGGGAGATCTCGTCCTGCGGACGGTGGGGGCGTATCTGCGGCATGTGGCCAGCGGTTTGGGATTGGCAGGGCGTTTCACGGCCGATCGCTTCGTCCTTGCCCTGCCGGAAGCGGCGGTGAGGATAGAGACCATTCTGCAAGGGCTGGACGACGCCGTGGCGGCTCTCTCCATTCCCCATCACATCCAATTTTATGCCGGGGTCTATCAGGTGGCTGATCCGACGCTTTCTGTGGAGCAGATGTGCGGTTACGCCAATATGGCGCTGGCTTCCGTCAAAGGCAGCCATCATCGGCAGAGCGCGGTTTATGACGAAGCGATGCAGGAAAAGATCCGCGAAGAGCAGATGATCCGCCGGGAGATGGACTACGCCTTGGAGAGCGGGCAGTTCAGTATCTTCATTCAGCCGGTGCGGAGTCTTACCCAAGGACGGGACGTCGCCGGGGAAGCGCTGGTGCGCTGGTTCCATCCCGTCCGTCAGATGATCGTACCCGACCGCTTCCTTGCCCTTTTCGAGCGCAGCGGCTTCATCCGCCGTCTGGATCGCTTTGCTTGCGAAGAAGCCTGTAAGCTCCTGCGGCGCATCTTAGACGAATTTGGCCGGGCACTGCCGCTTTCCGTCAATATTTCCCGGCTGGATTTTTACGATGAGGACCTTGTAGGATTTTTCCTGGGGTTGATGGGAAAATACTGCCTCACCCCCGATCACCTTTGGCTGGAACTCACCGAAAATACATATGCCGCCAATCCCCGGCAGGTAGTGGAGGTGGTGCGCCGCTTGCGCGATGTGGGATTTCGCGTATTTGTGGACGGCTTTGGCAGCGGGCAGACGTCGTCTTTGAACCTCTTGCGAAACATGCCGGTGGACGGGATCAAGATCGCCGCATCTTTCATGGAGGGAGAAGAGTCCGACGGACGGAGGCAGACGATCTTGCAAAATCTCCTGACCATGGCGCGTGATCTTCACATGATCGCCACGGTGAAAGGCGTGGAACGTGAAGACGAGGTCGCCCGCCTCCGCGCCGCCGGCGGCGATCTCGTGCAGGGCTACTACTTCGCTCCGCCGCTTTCGGAGGACGATTACGTGGCACGGCTCCGCGGCGAAGCGAGCTGGCCCTGAAAATACGGTTTTATAGTAATTCACAGCGGCGGCAAAGAGATGGTGCGGCGCACAGCGCGCAGGGACATCGTGCGGCCATATAATCCCTGGGGAGGAAATCCTATGCTGGAAGAGCTGAAAGAACTTGTCTGCGCGGCCAATACAGCGCTGCCCCGCTACGGCCTGTCCATTTTTACTTGGGGCAATGCCTCCGGCATCGATCGCGCCCGGGGTCTTGTCGTCATTAAGCCCTCGGGGGTAGCGTACGATCAGATGAACTCCCGGGATATGGTGGTGGTCGACCTGGGAACCGGGAAGACGGTGGAAGGGGAAAACTGCCCCTCCACGGACACCCCTACCCATTTAGAAATCTATCGTGCTTTTCCCCACGTCGGGGGAATCGTCCATACCCATTCCCGCTACGCCACGTCCTGGGCGCAGGCCTGCCGCTCCATTCCCGTTTTAGGTACCACCCACGCCGACCATTTCTGCGGCGAGATCCCCTGCACTCGGGCTTTGACGGCGGAAGAAATTCGCGGCGACTATGAAGCCGCCACCGGGGCCCTCATTGTGGAAACCGTGGCGGGGCGAGATCCCATGGCCGTGTCCGCCGTTCTGGTGGCCTCCCATGGCCCCTTTGTCTGGAGCGAGACGGCGGGGGAGGCCGTCCGTCAGGCCGTGGTCTTAGAAGAAGTCGCCCGCATGGCCTATTACTCGGTCACCTTGGCGCCCGGTGCGCCTCTTGCCATCAGCGACGCTCTCCTGGAGAAGCATTATCGCCGCAAACATGGGGCAGGGGCCTATTATGGACAAAAGCACGCATCGGATAACGGCTGAGGCGTTTTGGGGAAATCGGCATACAGCGCACCGAGGCCGAAAAATTCCTCCGCTTATAGGCAGAACTGCCTAAAAGAGGGCCGGAAAGAAACGAGAGGTAAATCACGCTTAAACCTCCTGTAAAGCGGACCTAAACACGGCCTAAACTTTCCCAAACCTTATTGACACTGGCTTTGAAGCCTTTTATAATGAGCTTGCATCAGGAAATCCGGTAACGGTACCTTGCCGGAAGACAACTCCTGATGGGAAAGAAAAAAGCCGAAATCGAGAAAGACATTGACAGGAGGAAAATACAATGAAAACTTACAGCAAACTTTTAGCCGCCGTCCTCGCCGCCGGGAGCATCGCCCTCACTGCCGGCACCGCTGCCGCCGCCATAGAGGCCTCGCAGGCGGAAGCCATCGTCATGGAGGAATACCCCTCGGCCCAGATCATTTCCACCGAGCTGGACACGGAAGACGGGGTTCAGGTCTACGAAGTGGAATTCTCCACCAACGACATCCGCAAGGGCAAGCTCACCATCTCGCAGGATGACGGCAAGATCATGGAGTGCGAACTGAAATACCGCTGAGCCATTCCGCTTCACAAGGGAATAAAGGAATGCACGCGGAAAAGCCCGCCGACGAACCTCGTCGGCGGGCTTTTCTGTGGGGGAAATGGGGTGGACGGGGCAGGGGAAAAATACTACAATAGAGGGCGTGGAAAAGGCATCGGCGGCGTGGTATCGTCTCCTCGCAATGGGTGTCTGGCGCTTTTGCGGGGGAAATCATGTGAGAAGATACAGCGGAGGGGAGAACTTTGGACAATAAGAAGGAAATGGAACGGGCAGAGCTGCATCGCGCCATTTGGCAGATCGCGAACGACCTACGCGGGAGTGTGGCAACGGGGTGGGACTTCAAACAGTATGTGCTCGGCACACTGTTCTATCGCTATATCTCGGAGAAGCTGACGAACTACCTCAACGACGAAGCACGTGAGGCTTATGAAGCGGGGGATGAGAGTGCTAAGGATTTTGACTATGCTGCAATCAGCGATGCGAAGGCAGAGTCTGAGAAAGATAATATTGTCCAGATGTTCGGATTTTTCATTTTGCCAAGCGAGCTTTTTGCGAACGTGCGGAAGAATGCACTAAATAATGAAGATATTAACGAAACGTTGGAGCGGGTCTTTCGCCATATCGAAAATTCGGCACAGGGAACACCAAGCGCAGACGATCTCATGGGATTGTTTTATGACTTTGATGTGAACAGCCTGAACCTAGGCGCAACACTGAAAGAGCGTAATACCAGGTTAGTGAAACTTCTCAATGCAATTGGTGATATGAGATTAGGCGAATATCAAGATCATGTGATTGATACCTTTGGTGATGCCTATGAGTACCTCATGCGCATGTATGCAGCAAATGCCGGAAAGAGCGGCGGCGAGTACTACACGCCGCAGGAAGTCTCCGAACTTCTTGCACGGATTACTGTGCATGGTAAGACACACGTCAACAAGGTCTATGACCCCGCCTGTGGCAGCGGCTCTCTCCTACTCAAATTTGCAAAAATCCTTGGAAAAGACAACGTGCGGAACGGCTTCTACGGGCAGGAGATCAATATCACCACTTACAACCTCTGCCGCATCAATATGTTCCTGCATGATATCAACTTTGACGACTTCGACATTGCGCATGGGGATACTCTCATTAACCCGAAACACTGGGACGATGAGCCGTTCGAGGCAATCGTCTCGAATCCTCCGTACGCAATTCGTTGGGAGGGGAAAAATAATCCAACGCTCATCAATGACCCGCGCTTTGCCCCTGCGGGCATACTCGCGCCGCCCTCGAAAGCCGACCTCGCCTTTATCATGCACGCACTCGCATGGCTTGCGGCGAGCGGAACGGCGGCGATTGTCTGCTTTCCCGGCATTATGTACCGTGGCGGCGCGGAGAAGAAGATTCGTCAGTACCTCGTGGACAGCAACTATGTTGATGCCGTGATTCAGCTCCCTGCAAACCTCTTTTTCGGTACAAGCATCGCGACCTGCATTATGGTGCTCAAAAAATCAAAGCCGGACACAACGACGGTCTTTATCGACGCATCGAAGGAATGTGTTAAGGTCACAAACAACAATAAACTCACGCAGGAGAATATCGAGCATGTCCTAAAACTCTATACGGATCGCGTGGATGTGGCGCATATGGTGCGCGTGGCAAAGGGAGCGGAGATCTCTGCCGAGGACTACAACCTCTCCGTCAGCACCTATGTCGAGCCGGAGGATACACGCGAGATCATCGACATCGAGCAGCTAAACGAGGAGATCCGGACGATCGTCGCGCGCGAGGCCGTCCTGCGCGACGAGATTGAGAAGATCATCGCCGAGATTGAGGGAGAGGAGGGTACGGCGCTATGAGTAGGCTGAGTGAGATGATAAGGGAGATGTGTCCCGATGGGGTGGAGTATAGGAAGTTGGGGGAGATTGCGTATTATGTAAAAGAACGCATCAAGGTTAGCGACGTTGATGCTTGTAACTATGTCGGCGTTGAACATTTGTGCCAGAATACAGAAGGGCGCGAAATATCTGTAACACTTCCTGATGCGGATTTTGTGATTGCATTTCGGCCAGAGGATATTCTCATCGGCAACATAAGACCATACCTAAAAAAAGCATGGTTGGCAGACTGCCATGGAGGTACAAACGGCGATGTATTGACGATACGTATTGATGATAAAAGGAATGTCTCACCACAGTATCTTTTCTACATATTATCCTCGGAACGATTCTTTATGTATGATATGAAATATGCAAAAGGCGCAAAGATGCCGCGCGGCGATAAAAAGGCCGTGATGAACTATGAGCTCCCCGTCCCTCCGTTACTCATCCAAAATGAAATCGTAAAATTGTTGGACAATTTTACAGAGCTAACAGCGGAGCTAACAACGGAGCTAACAGCGGAGTTACTGCTCAGAGAAAAACAATATAATTTTTATCGGGACGCCCTCTTGACCTTTGCTCGCGCTGACGATACAATCGTTCAGACAGACAGACAGACAGACAGACAGACAGACAGACAGACAGACAGACAGACAGGCTCAAAGAATAGGTAAAATTGGGCTGCTGAAAAAATCTGTCGAGGTTGAGTGGAGAACATTGCGAGAGGTTTCTGTGCATATATGCTCGGGAGGGACGCCGACGGCATCAAATTCTGCATATTATAGCGGAGATATTCCTTGGCTTCGCACGCAGGAAATTAACTGGACAGATATATACGATACGGATGTAAAAATATCCGAGGAAGGCTTAAAAAACTCATCAGCACGATGGATTCCTGCGAACTGTGTGATTATTGCCATGTATGGAGCGACTGCCGCTAAGGCGGCAATTAACTATATCCCGCTTACAACAAACCAAGCCTGCTGCAACTTGGAAATCAACGAAAATGTTGCCGCATATAAATATGTGTATCATTGGGTTTGCAGCCAGTACGAAAAATTGAAATCAAAGGGACAAGGTTCTCAATCGAATATCAATAAGAAAATCATTGAGGAATACCCCATCCCCATCCCACCGCTCGAAACACAGGCAAAGATCATTTCCATCCTTGATCGTTTCGACGCGCTCACGAGTGACATCACGCAGGGGCTTCCCGCCGAGATCGCCGCACGCAGGAAGCAGTATGAATACTACCGCGATAAACTCCTCACGTTTCGGCGCAAGGGGGCATAGACTTGATTATATTCCTTTGAAGGAATATAATGATATACGAGGAGGGATGCGCGTGTGTTCGAGGTGATTTTCTTTGCAACGGATGCAGGGCGGCATCCTGTAAAAGATTTTCTTGATGCTCTGGATATTAAGATGCGAAACAAAGTTCTCGACAATCTCAAGCATTTGCAGATACACGGATATCATTTGCGCGAACCGTATTCTAAGTCGTTGGGGGATGGCATCTTTGAGCTGCGCACACGGTTTGGGAGTGACATTACGCGCGTCCTGTATTTCTTTTTTGTAGGAAATCGAATTATTTTAACGCATGGATTTGTGAAGAAGACGCAGAAAACACCGCCGAGCGAAATTGAGCGCGCGAAGGAGTATCGGGCAATTTATCAGCAGAGGGAGGAGTATCATCATGGATGATCTGGATCGTTATATCACAGAGCAGATGAAAGATCCTGCGTTTCGCGCGGAACATGAGCGTACACGTTTGGAGTTCGCGCTGACAGAGCTTTTGATTACATCGCGCATGGAGCAGGATTTGACCCAAAAGGAGCTGGCCGACCGCTCGGGCGTCCGCCAGTCGAACATCAGCCGTATTGAAAAAGGGCAGGCAATGCCGTCGCTCGTAACGTTAGATAAAATTGCGCGGGCGCTCGGCAAAGAGGTTCGTGTTAGTTTTGTCTGATGGGGGGACATCATGTACTACAATCTCATCGCGAGTGCGGAGGAGAGTACGGTACTCGCGCAGTATGTGCGGGAGGAGCGTGCGCCGTACGGCTCGTATCAGTCGGAGGCGGCACTGGAGCGGGCACTCATCCGTCTGCTGGAGGAGGAGGGCTATGCGTATCTCCCCATTCGCAATGAGGCGGAGCTGATCGCCAATCTTCGCACGCAGCTCTCAGCGCTGAATGACTATGATTTCACGGAGGCGGAGTGGGAGCGCTTTTTCAAGACGTCAATCGCACCTGCAAGCGACGGGATTGTTGAGAAGACGCGCCGCATCCAGACGGACTATATCCAGAACCTGCGGCGTGACGACGGTACGACGAAGAATATACGTCTGATTGACAAGGAGAATATCCATAACAACCGCTTGCAGGTGCTCAATCAGTATGCGGTGGAGGGCGGCGTGGACGCAGGAGAGAATGCGGCGGCACACACGAACCGCTATGACGTGACGATCCTCGTGAACGGGCTGCCGCTCGTGCATCTGGAGCTGAAGCGACGCGGCGTGGAGATACGGCAGGCGTTCAATCAGATCAGCCGCTATCAGCGGGACAGCTTCTGGGCGGGCGCGGGGCTGTACGAGTACGTCCAGATTTTTGTGATCTCGAACGGGACGAATACGAAATACTATTCCAATACGACGCGCGAGAGCCACATCCGTGAAATGAATGCCGCAGGACGCAGGGCAAGCAAAAAGACGAGCAACAGCTTTGCGTTCACGTCCTATTGGGCGGATGCGGGCAATCGTCTCATTACCGACCTCATGGATTTCGGGCGGACGTTTCTCGCACGGCACACACTGCTTGCGCTCCTTACGCGCTACTCTATTTTTACGACGGAAGAAGTACTCATGCTCATGCGTCCGTATCAGATCGCGGCGACGGAGCGGATTCTCAGCCGTATCAAGATTTCGTCCAATTACAAGACGTGGGGGCGCATCGAGGGCGGCGGCTACATCTGGCACACGACCGGCTCGGGCAAGACGCTGACCTCGTTCAAGACGGCACAGCTCGCCTCCGCAATGCCCGAGATTGAGAAGGTGCTGTTCGTGGTCGACCGCAAGGATCTCGACTACCAGACGATGAAGGAATATGACCGCTTCGAGAAGGGGGCGGCGAACGGGAACACTTCGACGGCGGTGCTTGCGCGGCAGCTTGCGGACGATGGAGCGCGTATTGTGGTGACGACGATACAGAAGCTGTCGAATTTTATCCGGCAGAATAAGTCGCACCCGATTTATGGCAAGCATGTTGTGCTGATTTTCGATGAGTGCCATCGCTCGCAGTTTGGGGAGATGCACACGGCAATTACAAAGGCGTTCAAGAAATATCACGTCTTCGGATTCACGGGGACACCGATCTTTGCACCGAATGCGGCAGGGGCGGGCAAGCCGTCGGCACGGACAACGCCACAGCTCTTCGGGGACAAGCTGCACACCTATACGATTGTGAATGCGATCAATGACGGAAATGTGCTCCCGTTTCGCATCGACTATATCAACACGATGAAGAGTAAAGATGACGTTGATGATAAAGAGGTGCGCGCGATTGATCGGGAAAAGGCTCTCGCTGCGCCCGAGCGAATTCGCGAGGTGACGAAATACATTCTTGCTCATTTTGATCAGAAAACGATGCGGAACAGGGCATACTCGCTGAAGGGACAGCGCGTACTCGGATTTAACTCGATGTTCGCGGTGGCATCGATCCCTGTCTGCATGAAATACTACGAGGAGTTTTGCCGTCAGCTGAGAGAGATGGGGCGTGATCTGACGATCGCAACGATTTTCAGCTACTCTGTAAATGAGGACGATCCCGAGGATGCTCTGCCCGATGAGGACTTTGATACGGCGGGGCTTGACCGTACGAGCCGCGATTTTCTCGAGGATGTGATAGCGGATTATAATGCGCGGTTCCATACGAACTTTTCGACGGATGGAGATTCGTTTCAGAACTACTATAAGGACCTCTCGCAGCGGATGAAGAAGCGTGAGATCGATCTCCTCATCGTGGTGAATATGTTTCTCACGGGCTTTGACGCGACGACGCTGAATACGCTCTGGGTGGACAAGAATCTGAAATACCACGGATTGATTCAGGCGTTTTCGCGGACGAATCGGATTCTGAACTCAGTCAAGACCTTTGGCAATATTGTCGCATTCCGTAATCTCGCCAAGGCGACTGACGATGCAATCTCGCTCTTTGGCGATGAGAATGCCGAGAGTGTCGTTCTCCTGCGCGGCTTCCGCGACTACTATGACGGGTATGACGATGAAAAAGGGCAGCATCACAAGGGCTATGCGGAGCTGATTGCAGAGCTGCGTGGGAAGTTCGCGGTCGGAGAACCGATCATGGGCGAGGCGGCGCAGAAGGATTTTGTGCGCATCTTTGGCAGCATCCTGCGTTTGCGGAATATCCTCACGGCGTTTGACGACTTCGCGGAGGACGATCCTCTGCTGCCGCCGCGTGACCTGCAGGACTATCAGAGTGTCTATCTTGATATACACCATGTATTGACGGGGCAGGGGAATGCGGAGAAGGAGAACATCAACGATGATGTCGTGTTTGAGCTGGAACTGATCCGGCAGGTAGACATCAATATCGACTACATTCTCATGCTCGTGGAGAAGTATCATGCTGCGAACGGTGCGGATAAGAGCATCATCGGCGCGATCGACCGTGCCGTTGGGTCGAGTCCGGAACTGCGCAGCAAGAAGGCGCTGATCGATGGGTTCATTGCGACCATCAACACCGATACAAAGGTGATGGAGGACTGGCGCAAATACGTCACGGAGGAGAAGGAAAAGGCGCTTGCTGAGATTGTGCAGGCAGAGAATCTGAAACCTGAGGAGACAGAAACTTTTGTGGCCAGTAGCTTTCGTGATGGCAGGCTTAAGACGACAGGAACGGCCATTGACGCTATTTTGCCGCCGGTGCGCCGTTTCGGTGGCAATCGCGCGGCGAAGAAAGCTGGCGTCATAGAAAAACTCAAGACGTTCTTCGCGACCTTTATGGGGCTTGTGGACGAGTAGGAAATGAGAGAATAAATCAGAGCTTTCTTTTTCTGAATTTTGTGGACGAAATGGGGAAAACACGGTACAATGGAAGCGGCGCGGGGCGGAAGGGTCTTTAGCGACGGGATTTGGTTCGCGCCGACAGCGGCCCGGGATCGGGACATTTAGACAGGGAGGCAAGTCTATGAACATCCACGAGTACCAAAGCAAGCAAGTCTTGAAGGAGTTCGGCGTCAAGGTGCCGAACGGCCACGCGGCGTTCAGCCCCGAGGAAGCGGCGCGGGTCGCCAAGGATCTTACGACGCCGGTGGTTGTGGTCAAAGCCCAGATCCACGCTGGCGGCCGGGGGAAGGCGGGGGGCGTGAAGCTCGCCCACAGCATCGACGAGGTGAAGTCCTTCGCGTCGGCGCTTTTAGGGAAGGTCCTGATCACGCATCAGACCGGCCCTGAGGGCAAGCAGGTGAACCGCCTCCTCATCGAGGAAGGGTCGAACATCGAGAAGGAATACTATCTGAGTTTCGTCATTGACCGCAAGACGGCGGAAGTGGTGATGATGGGGTCGGAAGAAGGCGGCATGGACATCGAGGAGGTCGCGGCGAAATCTCCGGAGAAGATATTCAAAGAGTTCATCGACCCGGTGGTGGGCCTCATGCCTTTCCAAACCCGGCGCATGGCCTTCCGTATGAATTTCAAGCCCGCCGTCATGAATAAGGCCGTCCAATTGATGGAGTGCCTCTATCAGGCTTTTGTGGACAAGGACTGTTCCTTGGCGGAGATCAATCCTTTGGTGGTGACGAAGGAAAATGAGGTCTTAGCCCTTGACGCGAAGCTCAATTTCGACGACAGCGCGCTCTATCGCCATCCGGATATCGAGGCGCTGCGGGACGAGAGTGAGGAAGACCCGAAGGAACGCGCCGCGGCGAAAGCGGCTCTCTCTTACGTCAATTTGGGGGGCGATGTGGCCTGCATGGTGAATGGCGCCGGCCTGGCCATGGCCACGGTGGACATCATCAAGTTTTACGGCGGCGAGCCGGCCAATTTCCTGGACGTGGGGGGCGATTCCACGGTGGAGAAAATCGCCGAGGCCTTCCGCATCATGCAGTCGGACGATCAGGTACACAGCGTGTTCGTGAATATTTTCGGCGGTATCAATAAGTGCGACGTCATTGCCGCCGGCATCGTGGAGGCGGCGAAGGTCGTCGGCCTGCGGGTGCCGGTGGTGGCGCGTCTCGACGGGACGAACGTGGCCGCGGGGCGGAAGATCCTGCAGGACGCGAAGGTACCCGGCGTGTACATGGCGGAGAAGATGGACGAAGGCGCAAAGCAGGCCGTGGAATTAGCGGCGAAAAAAGCGGCCGAGCTTAACGTGAAGGCCTGAGGAGGACACGAGCGATGGGAATTTTTGTAGGGAAAGACAGCAGAGTCGTCGTGCAGGGCATCACCGGCAAGCAGGCGACGTTTCATACGAATATCATGAAGGAATACGGTACGAACGTGGTGGCCGGCGTGACTCCCGGCCGGGCGGGGGAGACGGTGCTGGACACCATCCCTGTATTCAATACGGTGACGGACGCGATGCGGGAGACGGGAGCCAATGTCTCTGTCATTTACGTCCCGGCGCGGTTCGCGGCGGATTCCATCATCGAGGCAGCAGAGGCCGGCATCGACATCGTGGTCTGCATTACCGAGCACATTCCGGTGCTGGATATGGTGAAGGTGCGCCGCTATTTAAAAGGAAAGCATACGCGGCTCATCGGACCGAACTGCCCCGGCATCCTCACGGTGGACGAGTGCCGTTTGGGGCTTCTCCCCACCTACATCCACAAGAAGGGCCATGTGGGCGTTGTTTCCCGTTCCGGCACCTTGACCTACGAGGTCACGTACCAGCTTACCATGGCGGGCATCGGTCAGACCACCTGCATCGGCATCGGCGGCGATCCGGTGAAGGGAATGGATTTCATTGAGGTTTTGGACGCCTTCAATCGGGATGAGGACACGCTGGCCGTCATGATGATCGGTGAGATCGGCGGCACGGCGGAAGAAGAGGCGGCCGCGTGGATCAAGGCCTACATGAAGAAGCCGGTCATCGGTTTCATCAGCGGTCAGCAGGCGCCTCCAGGCAAGCGCATGGGCCATGCCGGGGCCATCATTTCCGGCGGCAAGGGCACCGCGGCCGATAAGATCAAAGCGCTGAACGAAGCGGGGATTGAGGTGGCGGAGACCGTGGCGGCTATGGGGGATTTAGCGGTGAAAGTGCTGAAGGAAAACGGCCTCTACGATACCTGCCATACCTGCTGAACGGGCCGATACCATCGAATACAGTACAGTCAAACAATGTCAGGCAGTCAAAACGGGCACTCGCTTCGATTTTTCGGGGCGGGTGCCTTTTTTGCTAAATCCCCATCATAGGGATGAATTTTTGTCGAAAATCCTTTACCTGCGACGGCAAAAAGTTGTAAAATTAGAGAAATCGGTGAAACAGAAAAGACGTGACGATGGCTGAGAAAAGCTGGGGAACAGGCGCAGCGGAGAAGAAGGTTGCTGCGCCCACGGTGAGCGGGAGGATGCGGGGATGGATCGGCAGGGAAAAAAGCGTTGGTTGGCGGCGAGCATAGCGGTGGTCCTCCTCATCGTCGGGGTTCGGGTGGGGATGAATCTCATGGCGAAGAGCGAGCAGGCAAAATCCAGCGGGCGGGAGAAAGTAGCGGCCGTTACGGCGGGTCATCCCCAGCGCCAGCGGATCGAGCCGAAGCTGCGTTTTTCGGGTACCCTTGACCCCATCTGGCAGGCGGACGTGGCGGCGAAGGTGGCCGGCCGCGTAGAAAGGGTCTTGGTGGAGGAAGGGGATCGGGTAGTTGCCGGCGACACGCTGGCAATTTTAGAGCAGACGGATACCGGCGCTGGACTGCTTGCGGCCGAGGGGGCCTACTACGAAGCCCAGGCACGGCTGAACAAGGCGACGACAGATTACGAACGGCAGGCCTATCTTTTTGATAAAGGCGGCGTTGCGAGAGAGGAATTGGACAATGCGCGGTTCGCCCGGGACAACGCCGCCGGGGCTCTGCAAGTGGCCGAAGGCCGCCTGCGGGAGGCGAGCTCAAAGCAGGGCGGCACGACGGTGACGACGCCCCGTTCCGGTATCATCCAGAAGCGGTATTATCAGGAGGGCTATTACGCGAAGGTGGGAACGCCTCTCTTTCATATTGCTGATATTTCGGAGCTTTCGGCGAAGATAGCCGTGCCCGAGGGCTACATTAGCAGTGTGGCCCCAGGGGACTCGGTGGTCTTTACGATTCCTTCTCTGGCAGGGACTAATAAGCGAATAATAGGACGCATTGTCCATATCAGTCCTGTGGCAACCAACGGCTCTCATGCCTTCGAGGCCACGGTGACCGTGGATAATCGCGAGGGACGTCTTTTCGGCGGCGTCTACGCCGAGGCGCTCATCACCGCCCGTCCCAAGGAAAACGTCCTCACGGTGCCGCTTTCGTCCATTGTCATGCGGGATGACCAGCGTACCGTCTACGTGATTGAAGATGGGTTCGCGGTGCGCCGCGTCCTCACCACCGGTTATATTGGTGAGGATGTCGTGGAAGTTTTGGGAGGGATTACGGAAGAGGACGAGATCATTACCGGCGGCCTCAATAAGGTTCGGGAAGGCATTCGTGTGCGGACGGTGGAAGGGGCGTCGGCAGAGTGATCGGAACATTCATCAAAAGGCCGGTGTTTACCACCATGTTTATCATGGTACTGGTGGTATTCGGCATTCAGTCCTATCCCAGCCTCGGCATTGACCTTTACCCTGACGTGGATCTGCCCATGGTATCCATTCGGGTATACTACGAGGGCACTGCGCCGGAAGAGATGGAGACTCTGGTGACGAAGCCCATTGAGAACCGGGTGAGCCAGATCTCCGGCATTAAGACCATCACCTCCACTATCCGGGAAGGTTTTTCGCAGACAACCCTTGAATTTGACATCGGCGTGGACCCGCGTCAGATGGCCAGCGAAGTGCGGGAAAAGGTCGCCAGCATTCGAAAGCGCCTGCCCGATGACATCGATGAGCCGATGGTAGAGCGCTACGACGCCGCGTCGCGGCCGGTGGCCGTGTACGCCTTTTCTTCCGCGCTGCGAAGCCCCGGAGAGGTTCGCCGTCTCCTGCAAGATGTGGTGGTCGACGATTTACAGATGATCGAAGGCGTGGCTGACGTCACTTTGTTTGGCGCCGGGGATCGGGCGATTCGAATCGATGTGGACGCCCAGAAATTAGCCCGCTATGGCATTTCTCTCCCCCTGGTGATTGAAAAAGTCAACAGCGCCAACCGGAACAGCCCCGGCGGAAAAATCCGGGACGGCAGCAATACCATCACGCTGCGCACCATAGGGAAATTCACCTCCGTGGACGATATGAAAAAGGTGGTCGTGGCGAATATCGACGGCAAGCCTGTCCTCCTGACGGATATCGCTGATGTGGCCGACGATTGGGAAGAGGAAGAGACCTACGCCCGCACCAACGGCGTTCCCTCGGTACTGATGTGGGTGCGGAAGCAGTCCCGCACCAACACCGTGGAGATCACCGACGCTTTGAATGAGCGATTGGATGCGCTTTTGCGGGAAGATCTGCCGCCGGATGTGGAGAAGGCTACCGTTACGGATCAATCCCGCTATGTCCGGGAGAACGTCGAGGATGTCTGGAATACCATTATCTTCGGCGGGGTTTTGGCGCTGGCCATCACCTACCTGTTTCTGCGGGACATCCGAGCGACCCTCATCGGAGGACTGGCTATTCCCACCTCGGTGGTTGCCGCGTTCTTTTTAATGAAGACCATGGGATTTACCCTGAATAACATGTCTCTCATGGGGCTGTCACTGGCCGTGGGTTTCCTCATCGACGATGCCATTGTCCTGGTGGAAAACATCTTCCGTCACATGGAAATGGGCAAGACCCCGGATATCGCCTCGGAGGATGCCACGAAAGAACTCATGCTGGCCATCTTAGCCACTTCTTTATCTCTCTTGGCGGTGTTCGTTCCTATTGGCAGCATGGGAGAAACGGTAGGCCAGTACTTTAAGCAATTCGGTCTCACCGTCGCCTTCGCGCTGGTTTTCTCCACGATTTCTGCGTATTCGCTGACTCCTATGGTTTCCGCCTATTGGTTACAACCGCCCTCCGCGTCTCATGAGGGACGGCCTGCCTTTGTGACGCGCCTCCTTGACGGGTTTAATACCGGCTTCGAAACGCTGCGGAGGTTCTACGGAGATCTCATGGCCTTCGCCATCCGCCATCCTAAAAAAGTGGTGGCCGCCGCGTTGGGAACGCTTTTTTTGAACTTGCTCCTGATTCCCTTTTTGGGGACGGCTTTGCAGCCGGTCTATGATTCGGGGGAATTTCTCGTCAGCATTAAAGGCCCGGCAGGCGCCAGCCTCGAGCAGATGAAGCATTGGGCGCAGCCCCTGGAAGAGACCATCGCCGCCATACCCGATGTGGAGGTGGAGGCGCTGCACTTAGGGGGCAATCGGACGCCGGTCAATGAGGGCGACATTCGGGTACGCCTGAGACCCTTAGAAGAACGAGAGCGGGGCATGCTGGATATCATGGCCGAGCTGCGGAGAAAATTCGCCGACGTGGGGGTCATGCAGGTGGCCGTCATGACCACCCAGGGGGGACGTTGGGATTCACGTCCGGTGCAGATCGGGCTGCGGGGCAGCGATATTCAAAAATTGAGCGGTTACGCGGAGGCCTTGGCGGAGAAGATGCGCCAGACACCGGGGGCCACCGATGTGGAAATTCTCGGCGTCTCGCCCGAGCCGGAAGTCCTCATTCGCCTTGACCCTTATCAGGCCAGCCGATTCGGTCTTGACAATACTTCCGTGGGAAGAGCGGTGCAGTACGCCTTTCAGGGAAAAAGCCTGAGCCATTCTTACACCATTGGCAATAATGACTACGACATCATCGTGCAGGCAGCGCGGGCGCATCGCCGTACCCTTCAGGACGTGTCTGATCTCATGGTCTCCACGGCCAGCGGCCCTTTTGTTCGCCTCGGGGATGTGGCAGAGGTCACTTTGGGCTCCGGCCCCACCCGCATCGACCGGGAGGGCCGCCAGCGGCAGATCGCGGTTTACGCCAATACCAGCGGCATCTCCCCCGGTGAACTCCTGCAAACCATTCAAGAAGAGCTGATCCCCGACATCAACATGGACATCGGCTACCGCTATCGCCTGATCGGGGATTCCGACATGATGGGCCGCGTCTTTCGGGAGATCGCCAAGGCCGTGATCATGGCCGTCGTCCTCATTTATATGGTCTTAGCGGCGGAGTTTGAGAGCTTCTCCCAGCCCTTCGTCATCATGATGAGCCTGCCTTTTGCCGTCATCGGTGCCGTCTTGGGGCTTTTAGTCGCCAATCAGACGGCGAACATGATGGCGCTCATCGGCTTCACCATGCTTTTGGGCCTCGTCACGAAAAACGCCATTCTCCTCATCGATTACGCCAATCAGGCTCGAGGGCGAGGCATGGCGCTTCAAGAAGCAGTATTGGAGGCCTGCTCCCTGCGCCTGCGTCCCATCCTCATGACCACTCTATCCACGCTGCTTGGGATGCTGCCCGTGGCCCTCGGCCTCGGTGCGGGGGCGGAACTTCGCCAATCCATGGGCGTCGTTCTCGTCGGCGGCCTCATCACCTCGACCCTTCTCACCTTGGTGGTAGTTCCTCTCATTTATATTTTGACGGAGGAATGGAAAAGGAAGCGCGTTGGAGGAGAGTGACGGGAATTCTGAGAAAAATTTCATCTTCTGAGAGCAATTTTCAGAATGAAGAGCATTGACATTTTTTCAGAGCATGTTATACTGATAATCGAATCCTGTTCTGTATAGGAGAAAACGCTGAGGAAACATGGAAACTTGACGGGATTTCTCCGAAAGGGATAGGATGGCCGAATTCTATCTATATTTTTAAGGAGGAGTTTCTTATGAAAAAGACTCTCGTATCCGCGCTCACCGGCGCGCTGGTCGTCGGCGCTACGGCGACCACCTTCGCGGCCGCGAATCCTTTCGAGGATGTTCCGGCCGACCATTGGGCCTACGATG
>ERZ773055.316-NODE-316-length-31456-cov-14.195089_pt1 | contig 31456 bp, 28 predicted proteins | sample MGYA00580515_ERZ773055 | MGnify/ENA primary metagenome ERZ773055 (study PRJEB29015, sample SAMEA2737993) | human oral metagenome | biome: human oral; feature: human-associated habitat; material: dental | place: China | collected 2064 ...
AAATCTCAGGCGGCGTGTAGTCCTTGCCGTCGATGGAAACCTTGTAGTCCTTCTCACCCATGTGACGCTTGATCGACGCGATCGTACGGTCGGGGTTCGATACAGCCTGGCGCTTGGCGAGCTGCCCGATGAGACGTTCACCCGTCTTCGTGAAGCCAACGACGGACGGCGTCAGGCGGCTGCCCTCCGGGTTCGTGATGACGACGGGCTTGCCGCCCTCCATGACGGAGACGACGGAGTTCGTGGTACCTAAATCGATGCCAATTGCTTTTGCCATGATGAATTCCTCCTAAATGTTTATATCTATAAAAAGAGTTTCCTCTATTTGACTTAATTTGAAACGACCTGCACCATGCTTGGGCGTATGACGCGCCCCTTTACCATGTAGCCCTTCTGCAGTTCCTGCTCGATCGTATCGTCCTCCTTCTCGGGATCCTGCACGCGCATGACTGCCTGATGGAAGTTCGGATCGAACTTCTTGTCCTTCGTATCGATGACCTCCAAGCCATTCTTCGCGAGCGCTTCCTGCATCTGCTTGTAGATCATGGAAACGCCTGCGCGGAAGCTGTCGAGATCAGAACCTTCGGCTAAAAGCGCACGCTCGAAGTTGTCGAGAAGTGGCAGCATATCCGTGAGGATGCCCTGCGTGACGACGGCGGCAAGCTCTTCGCGCTCCTTCGCCGAACGACGGCGGAAATTATCGAAGTCCGCGCGCAGTCGCAGCATCTGTGCATCCTTTTCTGCCAGATCGGCTTCAAGCTTTTCCGCACGCTTCACAGGATCGTCTGCGCCATTTTCTGCCTCCTCGGTACCTTCACGGCTTCCTTCGGCAGTCTCCTCGCGGACATCATCCGCCGCTTCTTCCGCAGCATCCTCTCCTTCTGCAGCTTCCGCCTCGTCGATCTCGCGCTTCATCTCTTCGAGCTTTTCCTCGTCCTTCTTCTTCAACTCATCCTTCATGAATGATGGCATTCCCTTCACCTCGTATTTCATGCTATGCCGCTACCAGCGGAAAGGCTGCACGAGCGCAGCGATATGGCGGTTCAGATAACCTAAGAGCGCCATCGCCTTGCCGTACTCCATGCGCGTCGGCCCTAAGACGGCGATCATGCCCAAACACTCGCCATCCAAGTGGTACGTCGCGCGAATGATGCTGCAATCCTCGATGCCGCTGTACTCATTCTCACGGCCGATCGTGACGACGAGCCCCTCCTGCGATTTCTTCTGCAGAACGTCTTTGACGAAGTTCTCTTCTTCGAGCAGTGAGAGGAGCGCACGCACGCGCGTCACATCGCGAAACTCCGGCTGCGCAAGCATCTCTGTCGTGCCGCCCAGATAGAGCCGCTGCTCCTTGCGCTCCTCGTCGAGCGCTTCATAGATCAGTTCCATTGCCGCCCGATAAAGTGACTCGTCCATGACTTCGGCGCGTATGCGCTTCAAAGCGGCCGTGCCGATGGAGGAAAGCTTCTCGCCCGACAGACATCGGTTGATGACCTCCGCCATGCGCTGAAAATCCTCGAAACTCGCCCCCTTCGGCATCTCGACGACGCGGTTCTCCACGAAGCCCGCGTCCGTCATCAAGACGGCGATGACGCGCCCTTCGCTCAGCGGCACGAACTGCAGCGTGCGAAAAGCCGCCTCATCCAACTGCGGTGCCAAAACGAGCGCGAGATTCTTCGTCAGCCGCGAAACGATCTTCGCCGTTTCTTGAAAGACGCTCTCGACGCGCTTGACGCGCTTTCGATACCAGTGGTCGATCAACACCCTCTCGCGCTCGTCAATCGGTGCGGGCGAGAGCAGATCGTCCACATAGAGGCGATACCCTTTCGACGAAGGAATGCGCCCCGAGGACGTGTGCAAATGCTCCAAGTAGCCCATATCCTCGAGATCCGCCATCTCGTTGCGGATCGTCGCCGGACTGACGCCGAAATCATGACGCCGCGCCACAGTGCGCGAGCCGACAGGCTCCGCCGACGAGATGTAGTCATCGACTACCGCCTGCAGGATGCGCTGCTTCCTTTCATCAAGCATCTTCACACCCCCTCTGATAAGGTCTACTATGAAAGTCCAAGAAGCCAAGCCCGAAGGGCGCAGGCCGATTGGCTAACTTTCATTAAGGGCGGCGCACTTTTGTCCACAAAGTGGACGTTTGTGCGTGTAGTTCATGCTGTTAGCACTCAATCGCCTTGAGTGCTAACCCATGACTAGAATATACACGATAAAAGTCAAAAAGTCAACATCTTTTTTGTCTTTCGCAAAAAAGTTTTACCATGAAACCCCAAGAGGTCAAGCTGAAGGCGCAGACCGATTGGCTAGACTTCTGTAAGGGCGACGCACAATGTCCACAAAGTGGATGTTTGTGCGTGTAATTTGCGCTTCTTTCTCTTGCACAGGCTTGCGCTGTCAACCGATCGAGTCCAGAAAAAAGGGCTGTCGCACATTTTGTGCGACAGCCCTTTTTTCATACTGCAATATCAATATTGTTGCCGACCGCAGGGTCGAGGCTTTCCAACATCTCGCCCACAGCTTCTTCCGTCGTATCCATCGCCATCTTCATAAAGGAGATGCCGAACTGCTGCGAGAAGCGTGCCTGGCTTAGATTGACCGACATCGCCGCTATGCTCATATCCATCGGAATCGCTCCTTTCTTTTCTTATTTATCGTAATCATAGAAGAAAGGCTTAAGCCAGTACGATGCCGCACATCTCCACGCCCCAGCGCCCCAAATCCTCCAGTGCTGCATAGAGATCCGCTACCGAAGAGGCTACCGTAACCTCATATGCATCCTTTCGTTTCATCAGTTCTTCTCCTGCAATCAGAGGAACACCCGCCCATTGTTCATCTTGTTCTGGTTTATCTTTCACAGCGATAAAGGAAACATTTCCACCATTTTGCTGCACAGCGAGGCGAGCATACTGCTCATCTCCAGCATAAACAACAAGAGGTTTCTGACCTGTAAGAAACGCAATACGACGAAGCTCCGGCAAATATTCGTAAAAAATCGCCTTATCCTCTTCCCGCCATTCATTCGTGGCAAATCCATGGCAAAAAAGAAGCACGGCCAAAGCACGATACTCGATCACATGCGACAAGATACCTCGTAAATGTTTGCGACGCGCCTTGAACGCTTGTTTGATAACTTCATTTTTACGTGTCGCCGTCAAGCTTTTCGCGTGTTGGCGATAGTGATAAAGAACTTCCTTGATATGCCCGATCCGCCCATACTGCAGCATGATGCGCAGCCAATATTCGTGATCTTCGATCAAAAACATCTCTGGATCATAGCCGCCAATTTCTTCCAGAACGGTTCTGCGATAGAGAAAGCACGCTCCAATTCGATTTTCATAAAATGAAAGCAGGAATTCAGCATCGAATCGGTCACCTTCGCTGTGCTCTACATTACTTTCCTCATCTATCATATCCACAGACGCATTCACCATCATCGTATCGGGAAAACGATCAAGATAATCCGCCATGCGTACGAAAGCTTCCGGCAAATAGACATTGTCATCCGACGTCCATGTCAGATATTCACCTCGCGCTTCAGCAAAACCAATGTTGAGAGAACGCGGCAGTTTCTGATTCTCTCCATTGCGTATGATATGGATACGCGAATCGCGCACGGCATATTCGGCAAGGATCACAGATGTCGCATCCGTCGAGCAATCGTCCACGGCGATGAGCTCGAAATCCGTCATCGTCTGCGCCAAAATGCTGTCGAGAGATTCTCGAAGGTAGCGTTCGCCGTTATAGACAGGCAGGACGATGGATATTTTCGGTTTCTTTTCAAAAAAGTTTTGCCTATTATAAACTCCTTTTTCCAAACCACTCCGCTCTTCGAAGCTACAACTATTTTCCCTTAAACCTTTTCTGGACCTATAACGAACAGCATAGACCATACCATTTCCATGCCCGTGATACGGCGAGAAGCAAAAAAAGCCACTGCGCTGCAGCCGATCCAACAACTCTTGCTCGTGGTCAAAATGCGTCTCCCCAAGCAGAACATCTACATATCTAAATAAGTCCGCTTTCTCCAAATCCTCAGCAATATCATATTCCGATCCTTCCGTATCCATCTTTACGATAATCATTTTGTCTTGATTCTTCTGCAAGATATCTTTCAACATTTCTGAGGCACGTTTGACCAAAATCGTTGTCTTAGCACCATCCAGATGTAGGTTATCTTCAAGTATATTCATATCGCCTGGCTGCGTCCTATCAAAGTGCAGTTCCATCTCACCGTCATAATTGCTTAGTGCAAAATTATGTGGTACAATCTTCTCCCGTATTTCCGTATCATTAATAGAAAAATTCTCTAAGGCATCAATATAGGTATCACGAAACGGTTCATAAGCATACACTTTCTTCACAAAATCCTGAGACGCAAAAAACAAGGATGCATATCCTACATTCATACCGATGTCGATGACAATCGCTTCTTTATCTATATTCGATAAAAAACCATAGCAATTTCGTAAAAAAATTTCTTCTAAAATATAGAAATCTGTGCCATGGAACAAATAGAACCTTACTCGATCAAAATTAGCAATCAATCTTTTATTTTCTTCCTCGATGACTTGCTTTTTCCACACATTGCACCCCTTCGGGTAACAAAGTCGAATGGCAGCAGGATCTCCTCCCGCTGTGATACAAGCTTCAATTTTGGCTGCTATATTGCCATAGACAGTAATCAATATAGTGTCATAAACATATCCTGTAATTTCCTGTGGGGATATGATCCTTATCTCATCGTATTGTTTTCCAATATTCTCAGATGATTCATCGATAATCGCAAGAATCTCAAAATCCCTTCTAAGAGCCGTTTCTTTCGCAATCCAATCGCTGTCTAAGCCGAAGATCAGAACCTTTTCTCTTTTCCGCTCCAACTTATTCTTCCCCATAAGTTTCATCCCTCTCCAACAAGAATGCTTCAAAGACGCGGTTGCCGAACTTCATGCCCTGCGCTGTCAGACGTATGCTCACCACCGTTTCTTCAACAAGCCCCGCCGCCTGCAAGCGCGCGATCACTTCGCCATAGACCTCGTGCACATCCGAGGCGAAAGTGCCGCGAAAGCGCTTCTTGTCAATGCCGTCCGCCGTGCGGAGCGCGAGGAAGGCGAATTCTTCGATATGGCTTTCACGCGAGCAAGGCTCTTCTTCCCTTGCAGGCGACAGACCTCCTTCGATGCACGCGATGTAACGGCGGAGATCCTGCTCGTTCTCCGTGCGCTGTCCGTGCCAATACGAGTGCGCCGCTGCACCGAGGCCGATGTAGGGCACGTCCTGCCAGTAGGCGAGATTGTGGCAGCTCTCTTCGCCCGCCCTCGCATAGTTCGAGATCTCATAGCGACGATAGCCGAGGCGCGGCAGTTCTGCCGTGATATAGTCGTACATATCGCCGCACTCGTCATCCGTCGGCAGATGAAGCCGCCCCGCCTCTTCCATGCGGGCGAACGGCGTGCCGTCCTCGACGGCAAGCCCGTAGACGGAGATGTGACCGATGCCGAGCGCAGCGGCTCGCGCCACACTGTCCTTGAGATCAGAAAGCGTCTGCCCAGGCAGACCGTACATGAGGTCAAGGCTCACGCGAAAGCCTGCCTTCTGCGCCATGCGCACGGCATCCTCCGCCTCCCGTGCCGTATGAATGCGCCCGATGGCGGAGAGCAGCACATTGGAAAACGACTGCACGCCGAAGCTCAGACGGCTGACGCCCGCCTCGCGCAATCGTTCGAGAAGCTTTGCGTCGACCGTGCCGGGATTCGCCTCGACCGTGAACTCTTCCGCACCCGTCAGATGAAAACTCTCGCGCACGGCGCAGATGACCGCGAGGAGGTCGTCTGCCGCAAGCGCCGTCGGCGTGCCGCCGCCGATATAGACGGTGCGCACTGCCCCTTCCTGCAGACAGCGACAGCCCTGCGCCGCAATCTCGCGGCACAGGGCTTCTCGGTAGCGGCTCATCCATCGCTCTTCTCCTGCATAAGAAGGGAAGTCACAATAAAAGCACTTGCGGCGGCAGAAGGGAATATGGACATACACGCCGAAGTCGCCCATTCTGTCGCCTCTTTTCCTTTCAAATTCTCGCTTTCCCCTTTGCTCGGCAATTCCTACAATGAAAGGAAGCGCAGGACTTCGCGGGAATCAGTCAATCTTCAATATCGCCATGAAGGCTTCCTGCGGTACCTCGACGCTGCCGACCGCCTTCATGCGCTTCTTTCCTTCCTTCTGCTTTTCGAGCAGCTTGCGCTTTCTCGATATGTCGCCGCCGTAGCACTTGGCGAGCACGTCTTTTCGCATGGCACGCACGTTCTCTCGTGCGATGATCTTGTTGCCGACAGCCGCCTGGATCGGAATCTCGAACATCTGCTGCGGAATGATCTCCTTGAGCTTCTGCGCGAGCTGGCGGCCGCGCGTCGCGGCGCGGTCGGCGTGGACGATGGTCGACAATGCATCGACGGGATCGCCGTTCAAGAGAATGTCAAGCTTCACGAGGCGCGACTGGCGATAGTCGGCAAGCTCGTAGTCGAGGGAGGCATAGCCGCGCGTCGTCGATTTCAAGCGGTCGAAGTAGTCGTAGATGATCTCGCTCAAAGGAATGTGGTAGATGATCATGACGCGGTTCGTATCGAGGTAGTCCATGCTCTCGAACGTGCCGCGCTTTTCCTGCGAGACTTCCATGACGGGGCCGACATAATCCTTCGGCACGATGACCGTCGCCTTGACGAACGGCTCCTCGATGAAGTCGATCTCCGTCGGCGGCGGAAGCTTCGACGGATTGTCGACCTTGAGCATCGTCCCGTTCGTCTTGTGGACGTGGTAGATGACGGAGGGCGCCGTCGTGATGAGCTTCATGCCGTACTCGCGCTCCAGCCGCTCCTGGATGACATCCATGTGCAGAAGTCCTAAGAAGCCGCAGCGATAGCCGAAGCCAAGCGCGATCGACGTCTCCGGCTCGAAGATCAGCGCCGCATCATTGAGCTGCAGCTTTTCGAGCGCGTCTTTCAAATTGTCGTAGTCGGCGCTGTCCACGGGATAGAGTCCGCAGTAGACCATCGGCGTCACGCCGCGATATCCGGGCAAAGGCTCCGGTGCAGGGTTCTTCGCGCTCGTCACGGTATCGCCGACGAGCACGTCACGCACGTTCTTCAAACTTCCCGCGACGAAGCCGACTTCTCCCGCTGTAAGCTCGCCGAGTTCTGCAGGCGCGGGACGGAAACAGCCGACATCGGTCACCTCGAAAGTCTTTCCCGTCGCCATCATTTTCAGTTCCATGCCCTTCTTGATATGTCCTTCCATCAGGCGCACATGCGCGATCGCGCCCTTGTACGAGTCAAAGTACGAGTCGAAAATCAAAGCGCGAAGCGGCGCATTGTCCTCGCCCTTCGGCGGCGGGATTCGCTCGACGATGGCGTCCAAGATCTCCTCGATGCCTACGCCCGTCTTCGCCGAAGTCAGGATCGCCTCGGACGCATCGAGGCCGATCGCCTCCTCGATCTCCTCTTTGACGCGCTCGGGATCGGCGCTCGGCAAGTCGATCTTATTGATGACAGGGATGATTTCGAGATCGTGCTCCAGCGCCATGTAGACGTTCGCGAGCGTCTGCGCTTCGACACCCTGCGCCGCATCGACGACGAGAAGCGCTCCCTCGCATGCCGCAAGACTTCTCGACACCTCATAGGTGAAATCGACGTGACCCGGCGTGTCGATGAGATTGAGTTCATAGACCTCGCCGTCCTTGCCGCGATAGTGCAGTCGCACGGTCTGCGCCTTGATCGTAATGCCGCGCTCACGCTCAAGCTCCATATTGTCGAGCACCTGCGCCTCCATCTCGCGCTCAGTCAAAGTGCCCGTGCTTTCAATGAGTCGGTCAGCAAGCGTCGACTTGCCATGGTCGATATGCGCAATAATCGAGAAATTACGGATGTATTTGTTCTGCATCAAAAATTCCTTTCCTTATCCATCGGCTCGTTGACTTTCCTACGGGGCGAGCCGCTCCCCATGACAAAGATGCCCAGCGCGATTCCCGCACCTCACTCCTCATCGCGTTGGAGCCGCCGCTCAGCGTTCGGCTCCAAACTCGCGCGATAGAGCCACGCGAGGTTTTTCGCCGTATAGGTACGCAGGCGCAGGAGTCCCGTATATTCCTTGCTGCCCTGCTGAATGCCGTGAAACGTCAGATCCGTCTCCTCCAAATCCCGCCAACCCGCTTGCGGCGTCCAAGTCTTGCCATCCTTCGTGCTTACCGTGCCCATAGGCACATTCAAGGCGCGCTTGAGAAACTGCACCTCCAACGTATTTCCCTTGGCGTCCTTTTTGGTGACCCACTCCCAATAAAAGAGCAGTTCCCCTTTGAGCCGCATCGTCGAGGTGTCCGCCATGGCGCTCTCCTCGCCTCCGTCCGACCGCTTTTCTTTCCAAAGCTCATACCAGCGATCCGAACTCGTCAAACGTTCCAGTTCGCCCATGCCGAAAACACTGTCGACGATTGCCGCATAAAAAGTTTCATCATACTGCTGCGAGTTCATTTCCTTTTCCGAGCCAGGCGTGCGCTTCGACCAAAGGATGTTTCCCCGCGCATCGTAAAAGTCCTCTTCCAGATAGCGGAAAGTGCGATTCTGCGGACTGACCTCGACGAGTGCGAGGCTGTAGGCAAGCGCAGCCGGATCGGGCAGGATATCCTTGATGCCGTAGTTCGCAATCGTCTCTTTTGCGCCTTCATAACTGAAACTCGTCTTGATCCAGCCGTGGATGACCGTCGGCATTGCACGCTCCAACCCTGCGACATTCAGACTCTTGACGACCGTGACTTCATTCGGCGCAAAATACTTGCTGTACTTCGCATCCGATGCCAACCAATACCATTCTTCCGACGCATCGGGCGCAGCAAGAGCGCGGCACGGCACGACGGCAAAAAGAAGCACGGCAACAACCGCACAACAGAACTTCTCCCATGCGTTTTTCAAGGCGACTCCCCCTTTTTTTGAAGCAACCATCTCGACACTCAGGTTTATTCTTTGACATTCTCTCTCTTTGCAACAAATTCCAGCTTTATGAGTTTATAGTCATTTTCCAGCAACAACGTAACACAAAACGCTCGCAGTGCAGGGATATCCTTTTCCACTGCAGCCCACACCTTGGAAAAATCCACTTCCGTATCATAGCCATGAGCAAAAATGTTTCTCTGCCCTTTGATCTGCTTCCATGGGATTTCCCCTGCTTTCTTCACAAAGTCATCAGACAAATGTTTCGCTAATTCTCCAATTGATTGGAGATTCATCGAAATGGAACTGCGATAAATATGATTTTTGAGAAAAACTTTTTCCGCACCGCCAAAATATCTTGTCGTATCAACGATTGCGTCACAATGCTTGACTATATTCCGCAGAACCTGCGCATCTTTCTCGCTGATCTTCATAAAGCAAAATCTCTTCCTTTTCCATATACTTCCCGAAAATCTCCTGCTCCTTTGGAACTTGTGTAACGATATCGACTTCCTTTTGCAAGGCGTCCTCCAGATCTACATAGAGTCCGCCCAATTCCAGCAAAGTCGTTTCTTCGCCCAACATAATATGAAAGTCCACATCGCTTTCTTTCGTAGCTTCTCCACGTGCATAAGAGCCGAACAGGAAGAGTCGCTTCACCTTGTACGCCTCACAGATTGGGCGAACTTTTTCGCGGATTTCATCCAAGGTCAAAACCATCAGGAAACCCTCCTCTCATTCAACAGTCTTGCCGCACTGCATCTCGCTCTTTCTATTGTACGAAAAATCCGCATGTCTGGCAAGAGGTGAAAGGAGCGGCTGCAACGATCAGCCGAGCGGCACGACCTCGCGCTCCCTCTTCGTGAAGCGCAGTGTCGTCTCGTAGCCGAAGCGCCGTGCGTAGGCGACGGCCTCATCATTGTACGCGCCCGCATCCTCGGGCTTGTGCGCGTCCGAGGTCGTGATGACAGGCAGTTTGTGCGCCGCCGCGAGGCGCATGAAATCCTCGTACGGCGAGATCTCCGCAATCGGATAGCGGTAGAGCGTACCCGTGTTGATGTCGACCGCCATCTGCGCCTTTTCCATCGCGCACACGGCACGTTCCAAGAAAGGCGTGACATCGAAGTCGGGGAAGTAGCGGAAGAGGCGGATGTTGAACGGATGCCCGAGCACATCGTAGAGCTTCGAGGCGCAGAGCTTCTCGATCTCCTGCGTGTACCATTCGTAGATGTCAAAGAGCGCGATGCGATCCCACTCCGCCTTTATCTCGGACGAGTCGTAGGCCCAGCCGCGAATGAAGTGAACGGAGCCGATCACATAGTCAAAATCGCAGCTGCCGAGGATTTTGGCAACAGCCGTCTGATCCTGGAAGTTGCAGACCTCGATGCCCGTCTTGACCGCGTGCTTTTCCTTGAGTTTTGCCATGAAGGCGAAGTATTCTTCGAGCGTATACTTGAACTTGTTCTTCTTCAGCCACTTCTGCTGAAAACTACCAACGAAGGAGTCGTCCAAGATGAGATCATCGTAATAGAGCGATTCAAACTCCGGAAACGTGTGACTGTGCTCGGAAAAGCCGATCTCCGCCACGCCGCGCGCCGCCGCCGCCCGAAAGAATCCTTCCACCCACGCTTCATCGTAAGAGCCGTATTCCAAATGCATATGATAGTCGAGCTTCATGATCTTCCCCCCTACATCTTTCCTTCATCGAGCAGCCGGCGCAGGATGCGCAGCACGCCGTGCTGCGTGTTGGGCGGCGCGATATGCTTCGCCGCCGCCTTCGCCTTCGGGTGCGCATTCTCCATCGCGTAGCTCTCGCCTACCGCGCCGAGCATCTCGACGTCGTTCAGATAGTCGCCGAAGGCAAGGCACTCTTCGGGGCGAATGCCCAGAAGCTGCTGCACGCGGCGCACGGCGGCGCCCTTGTTCACATCTTTTTGCATGATGTCCACCCAATAGTTCGAGGAGACGACGACCTTCAGCTCCTCGGACAAGTCCTGCAGCGAAGGATAGATCGTGCGCTCAGCATCCGCCTCCACGGGATCGCATATAGAAAACTTGATCGCCGCATCATGCACGTCAGAAAAAGCTTCGACCATCTTGTATTCCGTATAATATTTTCCCATCTCGGCGAAAAAATCCTCGTTGCGCTCCGTCACATAGGCGTACTCCTTGCCGCACCAGACGGTATAGGCGCCCTTGACGGCGGCGGCTAGGCGCACGATTTCCCTGCACAGGGCGGGCGCGATCGTCGTAGAGAAAAGCTCCTCGCCGCGCCGCACGACGTAAGCGCCGTTTTCCGCGCAAAAGATGAGATCCGTCGCCCACGGTCGGAAGTGACGCAGAAGCGCCGCATACTGCCTGCCGCTCGCAGGCGCAAAGATCACGCCGTGCGCCTTGAGTTCGGCGAGGATAGCGCCGAGTCCTTCAGGCAGATTTCCCTGCGCATCGAGAAGCGTGCCGTCCATATCGCAAAATACCAGCTTGATCATAAAAGCCGCCTTTCTTCAACCCCCATTGCTGCAGGCTGCACGCACCAACATCCGCCGTTTGAGCATCCCGCGCCGCCTCACGCAAAAGGGCGGCGGCACGCTTCCCGGCGCACCGTCGCCCCTGCCTATCTAATTATACTATCCCTTGCGCCCGTGGTAAAGACACCAAGGCTCTTCCGCCATATAATCGCCATCGTTGTAGTAGGCAGCACGCGCACGGCAGCCGCCGCAGGCACGCTTGTAGTCGCAAGTGCCGCAGCCGCCCGAATATTCGAGCGTGCGCAGCTTGTTCAGCACCTCGCTGCTCTTCCAGATCTCGTCGAACGGCGTCTTTCGCACGTCGCCAAGCTCCATGTTGAGATAAGCGCACGGCTGCACCTTGCCGCGCGGGCTGATGATGCAGTAACTGAGTCCTGCGAGGCAGCCTCGCCGAAAGCGCGTCTTGATGCCCATCTGCCCCGCGATGCGCAAAAACTGCGGCGCGCACGTCGGCTTCAATTCGATATCCACTTCTTCCGACTTTTTCATGATGCGCGTCAGGACGCTCTCATACGCCTCGGCACGAAGCGATTCCTCCTCGATCGTCTCGGCGCGTCCCGTCGGCACGAGGAAAAAGAAGTGGTGCGCCACAGCGCCGAGTTCCACGGCGAAGTCCGTGATCGCCTCCAATTCCTTCTCGTTCCAGTCCATGACCGTCGTATGAATCTGAAACGGCAGCCCCGCCGCGCGGCAATTCTTCATGCCTTCGACAGCGCCCGCCCAGCCGCCCGGATAGCTGCGGAACGTATCGTGCTTCGCGGGTGACATCGAGTCGAGCGAGATGCCCATGCCCATCGCGCCCGCTGCCTTCAAGTCGCGTGCCATCTCCGGCGTGATCAGCGTGCCGTTTGTGCCGAAGACCGAACGCAGGCCAAGCTTCGTCGCGTGTTCTACAAGTTCCAGAATGTCAGGGCGCGTCAGAGGCTCGCCGCCCGAAAAGATCATGATCTTGAAGCCCGCGCGCGCGATCTCATCGAGGAGCTTCTTCGCCTCCGCCGTCGAAAGCTCCTCCTCCGCCTTGCAGCCCGCATCGCGGTAGCAGTGCTTGCAGTACATGTTGCAGGCGTTCGTCGTGTTCCATGAGATGATCATATCGCCGCCTCCTCGCCCACGAGTCCGATCTCCTCGTCCGTCAGATAGCACGAAGGATCGCTTGCCCAGAAATCACCCGTACGCGCTTCGGCGCGCGTGCGGAAGTTGCCGTTGCAGCACGAAAGGTAGCGGCACGAGGAACATCGACCCTTAAGGAGCGGCTTTCGATCCTTGAGTCCCGCCATGATGGCATTCGACGTATCCTGCCAGATCTCGCCGAACTTCCTCTCGCGCACATTGCCGAAAGTATGATGCTGCGTGAATTGGTCGGGATGGACGTAGCCTAAGGGATCGACCTCGCCGAAAGCGATGCCCGAGCGGTTGCCGCCGTTCATCGAAATGTGCTTCCACACATGCTCGGCCGCCGCCTCGCCCTTTTCCCTAAGCGTCTTCAAGTAGATGTAAACGCCGTCGCAGTGATTGTCAACCGTCAGGATCTCCTTTTCCAGACCGCGCTCCTCGAAGTCCTGCGTGCGGCGGATGATTGTATCCATGGCGCGGCGCGATTCCTGTGCCGTCACATCCTCTTCCATCATCGCGTTGCCGCGCCCCGAGTAGACGAGGTGATAGAAGCACACGCGGTTGATGCCCTCCTCCTCGATGAAATCGAAGATCTTGTCGAGTTCCATGATATTGTGATGGTTGATCGTGAAACGAAGCCCCACGCGCTGCCCGACCGCCGTGCAGTTCTCTATGCCGCGCATGGCAGCCTCGTAGGCGCCCTCCTTGCCGCGGAACTTGTCGTTCACGTCCTTGAGACCGTCAAGCGAGATGCCGACGTAGCCCACGCCGATGTCTTTGATGCGCTGCGCCGTCGCGCGGTCAATGAGCGTGCCGTTCGTCGAGAGCGTCGGGCGCACGCCCTTTGCCGCCGCATGCTCGGCAAGCTCGAAGAAGTCGGGACGAAGGAGCGGTTCGCCGCCCGAAAAGAGCAGAACGGGCACGCGAAAGTCGGCGAGATCGTCGATGAAGCGCCGCGCCTCCTCCGTCGTCAGCTCGTTCTGATACTTCTTGGCGTCCGAGTTCATGTAGCAATGGCGGCACTTGAGGTTGCACGTCTTCGTCGAATTCCAGACGACGACGGGTCCCATTCCCTCGGCCGCACCGTTTTTCATTCGATGCGCATTCTTCGTATAGCGCAGCGAGTCGCCGAAATACTCGCGCGCAAAAAGAAGCTTCGTTACACTGATCATGAAATAAAAATCCTCCCGTTCATTCCTTTTGCTCTTCCTGCTTTTCAATCACGCGCATGCCGTCGAGAATCAATCCAAGCTTCAGGCGCACGTTCTCCTCGAAGGGAATTTCCAATTTACTGAACGCCGCTGCTTGAAACAGCGAGTGGAAAAGTTCTGAGATGATCGCCGTCGGGATGTCATGGCGGAACTCGCCCTTCGCTTGGCCTTCCTCAACCAAGCGCGTGAAAAGCACCGTGAAAGGCGGCGCTGAAACGCTCGCCTCCGAGCGTTTCAGCAAGGTCGCCTGCTGTGCAGCGCGCAGGAAAAGCGGCAACACATAACGATTCTGCCCAAGAAGTCTGGCGGCGGCCAGAAGCAGCTCGCGCAGGATTTCCGTCACGGGCCTACGCTCCTCGGACAGGACGCGCACCCTTTCTCCCAGTTCCTTCATGATGCGCCCCAGAAGTTCCATCAAGACATCGTCCTTGGAGTCAAAGTAATTGTAAAACGTACCGATGCCAAGATCCGCCCCGCTCATGATATCCGCAATCGCAACATCTTCCAGCCCGCGACTCTGAAACAGGCTTGCCGCCGAATCGAGAATCGCCTTGCGCGACTGAATCTTCTTCATCTCGCGGCGGCTGATCTTATCTTCTTCCATACAAATCCTCCTCGCTCAAGGAGTCTCCTGCACACTCCAACTCTCCTTGCCTATTATACATGAATCCCCTTCATTTTTAAAGCAGAAAATGAAGCATCTTCATAATTTTAAGGAAACGCTGCTAAAATGAAGTCGCTTAATAAAGCATTTTGAACGACGAGCGCTCTTGCACACAAAAAAAGCGCCGGCTACTGCCAGCGCAAAACTTCAAAATGGTGACCCAGGAGGGACTCGAACCCCCGACCCTTTGATTCGTAGTCAAATACTCTGATCCAACTGAGCTACTGAGTCACAAGCCGACCGCTCTCGCAATCAACATAAGTGATTCTATCACAGGAAACATTCGTTGTCAAATAAAAATTTGCACGTCTCCCATTTTTTCCGTACAGGTAAATTTACCCCTTGATTTCGACGGGTTTAGCTTGCATACAAACAACCAAATATGCTATACTATGGGTGGCAAACGAGAGTAGCATTAGGCGCACGCGAAAAGCCCCCAAGTTGCAGCTTGGGGGCTTTTCTGTTCCCATATTGCAGGCAGGGACTAACGCCTAGGCTTGTTGCCGTTGCTCTCAACCGTCAAACCATTTGCACAGATAGTGGCAGACTATCCCCGCCAAACCGGAGAGCATAAACGAGAGTAACATCCTTGACGACCCCCTTCCCATTGCCATGTCTGGGGGCGGCAACACATTGAGTATAGCATACTCCGACTGTCGGAAAGCCTTGAAATTCAAGTGTTCCGTGACAAACTCCCCGCTTTTCCGTATAATGAAAGAGTCATTGAATGAATCCGCTTCCTTGAGGAAGCGTCCAGCTGCACGAAAGGATCTGCTTTATGGAAAAAGAAAAGAAAAGCCGCAAGAAGCACCTGCTCGCCCTCATGCAGAAATATGTGACGATCTTCATCGGCGCCGTCATCACGGCCGTCGGACTCGAAATCTTCCTCATCCCGAACAACATCATCGACGGCGGTGTCGTCGGCCTCTCCATCATGGCTCATGCCATCACAGAGCAGCCTCTGGGCGTCTTTCTCATCCTCTTCAACCTCCCGTTCCTCTACCTCGGCTACAAGCAGATTGGCAAAGCCTTCGCCCTCGCCACCTTGACCGCCATCGCCCTCCTCTCTCTATGGTCGGCCTACTTCGCACCGTTCCCGACCGTCACGCAGGATTTTTTCCTCGCCGCCATCTTCGGCGGCATCATCGTCGGTCTCGGCGTCGGTCTCATCATTCGCTCGGGCGGCTCGCTCGACGGCACGGAAATCGTCGCCATCATCCTCGACAAGAAATCCGTGTTCTCCGTCGGCGAAGTCGTCATGTTCATCAACCTTTTCATCCTTTCAGGCGCCGGTCTTCTCTTCGGCTGGGACAAGGCGATGTACTCGCTCGTCGCCTACTTCGTCATCGCCAAGATGATCGACGTCGTCGTGCAAGGGCTTGACGAATCCTACGCCGTCATGATCGTCACGAACGAACCGGACAAAATCAATGTTGCCCTCGCCGAGCGATTGGGACGCGGCGTCACCCTCCTCTACGGCGAAGGCGGCTACACGGGCGAGGAAAAAAAGGTTCTCTACTCCGTCGTCACGCGCCTCGAAGTCAACAAACTCAAGGAAACCGTCCTCAGCATCGACGAAAGCGCCTTCGTAACGATCAACGCCGTCCACGACATCGTAGGCGGGAGATTCAAGAAAAGCGGCCATTAAACCTGCACAGATAAATTCCCCGCCCTCCCTCTTTACACATCTATGCCGTCCCCCTTAACGAAGGCTCAAGAGCAACGGTCGCAGCACGATTGACGACAAAAAGGGAACTGGTGCATAAGTTGAACTTAACTTATGCATCAGTTCCCTTTTTGTTTGAAAGTCGACCCCCGCAGATTTCCCAAGTTTCACCGAAGCCATGAAGCCTTTGCCCTGCTACATGGAAACGCGCCCTTCAGCACGCTCTCTTTCAACAGTCAAGCGGTATCGGCATTATGCGCCCTGCTTTTCCTGCGCATGATTCTTCTACTCGGACTCGGAATTGATCGGAACTGCTCTTCTTCTGCGTCAAACTCATGCATTGTTCTTCGCAGCTGCATGAGCTTCCGCCTTGACGCACGGATTCGTATCCGTGGATTCTTCGGCACTTGCGTCTTGCCTTACATCAGTTCCGCAAGCGCCCCTCAACCCTTCATGAATATTCGTTCCGCTTCCTGCCGCCATACTGCAACGGCTTGCCGCCCTTTGGATTCTCTCCGTGAGCTTGTTCATCATGGTCTCGGAATACGCTCTTCCTCCTCCACGATGCGCCTCATGCCTGAACCTTCGGCTTACCTTAAGCTTTTCTGCTATTTTTGCTAGTCTGCATACTAAAGTTTCTCCTCTTTCTGCAAACATCTTCGCAAGGGATGCCTCCTTTCATCTGCACCCTTATTATAAAACATCTCCTATAAGTTGTCAATAATATTTTGAAAAATCTTGAAATATTTTCCGTCGACTAAATTTCTCTGCAAAATAAAGAAGCAGCCCTTGCAGGCTGCCCCTTTATTGCACGCATTCCTTGAGCTTCTCCGGTGGCAGGAGGCGCATCAATCCCATGATTGCCAGGATCTGATCAAACGCCGTCCCCGGATTCGCCACATTCCGGATCTTCACGACATGCGTAGCGTCCTTCCAGTTGTCAAACTCACTGTTGTTTTCCGCATATTCCAAATGATACTTTATCTCACTATTTTTATGTCCAAGACGAATCATGCGCTCGACGAGCGTCACATAGTCAACCATGAGGAAGATCGTCTCGAAATTCTCTTTCAAAAGGCGCGCGAGCTGCTTGACGCCATTCGCCTCCAACATCACAAGGCTGATCTTATGCTCCTGCAACGCCGAAAGAACGTCTTTTTTTAAGACGCCATAATAGTCACCCTTATATGTGACGTGCACAATGAATTCCTGCTTGAAGAACTCCGCCTTGCCGACAAAGCGGTAAAATCTCGTATCGGAATCGATTTTTCCTGGTTTCCGCGTCGTATATAAAGGAATGTAATGAATCCCCATCTGCATAAGTTTGCCGATCAGCACCGTCTTGCCCGAAGCGTGCGGCCCGACCAGCGCATAAATCTTATTTGTCATAATCCTCTCCTAAGAAGGCCGTTTGCACGGCCGGCGGAAAAGAAAAAGAGGGCCGCCCCTCCTCGTTCTTCTTATATCTATCAAAAAAGCCGTCCCTGCAGTAAAAACAAAGGTCATAAAAACCTCTCACATGCTATCATACATCATTTCTTCTCCTTTGCCAACCATATTTTCTCTGGAGAAACACAAAGCTGTCCTTATTTTTCTCTTAAAACTTTCAATTGAGATGCAGGAAAATTTACATAAGAAAAGGAAATGCGCAGGAAAACGCGAATATATTCATGACGGCAAAATACTAAACAAAGGGAAATCATATGCCATGACGAAAGGCGGGATGCTCCGTGTATTTTTACTGCGAGAAATGCAAAAAAAAATATCCCATCAGCTCGATGAACTACCGCTGCGAATGCGGCGGCATGTTCCATTTGAACAAGGCGGCAAACGAAGAAACGGTGCATGACGTCACGATCGGACACATGCACACCGATCTTCTGAGCATCAAGATTGACGGCATCGAGTATCTGCTGAAGACAGAGAACCTTCTGCCGACTGGCTCCTTCAAGGATCGCGGAGCCTACACGCTGATCAATGAGATCCACCACGTCGGCATTGAGAAGATCGCGCTCGATTCAGCAGGCAACGCCGGCGCCTCCATCGCAGCGCACGCAGCGGCAGCGGGCATCGACTGCACAGTCTATGTGCCAAAGGAGACGTCGCCCGACAAACTGCGTCAGATTGCCGCCTACGGCGCGAAGATCGTCAAGACCGAAGGCGGCCGCATGGGCGCGTGTCAGGCGGTCAAGGAAAACCTCGGCGACGCCTACTATGCTTCGCATGTCTACAATCCGCTCTTCTTCGAGGGCATGAAGGCGATGGCATACGAGATTTATGAACAGCTCGGCGAGAGTGTGCCCGAGTACATCTTCCTGCCCGTCGGTAACGGCACGATGCTCTTAGGTCTTTACTACGGCTTCATCGAGATCGGCCGCCTGCCACGCCTCGTGCCCGTGCAGAGCAAGAACTGTGCACCGCTCTACGAGGCGTTCAACAAGATACCGGCGAGCCCAAAGACGGAAACAATTGCCGAATCGATCCGCATCGAAACACCCAAACGTTTGCACGATATGCTCGCTGCCGTCACGAACAGCGGCGGTGACGTCCTCATCGTTGAGGATGAAGAAATCGTGAAGTGCAAAGAAATGCTCGGACGCCGAGGCATCTATGTGGAAACGACAAGCGCCGTAGCTCTCGCCGGCGCCATGCAAATCTTCGGTACGGCAAAACCCGACAACTATCGCGTCGTCGTGCCACTGACAGGATCGGGACTCAAAGGATAATACGAATCAGGAGGCTACATCACTTATGTTCAAAAGAATTCTCATCGCCAATCGCGGCGAAATCGCCGTCCGCGTCATCCGTGCCTGTCAAGAACTCGGCGTCGAGGCGGTCGCGATCTACTCCGACGCCGACAAGAACGCCCTGCACGTTCAGCTCGCCGACCTCACCTACCGCGTTGGCCCCGCCGATGCGACAGAAAGCTACCTCAACAAGGAAGCCGTCCTTGAGGCAGCCATTCAAACGAAGTCCGAAGCCATCCATCCGGGCTACGGCTTCCTGTCCGAAGATGCCGACTTCGCCGAGATGGTCACGAAGGCGGGCATCGTCTGGATCGGCCCCATGCCCGAGACCCTGCGCCTCGTCGGCGATAAGGATGCAGCGCGCGCTGCCATGGCGCCGTCCGGCATTCCGATGTCAAAGGGCAGCGCCCCTCTCGAAAGCAACGAGATGGCCTTGAAGGCTGCCGCGGAAGTTGGCTACCCTGTCATCTTGAAGCCTGTATCAGGCGGCGGCGGCAAGGGCATGTTCGTCGCACATTCCGAAGAGGATCTCAAGAACATCCTGCATCTCGTCGATCTCAAGAAAGTCGTCCACTACTTCGAACACTATATCGAGCATTCACGCCACATCGAGGCGCAGATTCTTGCCGACAACTACGGCACGGTGCTCTTCCTCGGCGAGCGCGAATGCTCGCTGCAGCGCCGCAATCAGAAGCTCCTCGAAGAGTCGCCTTCCGTCGCCCTGACGGAAGAGATGCGCCGCGAGATCGGCCGCCTTGCCATCAAGGCGGCGAAGAGCGTCCACTACTCGAATGCCGGCACGGTGGAATTCCTCCTCGACCTCGCCGACAACAAGTTCTACTTCATGGAGATCAACCCGCGCGTCCAGGTCGAGCACGCCATCACGGAAGCCGTCACGGGCGTCGACATCGTGCGTCGCCAGATCCAGATCGCCGACGGTGAGCCTCTGGGGCTCATGCAGAAGAATATCAAGATCCGCGGTCACGCCATCGAGTGCCGCATCAACGCCGAAGATCCCGACAACAACTTCCTGCCGTCTCCCGGTCTCATCACCTTCATGCACGAGCCGAGCGGTCCGCGCGTACGCTTCGACAGCGGCGTGACGACGGGACTGACAATCGAGCCGTGGTACGATTCCCTCATCGCCAAGGTCATCGTGCACGGCAGAACGCGCGGCGATGCCATCAAGATCATGGAACGTGCCCTAAGCGAATTCCGCATCGAAGGCGTCAAGACAACGATTGCCCTGCACCAGAAAATTCTTGAGGACAGCTATTTCCGCACGGGCAACATCGACACGCAATTCATCAAGCGCCGCATCACCCACTACGAGAACGAGCCGAAAAAGCTCAAGCTCAAGGACAAGCTCGATCTTGCCGCTTCCATCAACGCGAGCATGTATTACGCGTGAGACCTGCACATGAAAAGAACCCGACGACCATCCGTCGGGTTCTTTTCATGTGCAGAGGCATCCCGCATGTGCTCACTACGCTTCCTTCGGCGCCGGCGCTTTCTGCCCGAGCGAGATGATGAATCCTAAGACCGCTCCGGCGAGCGCCGGGCAGACCCAGCCCATCATGACGCCGTAGAACGGAACATGCGCGGCAAGCATTTCATAGAGGGCGGCAGAGCCGAAGCCTGCGGCATGCATCGCGTCCGTCAGCGAGAAGGCGAGCGTGACGAGGACGGCGCCCTGGTAGATGCTCTTTCGCCAGCCAATGAAGCGATCGAAGAGCGAGAGGATGACGAAGACGATGACGAGCGGGTAGATCGCCACGAGGAACGGCACGGCGAGCGCAATGATCTGCGTGAGGCCGATGTTCGACGCGCCGAAGCTGAAGAGCGTGGAGAAGAGCAGCAGACGCTCGTAGGAAATCTTCTTCTTGAAGAGCTTGTGGAAGAACATCGCTGCGCTCGACGTGATGCCGCAGCACGTCGTGATGCACGCGAGAATGATGATGAGCGCGAGGAGCACGTTGCCCGCCGCGCCGAAGAAGATGCGCACGGCTTCGGCGAGGAGCTGTCCGCCGTTCTCCGAGTGTCCGAGAACCGTCACGCTCGTCGCTCCGAGATAGGCCAAAGAGCCGTAAACGCAGGCCATGAGGAATACGGTGATGAAACCGGCTGCGAGGCATGCCTTGCCGATGGTGCGCGTGTCGGTCACCCCGCGATAGCGCACGGCATTGACAACGAGCGCGCCAATGGCGATGGTCGCGAGGAGATCCATCGTCTGATAGCCGTCCTGGAATCCCTGCGCATAGGGCGATTCCAGGTAAACGCCCGTCGGAGCGAGCACCTCCCCCATCGGCGACCAGAAGGTACGCAAAAAGAGGATCACAAGAACGACGAGCAGCGCGGGCGTAAGCATCTTGCCCACGCGGTCGATGAGCTTGTTCGGATTGAGCGACAAATAGTACGATGCGCCAAAGAAAAGCGCCGTGTAGATGACTTGCGGAAGCGTGACATCGCCCGCACCGACGAAGGGACGAATGCCGATCTCAAACGAGACGGCGCCCGTCCTCGGCATGGCGAACAACGGCCCTATGATGAGGTAGAGGATGACGAGAAGCGCCGTCGCAAACCAGGGAAACGTGCGCCTCTTCAGAAGCTGCACATATTCGCCGCCCGCGAGAGCGATCGCCATGATGCCCAAAAGCGGCAGACCGACGCCCGTCGTCATGAAGCCGAGCATGGCAGGCAGCGTGTTCGTCCCCGCCGCCTGCCCCAGTGCAGGCGGGAAGATGAGGTTTCCCGCCCCGAAAAAGACGGAGAACATCATGAAGCCCAGAGTCAAAAGATCCTTCTTCTTCAATCGATTCATTTCGCATTCCTCTCAAAATTCTCTTCCAACAGCGGCTTCAGGAACTTGCCCGTGTACGAGGCCTTGACCTTCACGATGTCCTCGGGACGGCCTTCGGCAACGATCGTGCCGCCGCCCGAACCGCCCTCAGGTCCGAGGTCGATGATGTGGTCGGCCGTCTTGATGACGTCGAGGTTGTGCTCGATGACGACGACCGTGTCACCGCCGTCAACGAGGCGGTGCAGGATGCCGAGGAGCTTCGCGATGTCGGCGGTGTGCAGTCCCGTCGTCGGCTCGTCGAGGATGTAGAGCGTGCGCCCCGTCGAGCGGCGCGCCAGTTCCGTCGCGAGCTTCACGCGCTGCGCCTCGCCGCCCGAGAGTGTCGTCGCACTCTGCCCGAGCTTGATGTAGCCGAGTCCGACGTCCTGAATGACCTTGAGCTTCGTCTCGATACGCGGGATATTCTTGAAGAACTCCACAGCTTCGTCAACCGTCATGGCGAGCACGTCGGCGATCGTCTTGCCCTTGTAGCGCACCTCAAGCGTCTCACGATTGTATCGCGCTCCCTTGCAGACCTCGCATGGCACATAGACATCGGGCAAGAAGTGCATCTCGATCTTGATGATGCCGTCGCCGCGGCATGCCTCGCAGCGGCCGCCTTTGACGTTGAAGCTGAAGCGCCCGGGCTTGTAGCCGCGCATCTTCGCCTCCGTCGTCTGACTGAAGAGCTGCCGGATGGCATCGAATACGCCCGTATACGTCGCAGGATTCGAGCGCGGCGTGCGCCCGATCGGCTGCTGGTCGATGTCGATGATCTTGTCGACGTGCTCAAGTCCCAGAATCTTCTTGTGCTTGCCGGGCTTTCCCTTCGCATGGTAGAGCCTTGAGGCGACGCCCTTGTAGAGGATCTCGTTGACGAGCGTCGACTTGCCCGAGCCGGAAACGCCCGTGACGAGGATCAGTTCCCCGAGCGGAAACTTCACGCGCAGGTTCTTGAGATTGTTCGCCGCCGCGCCAACGATCTCGATGAAATTGCCCGTGCCCGTCCGGCGGCGGCTCGGTACAGGGATGAACTTCTTCCGCGCGAGATACTGTCCCGTGACCGACTCGACGACCTTCTTGATCTCTTCCGCCGTACCCTCGGCGACGACACGCCCGCCATGCGCTCCTGCACCGGGACCGATGTCGATGATATGGTCGGCGGCGTACATCGTATCCTCGTCATGCTCGACGACGATGAGCGTGTTGCCGAGATCGCGGAGATGCTGCAGCGCCGCCAAGAGGCGATTGTTGTCGCGCTGATGAAGTCCGATGCTCGGCTCATCGAGGATGTAGAGCACGCCCATGAGTCCCGAGCCGATCTGCGTCGCAAGCCGTATGCGCTGCGCCTCGCCGCCCGAGAGCGTCCCCGCCGCACGCGAGAGCGTCAGATAATCAAGCCCGACGTTCAAGAGAAAGCCAAGGCGTGCATGGATCTCTTTCAAGATCTGCGCGGCGATCTTCGCCTCGCGCTCCGAGAGCGAAAGCTCGGAGAAGAATTCATCGCATTCTCGAATCGTCAGCGCCGTAACCTCGGCGATGTTCTTGCCGCCGACCTTGACGGAAAGCACCTCGGGACGAAGACGCGCTCCATGGCACGCAGGGCATGGTGTGATCGTCATGTAGTTCTCGTAGTCCTCGCGCATCGCGTCCGTATCCGTCTCGCGGTAGCGCCGCGTAAGCATCGGCATGACACCCTCGAAGGCCGAATGATGCAGCTTGTACTCGCCGAACATGTTCTCGTAGCCAAACTCGAACTTCTCCTCGCCCGTGCCGTAGAGAAGGAACTCCTGCACCTTCTTGTCCAAGTCGCGAAACGGCGTATCGACCGTATAGCCGTAATGCTTGAGAACAGCCTCCATCTGGCAGTTCGCATAGGTGTTGAGATTCTTGGAAAGCGGCGCGAATACTCCCTCGGCAAGCGACAGCGAATCGTCGGGTACGACGAGCTCCAGGTCAAACTCCATGTTGCTGCCGAGGCCGCTGCACGTCGGACATGCGCCGTAAGGGCTGTTGAACGAGAACATGCGCGGCGTGATTTCGGGCAGGCTGATGCCGCAGTCGACGCACGCGAAGTTTTCGCTGAACATCAAAAGTTCGCCGTCGACGATTTGCACGTAGACGACTCCCTCGCCCATCTTCAAAGCCGTCTCCAAGGAATCGGCAAGCCGCTGCTCCATGCCCTCGCGGACGACAAGACGGTCGACGACGACTTCGATCGTATGCTTCTTCGCCTTGTCGAGGTGAATCTCTTCACCGAGGTCGACGACCTCGCCGTCAATGCGCACGCGCACATATCCTTCGCGGCGGATGTGGTCGAGAATCTTCTTGTGCTCGCCCTTCTTGCCGCGAACGATCTGCGCCATGATCAGGAGCTTCGTGCGCTCGGGCAAAGCCTCAAGCTTGTCCATCATCTGATCGACCGTCTGCTGCGCGATGGGCTTGCCGCACTTCGGACAATGCGGGCGGCCGGCGCGCGCGAACATCAATCGCATGTAATCGTAAATCTCCGTCACCGTGCCAACGGTCGAGCGCGGGTTCCGGCTCGTCGTCTTCTGGTCGATGGAAATCGCCGGCGAAAGTCCCTCGATATTGTCAACATCGGGCTTGTCCATCTGACCGAGGAACTGCCTTGCGTAGGATGACAGCGACTCCACATAGCGCCTCTGCCCCTCAGCATAAATTGTATCAAAAGCGAGCGAGGACTTGCCCGATCCCGAAAGCCCTGTGACGACGACGAGTTTGTCTCGCGGTATCTCCACGTCGATATTCTTCAGATTATGGGCGCGCGCGCCCTGTATGCGAATCACATTCTCCATAAAGTATTTTCCTCCGTTTGCTGCTTCCCCCTATTATATCGGAAAGGCGGCGGAAGTTGAAGCCCTTTTATTATTTTATCTTCTCTTTGCACAAATCAGAAGAATCGTGCCTCGATCAGAATAACCTTGCTCATGTCCCACGAGAGCCTCCCATACAAAAAGGCTGCCGCACGAAGCCCATCCTTGCTTCGTGCGGCAGCCTGCCTTATGTATTTTTCGTCATTACCAGATCTTGCCCGCAAGGAACCAGAAACGACCGCGATCCGCCGATATGGTTTCGTTGAGTGATCGACCCAAGCCGATGCGACGTGCATAGTCAATGCGCGCGAACCAATCGGGCGCATTGTAGGCGAGACCGACGCCCCACCCTTTGAGCGTCGTCGTGCTGCCGTCAAACGAACTGCGGCCTGCGTCGAGGTAGGTACTCGCGACAAGCCCTGGCACATCGGTGTAGTAACGGAACTCAACCGTGCCGAGTATCCCTTTATCCCCCGTGCCTGTACCCTGCGGATAGGCGCGTACAGCATTGGCGCCGCCGATATACATCTGCTCAGAACTATCGAGATGCTTCGACGCCGCCTGCCCCGACAGCTTTACCATGACATCCGCCTGCTTGCCGAGCGACTGAACGGCTGTGACCTTTGCCTCCGCCTTCGTGAAACCGCCGTCTGTTCCCGCACTTTTCGCCAGTTTCTTTGCATACCACGAGTCCGCCGTAACGTTGCCTGCCGTCAGCACGAAATTGTAGTTCATCGAGAGACCACTCTTGCGGTCACGCCAGAAACCTTCGACGCCGGCATGGAGATCGTGCGAGTGCTTTTCGCTGGCCCCCTGAGCACCGAAGAGATCCATATCATCCTTGAGCCTGCGATAATCGTAGCCGTAGGTAAGGGCGAGCTTTTCATCCGTCGTATGGTAGACGGGACGGCTGCCATAGACGCTGATCGTGTCCGCCGTGCCATGCGCTCCCAGACGCTTCAGTGGGCCGCCGACCTCATAGTCCATGCGGCTGTAGCCGATGCCGAGCGACGTGCCGCCGTGTCCAACGAGCGCTTCGTAGTTCACATAGTAGTTGTGCAGCGACTTGTTGGAAATCAAGGCGCCGACATTGACCTTCGATCCCATGCCGTCGACGTTGTAGATCGAATGCTGTGCGCCGTAGCGGTAGCGTCCCGTAGCCTCGCTGCCATAGTTCTCGGCGTAGACGATGCTCGAGGACGGTTTGCCATCCTCGATGTGCACAGTCACGTCGCTCGTTCCGAACGATTTTCCCGCACTGAGCGTGCCGACGGCTCGCGCCCCACTGAAGTCACTGATCGTGTAAAGAGCCGTCTCAAGATCCTTCGTGCGGATGATCTCGCCCTTCTTTAGCCCCGCGAGGAAGCCCTGAGCCGCTGCATCCTTGAATCGGCTCTTGTTGTCAAGCTTCACATCACCGTAACGGCCAGGAATGACCTTGATGATGACATTGCCGTCCTCGGACTCCTGCGCGGGCAGGTAGGCGGCGGCAGCCGGATAGCCATGACTACGGCAGTACGCCGTGATCTGATCCTGCAGGTCGTTGAGTCCCGCGAGCGTCGTCTCCTTGCCGATGCGCGCTAAGAGAATGTCACGAATCTCGGCATTGTTGAACTTGATCTCGTCCTCGACATCGAGCTGGATGTTCTTCACGAGGAACTTTACTTCGTTCGTCGCCGTGTTCTTCTTCATGTTGTTCTCGACGCCCGCCTCTGCCCCAGGCAGCGTCCCTTCGATGTCCTGCCCGGGCTTTGACAGCGAAGACGCGGCATACGCCGGCGCCGCCGCCGTGCTCGCGAGAAGCCCCAAGAGCACCGCCCTCGTCAAAGTATGGTGCAGCTTGTTTTTCATGCCAATGATCTCCCTTGCTCTAAATTCATGGATATGCTGCTTCGTGCAGTCTTCCTCCTAAAATAGGAGCCTGCCGGACCTATGCCCACCCATTTGCAGGAAAAGCCAATCCATCAGACATAGCCTAGCTTTTTTCTTTTTCGACATGCACCTTTTGAAATCCTTCCCTTAGGATCATTTATTGTGCTTCACGAGAAATTTTAATCCTCTGCCATCCATGCACATCCTTCTGCGTATTTTGTATACAGTCGTTCCATTGACATGATTTTTCTCATGGTGTACGATGTAGGGGAAAAAGAAGTATCCCCCAAGCAGGAGGCACAGGAATGAGCATACATGAAGAATGCGGCGTATTCGGCGCATTTTCCCCCGAGCCGGCAAACGTCGCCGCGATGGCGTATTACGGACTCTACGCGCTGCAGCACCGCGGCCAGGAGAGCTGCGGCATCACCGTGAACGACGACGGCGTCTTTTCCTCGCACAAGGATCTCGGACTCGTCAACGACGTCTTTTCGCGCGAAGTCCTCTCTCGCTTCCCCGAGGGCACGATGGCCGTCGGCCATGTACGCTACGGCACGACGGGAGCGACGAGCCGCCGCAACTGTCAGCCGCTCGCCATCAACCACCAGAAGGGCAAGCTGGCGCTCGCACACAACGGCAACCTCAGCAACGCCGATGTCCTGCGCGATAAGCTCGAACTCGCGGGTGCAATCTTCCACACGACGATCGACACAGAGATCATCGCCTACCTCATCACGCAGGCACGGCTCAAGACTCCCTCCATCGAAGATGCGGTCAGTCAGACGATGAACCGCCTGGAGGGCGCTTATTCACTGTGTCTGATGTCGAGCGCCAAGCTCGTCGCCGTGCGCGACCCGCAGGGCTTCCGTCCGCTTTGCTACGGCAAGATGCCCGACGGCACCTGGATCGTCGCCTCCGAGAGCTGTGCGCTGAGCGCCGTCGGCGCCGAATTCGAGCGCGACCTCCTGCCCGGCGAGATCCTCGTCTTCACGAAGGACGGCATGACGAGCCGCTTGGAACACTGTCATACGAAGCCTAGAAAATCGTGTGTCTTCGAGTACATCTACTTCGCACGTCCCGACTCCATCATCGACGGCGTTTCCATCCACGCGGCAAGGACGCGTGCTGGCGAAATCCTCGCCGTCAAGCATCCCGTCGACGCCGACGTCGTCATCGGCGTGCCCGACTCGGGACTCGACGCGGCGCTCGGCTACAGCCGCGCCTCGGGCATCCCCTACGGCATCGGGCTCATCAAGAACAAGTACATCGGCCGCACCTTCATCGCACCCGGGCAGGAAAACCGCGTCGACAAGGTGCGCATCAAGCTCAATCCCATCGCCGAAACCGTCTACGGGAAAAGGGTCGTGCTCATCGACGACTCCATCGTGCGCGGCACGACGAGCAAGCGCATCACCGACCTCATCCGCAAGGCGGGCGCGAAGGAAATCCACCTGCGCATCTCTGCGCCGCCGTTCCTCCATCCTTGCTATTACGGCACGGACATCGACTCTTCCGATCACCTCGTCGCCGCGCACCACACGCTTGAGGAAATCACGAAGATCGTCGGCGCCGACACCCTAGGCTACCTGCCAATCGAATCGCTGCCCGCACTCGCCGGCAACATCCCATGCTGCGATGCCTGCTTCAGCGGCGATTATCCGACGAGTATCCCGAAGAATACAAACAAAGACCGCTTCGAGAAAAAGCTCTCCGAAAGCGAAGGTTGAGGAAGCGCTCCCTCGAAAGCGCACAAAAAAACCGCTGCCAGGCAGCGGTTTTTTCATGCATTTCTGCGCATCAGGGCGCGGAAATCGCGGAGACGGGACAGCCTTCCGCACACGCACCGCACTCAATGCACTTCTCCGGGTCAATCACGTACTGGGACTCACCCTCCGAGATCGCCTCGACGGGACAGGTACCAGCGCACGAACCGCACGAAATGCACTCTTCGCTAATCTTGTAAGCCATGACAGGACACCTCCTTTCGCAGCCGCGCTGCAAGCACGAGCTTTATCTTATCGCCTTCTCGCCTCTGCCGCACGACATAGGGAGACTGCTCATCTATCGGAAAAAAATCTCGTGTGGGACGTGTCCACTCCACCTCATAGAGGAATCCGAGCGCCTCAAGGCGCTCTTTCGCCTCCTGCCAGGGAATGCCCAAAACATCGACTTCTTCCATCAGACTTCCATGATTTCCTTTTCCTTGACGACGCGCGCATCTTCCACGGCCTTGATGTACTTGTCGACAAGCTTCTGCATGTCGTCCTGGCCCTTCTTCGCGTCGTCCTCGGTGATTTCCTTCGCCTTTTCGAGCTTCTTCATCTGCTCGTTCGCATCGCGGCGAATGTTGCGGATCGCGACCTTCGCATCCTCCGTCTTCTTGTTCAGCGACTTCACGAGTTCCGTGCGACGCTCCTGCGTGAGCTGCGGAATGGAAAGCCGTACCGCTGTGCCGTCGGAGTTTGGCGTGAGTCCAAGATCGGACTTCATGATCGCCTTCTCGATGTCGTGCAGAATCGTCTTCTCCCAAGGCGTGATCATGAGCATGCGCGGCTCGGGCACAGCGATTGCCGCGACCTGGCTCACAGGCGTGGGCTGACCATAGTAGTCGACCATCACTCGATCGAGAAGCGCAGGGGTTGCGCGTCCAGCGCGCAGTGAGCCGAAATCACGGCGCAGCGCTTCGAGCGTCTTCTTCATGCGCTCTTCCTGCGCATGGAAAATATCCTTGATCATGCTTCCTCTCCCCCTACAATCGTGCCGATATCCTCGCCGACCGCAGCCTTGAGGATATTCTCATGCTTATCAATATTGAATACGACGATGGGAATCTTATTATCCATGCAGAGGCTCGTCGCCGTCGAGTCCATGACAGCGAGGCCACGATTCAGAACCTCCATGTATGCAAGGCGGCTGAACTTCTTTGCCGCAGGATTCTTGCGCGGGTCAGAATCGTAGACGCCGTCAACGCCCTTCTTCGCCATGAGGATGACGTCCGCCTCGATCTCAGCAGCGCGAAGAGCCGCGGTCGTGTCGGTCGAGAAGTACGGATTTCCCGTACCTGCCGCCAGGATCACGACACGTCCCTTTTCGAGATGGCGCACAGCCTTGCGGCGAATGTACGGCTCGGCAATCTGACGCATCTCGATGGCGCTCTGCACGCGCGTATCGACATCGATGTTCTCCAAAGAGCTTTGCAAGGCGAGCGAGTTCATGACGGTTGCGAGCATTCCCATGTAGTCCGCCTGCGCCCGATCCATGCCCTTATCGCTTCCCGCAAGACCGCGCCAGATATTACCGCCGCCGACGACAACGGCGACGTCAATGCCGTGCTCGCGCACCTTCTTGACCTCGGCCGCAATGGCGTCGACGGTCGGCAGGTCGATGCCGAAGCCCTGATCTCCTGCGAGAGATTCACCGCTGAGTTTCAAAACGACACGCTTGTAGCTGGCAATATCCAAAATGAACGTCCCCCTTGCAGAAGTATCTTCCCATCTCGTTGCTTTTCTTCCCTATTCGACGAAGCTGGAAATAATCCTCTTCACTTTTCAGAAAACCGCCCTGCCGTTAGAACTTCCTAAGGTGTTGTGCATTTTCGCGACAACTTCCTGAAAATGGCAGGAAAAAAGCTGCCGCACAGAAACATTTTTCATCCATCGCCATGCAGCAGCTTTTCTTATTCCAAATCTCTTAGCCCTTGATCTGAGCAGCGACCTCAGCCGCGAAGTCTTCCGACTTCTTCTCAAGACCTTCGCCAAGCTCGAAGCGCACGAAACGCTCGACCTTGACATCGCCGAGAACCTCCTGAACTTTCTTGTCAGGATCCTTGACGAAGGGCTGCTCCAGCAGGCACACTTCCTGATAGAACTTGTTGATGCGACCCTCGACCATGCGCTCCACGATCTTCTCGGGCTTGCCCTCTTCGAGAGCCTGCGCGCGCAGAACTTCCTTCTCGTGCTCAAGGTCTTCCGTCTTCACGCCCGAGCGGTCGATTGCCGTCGGCGCAGACGCTGCGATGTGCATGGCGACATCCTTGCCGATCTCCGCCGTGCCGCCCGAAAGGTCGACGAGCACGCCGATCTTGCCGCCCATGTGGATGTAGCTTGCAATGCGACCCGAAGCGTTCTCATAGCGCTCGAAGCGGCGCAGCGAAATCTTCTCGCCGATGCTCGCGACAGCTTCCGTGACGATTTCCGCCACCGTCTTGCCTTCAAGCGTGCTCGCATTCAAGGCGTCCAGGTCGGCAGGATTCGTCTCTGCGATGTGCTTGGCGATCTTGTCGCAAAGCTCATGGAACTTCTCCGTAACGGCGACAAAGTCCGTCTCGCAGTTGATCTCAACGAGCGCCGCGACCTTCGCATCGTCCGCAACATAAGCTGCAACGACACCCTCGGAAGCGATGCGGCCGGCCTTCTTCTCAGCCTTCGCAATGCCCTTCTCGCGCAGGTAGTCGATCGCCTTGTCCATGTCGCCGTCGGTCTCCGTCAGCGCCTTCTTGCAGTCCATCATGCCTGCGCCCGTACGCTCGCGCAGCTCTTTGACCATCTTTGCGTCAATCTTTGCCATCTTGCGCCTCCTCGCCTGCACCTGCCTGACCCTGACGACCCTCGACGATGGCGCTCGCCATCGCGCTCGTCAAAAGGCGGACGGCACGGATCGCATCGTCGTTGCCCGGAATCACATAGTCGATCTCATCGGGATCGCAGTTCGTGTCAACGATTGCGACGATGGGGATGTTGAGTTTTCTCGCCTCAGCGACGGCGATGCGCTCCTTGCGCGGATCAACGACGAAGAGCGCGCCCGGCAGACGGTTCATCTCCTTGATGCCGCCGAGGAACTTCTCCAACTTCGTCATCTCATGACGCAGCTGCAGGACTTCCTTCTTCGTCAGGACGTCAAACGTTCCGTCCTCTTCCATGCGCTCAAGATCCTTCAAGCGACGGATACGCTTCTGGATCGTCTGATAGTTCGTCAGCATGCCGCCGAGCCAACGCTCGTTGA
>ERZ773055.319-NODE-319-length-31294-cov-14.561990_pt1 | contig 31294 bp, 48 predicted proteins | sample MGYA00580515_ERZ773055 | MGnify/ENA primary metagenome ERZ773055 (study PRJEB29015, sample SAMEA2737993) | human oral metagenome | biome: human oral; feature: human-associated habitat; material: dental | place: China | collected 2064 ...
CCCAATCAGATGCAACCAGCCGAGTCTTTAATATGGACAAGGAAGAGTTGACTCGATCCTCTGTCACCTCACTGTTTAAAAATCAAGGGATTTATAATGCTTTGATAGGTGTGTTCCTCTTGTACGGGATTTATTTCTCACAAAGTTTGGAAATTGTGACCATCTTTGTTTTATTTGTGCTTGGTGCAGCGACCTACGGTTCTCTAACAGCAGATAAGAAGATTATTCTGAAGCAAGGTGGGCCTGCTATTTTGACTCTGCTGAGTATGTTACTTTTGAAATAAGAAAACCAGCGTCGTTCAGGACGCTGGTTTTTGTATGCTCTTATCCATTTCGACGTTTACGGGCTAGTAGGACTCTGTAAAAGAAGATATGATTGTTTTGGATATAGGGAAGGATTGAAAAACTAGCAATTCCAAAAGTGAGCCAGTTGAGGAAGTACCAAGGGAGTAGTTGTAGGTCGAGGACAAAGCGTTGAAATTTGTAACCCTTCATCAAGAAACGGCTGGTTTTCAGGATTTGACGGGGTTTAGCCTGTCCTAAATCCAGAGTGTCGCAGAGGAGGAATTCTACCTGCGAGTAGGCGTAATGTTGCGGAATGTAGAGGATATTTCCCACAATCATCAAGATGAGACTCGCGAAAAAGTAGAGGCCAAAGGTCAGAAGGAATTGCTCGGTTTCAACGGATGAGAGGTCTAGTTTTGGAAATTCTGGATGTAGGGCAACAAATCTACGAGCCAAGAGATTGCTATAAAAGAGGAAATAAATGCCTACTAAGTTTGGAATGCTCCATAAAAAGAGGTAGAAACGTTTGAGGAGCAGAGTTAGGAAGGTTTGCGAGAAGCGCTCTTCAGCAAAGAGGGCCAGGCTAGATTTTACTGAGAGTTCCGTATCAGGATCCTTGAGGAGTTTGAGTGTCGCAAAGGCAGCACCTGCTAGAAAAATCGTGCTCATAAAAGAAACCACTAGCGGGAAGAGATAGGCTTGGAGCACTTGTGCCAGCATGCTGAAAAAGGATTGCTCTAAAACACTTTCTTGGATACGAGCCAAGGGGTTGAGAAAGCCTGATAGGATGACCAGCATACTAGGGAGGAGATAAACCAGAAGGAGGCGGGGATTTTCAGCCTGAAATTGCCTAGCCTGCAGACGAATAGTTTTTAAATCAATTTTTGGGTATTTCATTCTTTCATTATACCATAAATAGTACACAGCTTGCTAATCCTTTGAAACCAGTGGACTTCTAGCGTGTTAAGCAAAAGTGAATACGAGATTGAATACGACTTTATTTTTAGCTGGAGCGGATGAAATCCATGAGCTGGTCAACGACTTCAACACGTTGATTATCATTGATGTGGGTATACATATCAAGGGTGATTTGAACATTATTGTGACCGAGTCTATCTGAAATGATTTTTGCTGTAACACCAGCTTCAAAAAGGAGAGAAGCGTGTGTATGCCTAAAACCGTGAGGCGAAATTTTTTTAAGATCTTTGTGTTTACAAAAGAATCTGCTAAGTTTCACTTTCATAGTTGCAGCTAAAAGCCATCCCCCACTATTATTCGTAAAGATATAATTCGAATCATGTTTGTAAGGCACACCAGCCTGGAAATATTCTTTTATCTGCTGACGTTTCCAGAGCTTCAGTACATTCAGGGTTTCGTCATCCAAGGTGATAACTCTCTTGCTTCTTTTGGTTTTAGGGTCCTGAACAGTTTGTTTTTTGCCAATCACGACAGCCGTGCGAGAAATGCTTAACCGTTTATTTTCAAAGTCAACATCTGACCACATGAGGCCGATAGCCTCTCCAGTTCTCAATCCAGAAAAAGCGAGCAAGTGGAAAAAAGTGTAGTCGACTGGCTTACAATTTGCTTTGTAAACTTTAAGGAACTCCGTTAGTTCCTGTTTCGTATAATAGTTTTCTTTGCCCTTTAAGGGTTTATTTTTAGGCTTGATAATCTTGTCTAAGGGATTTGACTTAATGATGTCAAGAGAAGCGGCATACTTGAAAATACGGCTAATAACAGAGTAGTAATTGGCATAGAGAACATAGTGATTACTTAACTTTATAGCAACCTTCTGACAATAAGCGACACTGATCTGCTTAATCTTCATATCTGTAAAATATGAGTCAATCATAACATTAAGTTTTTTCTTAACGTTCTGATATGTTGTTGGTTTTACAGTACTTTTAAAGCTATCAAGCCATAACTCAGCGACTTCAGCGAAAGTAGGGTTCTGGAAATTCTCATTGTTTGAAAAACCATTTTCTTCAACATCTAAGAGAAGGTCACGTTCGGCAGCCTTGGCCCCTTTAATCGTTTTAAATCCACGGCGTGTGGTGCGTTTTTCTTTTCCAGTTGCAGGGTCTATGCCCAGGTATGTTTGAAAGAGATATCTAGTCTCTCCTTTTTTTGTAATGTATTTTTTTATCATAAAAAGTCCTTTCTTTTCGATTGCTTGCCCGCATAGTTGAAAAGGTGTAGAACTTATGATAAACTATAGTTGTATTTTTTATCATCCTTTCCATTGCTTGTCACATGGAAGGTTGAAACCTCACACTCAAAGTTTGGCGATAGAGAGTGTGGGGATTTTTTATTTTATTTCAGAATTTTCATTTCTCCTTTGTATTCTTGAGATATTTGAGTTTTATCAGAGTCTGAGGTATAAACAAGCAGTTGAGGTGTATCTTTTTCTAAATCAACATTGTAGCCTTTTTCTTGAGCCCACTTTTCAAAGATAGTGTTTTTAGCTTTTAGAAATTCATTTGAAATATAGATCTTGCGACTAGGGCTTTCATTTTTCCAGCTTTCTCCGATTCGCACTGAAATGTATTTATCGTCGCCCCCAGGAATAAAATCAACCTTTTCCCCTTTGTCAATAATTTCAGCGTTGTCTTTAAAGTATAACGCGAAATCTTCGCCTAAATCTTTAGTCATTTTAAATTTCTGTTCAACTTCTGATAATGATGTTTTTTCGGTTTTAGTTTCAGTATTTTTAGATGGGTTCTTTGAAAGACTATTTATCGCACCAATAGCCAAGAAAGCAATTAGTATCCAAAACCATACTCGCTTATAAATTGGCTTAGAATTTTTTCTTTTGTTCATGTTTATTCTCCTTTTAATTTTCAATCGGCATGAAGTTCCCGACTATTTTTCCAATAATTCTTGGATCTTCTTCAAATGGTGCGAATTTATCTTTATATTTGCTATTGATAGAGACGAGTCTGAAACCGTCTTTTTCTTTATAGACTTTCTTGATATAAGTTTGACCATCCCAGTCAACTGCATAAATGGCACCATCGTAGTCAAAACCTGTTTCTTTGATAAGAACAACCTCTCCATTCATATACTGGGGTTCCATGGAATCTCCGAAAACCCAAGAAGCAAAATCGTGGTCTAGGTCTTTGTCATAAAAAACAGTGTCATAGTTCCCATCGTTGAAGTATGAAAAGCCAGTACCAGCTGAAAGTTTTTCATATACCTTGTATTCAAATAAGTCTTCCTCTAATGAAATAACTTTGTTAGATTGCTCGCGCAATTGGTTCTCTGTAAAATTTAAAACCTTTTGTTTTCTAGGAGCAGTAAGCTTTACAGCTTTTTCAGTTATTTTCTGAACAAGAGGGGAAGTAGGTATCTTTAGTTCTTGGATAGGAGTATCGTCTGACATAGGAACATTATATCCCATTAACCAAGCTTCGGAGACCCCCAATGTTTTAGATAATAAAACAAGTTTGTCTTGATCAGGAGAAGACTTTCCTGAAACATATTGCGACAAAGCACTCTTACCCATTTTGATACCAAGTTCCTTTTGAAGTGGTAAAGAACTATTCAAGATATCTACTTGTCTAAGATTTCTTTCAGACAGAATTTGTTTTAGTCGTAAAGATGTTGTAGTTTTCATATTTAACACTCCGTTCTCAATAGTAATTATATATCTATTTGAACAAAAGTTCAAGCTAAAAAGTAAAAAGTTCAAAAAAAATGAACTTAAGTATTGACAAGGCAAAAAATAAGGAGTAGAATTATAATCACAAAAGTTCAAATAACTTGAACAAAAGATAGAAAGGAGAATAAATGAAATTTGATTATTCAAAATTGAATGGAAGAATTACTGAAATTTTTAATAGCCGGAAAAAATTCGCTAAAGCTATGAAACTTTCAGAACGAAGTATTTCACTTAAATTAAATAATCAGCGTTATTGGAAAAACAACGAAATTACAACAGCTTGTAATCTGTTACTTATTCCAGATAACCAAATAGGAGATTATTTTTTTAAACTTGAAGTTCAAGAAACTTGAACATAATGAAACTAGAAAGGAACATTATGAACGAAATTTTTAACTTTCACGGGCAGGAAGTCCGTACTTTGACAATTGATGATGAGCCTTGGTTTGTCGGGAAGGATGTTGCGGATATTCTAGGATACCAAAACGGTAGTCGAGACATAAACCGTCACGTAGATGAAGAAGATCGCCAAAACTACCAAAACGGTACTTTTGGAAATAGAGGTGTTACCGTTATTAACGAATCTGGTCTTTACTCTCTCATTCTTTCAAGTAAGCTTCCACAAGCTAGAGAGTTCAAGCGCTGGGTGACTTCAGAGGTCTTGCCAGCTATTCGAAAACAAGGCGGATTTATCCGTGAGGATTTGGACGAGGATGCCTTTATTGCTTTATTTACTGGACAAAAGAAATTGCGTGAGCAACAGGCGACCATGCTGGAAGATATCGACTATCTCAAGAGTGAGCAACCAATTCATCCGAGCTATGCTCAATCGCTCCTGAAGAAGCGTAAGGCTCGTGTGGTAGCTTGCTTAGGTGGGATTGATAGTCCAGCTTATGCGGATAAAACCTTCGCTCAATCAGTATTCAGACAAGCTGAGATTGATTTCAAGGATCATTTCAACATCAGTCGCTATGATTTGCTACCGAAAAAATTCGCAGATGCAGCCTTGGCCTATTGGATGACTTGGGAGCCAAGTACCAATACTAAGATGAAAATCATGGATTTGAATGCTTTTAACATAGCTCAGAGAGGATGAAAATTAGAACACAAAAAAGCACCTGACGGAAATCAGGCGCATACTTAAATAATTTAAACCATTATATCACAAAAATGCTTGCCCGCATAGTTGAAAGGATGTAAAAAATGGAAGGTATCACGTTACAATTACGATTGGATGGCGAAAGCGCTGAATTGTTCACGAATCAATTGTTGGCCTTTGCTGAAAAGCAGGTCAAGGAGCAGTTAGAGAATGATCGCATGCCAATCAATCAACAGGCTTTGATGAAGAAGTTTGGCTTTACTCATGGCTATGTTAAGATGCTAGAACGCAAAGGATTAAGATTTCGCAAACAGGGGAAAGATACTATGTACGATGTCAATGATGTTTATGAAATTTTGGAATTAGAAAAAGAAGTACGAAAATTGAGAGCATAAGGAGAACAAAATGTTTAAGGCAATTCGCACAATCAAAAAAATCAAACAACTTCAGAAAGAAATGCAGGCATTCAGCCTTACTTTTCTAACTATGCAAGAACTGGGCTTGGTTCCAGAAACCGAAAAAGGTAAGGCAAAAGCTCAAACGATGCATGACATAAGCCACATGATCAAGGATATTTTAGACGGCAAGTCAGTAGATGAAGCGATGAAGTGTCTAGATATTGTGGTAGAAGCTGATGTCGATTAGTAGAGAAACGGAGGGTATCAATGGTAGTTAAAAACAAGCGATACTACTGGATTCAACTAGCTCAGGATTTTTTCAAATCCAAAGAAATGAAATTGCTTCGTAAGATTGCAGGTGGCGATACCCACACTATCATCTATCTCAAAATGATGTTGATTAGTTTAGAGGATGGCGGGCACATCTACTATGATGGACTTGCTGACAATCTAGCTGAAGAAATCGCTCTGGTAATTGATGAGAATGTTGAAGATATTAAAATTACTTTGATTTTCTTGGAGAGTAAGGGCTTACTGACTAGAAAAAATGACAGAGATTATTTCTTAGAACAGGTTCCTGAAATGGTTGGGAGCGAAACGGCGAGCACTCGTAGAAGTCGCAAACATAGAGAGTTGAGAGGGTTGCATTGCAACACTATTGCAACAACTTGCAACGGAGATATAGATATAGATACAGAGATAGATACAGAGATAGAGAAAGATGTAGATGAAAATCCAGTCGCACTCATCGTCGAAGAATATCAATCTCGTATTGCTCCGTTGGACGGAACTCAATTTGAAATCTTGAAAGAGTTCATCACTTTGGATGGTATGGAAGCGAAAGTTGTTCTGAAAGCAATTGGTCTTGCTGCTGACAATGGTAAAAGGAACTTTAGCTATGTCAGAGCGATTTTGACAAATTGGAAAAACGATGGAGTTTTGACGATTGCAGCAGTCGATGAACGTGAGCGAGCGTACAAAGAAAGTAAAATCAAGGGTCAGTCAGGAAATCAAAAATCAAATGTTCCTGAATGGTCACAACCTAACTATGTGAATACTACGAGTGAGGAGACTAAGGAAGAGCTTGAAAAACGGAAACAGGAAATGCTGAAGCGTTTGGATAATGGAGGTAGCTGATGTTTATTTTGAAACATGGGACAAAAGAAGAAAAACCGTACTTGATGTCTGTGACAATCGGTGTGACTGGAATTGATATCTCATTTTCAGAAGAGAGGGGAGCGATTCGGTTTGTATCTCGTGCGGTCGCAATGCAGGTGGCTAAGGCACTTAGATCATTTGGGAATTTCTATGTGATTCAGGTGAAGGGATGATTGGAGGTATCGATCATAAAGAAAATGACAGTTTGGGCGCTCTTTGATAGTGGTAATGGCTCTTACTTCAAGGGCGCTAACTCTCTGAATAGTTCGGGGGGGGCGAATATTGAAATCTATTCAATCGGAATGGATATAGAAAACAAGAACAATCATTTCATGAATCTGGACCTTGCTGATTACAAACGTTTATTTGGTGACAATACGCTCTTTGGTGAGTTAGACAAATTACCAAAACCTGACTTGATTATTGCTAGTCCACCATGCGAGTCCTGGTCAAATGCCTCTGCAATGGAAAACGGGAATGCGTGTTGGAAACGCAATGATGTGTCTGATAGCTTGTTTGCTCCACAAGTAAGACCTTCACCGTTCACGATCAGGGCAAATCAGGATTACGAGTCAGCCTATATAAATTATCAATACGACAGGCAATTTTTAAAAAGGATCAATGGCGAGCTAACAGCTTTCAACACAGTAGAAATCATAAAAAGATATAGACCACAATTTTGGGTTATTGAGAATCCAGCAGCTGACAGACTGTGGCCCTACATTGAGGATATTATTGGATTCAGAATTCCATACAAAAACCTAGCTAGATACAATAATTATGATTATCCTTTACAAAAACGGACGATTTTTGGAAGCAATATTGAACTTAATCTTAAGAATAAAATTATCAAGCAGGACATAGAGTGGAAGAACTTCTCAAAATCATACAACGAGAGATCTAATATACCTGAAAAATTGGTGTCAGAAATTTTCGAAAAAATCTACAAGGAGTTTTGCAAAGATGATTGAACTCTATTTCATTTACAACGGACACCGCAAGATACTTATTGGGAGCTTTGATCACATACATAGCACAATCAACGAATTAAAGCAACATCAAGCCAGCTATTCCGCTATTAACAATCCACGCTTTCGGAAAAGCATGAGTGAAGAAAACATCAGGATTGACTACGGAGCAGTTGACTGCTACTACTTGATTACGAAGAAAACGGAGGAAAAATAAGATGAATACAAAAATGAATTTGGAAGAAAAGGTTCAACAGTGGTTTGTTGACAGAAATTTACATGAAGCGAATCCTGTCAAACAGTTCTTGAAGTTGATGGAAGAGTCAGGAGAATTATTTGAAGGTATCGCAAAGGATAAATCTGAACTGATCTATGATGCTCTTGGAGACATCCAGGTAGTATTGATTGGACTTGAGCAACAAATCAAGAACGGCGCTCAGATTTCAGCCAATCAACAGGAACTTGAATTGTTGCTGATGGTTTCTAGTTTGGGTAATATCGCTCAGAAGCTATACGCTCATGTCTGTCACAATGAGACACAGATTCCTTTAATCAAAGCAGATTTGATGTTTCTTGACAGCGTGATCAGTACGGTTTCATTTTGCAATGGCACTACAGCTGAAAATTGCTTAGAAGAAGCTTATGAGGTCATCAAGGACCGCAAAGGTAAGATGATTGACGGGGTGTTTGTTAAAGAGGAGGATTTATAAAATGAAAAAACTAGGAATTTTTATTGGGGCGATATTTGTAATCGTTGTATCGCCGTTCGTTGTTCAGTACGGATGGAATGAGATTATCACAACAATTGTTCCAGTTGGTAAAATTACAGTCTGGCAAGCATTAGGGATGGATGCACTACTATCTTTCATCTGGCCTGTGTTATCTAGCAAAAAAGAATCTGAAGAGGATTATTCGTATGCGGTAAAGAGCAGTATTTCGAAAATCATTACATGTGCGTTTTTGATATGGTTAGCTAGTTTGTTTATTTAAGGAGTGTTAGCATGATACCGAAGTACAGAGTGTGGGATAAAGAATTGCAAACAATGCTAGATGTTTCTTTGATAGATTTTAAAAAAGGTATTTTAGTTGGTGAGCATTGGGAATTTGGTGAAACAAATTTCATGAGTTTTGACGAAATCGTACTCATGCAATCAACAGGATTGTTTGACAAAAATAACAAAGAGATTTTTGAGGGGGATGTTTTAAAATTTAATGACGAGTGGAATGAATATTGTCACGAGGGTTATGTAGATGGCTCAGTAGAAGGTATTAATTTCGTTGAAGTAGTGAGAGGTGAAGCTTGTTTTGAGTTTGGAAAAACTAGATATCCCGAATCGTCTCTATTCATACGAATGGAAGACGAACATCTTGCTTTCGCTGAATTGATAAAGAGTAGAGACTTTGAGTTTGAAATCATCGGTAACATCTACGAGAAACCAGAGATTTTGAAGGAGAAGGAATGAGATATTTTAAAATCCTATGTGTTGTTTTACTCGTGTCCTTACTCGTAGCATGTCACCAGATTTCGAGTGGGACAGTAGTAGATAAGTACATTGATGAACCTCACACAACGTTCATACCTGTTATGAATGGTAAAAGTTCGGTACTTGTGCCAACCAGAACCAAAAGAAAATACATTCTGGTTGTTTCAGGATATGCAGGTAATAAGCACGTTGAAGAAACATTTGAAGTGACAGCTGAGGAATACAAATACTATGAAATTGGCAATACTTTTATACAGGATGCCGTTTTAGAAAATGAAGGAGGGGAAGAAAATGATTGAATTTATTAAAGAATTTGGAATAACTTTTCTGTGCTTTTTTATCGGTTACTCAGTTGTTGAATGTGTGACAGGAAAGGAAAAGAAAGATGATCAATAATGTTACGTTAGTAGGTCGCTTGACTCGTGACCCTGAGTTACGATACACACCATCAAATGTTGCAGTTGCGACTTTCAGTTTGGCAGTGAATCGCAATTTTAAGAATCAGGCAGGTGATCGTGAAGCTGATTTTATCAGTTGCATCATGTGGCGCCAGCAAGCTGAAAATTTCGCAAACTGGTGCAAAAAAGGGAACCTGGTAGGAATCACAGGCCGCATCCAGACTCGTAGCTATGATAATCAGCAAGGACAACGTGTCTATGTGACAGAAGTGGTAGCTGAAAGTTTTCAAACACTTGAAAAGAAGGATAATTCCGCGAATCAGTCAAGCATGGAAAACCAGATGCCACCAAGTTTTGGAGCAAGTGATCCGATGGATATTCCAGATGATGGATTGCCGTTTTAGGGAGGTGTAATGATGAAAAGAAAAAACTATATTATTTTTATTAGGCATTTTAAAAGAATAAAAGATTTAGTAGATTTTTATGAATATATTGCAGACTCAAAAGTTTGTGGAATTGCTATTTATTTATTTTTAATCATTTGTTCACCCTTCATTACTTTGCTATTTCCAATCGCATACATAGAGCATTGTTTTTATAAAAAAAGATTTATTAGACAATGCGTTGAATACGACTGGTGTTCAAAGGAATATCTTGAAGAGGTTGTTGATATCAGAAAAATTGAAAGTGAGGAATTTTAATGAACATTCAGGGACTAATTGAGCGATACGAAAAATTTAAAGCTAGCAAGAAGAAATTGACCTCGGTTGATTTGGTTTTAAAAGACTTACGGTCTTTAGACGAATCAGAACCGTTGCCGTTCAAGTTAAAAGATGTCGTTCGTCGAATCAGAGGGTTTGATCCGACGACACAGACTAGATGGCTTAATGACATCCTTAAAGAATTAGGGGACGACTACGGTTCGATGAAATATCGCAGCGGTTACGAGCAAGGTAAACTTGAGGGATCATGGGTTGGTAATCAATTGAAAGATGCTGATAAGATTCGGCAAGAATTGAATAAACCAGTGATACCGCAGTTTGTGGCGGTTTGGATTGAGGAGTGCAAAGCGAAAGGAAAAAACTTGCTTAGAGCTCTCTTATACACACCAGAGAAAGTTAATAGCTGGGTGGATGATCCAGATAATCAAGAAATTTTTGCTCTTGCTTGGATGTTTGGCTACACAGTAGAGAATGAAAAGCGTTATACAGTAGTGATGAAAGAAACAAAACAACCGCTATATTATAATGCTGTGGATAAGAAACTATTCTTCTCTATGGGCGGCCTAGCTACAAACTTTACCCAACAACAACTTGAAAAACTAAACTTCGGCTGGATTTTCTTTTGCCCGGGGATTGAGATTAAGGAGGTCATAGATTGAAAGGTACAAAGGATTTTATTCTAGCTATCGAAAATATAAAAATCGATATTTTAAAAACATCCGATGACCTAAACGATTATGAGTTAAGCAATATCAAGAAACACGCAAGGGATCTATACGAGTGCCTAGTGTGGTTGCAGTATGCTGCGGAGGAGAATGAAAATTGAAAAAATTTATCGCAATATGGATGTTATTGTCCGCTGGATTGAATATTTGGCAGAGTATCCACATTCAAAAACTAGAAACAAAGCGCCCGATTGTCGTCTATAAAGCTGATAATCAAGGTGCAGAAATCAAAGGCAGAGTCTTACAAAAGGAGAAGATTGGCGACATGTACACTATCACAGTACAAAATTACGGAATATTCGTAGTTACTAAAATAAACTATGAATCTCTCAAAATAGGAGATGAGGTAAGATTGTAATGACAAAGTACAAGAAACCAACTTACATCATCATTCAGGAAGCAATGGCAGAGCGCATTAGATTTCTGGAAGATGAACTGTATGAAAGAGCCTATAAGGATATTGAGAAACTAGAAGCTCAAAATGATTTCTTAAAAGGTCTTTGTAACAATCAACTTGAAATCATCATGGATTATGAATGGAAGCAGATGCAAGAGTAGGCTACATTCTTAAAAGCTAATACTAGAAAGTGGAGAGCAAGATGCAACTAAGATTGAAAGAACTTAGAGAGGATCTATGTCTATCTGTAGGACAGATGGCGCAAGAGACAGGTGTTTCACAAAATACAATCCATTTGTATGAGCGAGGTGGATATCCGTCGATTAAGCAAATTGAAATGATTGCTAAAACATATGACGTGAATCCTGCTTGGTTAGTTGGATGGATAGATGATGAAATGATGCCTGGAGTCCAGGTCGTTGAAAAAGTGGTCTATAAAGAAAGTCCAACAGCAAGATTGCCAGATTATTTCAACAACAATAACGATGGTAAGCTTATCAAGTGGAAGCAATCACGAAGATATCGAGGGGGTAGGAATTGAAGAAATTAAGCGACGAAGACCTCAAAACATTAGACAGAGAACTTTTCAAATTTCAAAACGTTCAACGGACAATAGATTTGAGAAGGTTAGAACTAGAAACTCGAAATCCAGATGCTCAAAGTGGGCCTAACGTAGGAATAAGCAAACCTACCGAAACTATCGCAATCAGAATCGCAGATGATCCAACCTTAAAATTTCTCGAAGGGTTCAAAGCTATTATTAACAAGCTCCTGATCAATCTAGTTGATGAAGATAAGGAAATCTTCAATCTGCGCTGGAGATATCCTCAATTGAGATGGGAAGAAATAGCAGAACAGAAATTCATGAGCAAAGCTACAATCTATCGACGTAGAAGGATTATCCTAGAGCAGTACGCTATTTTGAAAGGTGAGCTATAAATAAATATGAGACAAAAGACATCTTGAAGTCTCACAAAAAAAGGTTTATTATGATAGCATGAACTTCTGAAACAAAAACACACATCACACTTTAGGAGTCATCCTTAATTCTAGTCAGAAAAGTTGTCCAACAGAAGTATCGTCAAGAGTCAGCAAATGCTGGCTTTTTGTTTTGGGAAAGGAGGTAGAATATGGAATTTGTATCACCGATAAAAGATAATGACGACATTCAGGCAATGAAAGATTATCTCAGAGAGTGGAATGAGATGTATTATATGCTATTCATCACAGGTCTGAATACTGGTTTGCGAGTCGGAGATATACTTACCTTGAAAGTTAAAGATGTTCAAGGTTGGCACATCAAACTGAGAGAACGGAAGACTGGCAAGCAGATAACAAGACGGATGACAAAAGAACTCAAGAAAGAAATGAGAAGATATGTCGAAGACAAACCATTTCATCATTTCTTATTCAAGAGTAGGCAAGGGAAAAATAAAGCAATCACTCGTGAGAGAGCTTATCAAATTATTCATGAGGCTGCTGAAGAACTTGGCATTGATAATGTTGGAACACATACAATGCGAAAAACGTTTGGTTATAAATATTACAACAAGACAAAGGACGTAGGAACATTGCAGAAAATGTTCAATCACTCATCACCTGCAATCACCCTGAGATACATAGGGATAGAGCAAGCAGAGCTTGACGACGCACTACGGAACTTTGTCATTTAATTTTTTTAGATATTACTTTCACATAATGAGTTAAGCATAAACTGAAAAAATGAAACTCTTTAAAACCCATGCTTAGTAAGGGTTTGAGATTTAGAGTGAGTTTAACAAAATATAAGATATGTGAAAGTGAGGGATAAAATTGGTATAGTTGGAGGATGAAATATTGGGATTATTTTTAGGATATCTAGTTGTCTATTTTTTAACCTTAATTTTTTTAGTTGTTATTTTTGATTGGGGGAAAAGTGATGTATTAAAGTTAGTTGAGAACGGATTGATATTTCTTTTCTTACCACTCGTATTTGTTTTTGTATTGGCCTATGATTTTATAAACAAAATAAAATGAGACAAAAGACATCTTGAAGTCTCACAAAAAAAGGTTTATTATGGTAGCATAGATTTCTTGTATGAGATGGGATAGGTCAAAGGCCTGTCCCTTTTGCATTGAGAAAGGAGGTTTGAGATGTATAACAAACCTATCAGACCATCCTTGAGATCTAAAAAATGGGAGAAGTTCCGTGATAGGATAATGCGTAAGCATGATTATCTTTGTCAAGAAAGTTTGCGTTACGGAATTTCTGTTCAAGCAGAAATGGTTCACCATATCTTTCCTGTATCTGAATACCCTGAACTTGAATTCGTTGAATGGAATTGTTTGCCATTGACGAATAAGAAACACAATACGTTTCATGATAGAGTGAACGATAGAGTAATCAATCAAGGATTGTATTGGCAGAAAAAAAGAAAAAAAGAATTTTTAAATTTTTTCAAAAATGAAAAATGAAAATTTTTAGTCCCCCCTCTTTTTGAAAAATCATTTTGGCCAGTAGGGTACCGGTGAAGGGAACTTTTTCCAAGTCGGGGGCCTTCAAACAAAAAGGGGGTAAAAACTAAGCGATTTTGACGAAAGGAGGTAGTTTTTGGCTAAACCAATTACAGCAAAGTCGATTAAGTCAAAAGTGGTCAAGCAGATGAAAGACTTGGGCACTTATCGAAAAGAGTTTGAAATGATCATTGATATTTTTGCAGGCATGCTCTATCAGTATCAGAAACTTGCTCAAGATTATGCTGACATGGGTTATCCAGTAACAGACACTTACGTCAATAAGGCTGGTGCTGAAAATGAGCGCAAAGTTCCAATCTTGACAGCGATGGAAATTTTGAGGAAAGACATTCTCAGCTACTCTAATCAGTTGATGATGAATCCTAAGTCGCTCGGTGAGGTAGTAGAACAAGAAGGTGATTCAGTTCTTACTGAGGTCCTGAAGTTCAAGAACGAAATCAAAAAGAAGCGAGTGACTGGCAATGGGTAATCTTGATAAAGCGAAAGAGTATGCTCAGCACGTCATATCTCACAGAGAGGAACATTGCGAGGAAAACATTCTTGCAGCTGAACGTTTCTTGCGTGATCTTGAAAATCCTGAGTTTGAAATGGATGAGGATATCGTTGATTTTGTTGTTCACTTCATCGAAAACACGATAGTCCATCAGCAGGGTGATGATATGTTTGCGGTGTCTATCCGTAACAAGCCATTACTCTTGCAACCGTGGCAACATTTTGTAGTTGTGAATCTTTTGGGGTTCTACTATACGGGTACAAATGAGCGCAGGTTCAAAGAAGCGCTTATCATGCTTGCTCGGAAGAATGGGAAAACCTCATTTACTGCTGCAATCGCTCTTGCTTATCAGATATTAGACACGGATAGCGGTTCAAAATGCTACATCGTGGCCAACTCGGTCAAGCAAGCTATGGAAGCCTTTGGATTCTTAAAATTCAATGTAGAGCGATGGAATGACAAGAACATTCGTATCAAGGACAACAACCAGGAACACTCAATCACTGCTAATTTTGGTATTGAGGGTTCTTTCTTTATCCAGGCACTGGCCAACGATGAAAGTCGTTTGGACTCATTGAACGGTAACGTAATTATCCTAGACGAAGCTCACACGATGAGAAACAGCAAGAAGTACGGTCTTATGAAGAAAACAATGTCAGCATACCGAAACAGTATGCTTTTTGTTATCTCTACGGCTGGTGATATTCCTACTGGTTTCCTTGCGAACCGTCTGAAATATTGTCAAAAGGTCCTTAAGCAATTGGTCAAGGATGATTCCTTGTTTATGTTTATCTGCAAGGCTGACCAGACGACTGATGGAGACGTGGGCGATTACCTGGACGAGAATGTTCTTAAAAAAGCAAATCCTTCGTGGGGTGTGACGGTATCGCTCAAAGCTCTGAGAGAAGAAGCTGAGCAGGCTATGAATGATCCACAGACTAGGAATGAGTTCTTCAACAAGACTTTGAATGTCTTTACAAACTCAATGAACGCTTATTTCAATCCTGATGAATTTATTGCTTCAGACAGTTGTTACGATTGGACTTTGGAAGAACTGGCACGCTTGCCAATCCAATGGTATGGTGGAGCGGACTTGTCAAGGTTGCATGACTTGACCGCTGCTGCTCTTTATGGGGTTTACCATGATGGTGAGAAAGATGTTGACATTTGCATCACACACGCTTTCTTCCCTCGTGTCAACGCTCAGAAAAAGGCCAACGATGACGGGATTCCACTCTTTGGCTGGCAGTCTGATGGTTGGCTGACGATGAGCAATACTCCGACCGTACTCTATGATGATATTGTTAAATGGTTCATCAAGATGAGGGAGAAAGGGTTCAAGATTGCTGCTGTCGGAATGGATAGGAAGTTTGGCCGTGAGTTTCTGACGAAGATGAAACAAGCTCGGTTTAAGATGATTGACCAACCTCAGCTTTTTTATCTGAAATCAGAGGGATTCAGACGGATTGAGTTCAAAGTTAAGAATAAAGAGTTTTACTATCTTCATTCTGACGCTTACGAATACTGTGTGAGCAATGTTAGAGCGATTGAAAAGGTGGATGATGCTGTGCAATATGAGAAATTAGACGGTGACGGTGGTACTGCAAGAATTGACTTGTTCGATGCCAGCGTTTTTGCTTGTATTCAGGCTCTTGCTAACCTTGGCAAGAATCAGAATGTCATGAGCTTCTTTGATTAGGTGAATTATGAATGAAATAGTTTTATCAGAACATGAAATTAATGTGCTAATTAATAAAGGGCGAGTTAAAGTAATTTTAAACGGGGAAGAAGTAGTCGTTCGTCAAAGCTATACGAAAGATTTGAGGGCTGAAACAGTTAACTGGGATAAACAAATAGTTGATGTCAGTCAGAATATCGTAAGAAACAAACACTTTGATTCACTTCTTCAAAATACTTTTCGCTAGAAAGGAGGTGAGGGAAGATGGGGCTTTTAGATAGGTTTTTGAAACGTGGTAAGAGTCGAATTGGTACGAATGTGATCACTCATTCAGATTTTGGGCTTTATATCGACGGCGACGGCTATGTGCCTTTAGCTCGCAACCCAGATGTAATTGCTGCGGTCAATAAGATTGCTGACATGGTATCAAATATGACCATTCATTTGATGGAGAATACCGACAAAGGCGACATCCGAATAAAAGACGGACTGGCTCGCAAGATTGATGTAAACCCATGCGACAATATGACTCGCAAAACTTGGATTTTCAAGATTGTGCGTGACCTGTTGCTATTTGGTGACGGTAACTCAGTTCTTCATGTTGAGTATGATCCTGTGAATGATTATATATTGAACCTGAGACCATTCTCTATGAGTGAAGTCTCTTTCAAAAGTGATGATGTTGGTTATATCGTGAATTATCGTGGTATCGACTACAACCCAAGCGAAATCGTGCACTTTGTAATCAACCCAGATCCAGACAATCCATTTGTAGGAACTGGCTACAGACTTGCTCTGAGGGATATTGTTAGGAATTTAAACCTTGCAACTCAAATCAAAAAAGGCTTTATGAATGGCAAGAACGTTCCTAGCCTGATTGTTAAGGTTGATTCTTCGGATGGAGAATTGGGCACGCAAGAGGGACGAGACAGGGTTGCTAAGAAATATTTAGCAACAAGTCAGGTAGGTGAGCCGTGGATTATTCCTGATGCTTTGTTGAGTGTAGAGCAGGTTAAGCCGCTTAGCTTAAAAGATATCGCTATTAATGAATCTGTTGAAATTGACAAGAAAACGGTTGCTGGGCTTTTGGGAGTTCCAGCTTTTATTTTGGGAGTTGGTAGCTTTGACAAAGAAGAATACAACAACTTTGTCAATACAACGGTCATGAGCATTGCTACGACGATTACTCAGACCTTAACGAGAGACTTACTCGTTTCAAATAATCGGTATTTCAAACTTAATGCTCGCTCGCTTTATTCGTATGACATTACAGAGTTATCTTCAGTTGCTGAACAGATGACTAAAAGCATGGCAATGCGTCGAAATGAGTGGAGGGATTGGCTTGGGATGCCACCAGATCCTAATATGGATGAGATCCTTGCTCTTGAAAATTATCTACCGCAAGACAGACTTGGGGACCAGAAGAAACTGAAAGGGGGTGAGGAAGAGAATGAACAAACGGAATAGCTATCGCACTGCTCAGTTCAAAACACGAGAAGAAAGTGAAACTGGTGATTTGATTTTGAGTGGGTACTTTATCAAGTTTGATGAAGTTACTGAATTATGGCCAGGTTACTTTGAAGTGATTAAGCGTGAAGGTGTTGAAAAAGCAATTCAAAACGCTGACATCCGGGCATTGTTTAACCATGATGATAGTTTAGTGCTTGGTCGTACTGGTAACGGGACGGTCATTTTAGGAGTTGATGAAATCGGACTTTACGGTGATATCATCATCAATAAGGATGACCCGCAAGCTGTTGGGGCCTATGCTCGTGTTCAGCGTGGCGATGTGATTGGATGTAGCTTTGGTTTCATCCCAATCAAAATCAATACGGAAGAGCAAGCAGATGGTTCGTACCTGGACACTATCTTAGAATTAGAAATCTTTGAAGTGAGTCCATGTACTTTCCCAGCCTATCCGCAAACGGAAATTGCTGCACGACAGAAAGACTTTGAAAGTCAACAGCGTGCCAATCGTGAAGCGCTAGACAAGCGCAAGAAAGAAATTAAGGAGAAATTTAACCTATGCACAAATCATTGATTTTAGGCGCTCGCATGCGCAATAAAGCAGAAAAAGTGGTAGAACTTGAAGAATCAATCAAAGAATTGAACAAGCGTTCTGAACTTGAAGCGAAGAAATTGGATCAAGCTGGAAATGATGAAGAAGTTTCAGCAGTTGAAAAGAACCTGGAAGACATTCAAAAAGAATTGGATGAAAAATTGGCAGAAAAAGAACAACTTGAAAAGGAAATCGAAGATTTGAAAAATCAAGTTGAAGAATTGAATCGCAAAGCCCCGACTTACCCAAGTCAAGAAAAACGTGGAGGACAGAAATTGGAAAAACGTGACGCAGTACTAGAATTCATCCGCTCTCGTGGACAAAAACGCACAGGTGTTAAAACAACAGATGTAGGAGCGATTATTCCGAAAGAGGTTTTGGAACCACAAAAAACACCTGAACGTCAGAACCCGCTGCTTAATCTAATCCATATTGTAAAAGTAACAAGTGGCTCAGGCACTTACCCAGTCATGAAGAAATCAAATCGTAAGATGACAGAGGTTGGTGAACTTGAAGAAAATCCAGAATTAGGAAAAACAAAAATCACTGAAGTAGATTACAAAATTAAGACTTATCGTGGGGAACTTCCTATCTCTCGTGAAGCGATTGAAGATGCACAATATGACCTTATTGGAATCATGCAAGAAGATATTCAAGATCAGGACGAACAAACAAAATTGGCAATTGTTGCGGATGTTTTGAAAACTGCAAAAGTTGTAAATGCTAGCGGTTATGATGGACTTAAAGATATTTTGAATACTAAGATTTCATCTGTTTATAAAAAATCTCTTGTTGTTACTGACTCTATGTTCAACGCATTGGATAAAGTTAAGGACAAGGACGGCCGCTACATGCTTCAACCTGACATCACTTCACCAACAGGCTATTCATTCTCTGGAAAAACTATCTACCCTGTTGATGACACTCTTTTGGGTCAAGAAGGGGAAATGAAGTATTTTATCGGAGATGTTGAATACTTCCTTACATTGTTTGACCGTATGGAATTGAGCGTGAATTGGGAAGACAATCACAAATTTGGTAAAAACCTTGCATCATACCTACGTTTTGACATCAAGAAGACTGATGAAGATGCTGGGGTATTCGGAACCTACACTGATGTTGTAGCTTAAGGAGGTAACGTATGAGCTATAAAGTAATCCGTCCTTTCAAGGACTTGGCTGATCCTGAAAATCATGAATACGCTGTTGGCGATATCTTTCCTCGTGAAGGATATGAGCCCACAGATAGCTTTACCAATGGCCTTTTGACTGGTGCCAACACTGCTGGCTCTATCTTCCTTGAGGTTTTGGGAGATGATGAACCTAAGAAACCAGCTCCTGAAACAAAAGAAGTTAAGGAAGAGCCCGCAGTTGAGCAGGAAGAAACAGTTAAGGAAACAGTTGAGGAAACTGCTGAAGAGCCTGCTAAGGAAGTTGAGGAGTAAGCATGGATGAAGGTCAGCTTTTAGAATTGCTGAAGCTTAAGTTGGGTATTTCAACCGACTTGAGAGACAAGCCGTTAAAAAAAATCATTTCAAGTGTCATCACTGAATTGACCGATAACCTCGGTATCGAGCTTGTTGGTGAGCGTGCTGACCATGAAATGTTTATCGTTGACTATGCTGCTTATCGCTATGAGGGTGGGGTGGATATGCCACGTCACCTTCAATGGCGACTGCATAATTTACAGATAGCATCAAAGAAAGAGGTCAAGAATGTGGAATCATGAAATCAAATTGATCTCTAAAAAAGTCACAGGTAAGGACAAGTTGCTACAACCAATCTCTGAAGATGTTGAAGTTACTCTGTTGTGTCGTAAAAAGAAGGTTACTCGCTCTGAATTTTATCAAGCAAACCAGGCAGGTCTAAAACCGAGCTTGGTCGTTGAGATTCGAAATTTTGAGTATGAGAATCAGGAGTTTGCGAAATTTGAAGGCAAGCAATATCGTATCTTGAAAACCTATCCTATTGATTCTGAAATTTTAGAGTTGACTTTATCAGAGGTATTGAAATGAGTAATGACCTTGCTGATTTGATAGCGAAAGAGCTTGCAGCTTACTCTGATGAGGTTACTGAAGAAGTGGATAAGATTGCAGAGCAGGTGGCTGATGAGACTGTGGATGAGTTGAAAGAGACAAGTCCTAAACGGTACGGAAAGTATCGCAGAAGTTGGAAAAAGAAGAAACTGGCCAATGGCTCTTTTGTTGTGTTCAACGCAGTTGCAAGTCTTACTCACATACTTGAGAACGGGCACCTTTCAAGAAATGGTGGCCGTGTTGCTGGTATTGTTCACATCAAGCCAGCTGAAGAAAAAGCGATTCAGAGCTTTGAGAAGCGTATCAAGGAGATTGGGAAATGAAGCTATCAGACTTTGCTGCTATTTTGGAACAGGTAAACCTGCCTGTCACCTATCGAGCGTTTAAAACTGGGAACGCTCCTGACCTACCTTACCTGGTCTATTATGAATCAAGTCCAGCCATCAATGCAGCTGACAACACGGTTAATCATCAGATTAAGAGCGTGACAGTAGAGCTAGCTTTTGAGAGTAAGGATGAAGATTTGGAAGAACGTCTGGAAGAGCTGTGGACAACCCACGAGCTCTTTTTCGATGTTCAAGAAGAAACATTTATCGAGACTGAAAGACTCTATGTCAAGTCTTATACGGTCTATCTATACTAAGGAGGAATGACATGACTCAAGAAAATAAAGTAACCTTTGGCCTAGAAAATGTACATATCGCACCTATCAAGACACTTGCAGCAGATGGAGTTATTACTTACGGTGATGTTTTTCGTTTTCCTGGAGCAATTGAGCTGACACTTGATACTAAAGGGGAAACAACCCCTGTCAAGGCAGACAACAAGGATTACCATTTCATGAATTCAAACGAAGGCTATGAAGGTAAACTTAAAATTCCACACATCATTGATGAATTTGCGACAAAAATTCTTGGTGAAATCAAGGACCCTCAAACTGGTGTTATGACTGAAAAAGCAGATGCGAGCTTGACAGAGTTCGCAATGATGTTCCAGTTTGAAGGCGACAAAAACAAGACTCGCTATGTGATGTACTACTGTTTTGCCAGTCGCCCATCTCTTGGCTCAAAAACTAAGAACGGGACATCAACCAACGAACGTGAACTTAGTTTCAAAGCTAGCCCGCGTCCATTGGATACAGTTGTCAAGCGTTCTATCACATCAGCTGATGACAAAGATGCGTATGACAACTGGTTCAAGAAAGTGTATGAACCTACTGCGGTGGCAGGTTAAGGAGAAAATCTATGCGTAAAATCGTTTTGGTTGGTGATCAGGAGTATGAGTTAGGCACAAATGGCTATACTCCTATCGCCTACAAGCAACAATTTGGGAAAGATTATTTTCAAGATTTGTTCTCAATGTTGAAAAATCAATCATTCATGAATGAATTGAACAAGCTGGAAGCTGAAAAAGAATTGACAGCGACTAACATTGACATTTCAATGCTAGAAGAGTTTGATATGACCTTTTTCAACCGCCTTTTTTGGACCTTTGCTAAATCTGCAAATCCTCACATCAAGCCTTATGAACAATTCTTCATGGAAATGGAAATCTTTCCGATTCAGGAAGTTGGTCCTGTGCTGATGGAAATGCTGAATGCGAGCATGACGACAAAAAAGCACCAGATGAATCAGAATCAGCTAGTGAAGAAATCTTCACAGTAGAGTCTTATCTGTCCTGCTGTAAAGAAACTGGTCTGTCTATCGATGATCTAAAACACATCTCAATCGGAATGGCGCTGGATTATCAGACGGATTATGTGAATTTACGGAGTGAGGACAAGGGTGGCGAACGGAAAGCCACACAAGCTGATTTTGACAGTTTTTAAAGAAAAAATGAGTGCTGAGAGAGCGATTCTGAGGTCAAGTTCATTGTCCTAACTGCATTATCAGTCGTAGAAGTTCTCTCAGCGCTTTTCTATTTTTTGTGAAAGGAGGAAATATGGCAGGAAATATCAAAGGTATCAAAATTGAAATCGATGGCGACACGCAGCCCTTACAAAAGGCCCTGAAAAATGTCAATAAAGCTGCTACTGATGCAAGTCAGGAGTTGAGACAGATTGACAAAGCATTGAAGTTTGATACAGGGAACGTAACGCTCCTGACTCAGAAGCAAGAAGTCTTGCAAAAGCAAGTTTCGACGACCAAGGAGAAACTAGAAACCTTGAGACAAGCTCAGTCTCAGGTGGAGCAGCAATTCAAAAATGGTGATATCGGTGCTGATCAGTACCGTGCTTTTCAACGTGAGGTAGAAGTTACTCAAAACGTCCTAAAAGGATATGAGGGTAAGCTTGCAAACGTGAACCAGGCGCTTGCTGAGAATGGGAGTGCTACTCAGAACAACAAGAACCAATTAAAAGAGTTGCAAAATGAGCAGAAGCAACTGGCTAGCGAGAATGAAAGAGTAGTCAGTTCATTCAAATTGCAAGAAAGTCAGCTAGGAGCTAATGCAAGTGAAGCTGACAAGTTGGCGCTTGCAGAGAAAAGAATTGGAGCTCAATCTGATATTGTTGCTCGGCAGATTGAAAATCTAGAAAAGCAACTAGCTCTTACAAAGCAAGAGTATGGTGAAAATTCAGCTGAAGCCAATAAGATGGAAACGCAGTTGAATCAAGCTAAAACAGCTTACTCGAATCTCTCTCAAGAGATGAGTAACCTTGGGAACGCTGGCAAACAAGCGAGCGGAACCTTAAGCGAGACAAACAATCTCTTAAAAGCTGAATTGCTCAATCAATTTTCTGAAAAACTATCAGATATCAGTCAAAAATTGGTTGATTTCGGGAAGAGTGCTCTTGAAGCCTTTCGTCAAGTAGATGAGGGTATGGACACCATTGTCACTAAAACTGGCGCTGGTGGAAAAGCACTTGAAGATATGCAAAAAATCGCAAATGATATTGCAACAGCGTTACCAACAGACTTCTCAACTGTAGGTAACGCTGTCGGAGAGGTTAATACTCAATTCAAATTAACTGGCGATGCATTAAAAAACGCATCGGAAGATATAATTAAATTTGCAGAAATCAATGGCTCGGATGTTACGAATGCAACAATACAATCTAAACAAGCTATAGAAGCTTATGGATTCTCTGTTGACGACTTATCAAAAGTTTTGGATTCTACTACGTTTGTGGCTCAAGAAACTGGGGTTTCAGTTGATGATTTGATGAAGAAGGCAACAGATGGAGCTCCACAAATTAAACTTCTTGGATTAAGTTTTGAAGAAGCAGTGACTCTAATTGGACAACTTGAACAGCACGGTGTAGACTCATCAGCTGCTTTATCAGGTTTGACAAAGGCCGCGGGAGCCTATGCCAAAAAAGGTAAGTCCATGACAGAGGGATTGAAAGAAACCATTGATTCTATCAAAAATAGTAAGAGCGAGACAGAAGCTCTTAGTATTGCGATGGAAATTTTTGGAGCTAAAAAAGCTCCTCAAATGGTTGACGCAATTAAACGTGGTGCACTAAGTTTTGAAGAGTTGGGTTATACTGCTGAAGTCTCAGGTGGATTAGTATCTTCAACTTTTGAATCTACGTTGGATCCGATTGATAAATTCAAGACTGCGCAAAATTCAGTAACATTAGCTATGTCTGAAGTAGGTGCTGCAATTGCAGAAGTCTTAGCTCCTGTTTTTGAAATGTTAGGAAATATCGTCAAGGGGCTTGCTGAATGGTTTAGCAGTTTACCTGGACCGATTAAAGAGTTTGTCGTGGTTATGGGTACTGTCGTGGCTATTGTAGGTGTAATTGTCCCTATATTTTTAACACTACAAGCGGCTGCAACTGCTTTGGAAATTTCGATTGGTGCAATGATTACAGCTGCTCTCCCAATTATTGGAACAGCTTTAGCGATTGCTGCTGCTGTTGCAGGAGTAATAATCGTTTTGAAATATCTCTGGGAAACTAACGAAGGTTTTCGAGATGTGGTCACGACCGTTTGGAATGCGATTCTTGAGGTTATCAATGCAGTCGTATCAGAGATTTCTAATTTTGTCATGAGTATCTTTGGAACGGTTGTTGCTTGGTGGACGGAGAACCAGGAACTTATCAGAACAAGTGCTGAGACTGTCTGGAATGCAATTTATACGGTCATCAGTACAATACTGGATATACTTGGCCCCTTGCTTCAGGCTGGTTGGGATAACATTCAACTTATCATTACAACAGCTTGGGAAATCATCAAGACCGTTGTTGAGACCGCAATAAACGTTGTCCTTGGTATCATTCAAGCAGTTATGCAGATCATCAATGGTGATTGGTCAGGCGCTTGGGAAACTATTAAGGGGGTATTCTCTACTGTATGGCAAGCTATCCAAAGCATTGTCCAGACCATTTTTTCAGCTATCCAGAGCTACATTTCAAATGTTCTCAATGGTATTTCAGGAACTGTATCAAATATCTGGAACGGCATCAAGGATACTGTCTCAAATGTGTTAAATGGTATATCTGGCACAGTATCAAGTGTTTGGGAAGGTATTAAGAGTACCATTTCAGGAGCTATCAATGGTGCAAAAGATGCTGTATCTTCAGCTATTGAAGCTATCAAGGGATTGTTTAACTTCAGTATCAGCTGGCCACACATCCCACTACCGCACTTTCATGTGAGCGGGTCGGCCAATCCATTAGATTGGTTGAGTCAAGGTGTTCCAAGTATTGGAATTGAATGGTACGCCAAAGGCGGTATCATGACGAAACCAACCATTTTTGGAATGAATGGAAATAACATGATGGTTGGCGGTGAAGCTGGGAATGAAGCAGTGTTACCACTAAATGACAAGACACTTGGTGCTATCGGTCGAGGTATTGCTCAGACTATGGGTGGAACTTCACCGACCATCAATATCACTATCACTGGCAATACCGTCAGAGAAGAAGCTGACATTATTCGGATTGCTGATGAGGTAGCGCAGAGGATTGCTGACGAATTGCAACGTAAGATACAATTGAGAGGAGGGTTTGCATGATAAAGCATAATGAGCTTGTGATTGACGGTGTGAGAACATCGTCTTTTCCTTTTAAGATCATTGTCCATGATTCTCCCTCAATTGCTCTGGGAGAGAGCAAGACAGCTCTTTTGGAGCATGGTGGTATCAGTGGAGCAATTGTTCAGACAAATAAGCATAGGGAACTGGTCAAGAAAACTTATACGATTTACTTGGTTAAACCTACTGAAGAACAGATGAACCAATTTATGAGTCTGTTTATCCGTGAGAAGTTCTGGCTAGAGAGTGAGCGAGTCAAAACAACTCGTCTTTGGTGCTATAAGGTCAATGTGAGCGACCTTGAAGAAGTGCAACCTGGTCTTTATATGACCAAAGCAACCTTCACTTGTCACCCTACCAAATACTTCAAAACCACTGATACACAGAGATTGACAAGAAGTGGGACTTTGACCGTTCAAGGTTCTGCTCTTGCCTTTCCTAAAATCACAATCGTTGGTCAGAGCGCTTCTGAGACTTCGTTTACAATTGCTGGTCAGGTCATTCGTCTTGAAAGGCTTACTGAATCACTTGTGATGGTCAATAATCCTGACAATCCTAGTTTTAAGACAACCACAGGAAAACCAGTGAAATGGTCAGGGGATTTTATCACAGTTGATCCAGCGAAAGTGAAGAATGTTGGGGTTGTTCTAGGTCAAGGTATTCAATCGCTTGAAATCGAGACGGTTTGGGGGTGGGCATAATTGCTTTATCTACTTAATAAAGATGTGAGAACCGTTCGGTGGAACGGAGAGCCACTTCATGAAGCGACTTCGGCGATTGTTAAAGAGACCATGAATGGCGATTTCACCTTAACTGTGAAATATCCTATTTCTGACTCTGGTATTTATCAGCTCATCCAAGAAGATATGTTGATAAAAGCGCCGACTCCTGTTTTGGGAGCCCAGCTATTTCGCATTAAGAAACCTGTTGAACACAATGATCATCTGGAAATCACAGCCTATCACATTTCAGATGATGTGATGCAACGTTCTATCACACCAGTAAGTGTGACTAGTCAGAGCTGTGGCATGGCTCTTTCTCGCATGGTTCAAAACACCAAAACCGCTTTGGGGGATTTTTCATTCAATAGCGATATCCAGGATCGTAGGACCTTCAACACGACTGAAACAGAAACTCTGTACTCTGTATTGCTGGACGGTAAGCACAGCATTGTTGGTACATGGGAAGGCGAGCTGGTGCGTGATAATTTCGCTCTAACAGTTAAGAGAAGCCGTGGGGAGAATCGTGGTGTTGTTATTACAACGCACAAAAATCTGAAGGATTATCAACGCACAAAAAACAGTCAGAATGTTGTTACAAGAATCCATGCCAAATCGACTTTTAAACCTGAAGGCGCTGAAAAAGAAACGACTATCAGAGTTACTGTTGATAGTCCTCTTATCAACTCATACCCTTATATCAATGAAAAAGAGTATGAGAACAACAATGCTAAAACTGTTGAAGAGTTGCAAAAGTGGGCACAGGCTAAGTTTTCAAATGAGGGCATTGACAAGGTCTCTGATGCTGTCAAGATTGAAGCCTATGAACTTGATGGGCAAGTGGTCCATATGGGTGATACGGTCAATCTCAAGAGTTGGAAGCACAATGTCGATGCATTCAAGAAAGCTATTGCTTATGAGTTCGACGCTTTGAAGGAAGAATATATCTCTCTGACTTTTGATGATAAGGCAGGAACTGGTGGTTCTAGAGCTTCTGGTGGGCTATCTAGCGCAGCCAATGCAATTCTTGGAGTGACAGAATCTGCACAAGAAATCGCCCTAGAAAAGGCTCTTCAAAATGCTGACTTAGACTTTGATCATAAGGCTGGATTGCTTAGACAGGAAATTTCTGACGGCATTGAACTTGCCAGAGCAAGATCCGAAGAAGTCAAGAGAGAACTCTCTGACACTATCGACCAGCGGTTTAGCAGTTTTGACAATGGACCACTACAAGAAGCCAAGCGTAAGGCCGAGGAAGCCTTGCGAAACACTGGCGCAAGCAGCTTACTCGCTCAAGAAGCCAAGCGAATTGGGTTGGATTCTGTTGCCAAACTTGAAGAGTTTAAGAGACAGTCTACGAGCGCACAGACGGCTCTGTCGGATGATTTGGATGCCTTGAAACAGACTGTCACAAGTGAGGTCAATCAAGCTTCAGAATATCGCAGAACGACCACAGAGGCCCTTAGTCGCATGACTGGCCAGATGGACGGATTTGCGACTAAATCAGAGGTCAGACAAGATGTAGCTGGTCTGACTGAAACATTTGTCAAGCTTAAAACTGATACGACCAATTTGATTTCTGGAGCCAAAAGCGAAATCACTTTAGCAAAAACAGAATTCAAGAAAACAGCTGATGGATTGTCTGCTAAAATGTCAGCAGTCGAGAGCTATGTTGGTCAAGATGGTCAGCGACAAGAAGCATTGAGAAGATACACTCGAGAAGAGAGTGCACGACAAGCGACAGCAGTCCGTGAGCTGGTCACAAGGGACTATGTTGGGAAAACGACTTATCAAGAGGATGTGAGAGGTCTTGAACGTCGATTTAGTGCGATAAGCACGCAGACGGACAATGATATCGCTACAAAAATCGCTCAATACAAGCAGACGGTTGACGGCCAATTTGCAAGTATTACATCTCAGATTGCTGGTAAAGCTAACCAGACGGATTTCCAACGTGTCAGAGAGACTAGTCAGCTATATGAGAGGATTTTGGGTAATACTGAAAATGGTATTGCTGATAAAGTCGCTCGCATGGCACTTACTAACCAACTATTTCAGGTTGAAGTTAGTAAGTATGCTAACGTTGGCGGTCCGAATATGCTACGAAATTCGAGGGCGGACGACGCTTTGAAACATTGGACTGAGGATAATGGTCGTTTAGGTTTCACAGCGCACGGCTTTTATTTCAATGGGCAAAAGCGCATGTTTGAACTGAGACCAGGCGCAGTCGTTAAAAGCAATCGTTTTCTTGTAAAACGAAATGCAGACTACATTTTGAATATTCTAGGTTTTGATAACAACTCGAAATATTTTAGAGTGTATTTCTGCAAGCGTAAAAAAGATTCAAGTATGAATTTTCAACAAAAACAACTTGTATTTGATGGTAAAACTCGTTGGGTTGATGGTTCCGTCTTCGATAACAGTCGAGCAGTAAAGAAAACGTTCAAATTTAACGTCGGTGACTACGATGACGGCTATTTGCAATTCGAGTATGACCGAAACAATCCAGACAAATGGGGCGGTCTGTTCATGACTGAGCTTGATTTTTACGAAGGCACGACTGACCGTCTCTGGCAACCAGCTCCCGAAGATGCGACTTTAGAGACAGACAAGACGCTTGAAGCAACGCAGACTAAAATGACTCAGCTAGCTGGCTCGTGGGCAATTCAGAACATCAACAGCGCAGGTGATTTGATTTCAGGCCTCAATTTTGGGGCTAATGGCCACAATCGTCTTTCTGGTAAGTTGACTCATATAACTGGCGAGACCTTAATCGAGAGAGCTGTCATCAAATCGGCTATGGTTGATAAGCTGAAAACGGCCAATTTTGAAGCTGGTTCGGTGACTACTGTAGTTTTAGATGCTGAAGCTGTTACTGCGGAAAAAATAAAAGTTGACCAGGCTTTATTTAATAAGCTTGTCGCAAATGAAGCTTATTTGAGTCAGCTTTTTGCGAAGCAAGCATTTATCAACCGTGTTCAGAGTGTTGCGATTGATGCAAGTCAGGTTCGTTCAGGTATTTTAAGCGGTGACCGAATCTACGGTGGAACGATTCGAGGGGCAAATATCTTTGGTGGAACTTTAACAGGCCACACTAAAATCCAACTAGGTTCTTACGGTTCGTTTGATACAGTGAATGGTGGTTTACAGATTAACGTACCACGAGACTATAATGCCAAAGATGGGTTGGGTGTCCAGTTCATTGGTTCTTATGGTCGTGGAGAGAATGTCCCTTATGGCCTCTTCATTTACAAAGACTCGGATTTTACTACTGGTGGTTACGCAAGCAGTAGTGATGACTTCCTATTAACAGTAGAGGGATACATCAAAGCGAACGGAATTGGCTGGTTTAAGACCGGAAAAGGGTCTATCAATGGATCAAGCACAGCAACTATTGGCTATTGGAATTCATCTGTTTCTCTGGATTTTGGTGGTTCAGGAAATGATATATACTATAGCTATAACGGTAAAGCGTACAGTCTGTGGACATGTGTAAATGCGCACTTCTCAGACAGACGTCTGAAGGAAAATATTGTTGAATGTAAGCACAAAGCTCTTGATTATATCCAGCGATTCCAGTTCAAGGAATACGATTGGAAGAAGCAAGAGGATAGATCACGACAAGCACACACTAAGATTGGTTTGATTGCCCAAGAGGTACAAGCAGTGGATCATACGCTTGTTTACGAAAACGGAGACACGCTGAACCTTGACAACCTCAGACTAACAAACATCGCACTCAAAGCTATTCAGGAGCTTGCTCTTGAATATAGAAAACTTACACAAAGATTGGAGAAATTAGAAAATGAACGCAGAACAGCTTAACCAGGCTTTACAAATGACAATTAGTGAAATGTCAACAGCCTCAACAAATTCAATGATTACAAGTAATCTATTGAGCATTCAGTTGAATGAGCAAAGGGCAGAGAATCAAAGACTTCAAGCACGAGTGGATGAGCTGGAAGCTCTGCTTGATGAACAAACTAAACCAGCAGAAGGAGCATAAACATGGCAATCAATGGGTATAATCTATCAACAAAACCGTACTTAAGAATTTCTGGCTCAAACGTTGAGACGGTGGTAGAAATTCAATTATCAGAAGGAAATCGCTACAGCACTAACTCACGATCGTTCCCTGGAGACCGTACAAACGAAACAGAAGACGTTTTGATTCAAGATGTGCTGGATATCCTAAAAGCTGAGCTAGATCCAGGAAGCGCCATTGTCAAAACACAGGCGCAGCTTGAACAGGCCAATCAGAAGATTGCGCAAAACGAGAGTGAACAGAACAAGCTTGCAGCTCTTATTAAGCAGACTGAAGAGAATTCGAAGGTGAATCAGAAGGTCATTCATGTTCTTGTCTTGAACTCTGTCATGAGCAAGAATATCGAGTACGGCACGACTTATAAAGAATTGGTTGAGTTGATTCCACTCGCTGAAGTTGGTAAGACCTACTTACCACATGACCTGATTACCATTGAAGCGCCTGAACACGTAGAGGTCAATGGCGAAGGCAAGCGCATCCTAGTGCAGCTTAACAAAGAATTTACTTACAATGGTGAGCCTGTCAGCGCGTTTACTACTAATGGCTCTCTCGAGCAAAATGGAACGGGTGTAGCTTGGAAATTTGAAGGGAAAGAGTAGGAGGTGTATATGCCAGGATATGAACGATTTCTTGTACAGATTTTCATCACCCTTATCCCTGTGATTGGTCTTTATTTTTCGATGAAAGATAAGGCTACCAAGCAGGAAAATCGTTTAACGATTTTAGAGAAAGACATCGAGAATTTAAATGAATTCAAAAAATCGGCCAACAAACGACTCGATAACCACGATGAACAAAATAAGGCTATTTTGGTTCTAGCTGAGCAAGTCAAATCGCTTGGTGAGGACGTAAGAGAGCTTAAAAATTTGATTCAAAACAAACAATAAAAAAGGAGAAATAACATGATCAATTGGAAGCTAAGACTACAAAACAAAGCAACACTCATTGCCCTTCTTGGAGCAATCTTCCTTATGGCTCAGCAGTTCGGGCTTGAAATCCCAAAGAATATCCAAGACGGTGTGAACACGTTTGTTTACATCCTTGTACTTATTGGTGTTGTCAACGACCCGACAACTGCAGGAATTTCTGATAGTAAACGAGCATTGGAATACTCAGAACCAAATGGAGACTAGGAGGGAATAATGAAGAAAAATGACTTATTCATTGATGTATCTAGCCACAATGGATACGATATTACAGGTATTCTGGCTGATATGGGCACACAAAATACAATCATAAAGGTTTCAGAGAGTACAAACTACCTAAACCCTTGTCTGCCTGCTCAAGTTGAGCAATCCAATCCTGTTGGATTCTATCATTTTGCTTGGTTTGGTGGAGACGTAGCAGAAGCAGAGCGAGAAGCACGCTACTTCCTTGACAATGTCCCTCAAAAAGTAAAATACTTGTGTCTTGACTACGAGGATCACGCTAGCGGAGATAAACAATCAAATACAGATGCTTGTATTCGCTTCATGG
>ERZ773055.320-NODE-320-length-31246-cov-3.238530_pt1 | contig 31246 bp, 25 predicted proteins | sample MGYA00580515_ERZ773055 | MGnify/ENA primary metagenome ERZ773055 (study PRJEB29015, sample SAMEA2737993) | human oral metagenome | biome: human oral; feature: human-associated habitat; material: dental | place: China | collected 2064 ...
ATGAGATTACCAACTTTTTGCAGACATTTCTTATCCCGAGTTCAGGTTAATACCCTCTATACAAGATGGTTTCGTGCAATCGCCTGATTTTCGGGTAACGATTTGGCAACCGTTCTATTTGCTACATTCTGCATTATCTTGCTTATAATGACAACTATTTGTTATGACAAAGATAATCATTTGTATTGAGAACGAACCAGCTTTTAAGCAATATTTTCATGTTAAATACTTTTGTTTTCACGATTTTTCTTCTAATATTTTTGGGCTGTATTTGTTTTTTGCCTATCTTTGAATCTAAAATTAGCAAGGCTTTGCGTATCTTCTTTCTCTTTCTTGCAAATCCTGCCAATACTTATATTTGTAACAACCTATTTTACTTTAAGACAAAAATGGAAGAGCATTCTGTTTATATAATAAAGAAAGGTGAGACACTTGAAAGCATTGCAAAGAATTTGCGAGTGAATGTAGATGATCTCGTAGAATACCACAATGCTCATACATCAGACTTTATCTCGAATGATAAATGGGGATTGTTCATGACAAAAGAACTATGCATCCCCAAAGATTTGACAAATATGCGTTTGGCAAATGTACCAGATATTATAGAGTTAGGACATGACAATACTTTATTTAATTGTAATGATATTGTTGTGGATGAGATTTCTGAGATGAAACTAAAAGGGTAGGATATGCTTCAAGCCCAGATAGTGCAGCGATACTCTGTAGAAAAAAGCTATACAGACAACAGGGTACTTTGTACTATTGATAGGAGAGAAATTCTTAAGCGACAAATTTCACCAATGTACAGACCCTTAGCCAACGCATTAACATTTCTCGGTCGTCCACTTGACAGGCTTTCCTTGGGAATTAACCCTGACGGAGCAATTGCAAAAGTTGTCAATCAAGAAGAAATCTTCGAGCAATGGCAGCAACTCAAACAGACCGACGAGGCACAGGCGTTACTTACAGACCAAACACTTGGTGCAAATATAGAGCAGGCAATGGATGCAGATTATAGTCAGTCACTTGATGTCGTAAATAAAACTTTGAAATACAGATTGCTCTGTCCTGACATGTTTAATAGACATTTTTTTGCGGAAATGCACACATATGAGACTGATTTACAACTCCCATCAAACTTTTTTGCATCCAACAAAATCCGGTTTACATTAAACGAGGAATATACCTTTGATTTACAAGCAGACACCCTTTCGATTCACCGGAGATATGAAGCTGTAAATGAGATGCAACAAGAACTCTTGGACGTTTATCGCAGTTCCATGCAAGATTATCTGCAATGCCCTATGGATTATAAGATGAGCATAGATTGTATATTTATGCTTTCTTATAGTAATTTTCAAATACAAAATACAGCATGTCATCTTCAAGAAGAGTTGAATAATTCTGCCATATTCATAAATGATATTCACATTATGTATAACAATAGCGAACAACAAACAGTATGAGTAAGTTATATGTACCCGAAGGCGTATGGCTGGTGTGTTCTGAAGGCACAAGTACACAGCAATTGGCTGTTGTAAGCCAGTCGACAGTAACTATCAACGATGGTCATCTGATGGCAACTGTTGAGGATAAAGTAAAAACTGATTTTGGTTGTAAAAAAGGAGCTCTTTTAACTGCCATTGCTATGGCTCTCTGCGCTATAGCTGTAGCTGCATTTGTTGTAGGAACAGGCGGATTGGGAGCCTGCCTTATTATTGGAGCTGCAGGGGCAGCAGGGGCCGTTGGTGGTGGTATTATCGGCAGACTAATGCCTTGTGGCTGTGCCTCGTGTATGGGCAGTTGGAAGAATCACAGTCCTTCTGTTAGGGTATGCGGCTATTACGCTCTTTTGGAAGATTCTATCTCTACATGTTCCAAAGGTGGTATTATCAAGATTATGTTCTCCAAGGAGGCTGCGGAAGCATACGCAGCATTAGTAGCGATGAAATCAAATGTGGAAATTGCCAATGTGGCTGCCATTGCATTTGCATTACCATTCATACTTAGAGGAGCTGGAACCGCTATTATTGGATTTAAAGGAGGTTTTTCTGCAGCATTGGCGGTTGGTGGTCGTGCCGCAGCTTTTTATACATTAGGAACAGGAATAACGGGTTTTGTTTCGTTTGAAGCAGGGCTTTATGCTAAAAAAGGTGTAAACTATGCCTATGAAACAGCGGGTGTTGATAAATATATTAAAGGAAAAATTGAAGATGAAGCTTCGACAGCTTTAGGCGATGGAGAAAATCAAACTTGGATGTTTGAAACCAAACAACAAGCTGGTTATATCGGAAAGATTGGGAAAAGGAATAATTACTCTATAACAAACTATGAAAAACTGACTTATGAACGTGAGGGTTATCTAAGTACCACAAAAGGATATGTTGATGAAAAAGGATGGGAAGTAGTTGAAGAAAAATCGGATTGGAAATATAGGGTAGAAAGCACAAGAAAGATTGAAAAACTTCCTACGACAGATAAATTGACACGATCATCTGGTATCTATTATATGAGAGATGAGTACACCCATAAAACTGGAAAAGATTATAATATAGGAAAAGGATTAGCTAAAGACTTAAAAAAGTCTGCAAACCCCTTTGGGCATATGTTTGCCATTGGTTTGTTGACAGACCTCAGCCGAGGCATATGTAATAAGTTGCTAGAAGGGAAATTAGACAATTATAAAGAAATGTTGCCCGCAGAGCAACAAGCTCGCAAGAAGATGACTGTACATACCAAATAGAAAATGAAAATGAAATTTTTACTTTTACATGGCGAAAGTCAAGTAAAACAGTTTTTCCTAGGACATAGACTATTATCTTATGCCATAGCTTTCTTTTTTACATATTGCTGCCTACACGTAGATTATTCTGTAATTAATAATGCTCGGACAAAGATGAATAAGCTGGAATATAAAGAAGGGGCTATCTCTTCTTGGGATATTATTGGGACGAGTTTTTTTACAGCCGAATTTAAAATAGAGAATGATAAAAGGATTTATGAAACAACAAGGTATACACCGTGGTCATGTTGTTTACAGCATACAGGAGAAAAAGGCGAAAAGGTATCTTTTTATATATTAAGGAATAAGAAAAATCATAATGGAGCTTTTTCTTATTATGGACTAAGCAAGATTGGTAACCCTCGTTCTCAATTCTGGCTGTTTTTCGATGTCCTTCTTTCTTGTTATAAATCCGTTTTCATTTGGTGGGGGTTGGGACTGTTTGGTTGTGTTATGTTCAATTTTCAAATAATAAGGAAGCGAATGTTACTTCTATTGACAGGTCTTATTTGGGGGATAAGCCTTCTTCTTTATGTCATTGCTAACATTTCATAATAATTCCAAGCCCGTGTACCTTTGTGTCCGTTGCTTTTTATAGTCTCACCTCATCAGACCTTTTCCTTTTCCTTTTGGTAGAAACAAGCTTATAGTACGAGACTTATAAGCATAAAAAAAGGACTACCGCTGTAGTCCAACCTTTGTTAACCTTAAATCTAATACTATGAAAAACACGATGCAAAGATAGGTAGTATTCTTTATATTTGCAAGTTTTTTGATGTCTTTTTTGTACTTTTCTTGATTTATTGACTTATATCAAGTAAAATTTATTATATATCTTCGATTTGACACAAAAGCCCTCTTTTATACACCGCAAACATGTTAGATTGATAGTAGTCATTGGTTAACAGCAAGATAGAAAAAATCCTTTAAAAGAATTTTTAACCTATAAAACTTTGTCATCTCACATTTAAGAGCTATCTTTGCAATTGAATAGAAAGATTAGAGCATTTAAGGATATGGGATTCCAGCATGGGTAAGTTATGTTGGAATTCTGTGTTTTTTATGTTCGTTGAAAAACGTATTAATTATTAAAAAGAGATATTATGGCTTATATGTCACAGGATGGTTACGATAAACTCGTAGCTGATTTGCAGTATTTAGAGTCTGTTGAACGCCCAAAGGCATCGGCTGCTATTGCTGAAGCTGCTGATAAGGGTGACTTGAGTGAGAACTCTGAATACGATGCAGCAAAGGAGGCTCAGCGCCACTTGGAGGCTCGTATTGCAGAGATGAAGATGACAGTTGCGCAGGCAAAGATCGTTGATGTGTCACGTTTGAGCACTGAGGCTGTGCAGATCATGTCCACAGTTGAGATGACAAACGTTAAGACTAAGGCTAAGATGAAATACACTATTGTGAGTGAAACGGAAGCTAATTTGAAGCAAAATAAGATATCTATCAAGACTCCAATTGCACAGGGATTGCTGAATAAGAAGGTGGGGGATGAGGTTGAGATAACGATTCCTCGCGGTACTATCAAGTTGCGTATTGATAAGATTTCGATAGAGGCTTAATCTTTAAGGAGGGTTCGTATGACGATATTTAGTAAGATTGCAGCAGGCGAGATTCCTAGTTATAAATGTGCAGAGAACGACCAGTTCTATGCTTTCTTAGATATTGATCCTGTAACAAAGGGGCACACCTTGGTGGTTCCTCGTAAGGAGATTGATTATATCTTCGATATGAGTGACGAGGACTTGGCAGCCTTTGAAGTATTCGCAAAGAAGGTAGCTCGTGCTATTAAGGCGGTCTTTCCTTGTAAGAAAGTGGCACAGGTTGTGTTGGGACTAGAGGTGAATCACGCTCATATTCACCTATTGCCAATGAATAGTGAGGCTGATGTTGACTTTAAGCACCATGTTAAGGTTGAGGCTGATGAGCAACAGGAGATAGCAGCAAAGATATTTAAAGCATTCCAGGAATTAGATTAATTCGAGCTTACGGATTAAATAGATAAAACAAACGAGGGCATATATAATTAAGGTATATGTCCTCGTTTTTCCTTGTTATAAGGGGTTGTTTACAGATAAGAGATGGGCAAGTTGGGGGATAGGGTGGGGCTATATATAGTCTTTCCCTTTCATCATCTGAACTTCATTGACATATTTTCTTACGAGTGCGGAGGAGTCTTCTTTCTTGCAGATGAACAGTACGTTATCTTTTTCGGCTACGATGTAACCATCAAGCCCATTGATGACAGCGAGCCTATCTTTCGGTAGTTTGATAACATTGTTGGCGGAGTTTTCCAAGATGACATCCGAGTCTATGATGACATTATCACCTTCCCCCTTACTCATTGCTTCGTAGATTCCATGCCAGGTGCCTATGTCAGCCCACCCGAAATGACACTTTTTTACATAGACATTATTCGACTTCTCGAGTACACCATAGTCTAATGAAACGTTTGGATAGAGTGAGAAGTTCTCTTGCATAAAGGCGTCTTCTTCTTCGATACTTATTATCTTTCTCGTTTGCTCCTCATTATGTAGAATCGATGGAAGAAAGTTGGAGATACATTGCCAAAGATAGTTCAGATTGGATAGAAACAAGCCCGTATTCCAATACCACTCCTTAGTCGTCATGAATAGTTGGGCAAACTCTCTGTCGGGTTTCTCAGTGAAGGCTTGCACCTTATATATATCGTTCTCTTGCATAAAGGCGTCTTCTTCTTCGATACTTATTATCTTTCTCGTTCTGGGCGTGTTGGGCTTACTCCCATGGTGAGGAGAGCATTATTCTCCTCTACGAATAATAAGCCTTCGGTGATATCTCGGAGGAATGCTTCTTCGTTGATAATACTCTGATCGGAAGGAGATACAATGAGGTTTGCACGTGGATCAAACATCGATATGCGATGTACAGCCCATGCTACACTTGGCGCCGTATTGCGGTGGATTGGTTCAGCCATGATGTGGTCGAGCAGTATTTCTGGGAGTTGTTTACGTACAAGGTCAAGGTAGTCGCGACTGGTATTGACGTATATGTTCTCTTTAGGAAGAATCTGAGAGAATCGGTCAAAGGTCTGTTGAAGCTGTGTGCGACCCACTCCGAAGAAATCAATAAACTGCTTAGGATAATTGTCCCGACTGCTTGGCCATAGGCGACGACCCTTTCCTCCAGCTAGTATCACACAATAGTTAGTTTGTGTCGTAGTCATAATCTGTTTAAGCTAACCTGTTTATGTCTTTTCTCCAAAGATACCTTTTATATCTTATTCTACCAAGTCTTTCAATGTTAAATACCCTAAACTCTAATTTATAACACCCTTGTCTTGAAATAATTACTTAAAAATTTGCCACATTCAGAAAATCTATCTACCTTTGTACCCGTTGTTCTTAAACAGCAAGCCAAGCCCAGATGGCGGAATAGGTAGACGCGCTGGTCTCAAACACCAGTGGGGCAACCCATCCCGGTTCGAGCCCGGGTCTGGGTACTATAAAACCCTTGTAAATCGCTGATTTACAAGGGTTTTTACTTTTTCAATATGTACTAAAAGTGTACTATATAACAATGTCATGAGAAAAGTGTACTTTTATGTTTTTTCGTCACTTAGATTTATATTTAATTAACGACAACTTTTCCCTTTTATTCTGTTTATTTCCCTTTCTTGGCTTTTTCTCCAATGAATGCCCTATCTTTGTAAATAGTACCCACCATAGAAAATTGCAAAATGGAAAATGACAATCTAAAGATACAGCTTGGCAGTATTCAACGAATATTAAGCTATTGCATTATTCAGACCTACAATGTGCTCATTGGAAATATTCTGAGGAAGAAGAGTTGTATTAGCAATATACAACTCAAAGATATTTTGCAAAAAGAATATATCCGAATAACTGACGAACTTTTTTCCATTTATCAGAATCATCCTGCTCTTGCATGTGTAGAGGAGTATTACAACTATGATGACTTTTTGTGGGAAAGTACCTTCTTTGAATCACTGACCAAAGAACAAAAACAGAAATATATCTCCTTCTCCGTATCTTCATTTGAATATGCGAAATATATTAAGGCACACACCTTATATAATGATGTCCTGCCAATGTTCTCGTATCTTGTTGATGCGATTCTATATGAGCGATACGCAAAATATCTCATGGTAGAAATAGAACGAATTGAATTGACAGAGGTACAAACCGATCGTTCTCGCTCTTCAGTCTTGATAAACGATGAACCTTGTGAGCAGAAAAGGAAACCTGTCATCGTTGGTAAAGGAACAAATCCATTTCAATCTGATTTTACAGACGAGCAAATGGAGATTCTTACCGCTTGCATCAACGAAATTCAATTATTTACAACTTGCATATCTCCTAAGATACTCAAAGACTTCTTTGCTTGTAAGCTAAAAGGTGTTCTGAAATCAAACAACAACCGCCAGTTGGCGTATCTCATGCAAAGTCTTAATCTTCGAGGGTTCATTACTGATGAATGGCAATCTGCGATTGCTCGTAATGAACTTGTCTTGGGGAAAACAAAAGATACGCCACTGACACGCACCGACCTTTCCACCGCAACAGACCAAATCAATATGAAGCAACCGAAAGGATGGGAAGCCATTGATAACTACATCAAACAACTGAAAAAAGAGTGAGCATAGGTTGATACGTCAAGCATTGCTCAATGCCAGTTCCTTTTATCGTTTCTAATTTTGCCCTCGTTAACAGCAACGAGGGTGCGCACCCTCTATCGTTTTACCAAACAAATAAAAAATATGGAAAAGACCATAGAGGAACGAGTTTACGAACTCGAACAACTTCTCTTTACAAACAAAAATGTGCTTAGCTTTGATGAAGCAAGCAAGTTTCTCAATCTATCAAAGAGTTATCTTTACAAGCTCACTTCGGGCAATCTGATTCCTCATTATAAGCCACAAGGTAAGATGCTTTATTTTGAGAAAGCAGAACTCGAAGCATGGTTGCGTCAAAATCCTATCAAGACTTCTGCGCAAATAGCCCAAGAAGCACAGAGATATATCATGGGTAACAAACCTTTAATGCAGAAGTAAGGCTATGGAAAACGAGAATTTTATTCGCGTTGGCACAACCTTATATAAAATTGTGAACCAACCGCGTATTAATGGCGGTTTTGTCAAGAAGCGTATAGTATGGAACAATGAAACGCTACGGCAGGACTATGGCAAGGACTTCATTGCCACCGTCCCAAAGTATGATGGTTTCTGTACCGTACCTAACCACGTGAACTACCAACCAGTGGTTGACAAGTTCCTAAATCTCTACGAACCGATAGGACACCAGCCAAAAGAAGGAGAGTTCCTACACATCGAATCCCTGATAAGGCATATCTTCGGGGAACAATACGAGTTAGGCATGGATTACTTGCAGTTGCTCTATCTCCAACCAGAGCAAAAACTCCCTATTCTCTTGATGGTATCTGAGGAACGCAATACGGGTAAGAGTACGTTCCTTAATTTCCTCAAAGCAGTTTTTCAGAACAATTTAACTTTCAACACCAATGAGGATTTTCGTAGCCAGTTCAACGTAGACTGGGCAGGCAAACTGCTTATTGTTGTGGACGAAGTATTGCTCAACCGTAGGGAGGATAGTGAACGGTTGAAAAATCTCAGTACAACACTTTCCTATAAAGTGGAAGCAAAGGGTAAAGACCGAGATGAAATCTCCTTCTTTGCCAAGTTTGTGTTGTGCTCCAATAACGAGTTACTCCCTGTCATCATAGACGTGGGAGAAACCCGATATTGGGTAAGGAAGATAGAGCGTCTTAAAAACGATGATACCGACTTTCTGCAAAAGCTGAAAGCCGAAATTCCAGCCTTTCTCTATTTCCTACAGCACCGCACATTATCTACTAACAAAGAGAGCCGTATGTGGTTTGCGCCCCAGCTGACCTTTACGCCTGCCTTGCAGCGCATTATCCGCAGCAACCGCAATAAGATTGAGTTGGAAATGTCCGAACTCTGTTTGGAGGTGATGGAGCAGATGTCTGTTGCCGAACTTTCATTCTGCATCAATGATATGGTGTGCTTGCTGAACAACACAGGATGCAAGGCTGACAAAAGCCAAGTCCGCAGGATTGTGCAGGATATATGGAAACTCTCTCCTGCATCCAACACGTTGACATATCTAACCTATCAGATAGACTACAACAGTTTGCGGAACTACTTACCCATCAAACGGACTGGTAGGTATTATACCGTAACCAAAGAACAACTCACGAACATTTAATCATTATTTTTGATGAAATGATGAAAAGTATACATAACAGATTGATTGGCAAAGCCTATTTGGTTCATCTTTCCACTCATCAGTATGAAAGAATGATGAAAGGAAAAGACGATACTGTCCAAAAGAGAAATACATATTTTTTCTTTTGGTAAGTTCTGTGATGAAACCGTGATGAGCAAGTAATTTATTTGTTATGAAATGGTTATGTGCATTTTCATCAAATCATCAATTTTTCAACCCATTCAACTTCACTGTAATATGAACATACAAAATATAAAAAAGATAAAGTTGCAGGATTTTCTTGCAAATCTGGGATATACTCCCATCAAGCAACAAGGCAACAAGTTGTGGTATCTTTCTCCCTTTCGTCAGGAGAGCCATGCTTCATTCAAGGTAAACGCCGAGCGTAACCAATGGTACGATTTCGGTATTGGCAAGGGCGGAAATATCATTGATTTGGCAGAACTACTCTATAAATCCACTGATGTTTCGTATCTCATTCATCAGATTGGGCACAATGTTCCAAGTATGGTTTCTGCATCTCCTGGAGTTGTGAAGCCTAAACAGAGTTCTGCAACTTTTGAGAATTTGCAAGTACTTCCTTTGTCGCATCCAGCTTTGATTAGATACTTGCAGGACAGATGTATTGACATAGAAGTCGCAAAATCTGTTTGCAAGGAGGTACATTATGAGGTCAACAACAAACGTTATTTTGCTATTGGCTTTCCGAACTGTGGTGGGGGTTATGAGTTGCGCAATCCTTTCTTCAAGGGTTGCATTGCACCGAAAGACATCAGCCATTTCTATGCCGACGAGCCAAAGAAGATATGTTTTCTTTTCGAGGGCTTTATTGATTTTCTCTCATTCATGACGCTTAGGAGAATCCAGAATCCACAATATAATGAACTGAGTAATCAGGACTATTTGATATTGAATTCTGTGACGAATATTCATAAAGCCTTGAAGTGTCTATCTGTGTACAATAACATCCAGTGTTTCTTGGATAATGATGAAGCAGGGCGAAATGCTTATCTGCAATTATCGAAGGAATTAGGAAATACTGTTGCAGATGCTTCAACCCTATACAATGGTTTCAAGGACTTAAACGAGTATCTGTGTGCTAAAATTAAGCATTCAGAGAAAGCAGAAATCAAGAAATCCCAAGGGATTAAGCTATGATTACAGGAATAGTTTGGCATAATCTGTTTTTCGGGGAGCAAGTTTATGTTTTGGGCATACCAAAACCACTTGCTCCACCTCCTGCCACTCGGTGCAGAGGATTATCCCGCTGGTCTCCATCAAATCAAATTAAAGAAACAAGTATGACAAAAATAGAATATAAAAAAGGTGGTCGCCCAACCAAAGGTGCAGCCGAAAAGAAGAAATACCGTATCACGGTGAAACTGAATACGCAGGATTACTACACGCTCAAAGGCAAAGCCAAAAACGCAGGAGTTACCATGAGTGAGTTTGTAAGGAAAGTTCTTGATAAAGGAAATGTCATTGAACGACAAATCAAACCGTGGAGCAAGCAGACTTCATCCGCAAGCTGTGTGGAATGGCAAATAATCTCAATCAGTTGGCACATCGTGCCAATGCGGAAGGATTTCATACCATTGCTCCTTTCCATAAAATCATCATTAGCAAGATTGATGAAATCCTAAATCTGATACGAAGATGATTGCAAAGATAATGAAAGGTTCAGGCTTCAAGGGTGTAATCAATTACATCCTTGACCCGAAGAAAGGAACGGAACTCATAGATAGTTCGGGTGTGAGAACAGATAGTATTAGTCATATTGCCCAAAGTTTCATTGACCAAACAGAACTGAATCCAAGAGTGGGAAAGGTTGTCGGACATATCTCTCTGAGTTTCTCTGTGCAGGATTCTTCCAAGCTCAGTAATGAATGGATGGCGCAGATCGCTCGTGAATACATGGAGAAGATGGGAATAAAAGATACGCAGTACATTATCGGTCGCCATTTCGATAAGGAGCACCCACATATTCATATCGCTTTCAATCGGATAGATAACAACGGCAAGACTATCTCTGACCGTAATGACAGATTCAGAAGTGAGAAGATTTGCAAGGAACTGACCGCCAAATATGGTTTATACTTTGCCGATAGCAAGGAGAAGGTCAAGGAACATCGCTTGAAAGAACCTGATAAGACCAAATATGAAATCTATCAGGCGTTGAAAACTGAAATTACTCGGTGCAGGGAATGGAAAGACCTTCTTGCTTATTTGAAAAAACAAGATATTGACGTCCGCTTCAAGTACAAAGGCAACTCACAGGAGGTGCAGGGAATTATCTTTGAAAAGAATGGCTATCATTTCAATGGATCTAAGGTGGATAGGAATTTCAGCTATTCTAAAATAGACTTTGCTCTGCAAGAGAATAACAGGGAACACGAACAGCAGACACAAGGAATGATAACCCTCATATCCAATGTTGCAAGTGTTACGAGCGAAATTACCAACAACCTCATAGAAGGAGGATTGGATTTGTTTCAAACTCATGGTACTGTCCCTGCGGAGGTTTACAACACACTCGATAAAAAGAAGAAAAAGAAAAAACGTAAAATACATTTATAACTATGGCTGATAATAATACATTTGTCCTCTTTGAGGAAATCAAAAACAAACTGGAGACAATTTACAGGGAGCTAAAGGAGTTGAAAGAAAAGGAGAACGGTTCTGTTTCCCTCCCTGTTCCATCTACACCAGCACAAAGTGACGAGCAGAAGGAACAGGAATTGCTCAATCAGTATGAACAGCGAACAAAAGAAGTGATTAACAAGTATATTGGTGTGCAAGTGCGCATCAAGGACGAGGAGGCTAAATCCATGGACAAATTGGTGGCAAGTGTCTTGACCATGTTGCACGAGTGGCAGGAGAATAAAGAGCATCCAATACCGCAGGAACTGCTTCACAGCCATAGCTTTGACATCAAGTCATCGAAAACCTTTACTTATATAGTAGCAGCATCTGTCCTTTGTTTTGTTTCTTTGGTCGGCAATTATTTCTTGTGGAAAAGTAAACAGCAATACAAGGATGATGCCTTGAAGTTCCGTATCATCAGAGTATGGCGAGGATGTAGCCCAAAGGAAATCCTATGGCTCAATGATGTGTTTGACATTCATCGTAATGCTGCAATAATTAAAAGAATCAAAAAGCATACAGATGATTATAATGTGGGACTGAAAGCAAAAGCAGATAGTCTAATGCAGAATAATCTACAAAATAAGAAAGGCAAATAGAATTGTAGATATAAGACTTTTGAAGGAGGAGAAAATATCTCCTCTTTTTTATTCTTTATACAAGAATATTTACTATATTTGCAAACAATCAGATGATATTTATGGAAAGTCCAACTAATAGAATTAAAGAGGTGCTTATCGAGAAAGGGATTAAGCAAACATGGCTTGCAGAGAAACTCGGTAAGAGTTTCACTATTGTGAACTCATATGTTTGCAATCGTCGACAGCCAAGCCTAGAATTGCTATTTCAGATAGCAGAGATTTTACAAGTCAATCCAAAGGAATTGATTAACACCCCAGATGAGTAACTTTATTATGGTAGAGCATAAAAAATCTATTCGTTTTTTCAACGACCGTGAAGTTAGGGCGGTGTGGGATGACGAACGCAATAAATGGTGGTTCTCTGTGCTGGACATCATTGCTGCAATTAACGAGCAAGACGATTATCAAAAGACAAGGAACTATTGGAAATATCTCAAAACTAAGTTGAAGAAGGAGAATAACGAACTGGTTAGTGCTACTAACCAGTTGAAGTTGCAAGCCCCAGATGGGAAACAACGATTGACAGATATGTTGGATGGAGAAGGGGTTGTTCTACTGGCAAAAGCAATACCCAATGTCAAGGCAATGGGATTTCTTGATTGGTTTACTTACAGCGACAACACCATTGATGGACAGAGCAAGAAGAAAGCATATCAACTCTTTGAAAGTGGCATCTTGCAAACGGCAGAACCTGGCAGTATCAAGTGTCTGCAACAGATACACGCTTATCTCTTTGGAGGATTGTATGACTTTGCAGGACAAATCCGTACCAAAAATATTTTAAAAGGTGGTTTTACCTTTGCTAATTGTATGCACTTCCCTGAAACCCTGCAAGCAATAGAGCGAATGCCAGAAACAACCTTCGACGAGATAATGGACAAATATGTTGAAATGAATGTTGCGCATCCATTTATGGAAGGTAACGGTCGCAGCACTCGCATTTGGCTTGACCTCATGCTAAAGCGTTCTCTCAAGCTGTGTGTGGATTGGAGCCAGATAGATAAGAATGAGTATCTGTCGGCAATGCGTGAGAGTGTTACAGACAGCCAATATATAAAGGCATTAGTCAAACCTGCATTAACAACAAAGATCAATGACCGAGAAATGTTTTTGAAGGGTATTGATTATTCATATTATTATGAACAAGAATAGAAATTATACATCTGCAGTTACTTATTAAAAACATTCAAATTATAATTAGTTATAAAATATGGCAACCAATCAGAATTATCCTCATTTCTTGCAAAATGCCCCATGTGGAGAGGACTTGTTTGAAGGAAAATCACACAAAACGATTGCAAAAAACATAAAGAAACTTATAATGTCCAATGATACTTGCAGAGTGATTGGTATAGATGGTGGTTGGGGATCAGGCAAATCAAATTTAATCAAATTGGTAAAAAAGCAACTGGAAGAAGATACAGATACTAAAGGTAAATACCATATTTTTGAATACGATGCTTGGGGATTTCAAACTGATTTTCAAAGACGAAGTATCTTAGAAAATCTTACATCATTTATCGTTAAAGAGTTTCCTGGCTTAGATAAGAAGAAATGGGAGGGGCGCCTATATAAATTATTATCACGGAAGCGAAGTGCTGGTGCTAAAACTGTTAAAGAACTGAGTGCAGTTTCAAAGGTAGCTTCTGTTTTATCAATTTTTAGTCCACTATTCTTTATACTGCTAAGACTTCTGAATAGTTCTACAACGATATATGTAGTTTATTCTTTACTTTTCGCTATTGTTCTCTTTATTACATATAGATTACAAATCTCTAATATGATAAAGTATGGGCAAGATACATCGTTTAAGAATGTATTGCATGAGTTGTTCTTTTCATATCTTGATTATAAAGGAGAAGAAGCATTGGATGAAGTTCTAAAGTATGAAACAATATATGAAGAAGAGCCTTCTTCAAGAGATTTCAAAACCTGGATTAACGATATAAATAAGGATTTGTCTAAGTTAAAGCAGAATTTAATTATCGTCTTTGATAATATGGATAGACTTCCAAAGAAAAAAGTGCAGGAACTTTGGGCGGCAATTCATACATTTTTTGCAGAAGAAACATATTCTAATATTCATATTATTATACCTTTTGACCGAGAACATGTCAAAACAGCATTTAAGGCAGAAAACATAGAATATCAAGCAAAATCGTGTTCCGATCAAAACACAGCCATCTCAGACAATCTTAATGAAATCTCTTATGGAGATGATTTTATAAATAAGACATTTAATGTTGTTTATAGGGTTTCTCCTCCAACTATGTGTAATTGGAAAGAGTATTTTAGAACTACTTGGAAAAGTGCTTTTGGTGATAGTTCTGAACCTGATGAATCTGTACCCCAGGTGTATGATCTTTTGACAAGTGCACATACACCACGTAAGATAATAGCTTTTATTAATGAGTTTGTTTCTATTAAACAACTTTTCGTAGATGAGAATATTCCTGATAAGTATATTGCAATTTTCATCTTAAAGAAAAATGAGATTTCTAAAAATCCAAATAAAGAGATTTTATCTCCCCATTATTTAGGTGCTTTGTCGTTTCTCTATGGTAATGATACTGATTTACCTAAGTATATTTCTGCACTATACTATCAATTACCGGTAGAAAAAGCTTTGGATTTGATATATGTAGATCAACTGAAACGTGCGCTCGATGAAGGAAATGTTGAGTGTGTAAAAGATATTCAGAACTTAGTACTATTTCCAAATCTATTAGAAAATGCGATTGCATCTATAACAAATACTGCAAATACCACTATGGTATTAAATGAATGTTTGAACAAAAATAACTCTTTTGAGAAAGGTATTTGGACTTGCGTTTGGAAAAGTCTTAAAGAGAGAGAAGAAGACTCCTTACAAGATTACCAAAAAATTTTGCTTACTAAAATACCTAATAGCAAAGATAAAGAAACGTATCTTAAAAACATAATTACATGTTTTTATAATAGCTCAGGCTTTGATGCAATTAATTTTTATAATGATATAAAAGAACTGAGTGTGATTGATGGCATCAATCCAATAAAGTACTTGAAAGATAAGGTTATAGAACATCAAGATTTTCTTAAATATATTGCTATTTCAGGTAAAGACTATAATAAGTTCCGCATAAAATGTGACAATGATAAATTGAATGAATACCTTGGTAATATTGATGTTAATGAAATCAGTAAAGTTTCAGGTATAAAATATATTGTAGATGAGTATAATTTACCAAGATATAAAGATAATCTAAATGCATTGATAGACCAAAATGCTAATTCCATAGATTCGATTAATATTTTGTATAATCATCTGAAGGAGTTAGATAGACCCGTAAAAAAAGTGCTTAGTGACAATATCATATACTCTCTAGCAAATTCTATTAGCAATGATGAAGTTTTTTATGTCGATCTTTTATGCATGCGAATGGCAAAAGGTTCTTTGTACAGTTCTTCATACGAATCCCCTTTTACAGAGGCTTTATCAAAAACTGATGAAGTTTGGGTAGATAAAGTTGCATCTCAAATAGAAAATTATATTTGTTATGGAGATTTATTGAAGAATGCCCCATTGATGAATTATGCTTTATACAAAACTGTTGTTATAAGGTTAACCGAAAAATCTTATGGTGTGCAACGACTAAACATAAAAGAAATCCTATTTAAGTATGATAGCATACTGAATAGTTTGGAAAATCTAAGTCCACAGAATTTACTTGGAAATTTAGATGGATGGAGTAAATATGCTGTAAAGGAAATAGTTGAAAGTAATGTTAAGAACATTCCTATACCGTTTTTTAAGGATGCCTTGTCTGTAAATAACGATCTAACCACACATTGTATTCAAACAGCAAAAAAATACATAGGAACTATTCAGAAGGATAGTTGGAAAGAGACAATTAAAGAAAATGCCTATGATTATCAGTTAATGAGTCTATTAAAGTATGATACACAAAATTGTTTTGATGCTTTTAAGGAAGTTGTAGAAGAAATTTGTATCAATCAGTCTTTAAGCCTGTCAATTGAAACCTATAAGGAGTTGATGTCAATATTTAGCAAACGTTCTTTTGTTAGTTTCTTTAAGAAAATACGCGATCTGTATTGTAATGGAAGTGCTATAATGACAACAGAACTATTTGAGCTTATAGGTGAAGGACTTATGTTACACGGGAAATTGGAGGATAAAGAAGAGTCGTTAAGAACAATATTTATTCCTTCGATTTTGGATGATGTCAACATTGTAACTTTATTACTTAAACACAAAGAATTATTAAATAAAGTTGTAGCGAAGACTTCTTCTGAAGAGGCACAGGATTTCATGGATAAGCTAAAGGCGCTATATCCTTCTTACAAGAAGAATGAAGAAATGATGGAACTATTTTCTGATTTCAAAATAGAAATACTGGATCAGAAAAATGATAAATAATAACAATATGAAATTATACCGGATAGCCTAAAGGTTATATTAGAGTTACGAAAGAGTTGTATTGATATGTAAATATCAATATCCGAAGTGTTTCCTGATTGATTCTATTCACTTGTCGCTTATTAAAAAAGTGTTAAATATCTATATTTCATAACTAATTTTTATTATATGGACAATTTTAAAATACAGAGTATTTATATAGGAGAAAAATGTGATGAAAAATATTGTAAGGTACTAAAGAGAGGATGTGAATATAAATTTTATTCAGGTAATCTTACAGAAGAAATAAATTTATACGGTGATAATATAAATATTTGTGCCTTAGTAGGGAAAAACGGTAGTGGCAAATCTTCACTTCTTGATATATTGTATCGTTTAGCAAATAATTTTGGATATCTTCTTTTTAGAGGAGTAGTAATGCCTGGTGCTGAAACTCCCAAATACCTTAAACAAATATATGCATCTATAAAATTTAAACTCAACGAAACTTATTTGGAATTAAAATGTGAAGACACAAAAATGTATCTAAAAGAAAACTCGGATATAGTTTGGTACGATGAATATTCTGGAGAACCCATTAATAATAACGCAGAGGGAAAGTTAAAAGGTGATTTTGATGCTTTTACAAGTTCTGATAAGGATAATAAGATAATAAAGACAGCCAGTAAATTCTTCTATACTATCGTAACTAACTATTCAATCCAATCTTTTAATTACGATGATTACGAAGATGAAGGCGAATGGCTACATAATGTTTTCCACAAAAATGATGGGTATAGTCACCCTATCGTATTAAATCCATTTAGAACCACTAGTGGTATAGACATAGAAAATGAAGGCGAATTAACAAATTATCGCTTATCAGCAATTTTATTAAAAGATCAAGGAATTATTAAGGAAAATAAAGAAAAAAAATCTTTTATAGATGGATATCATTTAAAGAGGTTAGAATACCATTATTCTCCTTTTAAATACTATAGTAATATTTTTGATAGTCTTAAAGATGGTGATTCAGAGAAAGAGGAACATAAGGAAGATGATGCACCATCGCTTATAAAATTTATAAATGGAAAGTTTTTGGAGGCGTTTAAGATAAAGGGGTCATGTACGAATCTTATTCTAAATAAATTTATCTCTAATTTACAATTGTCGGACGAATCGCCATTGTCTTTTAAGACTGCTTGTGTATATTTGGTTTATAAGGTATTATCTTCAACGAAGTACCCAGGCTATGCAAAATATTTCTCTCACTATCATAAATATGAAAAGTGTTTAGATACTAACCCTGTTAATAGTGATTTTGAGAATTTTCTTGAAGAAATAAAGAGTGATCAATCGCATATTGCCAATAAGCTAAATCAAACAATTCAGTTTATAAATGAATATAAAGAGTTAGAAGAAAGAATTGGCACCCCTCCTCTGAATGATGAGAATAGTATGTTTAATTTTCTTAGTTATATCGGTAAAAGAAAATTGCCTAATAATATAACTGATATAATGAGGGAACTTCCCCCACCTTTCTTTAAAGTTAAAATACTTCTTTGTAAAAAAAGTCAGCAAAATAAAGAAGAAGAGATTGCTTTTAATAAACTAAGCTCTGGTGAAAAACAGTTTGCCTATATGATGAGTACTTATATTTATCATTTAGCGAACTTAGAATCAATTACCCCCCAAAAGACAGAGATTTCTCTCCATAGTGAAACTGGGCGTGTTAACTATCGAATGATAAATCTGGTATTTGATGAAATGGAATTATGTTTCCATCCAGAATATCAACGTACATTTGTTAACAATCTTATTTCTTATATACAAAGAATGGAATTAAATAAGACGTTCTCTTTCAATATTATTTTAACAACACATTCACCATTTATTTTGTCAGACATACCAGCATGCAATATTCTTGCACTAAAAAATGGAGAGCCTGATGAACTATTTAAGAATGAGAAAACATTGGCGGCAAATATATATGATATTTTAAACAGTGGGTTCTTTATGGATGATTTTATAGGGGAATATTCTTCGATATTTATAAATGAAATAATAAAGAAATTAAATGATTCTAATGATGATATTTCAGCAAAAGAACAAGAGATTCTTTTTAAACAAATATCTCTCATTGGAGATGATCTTGTACGAATAAAATTATTAGAAAAATTAGATCAATGTACTAATAATAGATTCAGTATTGAAGAACGTAAAAGAATATTGCAAAAAGAACTAGACAACTTAAATTAATATGATACCCTTAAAGTTTAAAGATGATGTTTGTCCAGAATTCTATAAAGAATTTGTCTCTAATTTTGAAAAAAGAATAAAAAAATATATTGATAAAAATCCTACAAAAAAGAATAAAAAAAAGATTGGTAGAGAAACGAAAGCTTTTTTAAAATATTTACTAATAAGGAATCATTTATCTTTTTTACTAAATTGTCCTGCAGATAAACTTGATAAATTATCTTGTATTTTCTTTAAAAAATTCCCACGTCTTAAGGAAAAAGAAAGTAGACTTTATAGAGAAGTAACAAGAATATTTGTTAATGAATACGAAAATAAATTTTCGAAAGAAGACTTTATCAAAGCTTTAGACATAAAAGTTTGTCCCTATTGTAATCGATCTTATATAAAATGCATAGACAATAATGAAAACAAAGCACTGATAAAAGGTCAAATAGATCATTTCTTTTCAAAGAAAGAATACCCTTTTCTTGCAGTTTCAAGGTTTAATCTCATCCCTAGTTGTAGTGATTGTAATGGGGTGGGTGGAAAATTTATGACTGATGTTAGCGAAAACAAATTGATAAATCCTTATTTATTAGAGGATGCTGATGGGATACAATTTAAGATGGAGATTTTCCGAAGTCATTTTGCTAATTTTGAACAGTGCGAAAATTCTATAAGAATTACAGTGGAAGAAGCTAATGGGTCTGGATTAAAACAAAATATTGAAGTTTTTCATTTGCAAGAAATATATCAATCACATTGTGATGTTGCGGCAGAAATATATTTAAAAGGAAAATTAAAGATGCCTTCAATTTATCGTCAGAAAATTATAAATATAATGAAACCGATTACGCCTATAACAGAGTACAATTTCAACCAATTGATATTGGGAATAGAAGATAATCCTCAGCAGTTTAAAAATAAATCTCTGTCAAAGTTTAAAGCAGATTTAGCTAAGGATGAGATGTTAATTTAGATAAAAAACAACTCTGTATCACACAAAAATAATTCAGAAACGATGATAACATCCAAGATGATTTCTAATCAATACTACTCAAATTGAGGAAACATTTTTGTACCATAGGAATGTAATACGCTGATAATCAGCGTAGGATAAGCTTGAGGAAGTGAAGTAAAAGTGCTAACAAACGCTAATCAAAAATAAGTAAATCCCAGTAACATAATAAGTTGCTGGGATTTTTATTTCCTAATAATGACGAGTTTATCAGCACAAATGAGGCTATTACATAAGCCAAGTTTTACTATAGGCTGTTACCCAAACCGAAAGGAAAAAGGGGGCATGAGAAACAAAGTAGAAAGAGTTTATATAAAATATAGTATAGATCGGGACTCAGATAAATTTGTTCTGATACTGACAAGAGCTATGAAATACACTGTATAATTGCAAATAATAAAGTATGCATTACGTGGTATTAAAAATATTTACAAATGCTTTTAACTGGCTTACATATCTGAAAAGAGAGACATATCTATTCCAAATAAGTGCTGTTTTTTGATGATTTGCAATCCATTGGCTATCAAATCATTATAAGAAATGAAACAAGAGATAAAGACAAACAACGCTGAAAAATAGTATAAGTTCTATCGAATTACTCTGTAATTTGTCTCAAATTACTACGTGTTTTGACTCAAAAAGGAGTGCATTATGAATGGAGTTACACGATAAGGAGATGAAAGTGAGGATGTCGAAGCCATAAAAAGACTCTGTATATACACTAAAAAAACTTTTAATTTCTATTTGGTGGAGGATTGAGATGTTAAAAACCAACCAACAATATTTACAAAAACAAAGAATACATAAAATCTTTTTAGTTTGTTTTATATATGAAACAAATACTTTCTATACCAGAAACAGGAGGTCTTTTCCCTATTTCAAGCGACACATTTAACAATTCAATTGCAACATGAAAAAGTGAGTTTGGGGCATAAGATACAGGAAAAACGCCGCTATTTTTTGGACATCTATCAGATTTGTGGTATATTTGTAGGCAATAACCATCTAATAGGAAACAACAAAGTTCTATGAAACTACACCTCAAAATGAGTTTTATATTATGCTGTTCACTACTCATTGCCGTGTTGGGCATGGGTAAGAACCGCATCAAAGTGGCTTGCGTTGGCAATAGCGTCACCTTTGGTTACGGGCTCAACAATCGCGAGCAAACGTGTTATCCAGCTGTACTGCAACGTTTACTCGGCACGAACTATGACGTTAGAAACTTCGGACATTCAGGTACAACGCTGCTAACCGAAGGACACAGGCCTTATATCCAACAAACGGAATATAAGGAAGCGCTGGCATTTAAGCCTGATTGGGTTGTCATCCACTTAGGTCTTAACGACACCGACCCACGCAACTGGCCCAACTACAATCAACATTTCAACCGCGATTATCAGCTACTTATTAATGCCTTTCGAAAGGAAAATCCCAAGGTCAAAATTTGGATTTGCCTCATGACGCCTATCTTTCACACGCATCCTCGATTTGAAAGTGGCACTCGCGATTGGCATGCAGCAATCCAACAACATATCCACAACATCGCAAAGGCTAATCATGTTGAACTCATCGACCTACATACGCCCCTCTATTCTCGCCCCGACCTCTTCGCTGATGCACTTCATCCGAATGCTGAAGGTGCTGAAATCATGGCACAAACGATTCGTTCTGCGCTCACAGGTGACTATGGTGGACTGAAAATGTCATCGCTTTATGCCGATGAAATGGTGATGCAGCGACGCGAACCCATCGTATTTCGTGGGACCGCCAATGCTGGAGAACAAGTTAAGGTGACATTCCTCGGTAAAAAAGAAACTACAAAAGTCAAGACAAACGGCCAGTGGGAGGTAAGTTTTCCGGCGATGGAAGCAGGCGGACCTTATGAGGTTCACATCGCAACAAAAGCCCAACAACGCACGATTCGCCACATTTATATTGGTGAGGTGTGGTTATGTTCAGGACAATCAAACATGGAATTTCCCGTCAGTCAGTCGACTTCAGCCCACGAAGACCTTGCCACCGCTGCCAAGCAACCCCTACTCCACCTCTTTAATATGTATACTCGCTTCCCAACGAATGCCGAGAAATGGGATGAAACAACGCTCGATGCCGTAAACAAATTGGCACTCATGGGAGGAAATATATGGGAAACGGCCAATGAAAACACCGTTAAGAACTTTTCTGCAGTGGCATATCATTTTGGAAAAGCATTGGCAGACAGCCTCAAAGTGCCCGTAGGCATCATCTGTAATGCCGTGGGTGGCACCACAACTGAATCATGGATAGACCGAAACACACTCGAATGGCGGTTTCCTTCCATACTTCACGATTGGTATCATGGCGACTTTGGGCAGCCCTGGGCACGTCAACGGGCACTTCAGAACATTGCCCTTGCTCCAAAAACAGCCTTACAACGCCACCCTTATGAGCCGTGTTATATGTTTGAAGCAGCCATGTTGCCATTAAAAGATTATGCCATTCGCGGCGTGGCTTGGTATCAAGGAGAGTCTAATGCCCACAACATCGAACTTCATGCACGCTTATTTCGCCTCTTAGAGAAAAGCTGGAGACACTTCTTCCACCGCCAAAAGCTGCCGTTCCTTGTCGTACAATTATCAAGTCTTAACCGCCCGTCATGGCCTGAGTTCCGTGATTCTCAACGGCGGTTATCTGCAAAACTTCCCGAAACGTGGCTCACTGTGACCAGCGATCTCGGTGATTCTTTAGACGTACATTACCCAAACAAACAGCCTGTCGGCGAGCGTTTGGCGCTTCAAGCCTTGCATCATGTCTACGAACATCACCTTGTTTCCGAAGGACCTACATGCATAAAGGCCCGTGCTGTAGATAATCTGGTCTACCTTTATTTTGAGAATGCGCATGGGTTACAAGCCAAAGGAGGTACTGTTCAAGGTTTTGAAGTAGCCGGAGATGATGGAGTTTATTATGCAGCAAAGGCCGAAATAGAAGGTGAAAGCGTAATTGTCAGTAGCGATAAAGTGCCAAATCCGCGAGCTGTTCGCTATGGTTGGCAGCCCTTTACGCGTGCAAACCTCATCAATTCTGCCTCACTCCCCTGCAGTACATTTAAGAAAAAGACAGCTCAATGAAGTCAATTCGAATATTATTAATCTTATATCTTGTGATGAATCCATTCATAAAAGAAACTAAGCTACATGCACAATCGTTGCACTTAGCACGCGTTGAATATGTGAAAGGCTTTCCTTCAGACGAAGCCGGAATAGAAAAAGGAGTGTCAGCCTGCTTTGCTGGCACTGTCGACAATATGCTTTTAATGGCTGGGGGATGTAACTTTCCAGAGAAGCCCGCGGCAGAAGGTGGTCTGAAACGTTATTATCAAGGCATTTATGCTGCAGAAATCACACGCGAGAATCAACTGAAATGGACTTTTGTTGGAAAGCTTCCACAACCCTGCGCCTATGGTGTGAGCATTCCTCTCCCAAGTGGTTTGCTCTGTATTGGAGGCAATAATCTTAATGAAAGCTTTGATTCTGCGTTTGAGATCATCTTGAAAGATGGTAAAGCCACACTGAAACAATATCCGTCATTGCCTGTAAAAATGGATAATTTTGCTGGTGCTTGCGATGGGAATCAAGTTGTTGTAAGCAATGGTTTGCAAACGTTCGCCCTCAAACTCAATCAACACGATGACGGATGGGAAACACTTCAGCCACTCACATCCAAGAAATTGAGTCAGCCAGTAGGTGTGTTTGTCGAAGGAAACTATTATCAATGGGGTGGCTGTACTGCCAAAACAGCAACCGAAGACTGCGAACTCAATCTCTCTGGTCAATGCTTAGGCAAACCTACAACAGCGCTTGCACCACCTAAAAACAATGCCGGTGAAGATATATTCTTAGGAGGAGCAGCAGCTATCAGTCTCACTCCACAAACCTTTGTGGCTGTTGGCGGCGTGAACAAAGATATATTTTTAGATGCCGTAAACCACCCCAAACCAGGCTATATGACGCATCCGGCTGAATGGTATCGCTTCAATCCCTTCATTTGTATATATGAAAATGGAGCTTGGAAGATAGCTGGCACCGAAAAGATTGCAGCACGTGCAGGAACAACATTAGCCAAACATGGCAACGACATCTATGTTATTGGAGGCGAATTGAAACCTGGTGTGCGCACGCCTGATATCTATCGACTAACCTTTAAGTAACCTATTCCGCATGAAAATCATTGAAAAGAAATACTATCCCTGGGCAGTTGTAGCCCTGTTATGGGTTGTTGCCCTCCTCAATTACATGGATCGTCAGATGCTTTCTACCATGCAAGCATCAATGAAAGCAGATATTCATGAACTCAATCAGGCTGAAGCCTTCGGCGCATTGATGGCGGTTTTCCTCTGGGTTTATGGCCTTGTGTCGCCTTTTGCAGGGATGATTGCCGATTGTCTTGACCGCAAATGGCTTGTGGTGGGTAGCTTGTTTGTGTGGTCTTCGGTAACTTTGGCCATGGGATATGCCACAAGTTTCGACCAATTATATTATCTTCGAGGTCTCATGGGCATAAGCGAGGCATTGTATATTCCATCAGCTTTGTCGCTATTGGCAGACTGGCATGAAGGCAAAAGCCGTTCAATGGCGATAGGAATCCACATGACAGGTATCTATATGGGACAGGCAATAGGAGGTTTTGGCGCTGTTGTTGCGGCCATGTTAACTTGGAAAGCCGCCTTCCATTGGTTCGGAATCATTGGTATAGTCTATGCCATTGTTCTGGCAATCCTGTTATATGAGAAACCACTTCGCAATGGTTTGAAACACGAAAGTACAGCATCAACAACATCAAAAGCCAGCATATGGCACGGATTTAGTGCGGTATTATCTAATTGGGTGTTTTGGATTATTCTCTTTTTCTTTGCCGTTCCGAGCTTACCAGGCTGGGCTACAAAGAACTGGCTGCCCACTTTGTTTGCTCAAAACTTAGGAATTCCGATGCAAGAAGCAGGCCCTATCTCCACGATTACAATCGCTGCATCTTCGTTCTTGGGCGTAATCATGGGCGGATATTTGTCTGACCGTTGGGTAAAACGTAACCTCAAAGGACGCGTTTACACCAGTGCTATTGGCTTAGGACTAACAATTCCAGCCTTAGTATTATTAGGATCTAGTCATAACTTGCCTGCCATTGTAGGCGCAGGCCTACTCTTTGGCATAGGCTTTGGCATGTTTGATGCCAACAACATGCCTATTCTTTGCCAGTTTATTCCGTCAAGACAGCGTGCCACAGCGTATGGAATCATGAACATGACAGGGGTTTTTGCTGGCGCATTGGTAACCCAAATGCTTGGGAAATGGACCGATGGAAATAAGCTTGGCTTTGGTTTCGCCCTCTTGGGAGCCATCGTTGCCTTAGCACTCTTTGTGCAACTGCGGTTCCTCAAACCTCAAACTGACAACATGGAATAAGCAAATTCCAATAAGAAAGCTTTCTGAATACAACATAAAATAAAATCATATAAGACATCATATAAATCAGATTACAATGGAAAAGATTATCGGATTGATTGATGCACCATTCACACCATTTCATGAAAATGGTGATATCAACCTCGAACCCATTGCTGCTTACGGAGCAATGTTAAAGAAAAATGGTCTTAAAGGCGTATTTATTAATGGTTCTTCTGGCGAGGGCTACATGCTCACAACAGACGAAAGGAAGGCCTTAGCGACTGAATGGGTGAAGCAAGCACCAGCAGATTTCAAGGTAATTGTACACGTTGGCAGTTGCTGTTTGCGTGAAAGTGTGGAGTTAGCACACCATGCAGCCGAGATAGGGGCATGGGGAATAGGCGCCATGGCACCTCCTTTTCCACGCATAAATCGTATAGAAGAGCTCGTAAAATATTGCGAACAGATTGCTCAAACGGCACCAAACCTCCCCTTCTATTACTATCACATCCCCGCTTTTAATGGCGCTTTCCTTCCTATGGTCGACCTTTTGAAGGCCGTAGATGGGCGTATTCCCAACTTCGCAGGCATCAAATATACTTACGAAAGCCTTTATGAGTACAACCAATGCAGGCTTTATGCCAACGGCAAATACGACATGTTGCATGGTCAAGACGAAACTATCTTACCATCATTAGCCCAAGGGGGTGCCCAAGGAGGTATCGGTGGAACAACCAACTACAATGGACGTGAGTTGGTTACCATTATAGAAGACTGGAAGAAAGGCGACATTGAATCGGCTCGAAAGCATCAAAACTTTGCCCAAGAAGTTATTAATGTCATCTGTCATTATCGTGGAAATATCGTTGGAGGCAAACGAATCATGAAGCTCATGGGCTTTGATCTCGGACCAAACCGCGTGCCTTTCCAGAATATGACGACTGAAGAAGAAATGCGTATGAAGGCAGAACTCGATGCAATTGACTTCTTTAGCAAGTGTAATCAATTCTAAATGTCAATAAGAATGAACATAGATCCTAAAACTTATCTAAGGCAATGGGCAGACCGTTACAAACAGGAGGTTACCGAAAACATCATGCCTTTCTGGATGAAACATGGCGTTGACCACGTCAATGGTGGTGTATACACCTGCCTAAATCGCGATGGTTCACTCATGGATACAACCAAATCAGTTTGGTTTCAAGGGCGTTTTGCCTATATATGTGCCTACGCTTACAACCACATTGAAAGAAATCGTGAGTGGTTAGAAGCCTCAAAGTCTACCATTGACTTTATAGAAGCGCACTGCTTTGACTCAGACCGCCACATGTTTTTCTCTGTAACGGCCGACGGAACGCCTCTACGTAAGCGGCGATATGTGTTTAGTGAGACCTTCGCTGCTATCGCTATGGCCGAATATTCCATAGCATCAGGCGACTCACATTACGCTAAACGAGCCCTCGAAGTGTTTGATGACACACTGCGTTTCCTATCCACTCCGGGCTTCCTTCAACCCAAATATGAGCCCAACGTGCAGTTGCAAGGTCACTCTATCGTGATGATTCTCATCAATGTTTGCAGCTGTTTGCGCAATGCAGTGAATGAAGAGAGGCTCACAAAGCAAATTGATGAGTCGATAGATAAACTGCAACGCTACTTCATGCACCCTGAGTTTAAGGCGCTGTTAGAATGTGTTGGTCCTGCAGGGGAATTCATTGATACGAATATGACACGTACAATCAACCCGGGACATTGCATAGAAACCAGTTGGTTTATTATGGAAGAAGCACGACATAGACAATGGGATAAGAAACTCTTAGACATGGCACTCACCATCTTTGATTGGTCTTGGGACTGGGGATGGGATGAAAACTACGGCGGAATCATAAACTTTCGCGACTGCAAAGGCTTGCCTTCACAAGACTATGCACAAGACATGAAGTTCTGGTGGCCACAATGTGAGACCATCATTGCATCGCTTTATGCTTACATGGCGACTAGAAACATGAAGTACTTAGAACGTCATCAGCAGATTAGTGAATGGACTTATGCCCACTTCCCCGACCCTGATTATCCCGAGTGGTATGGCTATCTACACCGCGATGGCACTGTAGCGCAGCCGGCAAAAGGCAATCTTTACAAAGGACCTTTCCACATTCCACGCATGATGATAAAGTCATTTACTCTCTGTAATGATATCCTCAGTCGGATGTAACATTTGACTTCATCACTTCAAGGATAACTATCGTTATCTTCATATCGGGCACATCATTCTCCATGATGTGCCCGATAATTCTCTTATGGGAATAAGATAATAACACATGAAAAGCCAAAAAAATTACTTTTTTATTAGGAATTGTTCTTCTTTTTCCGTATGTTTGTTGCGTAAAACCTAACCTATCATCCTTAAACCAAATACCATGAACCTAAGAATAGGCTTTCTTTTGCTTCTCATAGGCTTGTTATCGACAGCCAAAGTCAATGCCCAACGAGAACAACGCTGGGAAGATTGCTATGCAGAACTCATCGCCATGGAAGGTGAAAGCGAAGAAGACATCCCCGATTATGACCTGCTTTGCGATATCGCTAACCATCCAATAAACATCAATCAGGCTACAAAAGAGGACTTAGAACAGCTTCCTTTCCTCAGCGATCAACAGATAGAAGACATCATGGAATATCTTTTTCGTTACCATTCTATGCAATCTTTGGGCGAGCTTCACATGATTCCATCTCTCGGTTACACGTATGCACGCCTGCTTTCTTATTTTATCTATATCGGAAAACCTAATGAAACTCATCATCTTTCATGGCAAAAAATTATGCGTTATGGCCGACATAAGATTGTAACAGCCATGAACATTCCCACTTATTCACGCCGAGGCTTTAAGGAAAATCAATACCTTGGCGGACCTATAAAACACTGGTTACGCTATACTTTCAATTATGTTCATCAGTTAGAAATAGGATTTACGGGGGCAAACGATGCGGGAGAATCTTTCTTTAAGGGTCGAAACAGCTTGGGATATGACTATAACAGTCTCTATCTTATACTTCGAAATCAAGGCTGGTTAAAGTCACTTGCCATAGGGAAATACCGCGTTCGGTTGGGTATGGGACTTGTAATGAACTGCGATTATGGCTTTGGAAAGCAGATGCTTATTGCCTCTTTAGACCGCTCTTCTGCTACAATCCGTCCTCACACTTCACGTGCAGAAGCAAACTATTTGCAAGGGGTTGCAGCGACTTTTAAGCTGAACAGCCATTTAGAAGCTACCACTTTCCTCTCCTATCGCCAAATAGATGGTACCTTATGTCATGATAGTTTGGGAGCAATCTCAGCCATATCGTCCAGTGGAGCCCATCGCACTGCCACCGAAATGGCACACAAACACAACACCGACCAATTCGTTGCAGGAGGTCATCTGCATTATTTTCGTAATGGTTTCCATGTTGGAATCACGGAGCTTTATACCACCTTAAACCGCGAGTTGCATCCCGACACCACATTACTCTACAAACGTTGGGCCGCCATGGGCAAGAGATTTTTCAATGCAGGCATTGACTATGGATACACAGGAAGCCGACTTTGCATGAGCGGTGAACTGGCAACTGACGCTCATCTGGCGCTTGCCACCATCCACAAACTAACCTATCGCGTGGCCAATCCCTTGCAATTAGTGGCAATTCAGCGTTTCTATGCCTACAAATACAACGGACTTTTTGCTCGAAGTTTTGCCGATGCAGGAGCCGTTAAGGATGAAAGCGGTCTATATCTTGGTGTGAACTGGAATATCAATCGTGCCTTTTCATTGCTTGCTTATGGTGATTTTGCCTACTTTGCATGGCCTAAATACGGACAATCTATAGCTGGAACACACGCCCTTGATGGCTTTCTGCTACTCCATTACCAGCAAAAACAATTACAATGTGCCGCACAATATCGCATCAGACACCGTCAACGTGACGATGAAACGAAGTCAATGCTCATTGCACGAAATGAACATCGCGGACGTTTGAAAGTCGATTATTCTCCTGGTTCGTGGCATCTACGCACACAGGCAGACTTCACTTATGCCATGCAACAAACGAGAAGTTTTGGTTACATGCTTGCCCAAAGCATACAACGTGACTATAAAAGCATCATCATTTCAGGCACATTGGGCTATTTCCACACACAAGATTACAATAGCAGGGTATGCACTTATGAACGTGGAATGCTTTATGATTTCAGCTTTCCTAACTTCTTTGGGCATGGAATTCGTTATAGTTTTATGGCTCGAACAATGCTCAACAGCCACTTAACACTACTCATCAAAGCCGCAACAACAGATTATTTCAATCGCAATACCATTGGCAGTGGATGGCAAAAGATTGCGCATTCTGCTCAAACGGATATTCAACTGCAAGCCATTGTCAAACTTTAGACCATGCGAAACAACCTGTTACAGCGTCAAAGATGTAATTTTTCTTTCGGCTTCACCCATGATTTCTACCAGCTGATCACACCACTTATCAAACTGTTCATCGGCAGGTTGGCATTCAGGATGATGCATCACATAGTCTAATGTCTGCCGAACCCCTTGGTCAAAACGCATGGAAGTGTGGAAATTGGGAACTGCTTGATGCAACTTTGACAAATCAAAGACCACCGAATTTGCCTTATCTCCCAACAACGCTCCCTTGAAATCGTATTGTGGTGCCAAGGCCAACAGCGTACTCGGAACATAACATGGACGGAACGTTACACCCAAAACGTCGGCTATTGTCTTATGAATTTGATTCCAAGTCAACACCTCTTCGCTCATCACTTGATAGGTTTCGCCTACTGCATGCACGTTACCCAACAAGCCAATAAAAGCCTGGGCAAAGTCTGTGTTGTGTGTAACGGTCCATAAAGACGAGCCGTCTCCTGGTATGATTACAGGCTTTCCATCGAGCATTCTCTTAATAACTTGCCAACTACCTCGCTGCCCATGAATAGCCACGGGCACCGACTTGTTACCATAAGTGTGGCTCGGTCGGACTATCGTTACAGGGAAACCATAGTCCCGATGATAATGATGTAACAGGTCTTCACACGCAATTTTCTCCCGTGAATAGGCCCAATAAGGATTCCGAAGTGTTGTAGACTCGGTGACAAATGGACTTGATAGCGGTTTATTATAACACGAAGCAGAACTAATAAAGACGTATTGTTTCGTGCAATTAGCAAAGCGTTGGAAATCTTTCTCTACGTGTTCAGGACGAAAAGCAATGAAATCAACAACACAATCCCACATCATTCCACTCAATAGTTTGTCGGTTTCGGCACTATGAATATCGCCTACAAGCGTATTAATCTCACGTGAAAAATCATGCTGTTTACCACGATTCAGTAACGTGACTTCCCACTCACCACGCGCACAAAGCAAATGCGTTACCGCACTACTAATAGTTCCTGTACCACCAATAATCAATATCTTACGTTTCATTTCCTGCCCAAATCTTTTATTGTTGATTGATATATAGCACACAAATATAATGAATCCATTGCACAATCGCAAAGAGAATCCATTCTATTTCACGGAAAAAAGATTCAGCCATCCATGTAGATTATATGTAGAAATGATACGTATCCCGTGATGTTTTCCCATAGAACGCATTGTGGAATGTGTGAACCAATGCCATAGGTGTTGCGGTTTCTTTGTGTAATCCGTCATAAAATGTTTCATTGTAAGCGTGCCTTCATAGAAAAAGCTCAACACCGACGGCGTTGAATCCCCTTGCGAATGTTTACCCGGGGTAGGCTCGTTCCTCGCCAACCCCGGGCTATCAA
>ERZ773055.323-NODE-323-length-31152-cov-7.041580_pt1 | contig 31152 bp, 31 predicted proteins | sample MGYA00580515_ERZ773055 | MGnify/ENA primary metagenome ERZ773055 (study PRJEB29015, sample SAMEA2737993) | human oral metagenome | biome: human oral; feature: human-associated habitat; material: dental | place: China | collected 2064 ...
GATAAAACCCTCCTTACTGTGACACTTTCGTGTCCAGTAAAGAGGGTACATATCAGCGGGAATTCCGCCTTGGCTGTTTTATCTCAGCGCCCGAGCTCCAGGAGCCGCGCGAGTTCCGTAAAATCTGTCTTTATGAGCACGCAGTTGCCGAGGGTATTCGGTTCAATCAGCGTGATATTCTCACCCCGGCGCTTTTTGTCGGCGCGCGCCGCCGCGAGTATGCGCTCGCTCGGCAGCTCCGTGTTGTTCGGCAGCTGATACTTTTTGAGAAGCTTCTCCAGAATCTTCTCGCAGCTCTCAGGGCAGCGGCCGTCCCGCACAAGCGCACGGGTCATAAGCGCCATGCCGATCGCGACGCAGTCGCCGTGGAAGAGCTTATAGTTCATCTCCCGCTCGATGGCGTGACCAAGTGTGTGGCCGAAGTTCAGAATCTGGCGCTCGCCGAAATCCTGCTCATCCTCCGCGACCACATCGCGCTTTAAGCGCACGCACTGGGCAATGATGTGCTCCAGTTCCTCCGCCGCCTCATCGCGAAGCAGAAGTTCCAGGAGTTCACGGCTCCGTATCATACCGTACTTGATGACCTCCGCCATGCCCTCGGCAAAGACCTCGGGCGCCAACGTGTCGAGTGCCTTGCTGTCACAGAGCACAAGATAGGGCTGCGTGAATGTTCCGACCAGGTTCTTGCCCTCCGGCAGATCGACCGCTGTCTTGCCGCCGACCGAGGAATCCACCATCGCAAGCAGCGAGGTCGGGACCTGAACACAGGGCACGCCGCGGAGATAGAGAGAAGCCGCGAGACCCGCGAGATCACCGGTCACACCGCCGCCGAGCGCAATCACGACATCCTGTCTCGTGAGCTCTGCCTTGGCAAAAAAGGTCAGCACTTCCAGGAGCGTCCCCGGATTCTTCGAGGCCTCACCCGCCGGGAAGGTAAAGGTTTCGACCGAAAAGCCCTCCTGCCGGAGTGTCTCGGCCGCCTGCTCGCCGTAGAGCGGTCCCACATTGGAATCCGTCACGATCACCGCTCTCCGCCCGCGAATCAGCGCCGCCGTCCGAAGTCCGAGCTCCGAGAGCACGCCCGCGCCGATGATTACCTCGTAGACTCTCGAGGCCCGCACCAGAACCTGTTCCATACCGTTCCTCCTCCTCGCTCAGGCATTTGCCTCAATCGTGGCCTTCCGGATCAGCGAAATCGCGCGGGACACATCCGCGAACTGCTCCGGGCGCAGCGACTGTGCGCCGTCCGAGAGTGCGTGCGGCGGGTCGTTGTGCACCTCGATGATGAGGCCGTCCGCGCCGGAAGCGACCGCCGCCATGGCCATCGGCTTCACATAGCGCGCCACGCCTGTCGCATGGCTCGGGTCCACGACCACCGGGAGGTGCGAGAGCTCGTGCAGCACCGGAACCGCCGAAAGATCCAGCGTATTTCTGGTCGCCGTCTCGTAAGTGCGAATGCCGCGCTCGCAGAGAATCACGTTCTCGTTGCCAGAGCTCATAATGTACTCGGCGCTCATAAGGAGCTCCTTAATCGTGTTTGCGAGACCACGCTTCAGAAGAATCGGTTTATTCAGCTTACCGAGTTCCTTTAAAAGTTCAAAGTTCTGCATGTTTCGCGCGCCTACCTGAATCACATCCACATTTTCAAAGAGCGGAATGTGCTCGGCGCTCATAATCTCGGTCACAATCGGAAGACCCGTCACCTTCTTTGCCTCGAGCAGCAACTTCAGTCCCTCTGCCTTCAGGCCCTGGAAATCATAGGGGGAAGTGCGCGGCTTGAACGCGCCGCCGCGGAGCATGGTTGCGCCCGCCGCCTTGACGCTCTGCGCGACAAAGATAATCTGCTCCTCGCTCTCCACCGAGCAGGGGCCCGCAATCAGGCCGAAGTTTCCGTGGCCGATCTTGACCTCCGGCGTCACCTCAACCACCGTGTCGTGCGGATGGAACTTGCGGTTTGCCTGCTTGAAGGGCTCCGAGACCCGCTTCACAGCCTCGACAATGTCAAAGCTCTTCACCTGATCCTCATCAATGCGGGAGGTATCACCGATCACACCGATGATATTCTGATAGTCACCCTCCGTGATATGGGTTTTCAGCCCCTTTCTCTCAATCCAGTGTACCAGATCGTTTACTTTTTCCGGCTTAGTCTTGCTGTTGATGATGATAATCATACTCTCTCCTCTGTTTCAATGCCTGGTTCCGCGGGTAACTCGAACAAAAAGGACGTCCGCGGTGAAGTGTTTTCACCGCGGACGTCCCGAAAACGCCCAACTCCAAGAACTAATTTTGGAATTTGATTCGCAGCAAAAAGCACTCTTACTTTCAGACCGTAAAGCCGTAAAAGTAAAAGTACCAATAGCCGTTGACTGCGAACTTCTGACTCATAAAATAAAGACCTCTCTCGTATGGCGTTCCCTTTTGTTGAAGGGAATATAGCACCATGTGCGGGAGAGGTCAAGCTTTTTTTCAGTTGTGTGCGCTAACCAGTCGGCTTATGCCTTCTTCTTGCGAGCGCGGTAAAAGAAGACGCAGGCCGGTAGCACAATGTAGCCGAGGAACATTGCAACGATTGCGTAGTAATTCGGCACGGTCTTGCCGCCCACCTCAATCGAGAACTGCGCCGCCCACTTGAATTTCGCGAGCAGGAAGACCGTGAGGCCGAGAGAAAGCAGGGAGAACGGAACATCCAGCACAAAGTTCTTCTTCGGATTCGGAATCACCTCGCCGCGGTTCCTGCCGTAGTAGAACGTGATGACCGCAAGCGGCACGAGCACAAACTGCACGAAACGGCTGATTGAGCTGATAATCATGATGCCGCGCATGTCATACTGAAAGGCCATCGGGATGATGATGGCAAGCGCCACGGTGAGCAGGAAGGCGTAAATCGGAACGCCGCTACCCGTGCGCTTTGCGAAAACCGGCGGAACCAACCCGTCCGAAGCCATGGCCTCGAGCACACGCGGTGTCAGGAAGGACGCAGCGACATTGATGCCGAACATTGAAACCAACGCGCCGCCGACAATGAGTCCCTTTAAGAGCGGATTCGGGAAGACCGCCGCGAGCACCACGACATCCTTCGAAGTGACCAGGGACACCGGATCGATCCGCATGGCGACAAAGACAATGCCGCAGTAGATGAGGGCTATGATACCAATTGCGAGCGGGAGCGCGCGCGGCAGGTTCTTCTCCGGGTTCTCCATATCGCCGGAGCCGCTCGCGACACTCTCAAAGCCTGTGAACGCGTAAAAAGCCGAGATGACAGCCGTCACGAAACCGCCCGTCGTGAGCGCCGGAATCAGCTTCTCGCCCGCATCGTTCGTGAGGAGCTCAACTTCCGCAAGGCGGTTCACACCGGTCGTGAGAATCAGGAAGAGACCCGCGACCACCGTGAGCACCAGCGCGCCGAGCTTGCCGATGGTCGAGAGGTTCGAGACAACGCGAAACACCTGCATGCCGCAGAAGTTGATGATGAGCAGGATGACCATGAGGCAGAGGAAGCCTATCGTCACATGGGAAATCTTGCTCGTGTCGAGGCGCAGAATCTGAAGGGCCGTCTTCACGACGCCGGTCGCCATGACGCCCAGGCAATGCTGGCCGCGACAAAGCGCGTCGCGCCGACATATAACCCGGCGCTCTCACCGAATGCTGCCTCCGTGTACGCGTAAGCCGCGCCGCTTTTTACGACATAGCGGGAAGCCGACGCAAAGGTCACGGCGAGACACGCCGCAAAGAGCGCCGCGCAGAAGTAAATTTCCGGCGCAATGCTGCCGACCTGTTTCGCCACACTGCCCGGCGAGAGGAAAATGCCGGTTCCGATGACCGCGTTAATCGTGAGTAAAACAATGGACCAAAATCCTAACTTTTGACTCTTCTCTTTCACAAAATCCGCCTTTCCCGTCCGCTCAGTTTTTCGCTGTCTGATGCCGCTGTCCCGCCGCAATGAATGCCTGCCACAATTTCCGCATGACCGGGTCCACGCTCTGTAACATCTCCGGATGCCACTGGACCGCAATCAGGAAGTCATCGCCCGGAAGCTCGATTGCTTCAACCACGCCGTCCGCCGCCGTCGCGACCTCGGCAAAGGGTTCGCCGACCTTCTTCACCGTCTGATGATGGAAGGAATTCACGCGGTGGGAGGTGACGCCTAGAATCTCCGCGAGCTTCGAGCCCGGCTTCACCGCCACGCTGTGGGTCGCGACGCGCGGGCTGTGTCCCTGCGAGTGCTTCAGGGTCTCCCCCTGACGCTCGCCGAGATCCTGACAGAGACTGCCGCCTTCCGCGACATTGATGAGCTGGAAGCCGCGGCACACACCGAGAATCGGCAGATGGCGCTCCCTCGCGAGCTCATAGAGCGTGAAGTCGTAGCTGTCGCGCTCCGGCACAATCTTGCCGAGACCGCGGTGCGGCTCCTCGCCGTAGTAAATCGGGTCAATGTCGTCGCCGCCGGTGATTAACAGCGCGTCCAGCTTGTCAACCACCGCCGAAAGCGCCGCCCGGTCGCCGTTCATCGGAATCATGATCGGCACACCGCCGGCCGCGAGAACCGCATTGACATAGTCCTCATTCACATAAATGCGTCGATAGCCCGGGAATATGCCCCCGTCGTCCGTAATAAGTCCCGTCGAAATACCGATTACCGCTCTCTTCTCCATGTTTGTCACGTCCTTTCTCAAATACAATCGTCCACATTGACCTCGTCGGTCATGACACGCAGAATTTCCTTGTCCGTGTCACGCATACCGACTCTGCCGATATATCCCATGTTCTTGATGGTCTCCTCGACATCGTTCTCGACAATGCCCTCACCCGCCTGGAAGCAGCGATTACTCATGCTCATGTGGTGCGCGAGAATCGCCGCGTGCAGGGAGCTCGCAATCTTAGCCGCGCAGCTCGGCTTCGCGCCGTCGCAGACAATGCCGCCGACATTGCCGAGTGTGTTCGTAATCGTGCGGGAAATCTGCGCATAGTCGCCGCCGCAGAGGAAACTGATGCCGGCCCCCGCGCCGCAGGACGCCGAAACGGCACCGCAAAACGCGGACAAGGCGCCGATATAGTGTTTGATGTAAATCGAGACCAGATTGCTCACAATCAGCGCGCGGAGCATTCTGTCCTCCGAGACCTGCAACTCTCTCGCATACTCGACAACCGGCATACTGACCGTGATGCCCTGGTTGCCGCTGCCCGAGTTAATGACGACCGGCATCGGACATCCGCTCATTCTCGCATCGCTGCCCGCCGCCGCGCGCGCGCAGGCGCGACACTTCACATCGCTGCCGAAGGTCTCGAGTATCGTGCTGCCGATGTTGGCGCCCCAGTTCTTGTCGAGACCCTCCTGCGAAATCGCAAGATTGCACTCCACCTGGCGCCGCAGCACCTCGCGGACTTCCGAGAGGTCGGCCTCCTCCGCATACGCAAGGATGCCCTTCAGATTCATGTGATCGCGCGGCGTCTTGTACACATTGCTCTCGACCGCGCGCGCCGCCTCACCCTGTTCGAGCTCCTTTTCATCGCGGAAAATGTGGCTGATGTTGGTGTGCTTCTTCTCGATGATCACTTCCGCCGTATGATGATCGCCGAAGACCTTTGCCGCGATGTAGAGATTCGGCGCATTCTCCGCAAAGAGCACTTTACAGAAACCCGCTGCCGCGAGTTCGCGCGTCTTTTCGCGCGCGCTGTCCGTCACATCCGCAATGACCTCGAGCTGCTTCTCCGGGTTGCCGCCGACAAGGCCCAGAATGCCCGCGACCGCAATGCCCTTCTGACCGCCCGCGTTCGGCACCGCGACCGCCTTTACGTTCTTGATGATGTTGCCGGAGCAGCTGAGCTCCATGCGGCGTGCCTCCTCGCCGAGCACTTTGCCCGCGACCGAAGCCGCGTACGCAATCGCAATCGGCTCGGTGCAGCCCATGGCCGGAATCAGCTCCTCCCGCAAAATGGCCGCGTAACGTTTCTTTTCCTCCTGCTTCAATTCACTCATGCCTTCGTTTCCTTTTCCGATTCTATTTCTGCCTGCAGTTCCGTCAAAAATTCCCAGCGCTCCATGCGCTCGAGAAGTTTTGCCTCTACCTCTTCGCGCTCCGCATCGAGCGCGGTGAGACGCTGAAAGTCACTCGCCGAAGCGGCATACTCCGCCTCAATTTCCGCAACGCGCGCCTCAAGCGCCGCAATCTCATCCTCGATGTGTAAAAAGTCCTGCTTTTCCTGATAGCTCATGCGCCGCGCTCGCTGCCGTCTCGTCTCCTCGGCGCGTTGCTTGCTCGCCTCTTTTTCGGCACTCACGCCGCTTTCCGCTCCCGCACTGCCGCTCTCGGCGCTCGCTGCCTCCCGCCTTAGCTTCTCGACCTGATAGTCCGTATAACCACCCTCATACTGCGAGATTACGCCGTCTTCGAGTGCCAGAATGCGGTGCACGGTCCGGTCCAAAAAGTAGCGGTCATGGCTCACCGCAATCACGATGCCCGCAAAGCTGTCCAGATAGTCCTCGAGCACCGTCATTGTGCGGATATCCAGGTCGTTGGTCGGCTCGTCCAGAATCAGGAGATTGGGCGCGCCCATCAAGACTTTCAAGAGATACAGCCGCCGCTTCTCGCCGCCCGATAACTTCTCGACCTTCATATAGTGCTGCGAGCTCGGGAAGAGAAAGCGCTCCAACATCTTGGCAGCACTGATCGGCCCCTCCGGGCTCGGCACAAATTCCGCAATCTCCTTGATGCTTTCAATCACCGTGAGCTCTCCGGAGAGCGCCTCGTTTTCTTGGCTGAAGTAGCCGATTTTTACCGTCTGCCCGATTTCAATCTCACCGCTGTCCGGCTTCTCAAGCCCCGTAATCAACTTTAAGAGCGTACTTTTGCCCGCGCCGTTTCGGCCTATGATGCCGAGCCTGTCGTTCTTCTGAAACTGATAGCTGAAATCCCGGAACAGATATTTTCCGTCGTAGGCCTTGCTCACATCGTGAAACGCGAGCGTGGTCTTCCCGAGCCGCGAGTAGGCCGAGGCGAATTGCAATGCCGCCTCCTCCTCTGGCCCCGAGAGTGCCGAGAGCTTTTCGTAACGGGCGATTCGCTCCTTTGACTTGGTGCCGCGGGCGCGCGCGCCGCGCTGCATCCAGGCGAGCTCCGTTCTGAGAATGCTCTGTCTGGTTCTCTCGTTCGCCTGCTGGATGTCGAGGCGCTCTGCCTTCAGCGCGATAAAGCCCTCATAGTTGGTATCATAGGAATAGAGCTTTCCGCGGTCCAGCTCTAAAATGCGCGTGCAGACCGAATCGAGAAAATAGCGGTCATGCGTGACCATAAGGAGTGCACCGTGGAAGTTCTTTAAGTAGTTCTCGAGCCACTCCGCAGTCTCGCCGTCCAGATGGTTGGTCGGCTCGTCGAGAATCAGAAGATCCGCCGGGAAGAGGAGCGCTCCCGCGAGTGCCACGCGTTTTTTCTCGCCGCCCGACATCGTGTCGCAGACCGCTTCCGCGTCGCCGACACCGAGCGCGGCGAGCAGTTTTTTTGCCGCCGCCGTCGTATCTTCGCCGCTCACCTCGCCGCCCGCCATGCGAAGACAGGCCGAGAGCGCGGTTTCCGCCGTGAGAAACTGCGGATTCTGCGAAAGAAAGCGAATCTGCAGCCCCTTTCGCACAATCAGTTCGCCGCCGTCCGGACTCTCCTCCCCCGCCAAGATGCGAAGCAGGGTCGATTTTCCGGTTCCGTTTACGCCAATCAGCGCCAGCTTCTCGCCCTCCCCGATATAGCAGGCGGTGTCGTCGAAAAGCTTGCGTACCGTATAAACCTTTTCTAAATGTTCTATAGAGACAATTGTATTCATAATTTCAGTATAACAGAGCTTTCCACGCTAGAAAAGGCTGTAAAAAATGCAAGATGCATTTTTTACAGCCTCAATTTTGTTTGGTGCAACTTATGCAAAGATGTGGTAGCCGAGGCGCTCCGAGAGATACTGTAAAATCTTCTCGCCGCCCACGCTGTTTCCCTTCTTGTTCAGCATCGGCCCGAAGGTACCGATGCCCATGCCGTTCTGCCCGACTGCGACAATGCCGCCGCCGACACCGCTCTTCGAGGGCAGGCCGACCTTCACCGCGTACTCACCGGACTCGTCGTACATGCCGCAGAGCATCATGAGCGTCGTCACAATGCGGACAATATCGGCATCGAGAAGGCGCTCTCCGGTCTTCGGGTCAACGCCCTTGTTCGAGAGAATCATCGCGTAGTGCGCGAGATCTTTTGCCGTGCACATGACCGAGCACATGCGGAAGTAGACATCCAGCACATCCTCCGGCTCGCCGTCCAGCACATGATCGCTCTTTAAGAGATAGGCAATCGAGCGGTTTCTGGTGCCCGTCCGCTTCTCGGAGTGGTACACCTTCTCGTTCAACTGAATCTTCGGATTGCCGCAGAGCTTTCTGACCAGCGTGAGGAACTCCCCGAACGGGTCTGCCGCCGCAATGCAGTCCGCCGTCACAATCGCACCCGCATTGATCATCGGGTTAAAAGGCCGCCAGTCCTTTAACTCGAGCTGGAGTATGCTGTCAAAGCGGTCGCCGGTCGGCTCCATACCCACCTTCGAGAATATGTGGTCATAGCCCGAAGTCTGCAGTGCGAGAATCAGCGAAAAGGTCTTCGCGATGCTCTGCATCGTAAACGGAATATTGTAGTCCCCCGCCTTGTACATGCTGCCGTCCGCATTCATAATGCAGCAGCCCAGGTTCGACGAATCCGCCTTTGCGAGCTCCGGAATGTAGCTTGCAACCTTTCCCTCAATCAGTACGTTCTGGCCCTCTGCTAGCGCCTCCTCAAGAATCTGTTGAACATCCTGTTCCATTGTTTTTCCCCTTATCTTGTCGTAACTCAATCCTTCCAGTAATCCAGCTCATCGGGGTTCAGCCCGATATCCTTTGCGCGGAACACCGGCTCTTTTCCTGCTTTGCGCTGTGCCACATAGTCGTGATAGGTGCCGATTGCGACGCGGCTTAACAGCACGCAGGCCACCAGATTCAGTAAGCACATGCCGCCCATCATGATATCTGCAATATCCCAAGCAGCCGCCATCGGGAGCAACGCGCCGACAAAGATCACAATCACGCCGTAAATCCGGAAGCCCTTCAGGAAGCCCTGGCTCGGCATGGTCTTATGGTTTAAATATGCGAGCGCATTGTCGCAGTAGTAGAGATTTCCGATCAATGTCGTGAACGAGAACAGCAGCATCGCGACCGTGATGAAGATCGGGCCGAAGTTGCCGAGCACCGCTTGGAGCGAAGTCTGCACCCACTGCGCACCCGCGAGTTCCGCGGTCGGCTCAACGCCGGAGACCAGGCACATGAGTGCCGTCGCATTGCAGAGGATAATCGTGTCGATATAGACCGAGAGCATCTGCACAAGGCCCTGCTTGGCCGGATGCGAGACCACCGCAGCCGCAGCTGCGTTCGGCGCCGAGCCGACACCGGCTTCGTTCGAATAGAGACCTCTCTTGATACCGTAGACCAGACAGGAACCCGCAATGCCGCCGAAAATTGCGCGGAAGTTAAACGCATCGGTGAAGATGCGGCCAAAGACCGCCGGAATTCTGCCGGCATGCATGAGGAGAACCACCACCGTGACCACCACATAGGCAACGCCCATGAACGGGACAATGAAAGCCGCCGTCTTCTCAATCCGCTTGCCGCCGCCCATCACGCAGATGCCGACCAGAAGTGCGAGCACCGCGCCGATGATACCCGCCGCGAGCTTCGGATTTGCCACATAGAAAGCGTAGGTCTGGAATGTCGACTGCGTGTTGTAAGAGCAGAGCAGATTAAAACCACAGGAATAGGTGAGCAGCAGGAAGACGACGAAAATCGTCGCAAATCCCTTGCTCTTTAAGGCGTCTTCAATGTAGTACGCCGGGCCGCCGTAGCTCGTGCCGTCCGCTGCCTTCTTCTTGTACACCTGTGCGAGTGTGCACTCGGTAAATGAAGACGCGCAGCCGATTAGCGCCATGACCGTCATCCAGAATGCCGCACCTGCGCCGCCGAGACAAATTGCCGTCGATACACCGATAATATTTCCGGTTCCGACGCAGCTCGCTGTGCTGATCATCAGCGCCTGGAAAGGCGAAGTACCGTTCCCCTCCGTCGGCTTTGCCTTCATTACCCGCAAGCCCTCCGGCAACATCCGCACCTGTACGAAACCCATACGAATCGTGAAATAAAGCCCCGCTGCCGCCATGACAATCAGCAAGACCGGATAGTACAGAAAGCTGTCTATCGCATCCAAAACCTGCATAACCATGTTGCGAAACCCCCTATTCTGTTTTTTTGTTGCCACCACAACTTGTGCATATTTACTAATACAGTCTAGCATGTAAGTATGTAAAGCGGAAATTTTCCGGGCCGATAGCAGCTATCTATGAAAGAAATATCAACCGTTGGGCATTCTGTTTTTCGGTCTTATGTTGTATAATGTTATCAAGAAAACCAATAGGAGGCAGGCTTGGACGCAAATAACATCAAATACATTGTCGCCATTGCAAAGTACGGCTCCATCAACCATGCCGCAAAAGCAATGTTCATCTCTCAGCCTCAGCTGAGTCATATTCTGAAGATTACCGAAGAGGAGTGCGGCCTCACGCTGTTTCAGCGCACGAGCCGCGGCACCAGGCTCACCCCCGAGGGCGAGGACTACTTGCACCACTGTGAAATTATCCTCGCAGAGATGGCAAAACTGAACCACTATGTGACACAGGCGGCCTCCGCCCAGTCGAGACTTAAGGTCAGCATGACACGCTTCTCCCATATCTCCGAGTGCTTCAACGAGGTCTGCCGCCGACATCAGGCCGACAGCTCCATCCACTACCATCTCTACGAGGCCTCCGCCTCCAATGTTCTGAACGATGTCGTAGAGGGCAAGTCGGATATCGGCATTCTCCACTTTTCGACCACCAATCAGGAGATGACCTTGCAGGGCTTTGCCGACAAGAAGCTGAGCTTCACACCGCTCGCCACCTTCCGCCCCTATGTGTGCCTCGCCGAGAACCACCCGGTATTGCAGGGCAAGGTACCCGCTGCGATTGATATCCGCGAGCTCAAAGACTACGGTTTTGTGCGATACGCGGGGCAGTACGAGGACTTCATCTACCACATTGCGAGCGACAGCGGCCTCATCGACCTAAATGAATCGCAAAAAATCATCTATGTCTGCGATCGCCAGGAGCAGATGCGCCTCATTCAGACAACGACCTTCTATACCATAGGCATCGCCGCTTTCTCCGACCAGAGCAAACTCTACCAAGTGATTTCCGTCCCAATTCTGAAGAGTTCCGAGCACCTCGCCTTCGGCATTATCACCCGGAAGGATACTGTGCTCTCCCCGCTCGAACAGGAATTCAAGGAGGAGGTTATCCAGAAATATCGCACACTTGCGGAGACTGAGGGCTGAATTCAGACTATATTTTGCTAGGACTCCGTTTGTTTAGTGCAAACTCATAATGTTTTGCCTCGTTCACTGACAAGTTTCCTTGTTCTAACTGTTCTCGCGTGTTATACTCGCAAGAACATAATTGTTTCATAAAAGAAAAGAACAGACAACGCAGCGCAAATTTGCCGCGGGAAAGGACTTTTGTCATGCAGATTCATGAATCCGCCGAGGACTACCTCGAAAAAATTCTAATGCTCCGCGAGGAGAACGGACATGTGCGCTCCGTCGAAATCGCAAACGCCATGGGCTACTCGAAACCGAGTATCAGCATCGCGATGAAGCATCTCCGGGAAAACGGGTTGGTGCGCATGGACGCCGAAAACTTTATCTATCTCACCGAAGAGGGTGAGGCGATTGCGAGCCGCATCTATGACCGCCACCAGACGCTGACACAGCTCTTTGTAAAGCTCGGCGTTCCCTCCGACATTGCCGAACGGGATGCCTGTAAGGTCGAGCACGACCTGAGCCCCGAATCCTTTGCGGCCCTGAAGGAATGTAGCAGACGGCTTTAACCTATATCGACACCGCGACGAGATCTGGTACTTTCCGGATCTCGTCCTTTTAGATTGTGTCGCAATAGCGAAGCCTAAAAAGCCGATACCCTTGCGCCGAAAAGGGTTTGCTTTTTTCCTGGTTTCGTTTTAGCATACGCATTGAATGTCAAAAAACAGATTAAAAAGGGGTTTTGTGTATGAGTACTTCGATTCCACTGTGGCTGTGCCTCCCGTTCGCGGGCCTGTTGCTCAGCATTGCGATTGTGCCGCTTGTCGCCGGCAAGTGGTGGGAAAAGCACCGCGTCCACGCGGTCATCTTCTGGTCCCTCCTCTTCATTGTCCCGTTCACGGCAATGTACGGTCCGCTAAAGGCTTCCGAGACCGTGCTGGAAACCGTATTTAACGACTATCTCTCCTTCATCGTGATGCTCTTCGGCCTCTTTTGCGTGGCCGGTAACATCACCTTTGAGGGCGATCTCGCCGGTTCTCCGCTCGTCAACACGCTGTTCCTGTTAATCGGAACCTTCCTGTCGAGCCTGATCGGCACCACGGGTTCCTCGATGTTAATGCTTCGACCGATGATCAAGATCAACTCCTGGAGACGCCGGAAGCGCCACATCATGATCTTCTTCATCTTCCTGATTTCGAACATGGGCGGTTGCCTCTCGCCGCTCGGCGATCCGCCGCTCCTCATGGGCTTTATGCGCGGTGTGCCCTTCCTCTGGAGCCTGCATCTGCTCCCGATTCTCATCTTCAACCTAGTGATTCTGCTCACTGTCTTCTGGCAGCTCGACAAGCACTATTACCTGAAGGATGTGAAGCTCGGCTACCGCCCGGACATCTCGAAGCCCGGCACAGAGCTCTCGCTCCGCGGCGCCCACAACATTCTCTTCCTGCTGATGATCATTGTCGCAGTGGTGCTCGGCGGCACACTGCCCGGCAATCCGATGTTTCAGACCGCAGAAGGAACCGTCCGCGGCATTCACATTGTCGGCGAGGTAGTGCTCGGTTTCCCAACCATCATTGAAATTGTGCTGATTCTCGCGGCAGCTTTCCTTTCCTTCAAGACCACGCCCGAGGAGATTCGCCGCACGAACCACTTTACCTGGGGCGCTATCCAAGAGGTCGCCGAGCTCTTTATCGGCATCTTCATTACCATGCAGCCCGCCCTCATTATCCTCAAGGAAATGGGACCGAAGCTCGGCATCACCGAGCCTTTCCAGATGTTCTGGTCGACCGGTCTGCTCTCGAGTTTCCTCGACAACACGCCGACCTATCTGGTCTTCCTGACCACAGCGGGCACACTCGGCATGACGAGCGGCCTCACGACGACCGTCGGCACGATTCCGGTCATCTTCCTGAAGGCCATCTCCTGCGGCGCTGTCTTCATGGGTGCAAACAGCTACATCGGAAACGCACCGAACTTCATGGTCAAATCGATTTCGGACGAAAACGGTATTCACATGCCCTCGTTCTTCGGCTACATCGGCTGGGCACTCGCGTTCCTAGTGCCGGTCTTCGTGATTGACACTCTGGTATTTTTCTTATAAGGAGGTAGCGCATGGAACAGTTAACAACACGCTGCCGCACACTGGCAGAAAAAATTTATACACTCGACGAAAATGTCTACAAGGCACTCGGTTCTTCCCTCGGCCGCACGCTGATCGGAAGCCGTGAAAAAGTGCTCTCGCTTCTGGAGCACGAGCTTTCGCTCCGCCCGCAGGGACAGCTGATTCTCTCCGACATGGCCTTAATCGGCAACATGGCGCGCACCCTCCCGGACGGCGCTTCCAGAAAGCAGCTCCTCACCGAGTACAATGACATTATTGTGGAGCTCAAAGCCCTCGAAGAGGAAATCGCGAAAGGTGATATTTCCGATCAGAAGCGCGTCTTCTTAAATCCGTTCGCGACCGGCGCAAAGCCCTTCTCGAAGGACGACCACCTTGTAATCTGCATCGGCCGCTCCTACGGCAGCGGCGGCACGGAGATCGGTTTCCAGCTCGCGGACGATCTGCACATCAACTACTACGACGCGACCATCTTCAAGGATGTGCTGGAGCGCCTGCAGGCAAAGCGCGAGGCGACCGAGAAACACGATATCGCCGAGACCCTACACGAGATGCGCCACGCGCACGGCTTAAAGCTTTTCACGGCAAACTTTAACCGCTTCCACGGCCTGCCGACCGCCGATGCGCTCTTCTTCAACCAGAGCCAGTACATCGAAGAGCTCGCGCGGAAAGAGGACTTTGTCGTCATGGGGCGCTCGGCCGATGTGATTCTGAAAAATGCCGGCATCCCCCACATCTCGATTTTCATCACGGCGCCGTTTGAAAGCCGCGTGAAACGCTTAATGGAAATGCACGAGCTTAGCTTCAAGGAAGCCGCAAAACTCGTGAAGCGCGAGGACAAGGCGCACGAGCACTTCTACCACCGCTACACCGGCTTTAAGTGGGGCTCCGCCGTCCACTACGACCTCTGCATCAACTCGGCGAGCTACGGTATCCACGAGTCCGAGGAACTCATTATCCGCGTGATCAAGGCGCGACTCCGCGAGGACCTGCAGGCACTCGCAACGCGCCACCAGGAGTTCGTCGAGAAAGCCGACGCCGAGTTGCTCGCAAGACGGGCAAAACAGGCAACAGACGGCATCTGAAACACAGACACAAATAGAAAACGCCGCCCCCGAGGAATGCATCCTCGGGGGCGGCGTTTTCTGTCTCAGGAAGCCTGTCCGGGCGTCCCTGTCTCACGCGATTGGTTGATCCGGTCAATTTCTTCCTGAATAATATTGCCAAAGGTCTTATTATCCACTTCCATATTCTCTGCGGCAATCGACTTGTCCGCAAAGGCATCAAAAATAGCCTGCTTCTCCGTCAGCAAGTCCATCACCTTCTCATCGACTGTCCCTGCTGCGAGCAGACGATAGACTAGGACATTGCGCGCCTGTCCCATGCGATAAGCCCTGGAAATCGCCTGTCGCTCAATCGAAGGTTTTAGCTGCGGTTCACAGAGAACCACAACACTTGCCGACTGGATATTAAGCCCTGTACCACCCGCAATCATCTGCGCCGGCAACACCTGTCCCGCCGGCGCCTTGTGAAAAGCATCGATGATTTCCTGTCGCTTTGCCGGAGACATGGAACCATTAATCGGCTCCATACATCTTGACCCCAAGAGTCGTGCAATTTTTTGTATCGTATCGAGATAGAACGAAAAGACCAGAACTTTTCGCCCCTCATCCTCAGCATTTTTCAGAATTTCCAACAGGCGTTCTGCCTTGCAGGAATCTTTCAGATTCTCTACATTCCAGGATACCCGACGTGCCTCATGGTAATTTTTTCCGAGCACCGCATCTTCATATATCATTCGTTCGGTCAGTCCCAGCTGACACCAGCTCTCCTGCTCAATCAACTCCGGCAGTTCGGTCAGCACATCTTCCCGCTTTCTGCGATAATAGACCGGTGCGACTGTCTCTCGGAATTGTTTCGCCGAAGAAAGCATTTGCATGCCTGAAACACTGCGTGCAATCTCTGGCCGTAAAACAGAAATCAGTTGTATCATCTCGCCTACATTGTTCTCAAGAGCAGTACCTGTCATAAAAAGCAGACGCTCTCCCCGATTAGCGAGCGCCCGGGTATACACAGACCGCCTTGCCTCCGAATTCTTAATGTAATGCGCCTCATCGACAACAAGCAGTGCAAAATGAAATTCTTCCGGAAGCTTCCAGTGCATCGTTGTTTCATATGTTGTGACCGCGACGCCACCCTTATTAATCCAGTCTTCCAGCGCTGCCTGCCGCCCTGCCCCATGCACCTTCACAACGCGCAATTTACTGAATTTCTGAACTTCTCTGCACCAATTGAGTACGACGCTCGCCGGACAAACCACCACAAAATGCGTTGACCCCGTATTTTTCAATGAAACCATAGTCGCAATTGCCTGAATAGTTTTTCCGAGACCCATTTCGTCGCCGAGCAACACCTTGCCCTGGTGCAAAATGTACTTAACACCCCACTCCTGATATCGCCTCAAATCACAAAGTAAGCCGTCCGGAAAAAAGCATTCATCCTGTACCTGTCTCGCCAGCTCCTCCGGCAAACCATAGACAGAATCTCCGTTTCCCAACAGCTCGGGGACAAGTTCTTCTAGGATATTGATATATGTAATCGGATGTTGCAGGAAATCTTCCCAGGCAACACTTGGCATGCGCGCATCCAGTACTTTGTCCTCGTTAGAAAGTCGTGTCAGTTCGGTGACATAGTTACCCTTGGCAGTCTCGTCCAGATACTGGTAAGCATCAATTGCCTTCAGCTTCTTTTCTTTCCCCAGAAACAACCACCGGAAGAAGCCGTTCCCACGCTCCAGATTTTGTCTCGCCTCCGAAATGTCCGCCGCATAACTGTTTGTCAGTTTTGCAAGTTCTTCTCTAAGCGCTTTCGACTTTTGGTAGCGATAGATCAGCTCTATAATTTGGGTCGTCTCATCCGTTCGATGGTCTGCGCTGAGTTTCAGTCTTGAACTTGCTCGCACCGGTTCGGCTGTCTCCCGCACAAGCTGTTTAATCAGAGCAGCTCCCTCTTCGCTGATACCGCGCAGTGAAGAAAGCTGCTGTTCGGAGGCTGCCATGAGCTCCGCATAATTGGTAAAACCACCTGCCCGCAGAACTTTTACTCGTATTCCGTGCCGATCTCGATTCACCTCTTCTACCGGAATATCCCGTAACACAGCCATCATCTCGGCCGCAATGCAATGCTCCGCTGCTTCCCGAATCGCCTGCTGCAAATAGTCACTTCTCGAAACAATGCGATTCGTCTCTTCCTGCCATTCTTCAAACCGGTGCAGCAGATAGCCTGAATCTAAAAACGAAAACGGACGCTTCATAGCAAATTCCCCCTACCCTTTACTTCTTCTCTGCCATCAAACTCCTTGTGCAAGCCGTGCTGTCATACAGGCTGTCAATGCGTGTTTCCCTGCTCGCATTTCAAGCCATCAATGCGGAATTTCGAAATTGTTCCGGTACATGCGGACTTTATTCTGCGTAGTGAGCCCCATGTCCATAAAGTAATTGCAACTTTACAATATCATACGCGTCGACCGCTTCTTGTAAGTCCCTTCCCACTCTATCATCACACAACTCTGCTGTAATTAGTATAACAGTCGCAATTGAAAAAGCGAGTCGTAACAGACCCACGAGTCGCAAACGCAAGCGCAAAGGCAGCACCTTATTTCAGCTTTACCTTTTTGCTTACCCGATTTCATTTTTCTTCAGTTATATCTTTAATTATCAGTATTATTTCACTATAATAAAGATATAACTTATATTTCTCAGTGGAAAGGAGCCTTTATGATCCCTCGCGAACTGTATATGCGCCGTATCCGCCCCTTCATCGGGACAGACCTCATCAAAGTAATGACCGGTATGCGACGTGCAGGAAAGTCCGTCATGTTAGAACTGATTCAAGAGGAGCTTGTCCGCTCCGGCGTGCGCCGCTCCCAGTTCCTCTGTTACAATTTTGAGGATTTGCGCTATGCACCGCTACAGACAGCTGCGGCATTACACGAGGAGATACAGCGCAAAGCTTTCGAAATCAATGGTAAGGTCTACCTCTTCCTCGATGAAATTCAAGAAGTTGCGGACTGGGAAAAGTGTATTAACTCTCTCCGCGTTACGCTGGACTGTGATATCTACATCACCGGCTCCAATGCCAAGCTTCTGTCCGGAGAACTCGCCAGCTATCTGAGCGGCCGGTATACCGAATTTGTCATTTACCCCTTCTCATTCGGCGAATTTATTGAACTGTACCGCACGGTTTCCCCGGATGCATCCGTCGCCGTGTGCTTTCAGAAATATCTCCTGCTCGGCGGTATGCCCTACCTTGCCAACATTCACTTCCTGGATGCACCGTCCAAGCAGTACCTAAACGATCTGTATCACTCCGTCCAATTGAAAGACATCGTGGCGCGGAATCAAATTCGCGATGTCGATTTACTGGAGCGCATTCTCAGCTATATCATTTCCAATGTCGGGACTACATTTTCCGCGAATACCATCTCAAAATTTCTGAAAAGCGAAAAGCGCGCTGTTGCACCGGAGACGATTCTCAACTATATCCGCTACTGCTGTGAAGCCTTTTTATTTTATCAGGTGAAGCGCGAAGACCTGCAGGGAAAACAAGTTCTAAGTTCCAACGAAAAATATTATATTGTCGATCACGGAATTCGTGAGGCTGTTTTTGGCGGAAATCTCCGCGATATCAATCTCATTCTGGAGAACATTGTCTATCTGGAACTGCTGCGGCGCGGCTATCAGGTGACAGTCGGAAAAGCAGGCACACAGGAGATAGACTTTGTCTGTCATCAACAAGCTCAAAAACTATACATTCAGGTGAGCTATCTGCTCGCTTCCGAGGAAACTGTTCAGCGTGAATTCGGTGTCTATGAGAGAGTTAGCGACAATTTTCCAAAGTACGTAATCTCCCTCGATGAGTTCGACTTTAGTCGCAACGGCATCAAACACTGCAATATTCGCGACTTTCTCCTCGCGGAAGAGTGGATATAACATTTGCGACGTCTTCTGTCTTGTCATCCGCAAATGTGCGTCCTATAATTATATTAGTTCTACTTAACACATTAGGCGTTGCTACGGAAGGACAAAACAATGGGTTTATTCAAACGCTTTATCGGGCAAACGAGAAAGCCGGAGGGCTTTTTCGGGAAACTCATGTTAAATGCCATGAATCAGGGACACGCAGCCCTCTCCGACTGGGGACTCTCGCATATCGAAGGGCTGTCTCCGCTGGTCGTTGCGGAACTGGGCTGCGGCGGCGGGCGCAATGTGCGGGAACTGCTGCGCCGCTATCCCATGTCTAAGCTCTACGCGGTCGATTATTCCGCGCTCGCCGTTTGCCGCACCCGCGCCTATAATAAGCCCGACATTGTGCGCGGGCGCTGCCGCGTTCTCAAAGCTTCGGTGCAGTCTCTGCCCCTCGCGGCTTCCCGCTTTGATTTCGCGACCGCCTTCGAGACCGTGTATTTCTGGCCGGATCCCGCGGAGTGCTTTGCCGAAGTGTACCGCATCTTAAAATGCGGCGGCAGCTTCCTCATCTGCAACGAGTCAGACGGGACGGATGCCGAAGGCCTTCGCTACGAGCGCATCATAGACGGCATGCACTGCTACACCGCCGAAGAACTGGAAACCATGCTCCGGACCGCGGGCTTTTCGGAAGTACAGGTATTTCGCCACGAGAGCAAGCCCTGGCTCACAGTGCTCGCAAAAAAATAAGGGAACTTCAAAACGAAGCCGCAAGAAAGGAAGGTCATCAAGATGAAAGCCGATTATAAAAACTGGATGCCGCGGGGTCTTATTTACGGCAACGCGGGAGTCAGCTCTGTTTTCCTTGCCGTGGGACTCCTCTGCCGCAAAAAGAAAGAAAGCCGCGCCCTGCGCCTGCTTTCTTCACTCAGCTTTGTCGGCGCGGGTGTGGGCCTCCTAAGTTCCGCCTACCTGCTGATGCTCTACCGCATCTTTTCCTACAACGGAAAACGCAAACTTGCGAAGCACATCATAGACGGAGTCGCCTCTCGGATAAAACTTCCCACAGGCGGCAAGGGACTGGACGTAGGCTGCGGCAGCGGCGCGCTCACCATAGCCGCCGCCAAGCGAAATCCGGAGGCAAGCTTTGTCGGCGTGGACCGCTGGGGACAGGAGTACGCTTCCTTTAGTCAAAAACTATGCGAAGATAACGCCCGCGCCGAAGGCGTCAAAAACGTACACTTTCTCCGCGCCGATGCGCGGGAGCTCCCCTTCCCGAATGAGAGCTTTGACCTTGTGACCAGCAATTATGTCTACCATAACATTCCGGGCGACCGTCAGGCTCTGCTCCGCGAGAGCCTCCGTGTCCTGAAAAAAGGCGGCCGCTTCGTGATTCACGACATCTTTTATCCCTCTGCCTACGGCGACATGCAGGCCTTTTTAAAGAGCCTACAGGACGAGGGGTATGCGGAAGTACGTCTGATTCCCACCGCGGACGGTCTTTTTGTCAAAAAATGCGAGGCCAGATGGATGATGATTGCCGATTCCGCACTGCTCATGGGAATCAAATAAGCTTGACGCCATTCCCCGTCTGCCCTATGCTGTCTCAAAACAGCAGGAGGTAAAGTATTATGCCGGGCATATCTTCCGGAATCCGCGGTGACGGAAACCTACTGAATCTGCGGGAAATCCCCGTTGCCAACATTCGCCCCGAGCTCTCTATGTTTCTCATACCGGGCGAGAACATTACGCAGGCCTTCCAGACCATACGCGATCAGGTGGTCTTCACCAACAAGCGGCTGATTGTCGCAAACGTGCAGGGCCTCACGGGCAAGAAGGTATCTTATACCTCCTATCCCTACTCGAAGATTCAGTATTTCAGCGTGGAGACCGCAGGCCTCCTGGACATCGACAGCGAACTGCTCCTCGCCTTTTCGAACGGCGCACACCTGCAGCTTGACTTCACTTCGAACGTGGACATCAAGCGAATATGCGCGAACATCTCACAGATGGTACTGTGATTCCTTCGAAATTGCTTTACATCGAGAAGCAAACGCTATGCAATGTATTTGATGGGGTGATACGATGGCACAGGTAAATGTAAGAGTTGATGATTCAGTAAATGAGAAACGAATTCCGTTCGAAGTTGCCGTTGATCCATTTTATGATTCGGAACACATGGCCATATTGGAACGTCGCATCGCTGATATGAAAGCCGGCCGAAATGTACATGAGCACGAACTTATCGAAGAATCATGAAAAAGATTTGGCATGACGAAGCGTGGGAAACATATGTCTTTGGGCAAATCAGGATAAAAAAACGCTCAAATTATCGAATGCGGATCTCATTATGGTGATCACTAAAAAAGCGTGCTGTCTCTCAATCGTTTGAGACAGCACGCTTTTTTCACATATTCTTCTCTAGCCAGGCTTCCCGGCTGAGTAACGACACATGCTCGGTACGCACTTCGTTTAAAAGGTGGACATCCACCTCCCGCAGAGTCTTTTCGTGGCGAAAACCGAGCTTTTCCTGCACGCGTTTTGACTTTTCATTGCCCTCGAAGTAGGCGCACCACACGCGCCGCATGCCGAGTTCCGTAAACGCACGGCGAAGTAAGGCTTCCGAAGCCTCTGTGACAAGCCCCTGCCCCCAGAACGGCTTCCCAATCCAGTAGCCGAGCTCGCACGCATCTTCCTCTTCCGCAAGCCTCGAATCCCCGTTCATCGACAAGCCAATCGCGCCGATGACGCGCCCGTCTTCTTTTTTGCAGACGGCATAGCTCTCCGGACCGCTCAGCACCAGGCGGATGATGTTCCGGCTCTCTTCGACGCTTCCGTGCGGCGGCCAACCTGCCGCCGGTCCGACTTCCGGGTCCTTGGCATACTTGTATAAATCCGCCGCGTCCGCCTCCGCAAAGGGGCGGAGCAGCAGGCGTTCGGTTTTGATTTGCATCCGCTTTCTCTCCTTTCGCCGAAGATCAGTCCCAGTAGCCTGCTTCTTCGGGCTTCAGGGTTCCGCTGCAGTACGGGCAGGGAAGCCCCGAAAAACATTCCTCTTCATAAATGGGCCACATCCGATGACCGCAGCGGCAGCGATGTTCATAATCACGAAAAAAACGGTAGCTTTCCGCCAAACAACCGTAACTGTCCCAAAAGAAATCGTACTTCTCCATCTCACACCCTTCCATCTCGGGAAGATAGGTGGCCAACAGCGGGCGGACTTCATAGCGGTAACAGTGCTCACACTGCAAAATGACGTCTTCTCCGTCCACCACTGCACCCGGATACTTCTTTAGCAAAGTCTTTAGTTCTTTTCCGTACTTTCCTTCTCTCGCCGCCTTCGTCACTCCTTCGGGGAAAACACCATTCATCCCATATCCTAAGAAAGCCTGAAACGAATGCTGACATTTGTTACATTTCCAGAGATAAATGACTCCCATAGAGACCTCCTTTGCGCTCTATACACCGTGTTTTTCCGGATAATCAATCTTCATAGTGCCCACGGCAAGCAATAATTTTAAGTTGACCATTCTCATACAAATAAATAAGCCTGTCCTCTTCATTAATTCTACGACTCCAATACCCACTCAAATTTCCGCGCAGCGGCTCCGGCTTTCCCAATCCTGAGAACGGCGTACGGCAAGCATCTTTCACCAAAGCATTGATTCGCTTCAGTGTCTTTTTATCCTGCACCTGCCAATACAGATAGTCTTCCCAAGCTCTGTCCTCCCAAAGAAAGCTCACCGATCTTCATCCTCCAAGAGAGCATGCTCTGTAAAATGCGCCCTGCCTTCTCTCACATCGTTTGCGATTCCGTTCAGATATCTCATATTGCTCTCGGAATAAAAACGATCCGCCGAGACATCGAACGGGATTCTCCGCTCCCTGGTCATGCGCTTCGCAAAAATCGTAAAAGCAGTCGTCATAGACATCCCCAGATCATCGCAGAGTTCTTCCATATTGCGCTTGAGTTCTGCGTCCATTCTGAAATTTACATTGACCGCATTGGACATGCTGTATTCTCCCTTCTGTCAATCTTCTAGTCTTATTCTAGCACCAACGCGACAAAAAACAAAGCATTTTCCCGGTTTTGTAATGAAAAATCATTTCATTGTCATTATTTTTAATTCTCCGATGCGCGCAAAAACACTTGTTTTCTTGTGAACTGAAAAAACCGGCGCGAAGAAAGTTGTGCATTCCCGGAAGAAAGCATCCTAATGAAGCCTATAATATGTAAGACTTTATAACACGTGGATGAAATGCAATTTCTTTCATGAGAAGTTTTCGTATGGTATCCAGCATACACAAATTCGGTCGGCATTGGGAGATTCGGAAGTTATGGGGAAGACCGTTAAAAATTGCACTAAATGATGGTAAGCTTATTTTTAAATTTGTATGTTAACGGTATTGATTTCCTTTGCCGGGTTTGTTATGTTTAACAAAGATGCAGCAGAAGGGTGTTCGTTTGTAAAAAACGCATGCGAGAAAGGGAAGCTATGAGAGCAAAAAATCTATTGAATGCAGCAATACCTATGGCACTTGCAGTTGCAGTGGTCGCAGGTTGCGGCGCTAAAAACGGAGGAAGTGAAAGTTCTGCCACGGCAAAGAGTGCCAGTGTGACAACTTCATCTAAGTCTTCAGAAAACACATCTTCTTCCGGTGCGGTAAGCACTGCTTCTTTTCCTATAACAATGAAGCATGCTTATGGAGAAACTATTATTAATGCAAAGCCTGAAAGGGTTGTCACCCTTGACTGGAATAATGCAGATGCAGTTTTGGCCCTTGGAATTGTTCCTGTGGGTACAGCTAGGGCAAACTGGGGACCTGTTACCGATAAGGGTCTTTTACCTTGGACCGAGGAGAAGTTTAAGGAGCTTGGAACTGATAATCCAAATGTGTTTAACGACCTTGAAGGCTATGACTATGAGGCTGTAGCAGCAGCCAAGCCTGATATAATAGTAGCCCCTTACTCAGGAATGGATGAAAAGGCTTATAAGCGTCTCTCTGAGATAGCACCAACCCTTCCATTCAAAGAAACAGCTTGGAAGACTACCTGGAGAGAACAGACCGTTGAGGTTGCAGAGGCTTTAGGACTTACAGCCGAGGGAGAGAAGCTGGTTGCAGATACAGATGCATTTATAAAAGAAAACTTCGCAAAATATCCTAACCTTGCGAACAAGAGTGTAGCAATTTGTTATATCAATGCAGCTGACCTCAGTAGCTTTTCAGTTTATAGAACAGCAGATCCAAGAGGGGCATATCTTACAGACTTAGGCTTTACCTTTCCTGAAAAGGTAGAGGCCCTGGCAACAGATAAAAATGCATTTTACGTGCAGATATCTTCTGAACTGGCAGTTGATGCTCTAAGTGATACGGATATCATTATAACTTACGGTGATGATAAGACAGTTGCCGCCTTGCAAAAAGACGCAATCTTCTCTAAGATTCCGGCAGTCAAAGAAGGCAGGGTAGTGGTGCTTGACAGCAACGGCAATCTTGCAGCGGCCTGCAATCCTTCAGTGCTTTCTATAAAGGCAGAGCTTGTGAACTATCTTGAAGCAATCAATGCAGTCGTTAAATAAAAAGGCATAGTGAACATGGGAAATAAAAAGTTTGTACTTTCTATAATCTTATGCTTAGCCCTGCTTTCTATTATGGCAGTATTTTCCATATCGCTGGGTGCTAAAAACATAGCATTTTCTAAGGTTGTAGACGTTCTCCTCGGAAATAATCCGGATAGCCTTGAGGCTGCTATCATATTACAAAGAATTCCAAGAACCGTATTTGGCATACTTGCGGGAGGCGCCCTTGGCATATCAGGGGCTCTTATGCAGAGTATAACAAGGAATCCTATTGCTGATCCAAGTATACTTGGTGTAAATACCGGCGCATCACTCTTCGTGGTCGCCGGTATAGCATTTTTTAATATTACTGTTGCCTATCAATACATCTGGCTTGGCATAACAGGAGCAGGCGTTACCGCGGTTTTTGTATACAGTGTAGCAAGTATGGGCAAAGACGGTGCTACACCACTAAAACTGGCGCTCTCGGGTTCGGCTGTAAGCATAGTCTTAGGTTCACTTGTTAGTACCATTATGCTGCCAAATAACAGGGTAATGGAAGCTTTTAGGTTCTGGCAAGTAGGGAGCATAGGAAGTGCAACCTGGGAAAATATTATGCTCATTAGCCCATTCCTGATAGTAGGTTTTATCATATCAATGTTTATATCAGGGTATTTGAATAATCTGGCTTTGGGAGATGAAGCCGCTACTGCCCTTGGGACTAATGTAGTGATGACAAGAACCATAGGAGCTCTTGCATCCGTATTATTATGCGGTGCTACTACAGCACTTGCAGGACCAATAGGCTTTGTAGGGCTTATCATTCCCCATATTATAAGGCTGATATTTGGAAGTGAAATGAGTAAAATGCTGCCTCTTTCTTTTCTAGGCTCAGCTCTACTTATGCTTATTTCAGACGTAATAGGAAGAATAATAAGCTTGCCGGGAGAGACTGAGGTGGGTATCGTTACCGCCGTCCTTGGTGCACCGGTATTTATTCTGGCCATTCGGAAAGGGAGGGTAAAGAGTCTATGACAGAGCTAAATGCAGGATATAAGAAAAGGACTCTTCGATGGAGGCTTGTTGTACTTGCCCTTCTTAGCATTATCCTTATTCTATCAGCCTGTGAGCTTTGCTTTGGAAGTGTGTCCTATCCCATAAGAGATGTAATCAAGGTTTTACTTGGCGAAACGATTGACGGAGTATCTTATGCAGTAGAAACTGTGAGGCTTCCGAGGATGATGGGCGCCGTATTTTCAGGGTTTGCCTTTGGAATGGCGGGCTATGTATTTCAAACATTGTTACACAATCCACTTGCTTCGCCGGATGTAATTGGAATTTCCGCAGGAACAAGCACAGCAGCGGTTTTTCTCATACTGGTGCTTGGACTTAGGGGAAGCATAGTGTCCTTGTTAGCGATGATATTTGGAATTGCAACAGCTTTAATCATTTACAAGCTTTCAGTAATTAAAGGGCATTTTACCTATGGAAGAATGATCCTTATCGGCATAGGAATTTCAGCACTTTTAAGAGCAGTTACTTCTTATTTACTGGCAAAAGCTGCGGAGTACGATGTAGGGACTACCATGCAGTGGCTGAGCGGAAGCTTAAATGGCGTGCAGACGGAAGATGTGTCTGCACTTGTTTTGGTCGTTGGGATAATCACCATTGCGTTGGTTTCACTTACAAGACATATGGAGATTATTCCTCTGGGAGACAACTTCGCAGTATCACTTGGACTAAATACAAGACTTACCTATTCGGTAATGATAATAGGTGCAGTTATACTTGTTTCATTTGCAACCTCTGTCACAGGACCTATCGCATCTGTGGCATTTCTTTCGGGACCAATTGCCACAAGCCTTGCCGGAAAGGGGAAATCAAGCCTTATTCCTGCGGGACTCGTTGGCACAACACTTACTTTAGGAGCAGATTTGGTGGCTTTTCATGCATTTCCGGTACACTACCCTGTAGGGGTTATCACAGGGCTTTTAGGCGCACCGTATATGCTGTATCTGCTTATTCGAATGAATAAAAGAGGTGTGAATTAATGGGAAACCACGTATTAGAAGCCAAAAATCTTGTGGCCGGTTATGACGGGAAAGCGATAATAAAGGGTCTTAATCTGACCATACCGGAAGGAAAAATATCTGTGATCATAGGCTCAAACGGCTGTGGCAAATCCACTCTTCTAAAAACCTTTTGCAGGTTAAACAAAGTCATGAGCGGAGATATTTATCTGGATAATAAGCCTGTATCCGAGTATTCGTCCAAAGAAATATCTAAAATAATAAGCCTTATGCCACAATCGCCACTGGTACCTGAGGGAATCACCGTCTACGATTTGATTAGCAGAGGCCGTTTCCCTTATAGAAAGGTATTTCGGGGACTGGATGATAAAGACTTTAAGGCTATTGAAGAAGCTATGCAGACTATGGGTGTAACCGAGCTTCGAGACAGAGCGGTAGATGAGCTTTCCGGAGGACAGCGTCAAAGGGTGTGGATAGCACTCGCACTTGCCCAGCAGACTGATATATTATTTTTAGATGAGCCAACGACATTTCTTGACATCGCATATCAGGTGGAGATTCTTGATTTGCTTGGAGAGCTAAACAGGACTAAGAAGACCACCGTCATTATGGTTCTGCACGATATCAATCTCTCTGTAAGATACGCAGACTATATATTTGCCCTCAAATCAGGGGATCTTTATGCCGAAGGAAGACCTGAAAATGTGATTAGTGAAAAACTTATAAAAGATGTCTACGGGCTTGATAGCAAGGTCATTACGGATCCCACTTCAGATGCACCCATGGTCATTCCTATGGGAAAGCATCACAAGGAGCTTGAGGCGGATTTATAACGTTAGTCTGACTTAAGTTATTTGCTTTTTTATCACCGGAAAAGTTGACCCAGCCGGATTTATCTTCCTTCATTCCCTCAGCAGCACCAATGACTTCACGAAAACCATTTTGATTGACTGCAATTGCAACTAGAATTGCCACATTTTCGTATTCACCGCCCCAGTTGCGACGAAGATAGATTCCATCGACGTAGACGTATGGGTATTCTTTCCCTGTCAAAGGTCAGCTTCTCCATACTTCAATGCGAGCATAGGCCTTCTTATTCAGCTCGCTGATTGTTCTCGGAGAGACTTTAGTTCCCCAGAGTACCTCTGTGATATCATCAACTCGATTAACAGACACACCTGCCAGATACATCTCGATAAGAGCCTCCTCAACACTACTTTCACGACGGCGATAGCGTTCAATGATAGCAGTCTCAAAAGGAATTCCCTTTAAACGCGGCATGTGTAGCGTAACATCGCCGGAAGTCGTTGTAAGCCTTCGATCATAGTGTCCGCTTCGATAACCCTGGCGCGCTTCATTGCGCTCATAACGAGCCGCTTGTGTAAGCGTTTCGGCTTCTTTTTCCAAGAGTTCATTCAAAGTCTCCTCGACACTACCACGGACCAGTTCTTTCAGCTGCCCCTTGATAACTTCCTCGTTGAACTGTACAATCTTATCAGACATGGTTTGTAGTCTCCTTTCTGAGTGTTGTCTCGCAACTTCATTCTACCAGAGGACTGCAAACCATGTCTTTTTTATAAGATTTTCAATTTGCGCAACTTATCATACCTTATCCACTATGTACAGTGAAAATCCGACCTTGGTGTTAACCACTTTTAGGAGAATTTTTCGAAAAATTAAAAGAAGCACCTACTTTGTTTCAAGTATATGCTTGCAGATATACTGGCTCTAAATTAGATTAAATCGAGTTTCTCTGTTCTGTCTTTAATTATTTTATTGCTATTATTGAAATATCTTCTATATTCCTCTTTTTGACTTGGAATATATATATCTTCTCTCTTTAACGGAATTATCAATCCTTTTTCCAAATCCGAACTGACCAAATCAATTATAGACTCATCATATATAAAACCCTCTAACCCAAAAAATGATACAAACTTATCAAAACTTTCAAATAAGGCAAACCAATCTCTGTAATTTTCAATCGCATAATTTATCTTTGAATCATCGTTTAAATACCATTTTTTTATTGCAAGAAGTGTTAAATCAAATCTATCATAATATGCTTTATCTCCACCTCTCGCTTTATTTACTGTTGTTCCTTGACCTCTTGGAAATACTATATGACCACCAATAGTTCTGGAAATCATTAAGTACTCAACAATATCTTCGTCAGATAATCCTGCTTGTTTTGCCCAATAAACAGAAGCTCCTATATAATCTGATGACAATCGATACTTACCATCATCAATAAATAATGTATAGAAATCTCCATGGCCAAAATTTTGGCACTTATTTTTAATTGAGTTAAATTTAAGGCTCTCCAACTTTTCTTTGCTAAAGAAAATCTTCTCTATATCATCATAAAGTTGCTTGCTGTACTGCTCAGGATCTTTTCTTATCTCTAAATTAAACCCAATTGGATATTCAGGATATAAGTCGAACAAATAATTTTTAAACTTCAAATATACCACCTCTAATTTGTATTTTCTTATCTAATCATACCCTATCTGAAGTATGTTTAACAATGCACAAAATATAACCCTCAAATATAAAGGTTAGCAGGCGTATTTGACCCCGCCTGCTATGATACTACTTTGCATTAAATCATTTAGCAGTTCCTTTAACTTTTTCAAAATCTTATTTCTTTGTTTGAACAAAGCCGGTGCTGATATTCCTTTTGAAGTTACTATCGAGCGAAGAGACTCATCCTAATAATAAAGTCTTTCTATGACTTCTCTTTCTTCATCATTTAATGAGTCAATCGCTTCTCTAACCTTGTCGATAAGCATCTTGGTTTCAACGATTTTTTCCAAATCATAATTCTCATCGGCAATAGTATCCTCAAAGGAGTATTCCGTGTCGTATTATTCAGAACTTTTACCGACGTAGCCACGTTTCCGACTCCCCATCCCACAGCATTTCCCCCAGTACGAAATGCATTCCTTACGTTTTTCTTACGCATTTTATACATCATAGCACAGCGGAAGGGGGTTTTACAGACAAAAAAGACCATCCGGAGATGGTCTTCTTCAATATGACTACTGCCACTGATGGCTTTCGCAGGACCAATGACCCTCAAAATCCGATTTCAGCAGGATGCAACGATATACCGGTTCGAGAAACTGCTCCAGTCTATTGATAGCAGCCTCAAAGGACAGCCCTACTTCCTTTGCAGGTGCAAATGCCTTCCATTGTGTCAACAGAGCCTCATTCTGTGTAAACAAGCGTATTTGCGCAAACACATCCTCTGAGACTGCTCGTCCACGATGCTTCAGGGTACTCTGTAAGGCCTCTGCAAGTATATTTCCCTCATAATCAATCATTTCGGAGAGATAATAGATATCATAGAAATCCTTCATTCTACTTGTTCCCTCCATTCTGAGGAGAATGGCATCGAACTTCTCTGCAATCGTACTCTCCAAAGAATATGTATATAACTTTGGTGATTCAAAGTCCGGAAGTCTCGTACAGATAGCGCGTTCCACCGCAGCGGAACAATGACATCATCAATCCCCACATCAATGGAAAAGGACATCCTGACTTTACCGATTTTTCCGACCAAAGTTGTTTTTACGCCCGGATACTTTTTTTCAAGTGTGATTTTCTCTGTTCTAATTACTTCCAGTTGAATAAAGTCATTTCCGGTTCCTATCGCACAGATAGTTTTCATGGTCTGCTCTATATTATCCATACTTCCGTGCAAGTCTCTCAGGAGAAAATCGATATCTTTGGTCGGCCTCGATTGAAATTCTGTAAGTGTGTATATAAACATACCGCCTTTCAGAACAAAATGATTCGCATATTCGGAGCGCGACAGCTTTCTCAGAAACTCCTCTTGCGCAAACAGCTGTAACACCAACTGAAACGGAATTCTCTCTGCCTTCGCCTGATTCTTGAGCCGTGTCAGCACAGATGCCGCCATATTTTTTACAGCCATGGCCCCAGTATTTCCCTCACCTTTCTCTCCACACGGAGCAGCTTTGCATACTTGAACAGTCTTGCCGGAATCTTCTCCGGATCTCGCAGATAGCGCTGTATTGCTGTGGCAAATACCTCTGCATCGACCTTATTTCTGTGCAGAAGCAGGTCGCAGATGGTTTTCTCCTTGTCATAAATCTTGACGGTACACCCATCTATCTCCGCCTCTTCGATCCCTGCCGAATAGCGATCTTCCCGAATAAAGTGAGGCTTTACAAGCGGATACTCGATTTGAAAGCGCTTGCGCGCGGTCCGGTTGCTAACCGCAAGATGCCAATACGCCGGCGTCCTATCTGTGTAGCCGTAGTAGTCCAGCGCGCTCTCCATACAGATAACCGCATCCGGAAACAGTGCTTTCAGAATCGGCAGGTCTGAAAACGAATTCTCGTCAACATACTGATAATAGCCTCTCCGCAGCTGCTCAAGCCTACCTTCCTCCAGAAGACTCTGTACTTTCCTGTAATATAGCCCCTCTCGCTGCAGCTCGGCAGTTCTCATCACGCCGCCGTGCGCCTCGAACATCAGCTTCAGTGCTTCTCCCATAGTAACTCCTTGTCATAAAACAATACAATTATATTATACTTATTGTATCCTTTCATGACAACAGCAAAAACAACTGTTACGTAAGCACACGCAAAAAGAGCGCCCCTCCCTACAGAGCGGCGCCCTTTTCTTCTACCTTTCCCTTGTCTTACCCTTCTATGTTTTGTCTTACCCTTCTATGTTAATCACCAGCTCACTCTTAATCCCGTTCAGTTCAATCCGCTTTTCTGCATCGGGCGTATCAAAGGGCTCTGTTGCCTTCCCCTCGTTCGCATAGGAAATCCGTGTGCCTATGCCCTTTGCCTTTGCCGAAAAGACCGCATCCGCCGGGACATAGACTCTCGAGCAGGCCGAGAGTTGGTTGAGTTCCAAGGAGCTCGCAAGGCTTTTGCAGTGAATCTCCATATCGAAATTGCTGTCAATTTCCACGGTACCGGGAACCGCGTCAAGAAGCAATTTCCGGTTCCTTCCGCCGAGCTCTATGCGCTCGCAGTCCAGCGAGTTGAGACTCACCAGTTCTGCATTGACCGCGCACTCCACTTTTCCGAGATAGGCCGC
>ERZ773055.325-NODE-325-length-31033-cov-10.054135_pt1 | contig 31033 bp, 26 predicted proteins | sample MGYA00580515_ERZ773055 | MGnify/ENA primary metagenome ERZ773055 (study PRJEB29015, sample SAMEA2737993) | human oral metagenome | biome: human oral; feature: human-associated habitat; material: dental | place: China | collected 2064 ...
TTCGCGGCGTCGAGCTTGTCACGCTCATCGCGATCTTTGCCACGCCCTGTGCCGTAGCGGGCTTTGCTATGGCACAGCAGATGCAGGCGGACGCCGAGCTTGCGGGCAACTGCGTCGTCTACAGCAGTGCCCTGTCCTGCCTGACGATTTTTGGATGGGTCTTTTTGCTCAAGACGTTGGCTTTCTTTTGACAAAGAACAACACCTTGACAGTTTATTTTAATTTTGTATAATTGGGACTAGATAGTAATATAGAAAGGGAGTCAGACGCTATGGTATGGAAGAAAAGTCTTGCAGCTATTAGTGCGGTTACGATTGCAGGCTGCGTTGGAATTATGGCGCCGTCTGTGTATGCGGCGGTGGACTCCTCTGAAAAAATGGATGTGCCGAGCAATATGCCTTATCGCGTCGTCGAAGGCGGCGACTTTCAGATCGCGACCCTGAAGGGCGATCGTCTCCTAGATACCTACCGTCTGACGAAATACGATGTACTCGATATCCAGATCGTCGGTTTCTCAACGTTCGAATCGAGCGATTCTTCGAAGTCCGGCGGGCTGAGCAACGTTACCATTGGACCGGATGGCTATGTTCAGCTGCCCTATGCAGGCTCCATCAAGCTCGCGGGGCTTACGCTGGATGAGGCAAAAGCCCTGATCTCAGAGAGGCTTCGCATGTATTTGAGGTTTCCGGATCTATCGATCATCGTCAAGAACTATGGCACACGCAAAATCTATGTTATGGGCGAGGTGAAGACCCCAGGGATTCACGAGCTCGGGGCCGATAATCTCAATGCTTATGCTGCGATCTCCTCTGCTGGCGGTGTGACACGTCGCGGACGCAGTACACAGGTTCAAGTACTCCGCGTCGTAGGCGATACCATGTACTATAAGCAGCTCAATATCAAGAATTACATTAAGAAACATGACCTCACACAGAACGTCGTGCTGCAGGATGGAGATATCGTCTACGTGCCGCGCGCGAATGGCATCAAGTTTGACGAGGATATTTTGCCGTATATCAATGTTTGGGCAATGTATAAGGCACTGAAAGACTAGGAGGGAGGATAGATCATGGAACACAATGAAGACACGATAGACCTCTCGCGGCTCTTTCGGGTGATGGGGGATCACAAGGTCGTTCTCTTTGGCATTATAGGAATCTGCACACTTGTCGCCCTCGTGATTGCGTTTGTCTTGCCGAAACAGTATGAGTCTACGACCCTCGTTCAGACGCGTTCGGCGGCAAAGGTTGACATCTCATCAGGAGCTGCTGCTGCTATGGCTGCACTTGGCGTAGGTGGGGGAAGCGTTTCCTCGCCGACGATGAACTACATTGAGTTGATGAAGTCGCGTACTGTTCTGGAGCCGATTATTGACAGCCTCGACTTTGAAGAAGGCAAGAGACCGGATGCGAAGGGGTTTTCGAAAAAGCGTCTTGATATCCGTAATGCGAAGGGAACCAATCTGATTGAGGTTGCCGCACGCGGAAAAAGCCCCGAGGAAGCGCAGTACATCTCACAGGCAGTCGTCGACAATTTCCTTCTCATGCAGACAGATATGAATCAGCAGACGCAGTCACTCCTCATGAAATTCCTCGATGAACGCATTGGAACCGCCAAGCATGAGGCTGAGGATGCGGAAGCGAAGCTGGCACAGTTTAGCCGCGAGCATAAACTTTACAGCCCCGACGATCAGGCAAAGGCTGCGATTGAGCAGATGGCGGCATTTGATAAGGCAATTGGCGAAGTAGAGGTTGCTGCACGATCGGCACAGGCTTCCCTTGATGCAGCGAACGAGAAGCTTGGTGAGCAAAAGTCAGCGAGCAAGGCGTATAATATCTCTGATAACGCTACCGTGCAAAAGATTCGCGATCAGATTGTAGCGAAACGTCTTGAGATCGTGGGACTTGAGCAGAATTATACGGATCTTCATCCAAGTGTGCAGCGTGCGCAAAAGGAACTAGAACAACTGCAGAACAGCCTCGACGCAGAGGTGCGTGCGACGGTCGAATCTAATGCGACAACATTGAACCCGACACAATCGCAGCTTCTCAGCAACCGTGCACTTGCTGCGGTCAACCTTGCTGTTGCAACGGCAAGTGAGAGTGCACTGAAAAAACAGCAGGCGAAGAAGGAAGAGGAGCTTGGTACATTTCCGGATGATGTCATGGAGTATATGCGCCTCAGCCGTGACTCGAAGGTCAAGAACGAAGTCTATCTGAATCTCGTCAAGCAGTACGAGCAGAATAGACTTCAGGAAGCAATGGACAGTATGGATATTCAGGTTGTTGATAAAGCAGATCTTCCACAGTATCCGGTATTTCCAAGCAAGAAACTTTTTGTTCTCGTTGGTCTTGTTGCTGGGATTCTAATTGCTTTGGGATATACTATCCTTGTTTATCGCAGAGTATATAGGTGAATAAGAAAATCTCTAAAATACTATTGCTGATGCGGTCTTTTATACGACCTTTTGAAGAAAGGGGAATATATTATACTGTGAAGTGAATGGAGCACTGATTGCTCGTATTAAATATGATGGGGGGGGAGATCGTGAATAGACAAAGTCATTATGTGATGATTATTGTCAATGCTGTATCCAATCTGGTCAATTTTAGGCATGAACTCATACTGGAGTTGATAGATAGGGGATATGGCGTTATTATCGTATCTCCTTCTGGCGATGAGTTGAAAACGTACAAAGAACTTGGTTGCAAAATCGTAGAGCAATCGGTGAACAGGCACGGTAAGAGTGTACTTCAAGACATTACGCTTATGATGAAGTATTTTCAATACGTTCAACAGTGGAAGCCGTTTTGTGTTCTTACCTACACCATAAAGCCTAATCTTTATGGAGGTTTTGTATCAAGGATTCTTCGTGTGCCCTATTTTATTAATATCACAGGTTTGGGTGTTGCTTTTACAAAGCAGGGCTTCATGACCAGTGTTATTATTCATATGTATCGACGTGTTCTGAAACATGCAAAGTGTGTTTTCTTTCAAAATAAAAATAACAGACAAGCGTTTATTCGTTTGAAAATACCATTTTACCACTCGATCGTTCTTCCAGGATCGGGGGTGAATCTTTCTTTTTATGCGAAACAGCCATATCCGCCTGATGATGGTATGTTTCGACTTATATTTATATCTCGGATTATGAAGGATAAAGGGATTCATGAAGTCATCAATGCAGCAAGAATCCTTGGGAAAAAATATCCGAATCTAGAAATTCATATTCTTGGTGCTTGCGAAGATGACTACGGCTCGCGTATGGAACAATGGAGCAAAGAGAAAAATATTGTATATCATGGAGTACAACATGATACCCGTCCATTTATGAGGCAATGTGATTGCCTTATACATCCATCATATCACGAGGGAATGTCCAATGTTTGCCTAGAAGCGGCGGCGAGTGGGCGACCTATTCTTGCTTCTAACATTCCTGGATGTCGGGAGATTTTTGATGAGGGGATTAGCGGCATTGGTTTTGAGCCCCGAAATGTGAATGCCTTGGTGAAGGCGATTGAGCACTATATGAGTATTCCTTACGAGGAACGAAAACGTATGGGAGAAAAAGCACGAGAGAAGGTTGAAGAGAAGTTTGATCGCAGACTTGTCATTGATGCCTATATGGATGAAATCGAATGTTTGGAGGCTATGAGAAATTGATTACTGTTAATGATCTCCTGGAGGGGACTGCGAAGCTATCTGTAGTCGGCCTCGGCTATGTGGGTATACCAATAGCAGTTGCTTTCTCAAAGAAAGTAAAGGTCATTGGATATGACAATAGTCAGGCGAAGATAGACTGTTATCAGCAAGGCGTTGATCCCACCAAGGAAGTTGGTGATCAAGCAATCAAAGACTGTACCGTCAAATTTACAGCAGATGAAAAAAAACTTTGTGATGTCAAGTTTCACGTCGTTGCAGTACCTACTCCTGTCAAACTGGATCATACACCGGATTTGACACCTCTTCGCAGTGCGAGCCGTACGCTCGGACGCAATCTCAGTAAGGGGAGCATTATCGTTTACGAGTCGACTGTATATCCCGGAGTAACAGAAGAGATATGTGTCCCCATATTAGAACGGGAATCCGGTATGCGATGTGGAGTTGATTTTAAGGTTGGCTATTCGCCTGAGAGAATCAATCCGGGGGATAAGAAGCACTGCTTACAAAACATCGTAAAAATTGTCTCCGGCATGGATGATGAAACGCTAAATACCGTTGCGGATGTTTATTCGCTGGTTGTGGAGGCTGAACTGCATAGGGCAGAGAGCATCAAAGTTGCCGAAGCGGCAAAGGTGATTGAGAACAGTCAGAGGGACATAAATATTGCTTTTATGAATGAACTGTCGGTTATCTTTAACAAGATGGGGATAGATACAAAAGCTGTACTTGAAGCCGCTGGGACGAAATGGAATTTTTTGGAATTTTACCCTGGACTTGTCGGTGGGCACTGCATTGGTGTAGATCCCTACTATTTGACCTATAAAGCGGAGCAGCTTGGATATCACAGTCAGGTGATCCTTTCTGGGCGGAGAATCAACGATAATATGGGAAAATATATTGCAGAAAATACAGTGAAAAGTCTGATTCAGACGGATAGCTCTGTAAAAAACGCAAATGTAGCTATATTGGGGTTCACGTTCAAAGAGAACTGCCAAGATACAAGAAATACAAAGGTGTTTGATATTGTAGAAGAATTGCGAAGCTATGGGATTGAACCTGTTGTAGCAGATCCTGTTGCAGATGTGGAAGAAGCAAAAAGACTATATAATATTGACATTGTGGATATGAAAGATCTTCAAAACCGGCATGCTATGGATGCTGTTATAATTACTGTTGCGCATGACTGTCTCAAAGACCTCAGTATGAAAGATATTGCATCGTTGTATGCTGCGGGAAAAACAAAAGTTATGATAGACGTGAAAGGAATTTTAGAAAAAACAGAATATCAGAATGCGGGCTATCTATACTGGAGGCTATGAGCATGGATTATCGTGATATTGTATTCCCTGCGGATAGTGTGTTTTTGGTTACGGGAGGAGCCGGCTTTATCGGCTCAAACCTTTGTGATGCCTTGTTGATGATGGGATACCAGGTGAAATGTCTAGATGATCTATCGACAGGGAAAGTTAACAATATTGAACCTTTCCTCGTACATCCGAAGTTCGAGTTTTTGCAAGGGGATATTAAGGATTTTGCAGTTTGCGATGAGGCTTGTCACCGTGTCGATTTCATCCTACATCAAGCTGCGTGGGGGAGTGTCCCACGTAGTATCGAGATGCCTGTTTTCTATGCCCAAAATAATATTATCGGTACAGTGAATATGTTGGAGGCTGCGCGAAAGAACAGTGTAAAAAAATTTGTTTACGCCTCCAGTTCTTCAGTATATGGCGATGAACCTCACCTGCCCAAACGAGAGGGGGTTGAGGGAGACCGCCTGTCTCCGTATGCCGTGACAAAATTCGCCAATGAAGAATATGCCAAGCAGTATACTGAACACTATGGTCTGGATACGTATGGACTGCGTTATTTCAACGTTTTTGGGCGCAGACAGGATCCCAATGGTGCGTATGCAGCTGTCATCCCTAAATTTATCAAAGCTCTTCTTTCTGATGAAATCCCGACAATCAATGGAGACGGTACACAGTCGCGTGATTTCACCTACATTGATAATGTGATACAGGCAAATCTTCTTGCGTGTAAGGCATCCGAAAAAGCGGCAGGGATGGCATACAATATTGCCTTTGGTGGGAGAGAATATCTAAATGATATTTTCACCACTTTGTGTAAGTTATTGGATAAGAATATCACGCCGCACTATGGTCCGGCCAGGAAAGGTGATATACAGCACAGCAATGCTGATATTTCACGAGCTAGAGAACACCTTGGGTATGACCCAGAATATGATTTTACCAAAGGTATTCAAGAGGCTATCGATTGGTATAGAGAGAATTTATAATGCTATGATATTCGCGGGAGGGAAATAGATGTTCTTTTGGGTTGGCTTCTATGGTCTCTCTGTTATTGCTGTATTTGCTGCCTTTTATGTCAAAGAAAATCAACTGAAATATATTACGTCTTTATATGCGTTTCTAATTTTCTTTGTCAGTGCCTTTCGCTATATGATTGGCAGTGATTACGATGCCTATACTGAAATCTATGCAACAAGCATTACAAGTGTGGATGAATTATTCGAGTTTGGTCATGAGCCTCTCTTCGATATGCTGATACTGATGTTGAATGATCTGGGCTTTTCTGCACAGATGCTCTTTGTTGTTATGTCAGGGATCACCATATACTTTATATATTATGGGGTGCGTACACATCTTTCGTCAGAACGAAGTATCTTATTGGTTCTTGTTCTTTATACTACCTTCTTCACAGCAGGTGGATACTGGTCTGGCTTTAATCTGATACGCCAGGCGGCGGCGATGTCGATTTTGGTCTATGCAGCGCGTTACATTGTCAACAATTCTTTCTTGAAGTTCTTTTGTTTCATTCTTTTGGCAATGGGATTTCATTATTCAGCAATCATTTTTTTACCGTTCTATTGGATAGCAAAAGTAAAATGTTCACCCCGTTTCATGATGATAGGGACAATATTTTCCCTGCTCATCACAGTCACGGGGGTGAGTGTTAAACTGTTTCTTCTGTTTATTCCGTTTTTTTCAGAACTGTATGGGAAGTATTTGTCAGCCGCGCTCAATGTAACCGCGGGAGTTTCTGGATTTTCTTTTATGACAATAGGCTTATACCTGATGTTCTGTGTATGCTTATATGTTTATTCAAGAAACACCGCTGTTGACAAGCTGACTATGTTGGCATTTTCCTATATGGTTCTCCGTATTCTGTTTTCGATTTCGGTCGAAGGGAATCCGGCGATTACATTGATTATCCATCGTTTTGAAATATATTTCCTGCTCTTCTATCTGATTTTTTTGGTAAGAGGTGTGGAAGCGGCGGCACAGCAAAACTATGGACGGCCGTTTCTTTGTTGTTCCATGATGTTGCTTTCTGCCGTGTTTAGCTTTTTGATGATATACCAACTATATCAGGGCGCGAATGATCCGATCAATCAAATGCTTCCATCACTATCTGCCGGCAACTATCGATACGAGTTTAATTTTAGGCTGTTTCAGTAGGGAGGATCATGACAAAAATACTTGTAAACTATACAGGTCGCATGGGGGGGGCTCCCATGTATGCATGGGAGATGACAAAGGGATTTATTGAAAATGGCGCGGAGGTTTCTGCTGTCATATCGAAATATGTGCAGAACATTGAGGAGTGGAAGCGGCTCCCGTTAAAACACCTCGTAATTATTGATACCTATACAGATAAGTATTCGTTTATAAAGAGCATGATTCTCTTTCCAATCGCAGCACAGCGACAGATTCAAAGAGAAATTGGAGAGGAGTGTTTTGATGTCATCTATAGCCCTATGTATGCGTGGCTGACTTATCGCATCAATCAGATGTTTAAGACGGCAAAAACCGTTATCACAGTTCATGATCCGATTCCACACAGCGGATCTTCCTTTCTTGCAAATAAGCTGCTCAATGGGTTTTTGTTGGATATGGATATTGAAAGAGCGCACAAGCTGGTCATTTTGTCTCCGCAGTTCAAAGAGTATATGAAAACACGGTATCATAAGCGGGATGAGGATGTGCTGGTGATACCGCATGGTGTCTTTTCGGCATATAAAGAAATCGCGGCAGAGAATGGCATTGCTTATGATCCCGACAGAATCAACTTCCTGTTTTTTGGGAGAATCGAACGCTATAAAGGGATCAGCGTCTTGGCAGAAGCCTATCGACAAATTGAAAAAAAATACATGGATCGTGTATCCCTGACGATTGTGGGTCGAGGGGATTTTTCACCATATCAAGATGTTTTCGATGCATTGCATCACGCGCGACTTGTGAATCGCTGGGTAGCCGATGAGGAAGTTGATGGTTTCTTTCGCGCTGAGAAGGTCGTCACAGTTTTGCCCTACTTGGATGCGACGCAGTCTGGTGTGGTGAATATCGCCATGCAGAACCACAGTCTGATCATTGCAACCAATACAGGAGGTTTGTCCGAGCAACTTGCGGACGGCGCGTATGGTCTGATGGTTTCTCCTAATGATGTTAAGGCGTTGTATGATATTATGGAAAAGGTAGTCCTGCACTATGAAGACTATGACGATATAAGACAGGACGCATATGACGCTCTAAAAAAACTCGATTGGCGTGTTCTTGCCGGCAAAATTTTGGAGGGATGTGAATGAGTAAGCAGAATGCTCCAAGCAAATTGTCAGTCAGTGTAGTTATCCCTTCGTACAATCGTGCTCACCTGCTTCGAGAAACCATTCCTTCCTATATACAGGAAAGTGTTACTGAGGTCATTTTAGTAGATGATTGTTCATCTGACCACACGGGAGAAGTCATACGTGAACTGCAAGTGCGATATCCTCAGATTCGCTATTTTCGAAATGAACGCAATTTGCGTCAGACAGGTGCAAAAAACAGGGGCGTACGGGAAGCTGTGCAACCCTATATTTATTTTGGTGACGACGATTCTGTCCTACTGCCGGGGACGATTCCTTATTTGCTCGAAAAGATGCAGGAGTTGGAGGCAGATGTCGTCTCTGCAATTCCCATTTATTCGGATTGTGATGCAGATATGGAGGATTTGCCACGACTTATTTGCCGTAAGGCTCCGTTGATTCAAGATGTGAAAGAATACGTCGACATTGCTCATTTGGAACGAACGCGTTTTTTCTTTCGTATGGCACAGCCTCTTCGCGTTCCGTTTACAAATGCCTGTGTTCTTATGAAGCGTGAATGGGTGGACAAGGCTGCCTTTGATACGGAGTATGGAGGTAATGCGTATCGGGAAGAGACCGATTACTTTCTGCAGCTGTCTGAGCAGGGCGCCAAGATTTATTTTGCAGCCTCCGAACATGCTGCTCAGATCAATCTTCCTTTTGCACGCATCGGGCGAACGAGAACGTTCTCTTCTATGTGGCGGCATGGAAAATACGATCTGATCAATACGATGCGACTGATCGAAAAACACCACTGGTTTTTCAGAAAAGAACTTGGTTATCCACATGGAAAAACATCAATGAAGATACGCTATGTTTTGAATGATCTGTGGCAATATTTCTGTATTTTCCCGGGGCGCATATGGAGCATTTTGCGCCGGAGCATAGGGAGTTGAAATGGAGAGAGACGCTGGCTCAAACACCTTGAGTGTTATAGTTCCTGTCTATCGGGTAGCGGAGTATTTGCCTGCATGTTTGGACGATCTGCTGAATCAGACCTACTCAGACATGGAGATTATCCTTGTAGATGACGGATCGCCCGACGAATCGGGTGTCATATGTGACTACTATGCGGAAAAAGATCATCGCGTTCGTGTGGTGCACAAGGAAAACGGTGGCGTATCCAGCGCACGGAATGCCGGAATTGAAGCTGCGACGGGCTACTATATGACCTTTGTGGATGCGGATGATCGGGTCGATGTTGATGCCTTTTCCTGCATCATTCGTGGGATGGAGCAGAATGCCTGCGACCTTGGCTTGATGGGCATGGACGGCAAGGGGAGCTGGAAAACGTCGTTCACAGTCGATGAAGTGCGGGAGGCACAGAGTCTGCTCCTGGAAATTGTGCGTGCAGAGTGGCGTGCCTCATCTTGTGCCCGTATATATATCAGATCGTTGGTGGAGGGGGTGCGATTTGACGAATCTCTTGCGATGGGAGAGGATATGCTTTACTTTTGGCAGGCGTTTCGCAAATCTCACCGAATTTACATTAACGAGTCTGTCAACTATCATGTTGTATGGCGTTCCGACAGTGCGACTATGGCGAGCTATTCATTGAAACAGTTGGGTGATGTTGAGAGCAGTCGGCGGATCTGGCGTGATTGTCTGACTCTTGGTAGGCTGGATGTCGAGCAGGCTGCATTTGCCCGTCACACGAATACGCTGTTGGCACGTACTGTTCAGTTTATGGCATACGATGATGGCCGTTACACGGATCAATACGGGAAGCTTGTCAATGAGATCAAAGAGACACAGAATATCCTTCGTCAGCATTCGTATAAAGTATCAATACGAAATCATATTTTGATATATACGATTTTATATTCTCCATACAGTATGATTCGACCGATTTTCCGGTTTCTCTGGAAAAATGTGGTGATAGGAAAACGTTAGGGAGATGAATAGCATTAAAGTTGCAAAACTAACATTGGATGGATATGCAAATTATGGGAACTTGTTGCAGAGCTATGCGCTGCAGCAGATTCTGCTAAATTATGCTGATACAGTGGACTCGATCTGGCACAGCCCCGACAATTTTTTGCCTAAAATTTGGTGGCGTTGGAATTATAAATTTGCAGCAAAGTTTATCCTGAACTGGAGAGATTTTCGCACAAACATCCTTCATGGTCATATTGGGTGTGAAATGGTGCGTCAGGGGAAACTGAAGGACTGGGCGGATCGTCATATTCATATGCGTACGGATGTGAAAGATCTTCACACAATTGCGGATGATTATGATCACTTTGTTGTCGGCAGCGATCAGGTGTGGAATCCTTGCTTCGGAGATCTGCAGCAGAATTTTCTGCAATTCGCCCCTAGGGAAAAGCGTCTGTCCTACGCAGCAAGCATTGCGGCACCTGAGATTCCCCCTGAGAAGCTGAAACTCTATCAGGAGGGATTGTCGGAGATGAAAGCTGTTTCTATGCGTGAGAAAGAAGGAGCTGCTATCGTTCGAGAAATCACCGGTCGCGATGTGCCTGTCCACGTTGATCCAACCCTGTTGCTTACGCCCGATGAATGGCGTGCGGTGAGCCGGCCTCCTGCGTGGTATCATGGTGATGATTATGTCCTTACATATTTCTTAGGTACAATGCCGGATGCTGTATTCGAAGCAACGCGCGTGACAGGGTTGCCGGTAGTCAACCTTCTCGATTCTTCCGTCTATGAGCACTATGTTACCGGCGTTGATGAGTTCATCTGGGCGATTGAACACGCTCGCCTCGTATATACGGATTCATTTCATGGGACTGTATTCTCAATATTGTTCCGTCGCCCCTTTGTCGTCTGTGATCGAAAGGCAGCGGATGGAGCAAGCGATGCCGGGAACAAGATGTCGTCACGCATCGATACGCTGTTGGCTCTCTTTGGTCTGGAACATCGACGTGCTCCAGCGGAGAGCGGATACTGTATCGAAGATCTGTTTGAGATGGAGTATCCTGCGATTGAATCCATTCTTTTGCACGAGCGAATGCGTGCAGATGTGTATCTCAGGTCGGCAATGAATCTTTCGTAGCAAGAAAAAAGGTGCGAGATTATGAATGAGGAAAGTGTACTGCTCAGGAACGGCAAGACAATTCCTGCTGTTGGTTTCGGCACAGGTGTAGTTCTGCGATATAGCCGGAATCCATTGCTCTTCCTGCGCTCTCGTATGCGTGCCGTTCTTAGCAGTATAAAGCACAGACGCCTGAGTCCCGGGTTGAAATCGGATCTCTATATGGAGCGCACTGTCAAGCAGGCGATTCAAATGGGCTATCGCCTATTTGACTGCGGTCGTATTTATGGATATTCGGAGGTTGTGGTCGGTCGTGGGGTGGATGCTTCTGCAAAAGCACGGGAAGATTTTTTCCTGGTGACGAAAGTTTCGGATATGGATGTTGTGCGTCATGCCAGCCCGAACGACGTGCGTGGAAACTTGATGGATTCTCTGCGCTATTTGGGAACATCATATGTGGATGCCTATTTGCTCCACTGGCCCCATGGTGACTGGATTGATATATACCGACAGATGGAAGATCTACATGACGAAGGGCTTGTCCATGCGATTGGCGTTTGTAACTTTACCGTGGCTCATTTTACGGAATTAGAAAAACATGCACGCGTTATGCCGATGGTCTGTCAGCTCGAACTGCATCCGTTCAATACAAAGAAAGAGATTCGCGCATACTGCAAGGAGCATGGTATCGTGGTCATGGCACATACCCCTACAGGGCGAATGTGCGAGAGAATTCGTCAGAATAAAGTGCTTCAGGAACTGGCACATAGGCATGGAAAGACGATTGCCCAGATCATTCTGCGGTGGCACTATCAAAACAATGTAGTGCCTATCGTTGCCACCCAAAATCCTGTTCATATGCGTGAAAACCTCGACGTATTTGACTTTTCATTGAGCGAGGAAGAAATGCAGATGATTGAGGCGCAGGATGAAGGATATGTGATACTTCTAGGGAATGGGATTGACGATCCAAACTATATTTACAACCTATAAAGGCGGTGCTGAGGCATGGGGCTGCGCAGCAAGATAAAGTTACTTTCACAGATTTCATGGTGCAAATTTATATACTATAATTTCATTAGCTCGCAAGTGGAACGGCGTGGTCGGGCATGGCTCATACCCTATCGGAATGCTGTAATAAATTTGTCCTCGGGAGCAAAAATTTTCATAGAGAATGGAAACTTCCTGATCAATGCAAACAAGCCGTCAGGATCATGCGCCGAAGCCTATGTAACTTTGCGAAAAAATGCCAGACTTTTTGTTCATGGGATGACACAGCTGAATTATCGGGCGACCATTGAGGTTCATGAGAATGCTGAAATTGATATCGGCTCTGCATACATCAACTCAGATGCGGTGATCCTTGCGGCGGAGAGTATTCACATCGGACACAGATGCCTGATTTCGCGTATGGTATACATTTATGACGCCGACCATCATGATATCGTGAATACAGATGACAAGGTCATTAATCCGCCTCGCCCCGTCGATGTGGGGGATCATGTTTGGATAGGTCTCCAGTCGCTGCTCCTGCGTGGATCGAAAATCGGTGATGGTGCTGTGATCGCTGCCAATTCTCTCGTCGGAGGAAAAATTAAGGCGGGTACTATGGCATCGGGAAATCCCGCCCGCTCCTACTCGGAGATCATTTGGAAAGGATGAGCTGATGAAGCCTTTTTTGACCCATGACGAGTGTATGGGATGCAAGGCGTGCGGTGATATTTGCCCCGTCGGTGCGATCTCCTTTCCTGTGGATGAAGAAGGTTTCTGGCAGATGACGATCGATGAGGAGAAATGCATTGACTGTCATCGTTGTGAAATGGTCTGTCCTGTTAAGAACTATCCGGAGAGTCGTACAGAAACAAATCGCAGTGAACCATTGGTCTACAAGACTTGGCATAAAGATCCTGCCGTTCGCTATAACAGTACATCGGGAGGGATGTATTATGCTGCGGCAGAGGCTTTTCTTGAGCGGGGCGGGGTGCTGGTTGGCTCTGTGTATACCGAAAAATTTGAGCGTGCCGTACATGTTGCAGTCAAGGATCATGCAGGACTTCAGCGTGTTATGCGCTCGAAGTACTTTCAGAGTGATACGGATGGTATCTATAAGGTTGTTCGTGATCTTCTAAAAGCAGGAGAAAAGGTGCTCTTTTGTGGAGCCCCGTGCCAATCTGCCGCTCTGCATAAATTTATTGGCAAAAAAGACGAGAATCTATATACAATGGATTTCGTCTGTCGCGGAATCAACTCGCCTCTCGCATATAGCAGCTATATGGACGAGCTGAAAGCGAAATACAAGTCGGAGCTTAAAGAAGTACGATTTAAGGATAAAAGTCGCGGCTGGACGAATCTGGGCACGCGTATTTTCTTTCAGAACGGGAAAGAGTATTATTGCAACAGATATAATGATCCGTGGGTGAATGGTTTCATTGCGGGGAACCTGTATATGCGACCGGCATGTTTTCAGTGTGCATTCAAAAAACTTCCGCGTGTCAGCGATATGTCAATTGGAGATTTTTGGGGACTGAACTTTACACAGGAAGAGAGCAGTCAAGGCGTTTCGTTGGTATTCTCCAACAACGAGAAAGGAGATTGGCTGCTTGACATCAGCCGCCCCCGTATGTTTGTTGAGCAGAGAACCCTGGAAGAGGCTCTGCAAGGAAATCCTGCCATCCTGCACTCTGCGGTGTATAGTGAAAAACGCAAGCAGTTTTTTGCGCTTCTAAGAACTGTTGGCTTCAGCGAAGCAGTCTGGCGTACAATGGGAAGCACTGCGCGAGAACGCTGGCTCAAAGAAAAAAAACATAAGATCAATGCATTCCTATCCAGATTCTCGATTCTGTATCGTATCAAAACGATGATCAAAGGAGGGGTTCGATGAGAGATTTTTCTCAGACAGTCAAAATGGCACGTCGCTATATAAAATCATGGAACAAAGAAGAGCATCTCGATGCGCTCCGAGTTGCCGTCCTTGGCTCGGCCTCCATTCAGCACTATGTAATGATTCTTCGCTATCTGCTTCATGAGGAAGGCATAGAGGCGGAAGTATATGAAGGCGAATACAACGGTATTGCGATGGATGTCTTTGATTCGGACTCCGTGCTCTATCGTTTTAATCCCGAGATTGTCATTATCCTTCCGCACTATACGGATATTCATAGATATCCGGTACCGATGGATGGCGAGCAAGAAACCGCTGAGCTTATGCAGGAATATGTGGGGTTCTATACAAATGCGTGGAAAACCATCGGCTCAAAATGTGATTGTCGTATTCTCCAAGCGAATTTTGTTATTCCTCCAGAGCATGTGCTTGGAAATATGGAGCGGGGGCTTTTGTCATCTAAGACCAGTTTTTTGCAGCAATTGAACGAAGACCTTTATCGTGTCGCACCAGAGAATGTCACTATTGTAGATGTTGAACTGCTTGCCCAATATGTTGGCAAATATCAGTACATAGACTATTCCTCGTACTTTTTGAACAAGATGCCGTGCAGATTGGATATGCTGCCGGAGTTATGCAGTCTGTTTGTACGATTGGTTGCAGCAATGAAAGGACACGTTCGGAAATGTCTGGTCTTGGATCTTGACAATACCATCTGGGGCGGTGTCGTTGGGGATGATGGTTGGGACGGCATCCAACTGGATCCGAACGAGGGGACAGGCGAGGCATATCGCTACTTCCAACAATATGTATTGACGTTGAAACAGCGTGGCGTGATTTTAGCGGTATGCAGCAAGAATGACGAGGATAAGGCGAAAGAACCGTTTGAGAAAAATCCCCATATGTTGCTCAGGCTTGAGGATATTTCCTGCTTTGTCGCAAACTGGGAGGATAAGGCGTCAAATTTGCAGATGATAGCCCAAAAATTAAACATTGGTGTTGATAGTCTGGTGTTTTTTGACGATAATCCCGCAGAGCGAGAGATTGTCCGCCTCCATCTTCCACAGGTTCATGTGGTGGATGTTCCCGAAGACCCTGCGCTCTATGCGGTTACATTGGATCGTGAGACACCCTTTGAGTGGCTTCAGCTGACCAAGGAAGATCTTTTGCGCAGTGACAGCTATGTGCGCAATCAGCAGCGCGAGAATATGCAGCGTCAATTCGTGGACTACAATGCCTATTTACAGGCTCTTGAAATGAGCGGATCTGTTCATCGTGTTGGAGACAAGGAAATCCCACGATTCGCACAGCTTCTCAATAAGTCCAATCAGTTTAACTTGCGCACGCAGCGGTATACAGAAGATGAGATCTGCTCGATGCAGAAGGATAAAAATGTACGCTGTCTGTGTGGAGAACTCTCGGATAAATTCAGTTCGTATGGGATCATCTCCTGTGTTATTCTGAAAAAGACCGAGGAAGATATTTTTATTGACTCGTGGGTCATGAGTTGCCGTGTCTTGAAACGTGGAGTTGAACACATGATGTTCCGTCAGATCATAGCGGAGAGTGAGGCTATTGGCTGCCGTGAAATCGTGGCGGAATACATTCCAACCACCAAAAATGGAATGGTGCAAGACTTTTATGAGGGGCTTGGATTTGATCTGTGTTCAGAGCAGGATGGTGTCAAACGGTACAGATATGATCTGTCAAAGACCTTTGACAAGGATATTTTTATTCAGATGGCCTTGCCGGATAAGGAAAGGAAATGAGTGACATGACAAGGAATGAAGTACAAGAGCAACTGCAGGAGATCTTCCGTGATGTATTCGATGATGAATCCATCGAACTTACGGATGAGATGACTGCGGATGATGTGGAGGATTGGGATTCTCTTTCGCATATCACCTTGATTCATGAGATTGAGGCGGCATTTAACATTCGTTTTACTACGAAAGAGATCATTGCTTCAAAGAATGTCGGTGAGTTTATTGACATGATCGAGCGTAAACTTTCGTGAGGTGCATCATGAATCATTATACGTTTGAAGATTTATATGTTGGAATGAAGGAATCCTTCACGGTTGAAATTACCGAGGATATGCAGCGATCCTTTACTAATATGAGCGGAGATGTCAACCCTATGCATTTAGACAGGAACGAATGTTTGATGGGAGGGTACAAGGACTGCCTCGTGTACGGAATGTGTACGGCATCGTTCTATTCGACACTTGTTGGGGTCTATTTACCGGGGGAGAAATGCCTGTTTCATCGGTGTGAGGTGGAATGGCCTGCGCCGGTCTATATTGGCGACACACTGACCGTTACAGGGACAGTGAAGGAAGTCGATTCGCAGTTTCGGCGTATTGTCATCAAGGCGGAGATGCGTAATCAGGATAAAGTCAAAGTGTCTAGGGCAAAATTGACGGTTGGGGTTCGGGAGTGACGTGATGGAACGCAGTTATTTGATTACGGGCGCATCCTCTGACATCGGTGTCCATTTTTTAAAGCGTTTGGTTCAAAAATCTCAGCAGACAAATGAAAGATGTCGTGTATTTGCACAATATCGAACCTCTGACGAGCAGCTGCGGGCTGCTCTGGATGAACAGAGTCATGTAACGCTGGATTGTTATCGTTGTGATCTTTCCAACATTGACGATCTTCAAGCATGGATCGGGCATCTGCGCGAGCAGAATGTCACGCCCACCCATATTTTGCATCTTGCTGCGCCACGATTTGCATATATGCGATTGAAAGAAATGAATTGGGAACGATGTCAGCAAGGAATGGATGTTGCGGTACGATCCTTTGCATTCCTTTTGCAGGAGTTTTTGCCAAAGATGGTAAAGACTCATTATGGGCGGATCGCAGCAATGCTGACCGCCTATACGATTAGTACCCCGCCAAAATATATGTGTGATTATGTGATGGCGAAATATGCTTTGCTTGGATTTGTTCGAGCGGCAGCTTCTGAGTATGCCGGCAAAGGAGTGACAATCAACGCGCTGTCTCCGAATATGATGGAAACGAAATTTCTGTCCAATCTCGATGCACGCAGTATCGAGATGAATGCACAGGGTTCTGCGATGAAGCGAAATATATCATTGGACGAGACGTGTGCAGCGTTGGAGTATTTATTGTCAGATGAGGCATCTTATCTGCAAGGCGTGAATTTGAATCTAAGCGGCGGAGACCGAATGTAAGAGAGCGAGGTAGTGATGGCAGAAGCTGAAATGTATTTACTGGTAGGGCTTGTTCTCGCTGGGGGTGCCCTTTTAGTGCTGAATGCCATCTACATTCGAACTCCGCATTATCAGAATCAAGTTCGACCCATCAAAAAATTTCAAGATGGTGTTCCCGATAATCTTGATATCATGAACACGGGAAGTAATTATGCGTACTTTGCGATTGATTGGACACTTATCGATGTCGCAGGATTTAGTCTGGCATCCGGCTCGCAGTCTCTTGCATGGGATGAACGTCTTTGGAAAAAATATCAAGGGCATGTAAAACGAGGAGGGGTTACCCTCTTTGTTCTTGCTGACCTTGTTTTCCTTCTCTCAGAGTATCCAAGTGTCAAATCAGATCGACGTTATTATTTTTTCATGAAGCCGGAGGAAATTCCTCGCTATACATGCTGGCGTGCACTTCGCTATCGGTATTTGCCAATTTTGGAAAACTGGCGAAACGTGATTCGCGGTGTCTATCATCGTGGAGAAGTGTTTGTTGAGAAAACGCCTTCCTTGGCGGATACAGAGCGAATGTCTGATGAGCGTGTTGCAGGATGGAAAAGGGAGTTTGATCTTCCAGATTTGCAACGGCGTGAATCCGCAAAACAACTTCAGGGTGTGATTGTCCAAACAACTGCATTGTTGCGACGTATGGTTGAAGAAACTCGAGCATTAGGATTTCGTCCTGTGCTGATGATTCCTCCTGTCTCTGCGGTGCTCAATCGAAAAGTTTCGTTTGAATTTGTGGATGAGGTTCTATACCGTCCGCTACGGGAACAGTTTTCTGATGTGCCGCTTTTGGATTATATGTCCGATGAACGATTCCAAGATTATAGGCTTTACCAAAATGGTGACTTTATGAATGCAGAAGGGCGCAAGATGTTCATGCCTGTGCTGTGGCATGATATTCAGTGCTCTGTTGGAAAGAAAAATATATGAGCCAGAAAAAAACGGGGGTTGTTCTTTCTTATATCCAGATCATCACAACGATTTTGGTGAATCTGATTTATACGCCGGTCATGCTTCGTCTCGTGGGTGCGAGTGAGTATGGTGTCTATAGTTTGAGCAGTTCAGTCATAGGATATCTTGCTCTGCTATATACCGGTATGACTAGCACATATTTACGCTATTATTCCATTTATCGTAAACAAGAGGACAAAGAGGCAGTCGCCAAACTAAATGGTCTCTTTGTTGTGCTCTTTTCTGCGTTGGGATGCTCTGCTCTCGTCTTAGGTATTATCTTTTCGGAGAATCTCCAGCTCTTTTTGGGAGACGGCTTGACGCAGCATGAATATGAATTGGCACATATCCTATTTATCATTATGGCAGTCAATATGGCTTTGCTCATGCCTAAAACGGTGTTCTCCACGCTCATTATCTCACAGGAACGCTTCATCTTTATCAAGTCTCTGGATGTCCTTCATGCACTCCTTGTTCCTGCGTTCACACTTCCTGTGCTCTATTTCGGATATGGCTCCATTGGCATGAGCTGTGTGGTGCTGTTCTTCACTGGAATTGGTTTGGCAGCAAGTATGTGGTACTGTCTTCGGCAGATAGATTGTCTGTTTTACTTTAGAAACTTACCATTTGCATTGTTACCGGGAATGTTTTCTTTTTCTATTTTTATTCTCCTGCAGGGGATCATGGATCAGCTTCACTGGCATTTGGGCAAGGTGCTGCTCTCGAACTTCGCTGACAGTACGGCAATCGCCGTTTACAGCATCGGTGTACAGATCGACCTTCTGTTTATTGGCTTCGGTGTAGCGTTTTCCGGAGTTGTTATCCCAAAGATATACCAACTTGTTCGGGAGAATGCAACGCAGGAGCTGACAGAACTTTGGCTCAGGGTTGGGCGCTATCAGTTCTATGTCGTATATTTTATATGGCTTGGATTTCTCTTCTTTGGAAAGCCGTTTATTATTCTATGGGCAGGAGAGAGCTATCGGGATGCTTATATCGTAGCCTTGCTACTCATGACGCCGTTGCTGCTCCATATGTGCCAAATCCTTGCAGTTGAAGTGCTGCGTGTTTATGATAAGCATCGACTGTGGACATTGGTGCACCTTGCGAGTGCTATGATAGGTTTCTTGATTTGTATCCCGCTTACGAAGGAATATGGGATTTTGGGAGTCTCAGTAGGAACGAGCATCACTATGTTCATATCACTAAATTTCTATGATAATTGGTATTATGCCAAATACGGGCGTCTCAATGTCCGATTCTTCCTTCGTGGATTGGCAAAGCTTTTTCCGGCGGCGCTCCTGTGCATCTTGTTTTCATGGGGAATAAGCAGTGTGCTGATCATCATGACGTGGAGTGATATGATGCTCACAGGCAGCTTGTATACGATTGCTTATACTTGTGTTATGTATTTTGTTGGTATGAATATGGAGGAGCGGAATATCATAGCCTCGATGATCAAACGGAGAAAATTGCGCATATGAATAAGGGGCTTGTTTTAGGCGATTATGCTGATGAGGTGCGGATATGATTATTACAAAAACGCCGTTTCGGATGTCCTTCTTCGGTGGCGGGACGGATATGCAGGAGTTTTATGATCTGTATGGAGGGGCTGTTCTCTCTACTACGTTCGATAAATACTGCTATGTCACAGTCCGACATCTTCCTCCTTTTTTTGATTATACTAGCGAGTTCTCCTATGCGAATATTGAGCGTGTCAGATCGGTGGATGATATCAAGCACCCGCTTATCCGCAATCTCATGAAGTTTAAGGATATGCACGAGATTCGGCTTTCCTATGAGGCTGATCTTCCGGCGCGCACAGGTCTTGGTACGTCTTCTTCTTTTGCGGTGGGGATGCTCAATGCATTTTATGGACTAAAAGGGAAGCGTGTGGATCGTCGTCGGCTTGCAGATGAGGCAATTTATGCCGAGCGAGTTCTTTGCGGAGAGGCAGGCGGCATCCAAGATCAGATCGCGGCAGCATATGGCGGGTTGAATCGTATTGATATGGATCGAAATGGTTATAAAGTTACACCTGTTATCATTTCAAATCAGCGAAAAAAGGAATTTAATGATAACCTCATGCTGTTCTTTACTGGATTTTCCAGAATATCTGCAGAGATTCAGAAAAAAACAGAAGCTAATATAAGTGATAAGATAAAAGAGCTTATGGAGATGAAATCCCTTGTTGATGTGGCAGAAGATATTCTCGTATCTAAAGGGAGTCTCAATGAATTTGGCAGACTTCTGGACTATACGTGGAAGTTGAAACGTGGAATTTCTGATGCTGTTTCGACGGATTCGATTGACGAGATCTACTGTCGTGCAATTCGTGCGGGAGCGCTCGGTGGAAAGCTCTTGGGTGCAGGTGGCGGAGGATTCTTGCTCTTTTATGTTGAGCAGGATAAGAAGGATTATGTCTTGCAGGAATTACAGGACTTGCTATATGTTCCTTTTTCTTTTGAAAATGATGGAACGCAGGTTATTTATTTCAAAGCAGAGGACTATGAACTTCCAAAGTATGAATTTCGTTTAGGTGAATCTGATTGAAAGGAGTTAGCTATGGAGGCAATTATTCTTGCCGGGGGCTTTGGAACCCGGCTGCAGCATATAATGTCCGATTTGCCCAAGCCGATGGCTCCTATGAATGAACAGGGTACGCCCTTTTTATCGCTTTTATTAGATCGATTATATATGGCACATTTTTCGCGTGTTGTTTTATCAACGGGATATATGAAGGAGAAGATTAGAGCATATTTTGGTGCACGGTATCGCGGAATGGAGATTCTGTATGCTGAGGAGGATACGCCTTTGCTGACAGGCGGCGCAATCAAAAAAGCGCTTGAGTCTTGTGAGGAGGATGTAGTATTCACTTTGAATGGAGACACCTATTTTGAAGTGGATTTTGCGGATATGCAAACTGTATTCCGAAGTAGGAATGCCGATATCGTGGTGGCTGTAAAAGAGATGAAAAATTTTGATCGTTATGGTACGGTCATGATAGAAAATGATCGAGTGCTTGATTTTGAAGAAAAAAAGTACTGCCGATCTGGGTGGATTAACGGCGGTATATATTGCATTAGACGAGATCTTCTAAATGGAGCTAAGAGGAAGTTTTCTTTTGAAAAATATTTGGAAAAAGAAGTTGGGCATCTGAATATCGTTACCTATTCGTCCGAGGGGTTCTTTATTGATATAGGCATACCTCAGGATTATCTTTATGCACAGCAGTGCTATAAAGAAGGTCTGTTTCGATGAGAGTTGTTCTTGTCCGATGGATGCGGATAAAACAATTGACAATATAGCATAATCTTAATATTATGTTGAGTATAGTAGTCGATGATATTCTTCATTCTGGGTATTTAGAGAGTTCGTCATCAGAGAAGGAGCGTTTGATATGTTAGGGGAAGGTATCACACAGCAGTCTGCAATAAAAAGATTGATGAAAGTCCTCGATGACAGTTCTATTGTTGGTGGATGGGCGCTTGATGAGGCTGTTCACGATGCATCGCATGGGCGTTTTAAGAATACGGCGGATCTTATTGCTTGGTTTAATAATGATTGCAGGAGTTATAGCGCAACTGGAGATGATTATTCTGCCAATAATCGGAAGGCAGATTTTCTGCAAGAATATTGCGGAATCAATCTGCGTAATGAGGATACGGGGGCGATTACAGGCTTTGATACTGAGGGAAGTGCTGTCGAGAAAAATGCGCACAGTATAGTGCCGGATACGAATGATGGAAATTCGTCTGGATATACGATTCCTGGGATCACCTTTGCGTATCCAGGGTATTCGGAAGATATCGCTGTGTATCGTGCATATCGGGATAGATCTGGAAAGCAGCCATATGCGGGGTATACAGATCAAATGATTAAAAAGATGCAGCAAATCGCAGGTGGAATACATTTTCATTGGGCGCGGAATGCGTTGGAGTTGATTGAGAAATCTTATGGAATCTCGCTGACAGAGGCCGGTTCGTTGGTGAATCGGATCAATTTTAATTTCACCTATGATTTTAACTCCACACTGGGGTATACGGCAGGCAGTGTTGATAGAGAAAGACGCTCCATCGATGTTACGATTAATCTGCGGCATTATCTCAACGCTTCGGGAGAGGACGGGATGGAGCCCGATACGGAGAACATGTTGGATCGTCTTTTAGCACATGAACTTGTCCATGCCGTCATGACCGCGAATATTGCCAGTGATCGAAACTTGCCGCATTTTCTCAAAGAAGGACTTGCGGAACTTGTTCACGGCGCAGATGATACCAGAAGTGGGAGTATTCTCAAAATCGTTGATAAGGATAATACGTCTGGTCGCAGCAAGGCATTTGCGCTTACCCAGGATGAATATAATCCTGAATGCTATCCTGGTGGATATGCTCTGATGCGCTATTTTGCCAAGCAGTCGGCAGATTATGACCGTGTAAAAGCCGGAAGCTCTTGGGATGCTGTAAATAGATGCGTAGTATTGGATTCCTCGTTTACAGGGAGATACGATTTTCGCAGGCTATCGACGAATGTCAAACGGGTGGATGCGTCAAGCGTAACAGCATATATCAGTATTATCGCGAATAATGATCAAGGGCAGACTTTTTTTGCCGGTACTGGCGGGACGTGGTTCAATAGTGGGGATAAGAATGATGTCTTCTATGGAGGTGCTGGTGTAGATACGATAAACTTCGCGGGAACAGATGGAGAGGATACGGTCTATAATTTTGAATCGGGGAAGGATATTCTTTACTTCTTTGATGATTTCTATTGGAAAAAGGGAAAAATTAGCGGCGCCGATGTAACTTTGGAGCATGGAGAAGGCAAGATTACGTTAAAGGATGCCGCACTAAAAAAAATACATATTCAATACAGTGAGAATATATCGTCGGACTATATATTTGGACGGAATGATCGGAACAATACGTATGAGTATGATCCTGATGTGTGCTATGTCGGTTCCACAAAAAAGATAGATACGATCGTCGTGCGGCAGAACGGTGTCAGTATCGATGGAGCAAGTGCGAAACTCAGAGATATCGACGTTGTCAATGCGACCCGTACAACGGGCGGGGTTACAGTATCTCGTATGCGTTCCGTCATGGGTGGTACAGGCGACGATACGTTGATTGCGAAGGATGCTACGGGAAGTGTGTTGAACGGCGGACGCGGGAATGATCGCATCTATCTGGGAACGGGAGTCGACCGCGTATACTTTGCCTCGGGAGATGGCAATGACAGCGTCTATGGGTTTGAGGCGAACAAGGATATCCTTGCGTTCTATGACAATGGGAAGGTGGAGAAGGTTCGCGCGACGAAGGCGGGGCTTGTCCTGCGCAATGGGCAGGGAACAGTGACGCTCAGAAATGGAGCAGGCAAGAAGCTGTTGATCGAAGACGGAAAGGGACAAATACAGAAGTATTGGTTTGGGCGGGATGATCAGAACAATACGTTTGATTACGAGGCAGACGGTAACTATATCGGCTCTGTGCAGAAATCGGATACGATTATCGTGCGGCAGAACGGTGTCAGTATCGATGGAGCAAGTGCGAAACTCAGGGATATCGACGTTGTCAATGCTACCCGTACGACGGGCGGCGTCACTGTTTCTCGTATGCGCTCGGTTATGGGCGGAGCGGGGAATGACACGATGATTGCGCTTGACACGCGGGGCAGTGTTTTGAGCGGCGGCCGCGGGAACGACCGCATTTATCTTGGTACGGGGGCTGACCGTGTCTATTTTGCCTCGGGAGATGGCAATGACAGCGTCTATGGGTTTGAGGCGAACAAGGATGTCCTTACCTTCTATGACAATGGGAAGGTGGAGAAGGTTCGTGCGACGAAGGCGGAGCTTGTCCTGCGCAATGGGCAGGGGACAGTGACGCTCAGAAATGGAGCAGGCAAGAAGCTGCTGATCGAAAACGGCAAGGGACAGGTGCAGAAGTATTGGTTTGGCTCTGATGACCGTGATAATACATATGAGTATGAGACACGAATGACGTATGTCGGCTCGTCTCAGAGGCGGGATACATTGGTGGTCAAGAAAACAGCTTCAATTAACTTGCAGGGAAGCCATTTCCGCGATATTGATGTTGTCGATGCACGTTCGTCCAATGAGGATGTACATTTTACGGGCGCACGATTCTCTTATGGCGGACGAGGGAATGATACGATTTTGGCGGCGGCGTCTTCGGAGAGCATTCTCGATGGCGGTGCCGGAAGCGATACCTTGACTGGAAGTTCGGGGCGCGATGTGTTCCGCTTCGGTATGGGGTACGGAAAAGATCGTATCGTTGGATCGGACAAGAAGGATCTGCTTCATCTGTTCGACATCACAGATGTCAACAAGCTTGCCGTGTCCGCGGCGAACGGAGTCCTCTCGCTGAATATTCGGGGAACGGACGATACGGTTTCCTTGAGTGGCTGGTCAGCGAACAGTCTGCAGACCGTCCGGCTGGCGAATGGACGTGAATATCATTTTGCACGTGCAAATAATGGGCGAATGACCTTGGTCTGAGCTTTATCTTACATTTTGCAGAGACCTCGATGCGGTCTCTGCATTTTCTTTCCGCTGGATTCATTCGTTTTTTGGGGCTTGGGGGCATATATGGAGGTTTTTGACACAGCTGCGGCAAGGCGAGCATTGTTCGTGCTTTTTCAATATTATCATGTTCTGCTGGACGAGGAGGAGTTCTCGGCGTGGTTTGAAAAAGAGCGGATCGAGGGGTGGTCGGGAATCTGTCAGGCCGTCAGGCGGTATGGACTGGTAGCGCGGCTGTATTCCTTGTCGCAGGCAGAATTGCCCGATCGAGCGCTTCCTGTTCCTTCGCTTGTACGCTTGAAGAATGGAGAAATCCTTGTCTTGGCCATGCAGGAGGAGGAGATCCGGCTCTTGCGGGGGGATGATTCCGGTCCGATCCATCTCACGCGGGAGGAGTTTCTTGCCCTTTGGACGGGGGAGCTCATGTCTCTTTCTCCGAGATGGGCATGGAAGAGATTGTGGGAGAGATATCACCTTTCTTGGTTTTTCCGTGTTATAGGGCATTATAAACGTTATTTGTGGGAGTGTGTGGCGGCTGCCGCTTTCTTCCAGGCGATGGGCATAGGGCTTCCTCTCATCACGCAGGTCATCATCGACAAGGTCATCGGCAATCATGGAACATCGACATTGACCGTCCTTGGGTGTGCCATGGTGCTCTTCTTCTGTCTGCAATCCCTCCTCTCAGGACTTCGCACATATTTGATGAACCATACGGTGAACAAGATGGATGCAATCTTGGGAACGGAGTTGTTCCGGCACTTGGCAGTTTTGTCGCTGTCTTATTATGAAAGCCGCCAGACAGGCGATACCCTTGTCCGTGTGCAGGCTTTGCGCAGTGTTCGCGAGTTTTTTACGGGTCGGGGACTTACATCCTTACTCGATGTTTGTTTCAGCGTGTTCTTCATTGCGTTCATGTTTTATTACAGCGTGCCGCTTGCCTTGATCGCCTTGACGCTGATTCCGTGCTTCTTTGTATTGAACCTGTGGGCATTCCCGCATATCCAGAGGAGGATGACAGATGTCTGGAATGCGGGGGCGGCGAACCAATCGTTCCTTGTCGAGGTCGTTTCCAATATGGAGACGGTCAAATCCTTGGTGGCAGAGCCGCAGTTCGCCTATCGATGGGAGTTGCTGTTGGCGCGATATGCAAGGGCTGTGTTCGCCAATGTAAGATTGCATATCGTATTGGAGCACGGCGGCAATATGATCCAGGGAATGGTTTCCTTGATCTTGCTTTGGTATGGCGGACATATGGTGATGCGCGGGGAATTCACTCTGGGGCAGTTGATCGCTTTCCAGATGATTTTTGGACAGGCGACGGCGCCTTTTATGCGGCTTTTGGGGAGTCTTCCTTATCTGCGGCAAGCTGGCATGGCACTGGAACGTATCGGCGATGTTCTTTCCGTGCCTCGCGAGCCGGTTTTGGTGCAGAGGGGGCAGGCGCTGCATTTGCAGGGAAACATATCGTTTCAAAATGTGAGCTTTCGTTATCGCACGAGCAAGACGTTCGTATTGGAAGACTTTTCCTTGGACATCCGCGCGGGGGAGAGAATCGGAATTGCAGGAAGATCCGGGTCGGGGAAAAGCACGGTAGCGAAGCTTCTGCAGCATCTGTATTTTCCTGAGAGTGGTTCAATCGTACTGGACGACGTGCCGTCGGAGCGATTTCCCCTGCCTGTACTGCGTGAAGACATCGTAGTGGTTTCGCAGGACAGCGATTTGTTTCATCGGAGCGTTCGGGAAAATATCGCCTTGATGAATCCCATGGCCTCGATGGAGGAGATTGTTGCTGCAGCGGAAGCCGTGGATGCACATTCCTTCATCATGGATCTGCCGGATGGATATGATACGTTGGTGGGCGAGCAAGGGACGACCTTATCGGGCGGGCAAGGTCAGCGCATCATGCTCGCGCGGGCATTGTTGGCGCGCCCTAGCATCTTGGTGCTTGATGAGGCAACCAGTGCTTTGGATTATCGTTCCGAGCGCATCGTGCTGCAGAATTTGCTGCGGCTTGGCAGGAATCTTACCATCGTGATGATCGCACATCGCTTGTCCGCTTTGGCAGTTTGCGATCGAGTCGTCGTCATGGAAGCGGGAAGAATCGTGGAGGATGATTCGCCGGAGAATTTGCGTTCCAGGCCTGGATTGTATCATGATATGTGTTTACAGAAGATGGAGGGATGAAGGTGTTCTTGCAGCGGGTTTGGCAGAAGTTCATGGGAAATCCTGAAGGGCGCGACACGGAGTTCCTTCCGGCTATTTTGGAAGTGACGGAGACACCGCCGTCTCCCGTGGGGCGCGCGGTTCTCTATATGGTGTTGGCATTGTTGATTGCTTTCCTTGCATGGTCCGTGCTCGGGCATATTGATGAGACGGCTGTTGCTGCAGGGAAGGTGATTCCGGCAGGACAGGTCAAGGTCGTCCAGGTTAAGGACAAGGGAATTGTGCAGAAGATCCTAGTGAAAGAGGGAGTTTTCGTAAAAGAGGGAGATCCGCTGATCGTTCTCGATCCGACGAGGACAACGGCAGATGTGGAGAATCTGAGGAAACGCGCCGCGTATTATCGCTTGGACGCGGCGCGGCTTGAGGCTGAGGCGGAAGGAAGGCCGTTCTTGCCGGAGCAGGAGGGAGACCTGGACGCTCGGGATTACAACATGGAAATGACGCTGTATCATAGCCGTCGAAGTCAGTATCGTGCGGATATTGAGGCAGCACAGTCTGCCGTGCGTCAGAAGCGGGAAGCCGTAGATGCAGCAAGGACGAATTATCAGAAGTATACAGAGCTTTATCATATAGCGATTGATAAGGAGCAGCGATTCGCGATGCTTCTGGAGCAGGATGCGGTTTCGGAGATGCAGTTGTTGGAACAGCGTGCACAGCGTATCGAACTGGAAAAGAATATGCAGGCGGGGCAGAGTCTCTTGCGGCAGGCTGAGGGAGAATTGGCAGAGGCGGAGGAGAGAGGGCGTTCGGTTGATGCTGATTACCGCAAGGGCGTGATGACGGAACTCGTGGAAGCGCGAAAGCAGTCGTATGCCTTGGTGGAGGAGCTGAAGAAAGCGGATGAAGATGCGAGACTGGCGACCATAACGGCACCGTGCGATGGACAGGTCTACAATCTGGCGATTCATACCATCGGAGGAATCGTCACGGATGCTCAGCCGCTGCTGATGATCGTTCCTGCGGATTCCGAAATGGAATTCGAGGTTTGGGCGGATAACAAGGATATCGGTTTCATTAAGAAGGGGCAGGAAGCGGAGGTCAAGGTCGATACGTTTGATTTCCAGAAGTTTGGCGTCGTTCGTGCCGTCGTGGAGGAAATCGGTCCCGATGCTGCAACAGATGAGAAGGATCTGGAGACGTACCGTAAGTATCGCGTGCTGTTGAGACCGCGGGAGTCATCCGTTTCATGGTATTCAGGCGATGGAAAGTTCCTTTTGCCTGGCATGCATGTTCAGGCTGAAGTGAAGATCAAGGAGAAAAGGATCGTGGATTTCTTTTTGGATCCTTTCCGCAAATATCTGGATGAATCCTTGAGAGAGCGGTGACGAGTGGATGGATACGGGATTGTACAGCCTTGCTTATGCGGCGCGGTATCTGGGGATTTCTGCTGAAATTGGGCAGATGAAGCGTTCTTATAGCGTTACGGATGCTCCCTTGACGACTGCATTGCTTCTGCGGGCGGCGCAGGAGTTGGGGTTGAAGGCGCGCAGCGTAAGTGGTCTTACGTGGGCGAACGTGAGAAGCGGCACCTTTCCCATATTGCTTCGCCTGTTGGATGGGTCATATATCGCTTTGCTGGCTGTTTTGGACAATGGTGTCCTCGTGCAAGATCCGCAGCATGATGGACAGCAGCTCGTGGTCAAGGCGTCGAGAGTGCAGGAAATCATGTCCGGGGAAGGAATTCTTCTGGCCAAGCGTGCAAAGATGCAGGAGCAGCCGAAGAAATTCGGAATCTCGTGGTTTTGGGAGATTTTGCAGAGATATAGAAAAGGAATGGGGAATGTATGTCTGCTTTCCCTTTTGCTGAATCTGCTGGGTCTTACAGCCCCAATCTTCATGCAGGTCATCATCGATCGCGTTCTCGTGCATCGAAGCCTTGACACGTTGGATGTGCTGCTGGTCGGTATGGTGCTTTCTTTAATCTTCCAGCAAGCCATGGGCGGAGTCCGCACATATTTGCTGTCGCATCTGGTCAATCAGATGGATACGGTATTGGGAAGCCGACTGTTTCAAAATATGGCGCATCTGTCCCGCGCTTCCTTCGATCGATGGACGGTTGGGGATATTGTTGCACGCATGGGAGAGATGGAGAATCTGCGTGCGTTCATGACGGGGAGCGCACTTTACGGTGTCTTGGATCTGGTTTTTGTGTTCATCTACTTGATTGCAATGCAGGTCTACAGTCCTTTGCTGTGCGTAGCTGCAGTCTGCGTGCTTCCCTTTTTCATCTTGGTGAATCTGATCGCGGCCCCGATTTTTCACAGGCAGATGAACCGGCAGTTCCAGCGGGCAGCAGAAAACCAAGCGTTCGTGATTGAGACCATCCGCGGTATTGGGACGGTGAAGTCGACGGCGACGGAGCGTTCCTTCATCAAACGATATGAGGATTTGATCGCTCGCTATGTGGCTTCCATGTTTTCGGTGGCACAGACGGCGAATATTGCAGGGAGCATCAATTTCCTTTTGCAGAACCTGTATTCTTTGGCAATCCTCTGGCTGGGTGCTGTCTATGTGATGGAAGGAAAGCTTAGCATTGGCGAGCTTATCGGTTTCCAGATGATTGCTGCGCAGCTGATTCAACCTGTCATACGCTTGTCCGAGCAATGGCAGTTTTTTCAACAGGCGCGTGTTTCCATGCAGCGTGTGGGCGATCTGATGGATGGAGATAAGGAAAAGAAGCTTGATTTGACAAAGGGGGAACTGCCTAGGCTCAAGGGCGGGATTCAGTTCGAGGAGGTTTCTTTTGCCTATCGAGAGGATGGTGCGCCGATCATCCGCGACTTGAGTTTCGGAATCCAGCCAGGATTGAGCGTGGGAATTGTCGGAAGATCTGGTTCGGGGAAAAGCACATTGGCGAAGCTGATTCAGTGCTTCTATGTACCGGGGAGCGGACGTGTGCTGCTCGACGGTATGGATGCCACCCGCCTTGAGCCTGCATGGCTTCGGCGGCAGATCGGAGTCGTGCTTCAGGCGAACCATCTGTTTCATGGATCGATCGAAGAGAATATCAAGATTTCTGCGCCCGATGCTGATCATGAAAGCGTCGTTCGTGCGGTAGAGCTTGCTGGGGCAGATGAGTTCATTGCGCAGATGCCCGATGGGTACGCCTCGGATGTGGGAGAGGATGGGAAGCTTCTTTCCGGCGGTCAGAGGCAGAGAATCGCCATAGCGCGTGCCTTGTTGACAGATCCGAGCATCTTGATTTTCGACGAGGCGACGAGTGCTCTCGATGCCCGGACGGAAGCACAGGTGATGCAGCAGATTGCTGGAATTGCCAAGGGAAGGACGCTGCTCATGATTGCGCACAGACTGCACACGGTAAGGCATTGCGATGCTATACTGTTCATGGAGAAGGGGCGCATCATAGAGGGGGGCAGCCATGAGGAGCTGATGCAGCACAGAGGGGCGTATTACGAACTCTATATGGAGCAGCAGTAGTTCATAGTATTGTTGTGACAAGAATCGAATCCCCTTTCATTCGGTGTTTCTCGTTAGACATTCCTGTTACAACTTTAGTTTACCACAACACACTTCCCATAACACAAAAGCGGGAGTACAGCTTTTCGGTTCGTCCGATGGCTGTACTCCCGCTATTTTTTTGTATGGGTCGCGACCCGGTTGAGAGAGCGTAGCGAACGAAACAAAAACCCACCCGCTATGCGGGTGGAAGATAAAAAGTTATACAAAAAGCATCTTTCCCGCTTATACTAAGGATGTTCAAGCCAGTAGAAAAAGAAGGGAAAGATGCTTAATGGCACAGAAAGCAAACAGTTTATCCCACACAAAGTGGCTCTGCAAGTACCATATCGTGTTCACCCCGAAATATCGGCGGAAAATCATATATGGGCAATACAAGGAGAGTATTCGAGATATCCTGAGGCAGCTATGTGCATATAAAGGTG
>ERZ773055.328-NODE-328-length-30948-cov-5.181336_pt1 | contig 30948 bp, 26 predicted proteins | sample MGYA00580515_ERZ773055 | MGnify/ENA primary metagenome ERZ773055 (study PRJEB29015, sample SAMEA2737993) | human oral metagenome | biome: human oral; feature: human-associated habitat; material: dental | place: China | collected 2064 ...
ATCCCCCTTCGGTTTCATATATTTTAATTTTATACCGGTTATAACAGTAAAGTCAATAGATTTTCGTCTTAAGTAATTATTACGATTTATGACACTGTAAATCGTAATAAGAACGAATTTGAATTGAAATTAAATATATGTAGAAATACTACTTTAATGTAGACTCCTACCTATTATTATTCACTAATAACTATTTCATAAGCTATAGAAGAAGATCTCTCTTAGAATAAATAAATATATATATATGTCCTAATTGTATTTATTATGTTATAATGAAATTGAAATAAAGAAATTAAAACTTAGTCAATTCTACTTTTATAATTCTTTATATATTACTTTTTATATAAAAAAGGGAGGGAATTATATGAAATATAACAAATACTTAATTATCACTTTTCCATTTTTTATTATACTCTTAATAACATTTTTTTATACGAAAAACATCATCTATTTCTACTTAACTATTCCTATATATGTCTATGTGAGCTTTGTAAGATATTATCAAGAAAAAAATAAGTTATTAATAAAAACTAATAATGTTTTAAATCTATTAAAGTATGAATTTACTATGTACACTGTAGCAGGACTAACAATATACACAACATCTTTATTTGGCTTTATCAGTAAAATTAAAAGCGTAGAATACACCTATATTGCATGTATAATTTCTGCGGTCTTACTCCTATTATCTGCAATAATTTATATTAAACGTACTCTTCTTATAAGAAGAGAGCTACGTAATAATAATTTTTAATAACAAAAAAAGAAATCAGCTCATTATCGAACTGATTTCTTAACTTTTCTTACACTAAAGTATTTATCAAATGATTCTTCTATATCTTTTATCGCTACTACACTTAATAATACAACTGTTATTATAAATAATCCTAGTATTAAAAATTTAGGGTTTTCTACATAATTTAAATACGTAATAAATGGTAAACTTGAATAAAAACCTATAGTTAAGCTTTTAACAATAATTCCTATTACTAATGTGCATAAAATTAACACTAAAACTAAGTTAAGTGACAATGCAGTCATGCAACCAAAAAATGTTGCTACTCCTTTTCCACCTTTGAAACGGAATATTACTGGTTTTATATGACCTAGTATTACTAAAATTATCGCACTATAAATAACCCAATCATTAGCATTTAAAATCTTAAGCATAATAACTACTAAAAAACCTTTGAAAAAATCTACTACTAATACAAAAACAAATGATCTTGCTCCTAATACTCGTCCAGCATTTCTTGCACCAACATTTCCTGAGCCTTTATTTGTAAATTCTTCTTTATAAATTTTTTCTAATAACTTGCCACCCATTATATTCCCAAGAAAATAAGCAACAATAATATAAATAATATTTGTAATCATAATTTTTCTCCTCTCTTTAGTTTATCTTTTAATATTTTAAGTCCTTCACTTAGGAACATTAAACATCCTATTGAAAATGGTACTACATAATATGCTAAACGATATATGATAATTGTTGCACCGATAATTTCAGGATTAATACCTAGATTTTTTAAACCGATTAATACTAATGTATCAAAAGTTCCAAGTCCTCCAGGTATCATCGTGAGTAACCCTACTATTGAGGCGACTATAATTACACCCATAACTTGAAGTTCTTTATCTGCTACTACATCTCCTGTATAAAAGTAAAGAATAACTAAAATAATTATTGCGGCAAAAACCCACTCTAAAAAAGAAATAATTGTAAGTTTTACGCTTAAATATCTATCTGTACGTATTCTAGGTTTTCTTAAATTAAAAAATAAATATAACGGTAAAAACAATGACATTAAAAGTAATGAATAATAGAAGATTTTATTACCTTCATATAACGCCTGCCCAGGAAAGACATTTAATACTACAAAAATTGATAATAAACTTATTCCAGATAACATTGAAACTAAAATCATTCCAATTGCAGTTACAAGTGTTTTTCCATTTTTTGTATACGGCTTATACATATAATACCTTAAGCCTGCTCCAATAAATCCTCCAAAACCTAATACCATGTTCAGTGTATTAGTCATGAAACTTATTTTAAAGATTCGCAATGAGGACATATTCTTCGTAAGATTAATCGCTTTTAAAACAAAGTAGTCGTATAAACATAAAATACTTATACCTAAAAGACCTAATAACAGGATAAACAAGAATCTTACATTACCTATCTGTAAAGTTAAATAATGTATTTTTTTGAAATCAAGACTTATAATTTCTTTTTTAAAATAAGAAAAAATCAAATAAAATATTAATAATCCTAAAACTATTTGAACTATATTCTTTAAATAATTAAAAGATTTTTTATCTTTCATATTTTGCATTTTACTTTTCCTTAAATAATATTTTTCTTACTAATCATAACATTTTATAATGTTTTTTTCAATATAATTAATTATTTAGCCATATAGCAATTACTATTTACACTAATCAACATATTCATATAATTCCCTTTGGTAGGTATTATATAGTTCTGGATAACCTTTTTCTACAGCCACCAAAAATGTTTTCCTAATTTTATTGACTTTTTGAACATATATGATAGGAAACATTAATAAAAATACTATTAAAAATATTAAAACTAAAAACCCAAAAAAACCTATGTCTAATTCAGGATTAGAATAAGCTGTTAAACCTAACATAATTGCAATAGATACTACATATATTATAATCGTTTTTTTAAAACTTTTAACATATCTTCGATATTCTTTTTTTACATACTCAAAATTTTCTTCTAATTCCTCTATATTATATGAACCTTTGCTAATAGCTTTTAAATTAGCTTCTGGTAATTTTACAGGACTTAAAATAAAAAATAAGTTAGAATACATATTATCCTCCTATACTAGAAAAACATTTCAGCAAAGAAAAGCACCTACTTTCCTTTGCTGATTATTTGTATTAAAGTTTTTTTATCAACTCTGTTGTTAATATAGACGAATTTACTGCAGCAATTCGTAGAAATTCATCGAAGGTAACACGTGTTCCTTCTTCTGCTTTATCACTTACACTACGGCAAACAATAAATTTCGTTCCGAACTGATAACAAGTTTGTGCAATTGCTGCTGCTTCCATCTCCACTACCTGCATAGTCGGAAAGTTAGATAAAATATTCTCTTTTAATTCTTTATTAGAAATAAAAGAATCTGATGTTCCAACTAAACCAAAATGAATTTTGTGATTCGGCAAGTTAATTTCGGCTGCTAACTTTTGCAAATACTCATCACTTTTGTATACCGCAGGCATTTGAGGAACTTGGCCTAATTCATAACCAAATTCTGTTGCATCTACATCAAAATGACGAACTTCTGTAGCAACAATCATATCTCCTATTTTCATATCACCTTGCAATGCTCCACAAGTACCTATATTAATCACATATTCAGGTTTGTAATGATCTAACAATAGCGTAGTCGCAATTGCAGCATTAACCTTTCCAGGTAGACTTAACATAAGAACAATATCACGACCTTCATATCTACCTTCATAAAAGCTTACATGAGCAATTTTTTTCTCTTTTAAGTTTTCTATTTTTTCTTTTATGATTGCCACTTCTTCTGGCATTGCACCTATCAAAGCTATCATAAAACTATTCAACCTCTAAGACTTTAATATCCATTGAATCCTCTGGACCAGTTGGAAGAGATACTTTCACAACATCTCCTACCTCTTTACCTAATAGCGCTTGAGCTACTGGTGAATCATTAGAGATTTTAAATTCAAATGGGTTAGCTTCTGCACTACCAACAATTTTATAAGTTTCTGTTGCTCCATTTGGCAATTCTTGATAAGTAACTGTATTACCCAGACGAATTGCACTAGATTTTTCATCTAATTCAATGATTACCGCATAACGAATCATTTGTTCCATTTCAAGAATTCTTTGTTCTATAAATCCTTGCTCATCTTTTGCTGCATCGTACTCTGAGTTCTCAGATAAGTCCCCAAAACTACGTGCTACTTTAATTTTTTCAATTACTTCTGGACGCTTTACTTTTTTATAGTGTTCTAATTCTTCTACAAGTTTATCATAACCTTCTTGGGTCATTTGATATTCTAATTTTTCTTCTAAAGCCATAACTGTACTCCTTTTTTTAGTCTACTCTTTATTATATCTTTTTTTTTATTATTTTGCTAGTAGTGATTTAATTTTTGTTATCAAAATATCTACCGCAATATCATTATATCCACCATCCGGAATGATGATATCTGCGTATTGCTTTGTTGGTTTTATATACTTTTCATGCATCGGTCTAACAGAAATCAAATATTGATTAATAACTGATTCTACAGTTCTTCCGCGCTCATTGATATCTCTTAATAATCTTCGTAAAATACGCAAATCACTTGGTGTATCAACAAAGATTTTAATATCCATAAGTTCTCTAAGTTTTTCAGAGTATAGACCAAACATACCTTCTATAATAATTACATCACGCGGCTCTTGATGTTTTTTTTCATCGCTACGCGTGTGGTTGACATAGTCATAAACTGGAAGTTCTACCGCTTTACCTTCTATAAGTTCTAGTAATTGATTATATAACAATTCATTATCAAAGGCATTCGGGTGGTCATAGTTTGTTTTAACTCTTTCGTCCATAGTCATGTGACTTTGATCTTTATAATAATAATCTTGTTCGATTAACGCTACTTTATCAATAGTTAATTCATCGATAATTCTTTTTGTAACAGTAGTTTTACCACTACCACTACCACCTACAATACCAATAATTTTAGGTCTTTTAGCTGTCATTAGCGTCCCATTTCCTTTCTCATCATGTTACTCTTAAATACTCTAGAATCTATTTTCGTTCTAATAATTTGAAGTGGATGTCTTGCTGCATCAAGTAACTCTCCATCTTCATCATAAATCTCTCCAATGACTTGTCTAAATGTATCAATCTCAGGCCCAAAGAATTCCACTTCTTGCCCAGTTTTGAAAAAGTTACGTTGTTGGATAGTTGCAATTTGCGTTTCTTCATCATAGTGCAATACTTGTCCAACAAAGTCGTAATTCGTTTTCTTACCACCTTCATTACCAAACATTTGTTCAGAATATTTTGGTATTTCGTAGAAAAATGACATTGCTGTATCACGATTGGCACATTTATAAAGTTCTAATTTATATTCTGACGTCATTTCAAAGTTATCTGGATCAGCACAATAATCATCGATTAATTTTCTATAAACACTTGCAACAGTTGCTACATAGTGAATTGATTTCATACGACCTTCTACCTTTAACGAATCAATTCCAAGTTCAATAATTTCTGGAACAGCTTCAATAAGAGTCAAATCTTTAGGACTCATCGCGTAAGGATTAGCACCCTCATCAAATAGTTTTGTATCTTCTTCAGTGCCTTCTTCATAAAGGTCATAATTCCAACGACATGATTGGCAACAACCTCCACGGTTACTATCTCTTGCTGTCATGTAGTTACTTAATGTGCAACGTCCAGAATATGCTATACACATCGCACCATGAACAAACATTTCAATTTCAACATTAGTTTTCTCACGAATCTCTTTTATTTCTTCATATCCAGTTTCACGTGCAAGAACAACACGATGAACTCCTTCACTTTCCCAATAACGAACCTCTTTGTAGTTTGATATTGATTGCTGAGTACTAATATGTACCTCAACATTTGGAGCAACCGTTTTACATCTTTCGATAATAAATGGGTCAGCCACGATAATACCACGAACTCCTGCGTCTTGTAGTGCTATTAAAAATTCATCTAAACCTTCAAAATTTTCATCATGAGCTATAATATTTGCTGTTACATAAATATCTGCTCCATATTTTGCTGCAAATTTGCAACCTTCTTTTATTTCTTCTATTGTGAAGTTGTCTGCATTGCTACGAAGCCCGAACTCCTGTCCGCCTAAAAATACTGCATCTGCTCCATAGTGAACTGCCACTTTTAATTTTTCTAAGTTTCCTGCTGGAAGAAGTAATTCTGGTTTTTTTGTAATTACTCTCTTCCCATCAATAATTTCTGATATATTTGGTATCGCCATAAGTTTAAGTCACATTCAAGTATGACCTATCCTCCTTGTCATATAAATTTAGGTTTATTAAAGGTACCTTACCCTTTTTTAATACATAGTTTTTTTATAGAAGAACCCTAAATCTACCTCGCGATATTTAGGTTTAATTCTTTCTATATCATTATAAAAATCTTGCTTTTCATCTTCATATGCTTCTTTATCTTCATAATACAGATCAATGGCATCACGATAAATTGTTGTTACTTCTGTAATATACTCTTCATCTTTTAAAACACCTTCGATTTTAAATGCAGTTACTCCTGCTTCTATAAGACGATCTAACTCTTCTATCGCACAAATATCATTTGCGCTCATAATATGTGTGCCATTCGAATCTTCAAAAATTGGATAGCGTTCGTTTCTATCTTGACTATATAAGAATAATTTTTTTGAATTACTATATTCTTCTATATAATTTTCTTTGTTACTATACATAAAATAATTATCAACTAATTTTCTCGCGGATTGGAACATGCACAACATTCCTTGTACTTGAACCTCAATCTCGTAATTACTTTTACCAGTAATTTCTAAAATTTCATCAATTGTAAGTTCTTTTGAAAGACATGTTCTATACGCGCCACGTTCTCCCCAATAGTTACATGAAAATGAATTTGTTGCAAGAGTATGTGGATCCCATTGAAGTTTGAAATCTAATCCTTCTTCTCTTAATATAGTAATAATAGTTGGCTCTCCAAAAATTAAAGCATCCACCTCTAGTGTTGCTAAGTAACGAAGATAATCTACTAAATCATCAAGATGCTCATTATGGAAAATTGCATTTACACTAACATACGCTTTTTTCCCAGCTTGATGAATAACTTCTATTGCTTTTTTTAATTCTTCTCTTTTAAATTCTCCAGCAAGTCGTAAACCATATTTTTCTTCACCTATTACGAAGCTATCTGCTCCAACATTAATAAGTTCATAAATATGTTCTATACTTTTTGGAGTTACTACTAACTCTACTGTCATTTTAAATCCTCTTTCTAAGATTTTATTTCCTTGTTGTTATTGCTATTCCATCACCAAAAGGTAAAATTACACTTTCATAATTTTCATGACTTAATAACCATGTATTATAATTATTTATTTTTCTCGAAAGTTGTTTTAAATCTCTACTGTGTCTAATAATACTAGGATCAGCTACCATTCCTTTAAAAAGAACATTATCTGTAATAACAACAACATCATCAGAAAAATATGGTTCATATAATTCAAAAAACTTCCTACTTTGACTCTTTGCGCCATCAATAAAGACTATATCATATGGTGCATTTCCTATTACTTCATCTTGGAGTTCTAGTGCATCTGCGTGAAGTAATGTTATTTTATCATTTAGATTTCTTTTTTCTATATTTTTTTTCGCTTCATTATACATCTTATCATCACGTTCTATAGTTGTAACATTACATCCAATCTTTTCTGCAAGTTTTATTGATGTATAACCGATAGCAGTCCCTATTTCTAATAAATTTTTTGCTTTTTTGATTTTTAACATTTGAATTAAAAATCTAATTCCAATTTTGTCAATTATTGGCACTCTATTTTCTTCTGCAAAATGTTCTAATTCTAAATAAAATTCATCAAAGTCTTCTAATAAATCTATTACATATAAATCGTCTTTTGATTCTATCGCAACCATGTTTACCTCCATATTTATACATCATTATATAATAACATATAACAACTTGTAAATGCAATTATAAAGACTAAAAACAATGTTTACATATAAGAATAACATTATTTTATACTAGTATCTAAAATAGTAAAAAATCATCAAGACTTCATTACTAAGCCTTGATGATTTTTTACTAAATATCTTATGTTTTATTCAGATAATGATTGAGTAGCTGTAATTAATGCAAGTTTATAAACATCTTCTGCGTTACATCCACGAGATAAATCGTTAACTGGTGCATTTAAGCCCTGTAAGATTGGTCCAACTGCTTCAAATCCACCAAGACGTTGAGCAATTTTATAACCAATATTTCCTGCTTCTAGGCTAGGGAATACAAATACATTTGCATCACCTTGAACTTTTGAATTAGGAGCTTTTAGTTTAGCAACAGATGGTACTACAGCTGCGTCAAATTGTAATTCTCCCTCCACAGCTAATTCAGGTGCATTTTCTTTAACTAATTTAGTAGCTTCTGCAACTTTTGTTGTATCTTCAGTTACCGCTGAACCTAATGTAGAAAAGCTTAACATCGCTACTTTAGGATCTACATTGAAGCTTTTTGCTGTTTTAGCACTTTCAATTGCGATTTCAGCTAATCCTTCAGAATCTAATGTTGGATTAATAGCACAGTCAGCGAAGATATAACGTTTGTCATCTTTACTCATAATAAATGCGCCACTAGTACGTTTTGTTCCTGGTTTTGTTTTAATAATTTGAAGAGCTGGACGAACTGTGTCTCCTGTTGAATGAATTGCTCCAGATACTAGTCCTTCTACTTCTCCCATATATACTAACATTGTTCCAAAATAGTTAACATCCTTTAGTAAAGCACGAGCCTTTTCCTCTGTTACTTTTCCTGCACGACGTTCAATAAATTTAGCTAGCATTTCACCATATTTCTCATAGTTCTCATGGTCGATAAATTCAATACCTGAAACATCTAAGGACAATGGTTGAGCTATTTTTTCAACTTCTCCTTTTTTCCCAATAAGTACCGGTTTTACGTAGCTAGTAGCACTAAGTTTCACCGCCGCTTCTAAAACACGCTCATCGTATGCTTCTGGAAATACTATACGAACCTTTTTCCCTTCTAATTTTTCTTGAAGTTCCACAAATAAATTGTTTGTCATCTTCATATCCTCCTAATTGTATATAATATCTTTAATATGTTTTATTGATTTTAAACTAATAGCATCAATTAAACTTCCTTTTCCAAAAATAACATAGCCTAATATTGTTCCTATATAAAAAACAAATAAAATTATTGCTATATTACGAAAATATCGTAAAAACTTATTTTCTATTCTCATACGAATACCTACTCATCTATTCTTTGAATATCTGCACCTAAGTTTCTCATTTTTTCTTCAATGTCTACATAACCTCTATCAATATGGTAAATATCAATAACTTTTGTAGTTCCTGTAGCCATCAAACCTGCGATAATTAAAGCTGCTCCAGAGCGAAGATCCGTTGCTCTTACAGGCGCTCCTTCAAGGTGAGCTGGCCCTTCTAATAAAGCACTTCGTCCTTCTATTCTTATCTTCGCATTCATTCTTCTTAATTCTTCTACATGCATAAATCTATTTTCAAAAACTGTTTCTGTAATAGTACTTGTCCCTTTTGCAAGTAAAGTAAGTACGCTCATAATAGATTGCATATCTGTTAAAAATCCTGGATGTGGTAAAGTTTTTACATCTACCGGTTTTAAAATATTCAATTTATTGCTTACGCGCATAGTGTCTTCATCTACTATTTCGATATTTACACCCATTTCACGCATTTTACTCACTAAAGCAACATTATCTTTATAAGGCGCTCCTTTTATCAAAACATCTCCTTTAGTTGCTGCTGCTGCAATCATGTAAGTAGCGGCTTCTACTCTATCTGACATAATTGTGTATTCAGCACCTACTAATTTTTCAACACCTTCTATTTCTAAAATAGATGTTCCTTTCCCAGAAATTTTAGCTCCCATTTTTATTAGGAAGTTAATCATATCTTCTATTTCAGGTTCTTGTGCTGCATTCACTATAGTTGTTTTTCCTTTTGCTAAACAGCTTGCCATTATAACATTCTGTGTACCCCCTACACTTGGGAAGTCAAAGAATATTGTTGAACCTTCTAATTCTTTTTCCGCACGTGCCTCAACAAATCCAGCATCTTGAATAATTGTTGCGCCTAAAGCTTCAAATCCTTTCAAGTGTTGATCTATTGGTCTACTTCCTATTGAACAACCACCTGGCATAGCAACTTTAGCACTTCCTTCGCGTGCTAACATCGGCCCTAACACCAAAAATGAAGCACGCATTTTGCTAACAAATTCGAATGATGCCTCTGTTAACAACGGTTTTGTTGCATCCATCTCTAATGTATTTTCTTCTGGTTTATAATTTACTTTTACTCCTAATGACTCAAATAACATACTGATAGTTTTTATATCAGAAAGCTTTGGAACATTATAAAATTTACTAGTACCTTCTGTTGCTAATAATCCTGCTGCCAGTATTGGCAACGCAGCATTTTTTGCTCCAGACACTTGTACTTCTCCTATTAAAGGCTTCCCACCTTTAACTACAATCTTTTCCAAGTTGTTTCCTCCGTATCTTTATTCACATTTATACATTTATTATAGTACCACAAATTAATAAATAAATAAAGTTTAACTTTATATTTAAAGTAGCGTTACACAGAAAATATATTAATACTTTATTAATATTAGTTATATCTCTTCTAGAAAAATCTTTACTTTCAGTAACACTCTTCTGCAATTATTAGTTTATAAAACTATATTTTTATTATAATTCATCAAAAAATGATAATTGCGCTCTTTCTGGTAATCCTTTTAACGTACCCATTTCTCTTAAATACTCAACAACTGTTGAAGATACACTACCTCGTTTAGAAAAATCTTCAATAGATAAAAATGGTTTTTCTGAACGAGCTTGAATTATTTTTTTCGCGACGTTGTCACCAAGTCCTGGTACTATTGAGAATGGAGGAATCAACGTAGTACCTTCCATTATATAATCATGACTTGCTGATTTTTCTAAATCAACTTTAGAAAATGTGAATCCTCTCTCCATCATTTCATTTGCTATCTCATAGCTGACTAAAGCATCCTTATCTTTCGCTGTTAATTCATTTTTATCTGTTGTTTTTATTTCTTCTATTTTAGCTTTTAAGCTCTTTTCACCTTTTACCACCGTAATAATATCAAAATCACTTGCTCTTACACTATAATATGCACAATAATAAGTTAATGGGTGATGAACTTTAAACCATGCAATACGCAATGCCATAAGTACATAAGCACAAGCATGGGCTTTAGGGAACATGTATTTAATCTTTTTACAAGAATCTATATACCAAGCCGGCACATTATTTTCTTTCATTGCAGCTTCAAAATCTTCTGTAAGACCTTTCCCCTTACGAACACTTTCCATTATCGTAAACGCTAGTCCTTCTTCTAATCCTGCATGAATCAAATAAACCATAATGTCATCACGACATCCGATAACATCTTTTAACTCGCATGTTCCATTACGAATTAATTCTTGAGCATTCCCTAACCAAACATCTGTCCCATGAGATAATCCCGAAATTTGGACTAGCTCTGAGTACGTTGTTGGCTTTGTATCATCTAACATTTGTATTACAAAGTTTGTTCCAAACTCCGGAATACCAAAAGTTCCACTCGCTGAGTTAACTTGTTCTCTTGTAACACCCAACGCCTCTACTCCAGAAAATATTCCCATAACTTCTGGATCTGATACATCAATTGTTTTTGGATTTATACCTGATAAATCTTGAAGTTTTCTAATCATCGTTGGATCATCGTGACCAAGTATATCGAATTTCAAAATATTATCATGAATCGAATGGAAGTCAAAGTGAGTAGTTCTCCACGAACTTGTTTCATCATCTGCAGGATATTGATAAGGTGTGAAATCAAAAATATCCATATCATTCGGTACAACTAAGATTCCCCCTGGGTGTTGACCAGTAGTTCTCTTAGAACCCTCGCATCCTGCTGCAATACGTTCCAAGTCAATATTCCTTTTTTCTATCTCATTCTTTTCATAATAGTCACGTGTAAATGAATATGCTGTTTTTTCAGCAACAGTAGCTATTGTTCCCGCACGATATACATAGTCTTCCCCAAAAATCTCTTTTGTGAAGTTATGAGCTGTTGCTTGATATTCTCCAGAGAAGTTAAGATCGATATCAGGAACTTTGTCCCCGTTAAATCCTAAGAAGGTTTCAAATGGAATATCTTGCCCATCTTTTGTCATTTTAACATCACAATGCGGACAATTTTTATTAGGAAGGTCAAATCCTGAAGCGTATTCTGCATTTAAGAAAAATTCGTTATGCTTACATTTAGGACAAACATAGTGCGGAGCTAATGGATTCACTTCCGTAATTTCCATCATTGTTGCTACTAATGAAGATCCAACAGATCCCCTTGATCCTACTAAATACCCATCATCAAGAGACTTTTTCACGAGTTTATGTGAAATAAGGTAAACAACAGAGAAACCATTACCTATAATTGAGGCTAACTCTTTTTCTAAACGTTTCTCTACAATTTCAGGTAATTCTTCCCCATATATTTTGTGTGCCATAGTATAACTTAGGTTTCTAACTTCATCAGCAGCTCCTTCTATATTTGGAGTATAGAGTTTATCTTTAAGTGGCACAACCAATTCTATTTTATCAGATATTTTATGAGTATTTTCTATTACAATCTCTTCACGAAGTTCTTTATCTAAAAATGAAAATTCTTCTAACATTTCTTCTGTTGTTAAAAATGTCGCCATCGGTTTAATATCACGCGCACCTGGATTATTCTTAACAGAAAGACGCAAAATTTGACGATAAACATGTTGGTATTCGTCTAAATAGTAACAATCTCCTGTCGCAACAACTATTTTATCTTTTTTCTTCGCAAGACTGATTAGTTTTTTCAAAATAATTTCTAATTCAGTCTTATCAGCTATTCTTTCATTCGTAATAAAACTTTCATAATGATTCATAGGTTGGATTTCTATGTAATCATAAAAACCTATAATACTTTCCACCTTATCTTCTTTTGAATTTAATAATTCTTCAAAAACCTCATTTTCACTATTACCACTTCCAATTAGTAAATCTTGACGATATTGTTCAAGAAGACTGCGCGGAATTGTCGGCTTTCCTGATGATAAATATTCTGTACAACTATATGAAACTAACCTAAATAAATCTTTTAACCCTTTGGCATTTTTCACCAAAATAGAACAAGGGAATGTTCGTGATCTTTTTTGTGCAAATTTTAAATCTATTTTGTTATCAATTTCATTATGATATTCAATACCTAACGCATAAAGTTGATTCAGCATTTTGATAAAAATTTCAGCTGTTGCTTTAGTATCGTAAATCGCTCTGTGGTGTTGAACTAAGCGTACTTTATACATTTTTGCCAAGTTACTAAGACCATGACGTTTAGCTTCCTTATTTTCTGCTCTTGAAATAAATAGCGTATCAATACTAGCATTATTCTTACTTTTTAAACCTAAACGTTCAAAACTCTTATCTATAAATCCTAAATCAAATTTTGCATTGTGGGCAACAAGAATATCATCTTCGTCTAACCAATTATAAAAATCGGTCATTACTTCTTTTTCAATAGGAGCATCTCGCACATCATTATCTGTAATACTCGTAAGTCGTGTAATTAATTCTGAAATTGATCGTTCAGGGTTAATATAACTTTCAAAACTATCAACTTCCGCCCCATTTCTCACTTTTACAGCAGCAATTTCTATTAGTCTATCGCGTTCAGCTGATAATCCTGTTGTCTCAACATCAAATACTACATAAGTAGCCTCTCTTAGTTTTAATTTTTTAGGATTAGTTGTTGCTGTAATACTGTCATCCATTATAAAGGCATTAAGTCCATAAATAGGTTTTATATCTTTTCCTTTCGAACCTAAACAAATCTCTGGATATGCTTGGACACCATAGGTATCTGTAAAAGCAATTGCTTCATGCCCCCAATCTAGAGCACGTGCTAGATACTCTTTTGCTGTTGATATTCCTTCAAGTTGACTCATTTTCGTATGAGTATTCAACTCTATCCTTTTCTTTCCAGAATAATTATCTTTTTTCTCCTCTTTAGCTACAACCTCGATAGCTTTAGGTTCAATAATTGTATCTCTAAGATAAGGATCATTACTAACTGTTCCATGAACTTTTATCCATTGACCTTTTTTAAGAGCTTTAACAAGTTCTATTAATTCATTACGACGTTTGTTTTGAAATTTAGGATTTGGATTATTTCCAAATAATCTAAGCAGGATAGAATCACTATAATCTGTAAGTTTTAATCGATATTGAGTAGAACCGTTTCTATGAACTATTTCTTCTGCTCCAAATACTTGTGCCATTATTACAACATCGCCAGCGTATCCTACTACATCTTTTATCTCAACTATATCTTCGTCTCGTATTTCTTTTCCATAACGATTGCCACCATTTTTAAATACATTACTTTCTGATTCTTTGACATTCTTTTTAATTTCTTTTTCAGATTCTTCCAATTTTGTTATCTCTTTGTTTATTTTCTCTTCTTGATTTTCAAGAACAGCATCTAAATCTGTTTTTGTAAAAATTGGTTTAATATCTTTTAAATTAATCCCCAAATTAATATAACTACTTAAAATTTGTGATTTTTTCTCATTTATAAAATTATTCCAAATAGATGGAGCCATAATATTAAGAGATAAAATATTATCCTTAACATCAATCTTACTGAATAAAATACTCTCCAATAATACTGGAGCTAGCTCAGAAAAATTCTCTAATATTACAAATTTCCAGTACTCTTTTATTTCCTCAATAGAAACTTTCTTCTCAATACTTAAACAATATTTAACAAGGTACTCTCCTTGAAAACTTTCTCTTAATTTTTGAATAAATAATGCAAATTCTTCTGAAGAAGGCAAACTTTTACCACTAAAGTTAAAAGTCCACATTTTATTTTTATTATCTTTTTCAATATTGTCTAAAGAAAAATTAGTAAAATTTTCATTTACCAATTTTTCTTCTAATTCAAGTGTTTTCACTAACAGAGAAAAATGTTCTTTACTCATAATTCCTCCTAAATTTATTTTAATTCTATTACAAAATACATCTCCTATTATACTATAAAATACCAACTAAAAATAGGTTTTAATTAAACTTATTTTAGTCGGTATTTTTTTACCTTATTATTTTTTATTTATAAAATTGTTCTACCTTAGATAATACTTCTGTTATTGATGTATCCACTTTTTCTAAAGTTTTTCTTTCCTTAACTTCAACAATTCCCTCAGTAGCTTTTTTACCTACAACAACTTGAAGTGGAATACCAATTAAATCAGCATCGTTGAATTTAACCCCTGCACGTTCTGCACGATCATCATAAAGAACTGTATATCCTGCTGAAGTCAATTCAGCATAGAGTTTTTCACTAAGTTCTAATTGTTCTTGTTTTTTCACATCAACGCAAACTAAGTGTACTTGGAATGGAGCTACTTCTTTTGGCCAAATAATACCTTTTTCATCATTATGTTGCTCGATAATTGCAGAAATTACACGGCTAACACCTATACCATAACATCCCATGTAGAAATGATTAGCACGTCCATTTGCATCTAAGTATGTAATATTCATCGCTTCAGAATATCCTTTTCCAAGTTCGAAAACTTGACCTACTTCAATACCTTTAGCAAATTTAATTTTTCCTGATAAATCCTCTGCAATATCTCCTTCTTCAATCATGCGAAGATCATAATAAGCATCGACTTCATAGTCACCAGGATTTACATTAATGTAGTGGTATCCTTTTTTGTTAGCTCCGCAACTGTGATTATACATATATTTAATCGCATTATCACCAATTACTTTACAATTTTTAATACCAAATGGTCCCATATAACCTACAACACTTCCCATAACTTCTTCAATTTCTTGTTCAGTTGCCATTTCAACTTCAGAAGTTCCAGTTGCTTTCATGAATTTAATATCATTAAGTTGGTCATTACCACGCATAAGAACTAAATAAAATTCTCCATCAGCTTTTAGAGCTAATGCTTTCATCGCACGATTAACTTCAACTCCACAGTATGCTGCAATATCATCAATTGTTTGTTGATTTGGAGTTTCAAGAAGTTCACGTTCTTTTTTCTCAAATCCTGAAGGCATTGTGTAGTTTTGTTCTACTACCGCCGCTGTTTCTATATTAGCCGCGTAATCACTCTCTTCAGTATAAGCAATTGTATCTTCTCCAATTTCCGCTAAAGCCTGAAACTCATGAGTATAACTTCCTCCAATATTTCCTGAATCAGCTTTTACTGCACGATATTTCAATTCAAAACGATCAAATATATTGCTATACGCATTATAATAATCTAAATACGTTTCACGTAAAGACTCTGGTGAATCATGGAATGAATATCCATCCTTCATAATAAACTCTTTACCACGAAGTAATCCTAAACGCGGACGCATTTCATCGCGGAATTTAGTTTGAATTTGATATAAATTCATTGGTAGCTGTTTATACGAAGTCAACATATTATTTACAGTTTGACAGATAATTTCTTCAGCTGTTGGGCTAAGTGCATATCCTGCCCCTTTTCTGTCTTTAAGACGCATAAGCTCATCGCCCATTTTGTACCAACGACCAGATTCTTTCCAATAATCTTCTGATTGCAATAATGGCATTAATAGTTCTACCGCACTAATTTTATCATGTTCTTCTCTTATTACTCTTTCAATATTTTGAATTACTTTAGTAGCTAAGGGAAGGTAAGTGTAAACTCCCGCAGATACCTGCTTCACCATCCCCGCCTTAATAAGCAACTTATGACTGATTGCCTCTGCAGAGGATGGTACTTCTCTTGTTGTTGGAATAAACGTTCTTGATTGTCTCATAACAATACCACCTCTCATTTTTAAAATTACTCTTATTATAACATAAAATATAGTTTTTTTTACATAAAACTACTCTTTTAAGAAAATTTATTCTAACTATTCAAAATAAAATTATTTATTTCAATAATAACTATTTTAAATTTAGTGCATAATATAGTATAATATATAAGATAACTTCTTAAAATTTGGAGGGATATATGTTTAATTATCCTAATAAAAAAAATACATTTGTTCAAAAAACTAACTATGCTAATAGAGGGATGGAACTTGAGGATGACATAAATTTTGCGAACAAATATTACTTAAACAATGATATTGCAGTTATTCATAAAAAACCCATTCCAATTCAAATAGTAGAAGTAAACTATCCAAATAGAAAGAGCGCTATGATTACAAAAGCATTCTATAAAATTCCTTCTACAACTGACTACAATGGTCTATGGCACGGTAAATACATTGATTTCGAGGCTAAAGAAACTAATTCCACTACTTCATTTTCTCTTAACAATATCCATAAACATCAAATTGATCATATGGATAAAATCTTAAGACAAGGTGGAATTACATTTATAATTGTTCGTTTCAAAAAAAATAATCGCACCTTTATTTTACCCTTCAAGAAGTTTTTGTATTATCAAACAAGGGCTGAAAGTGGCGGACGAAAATCAATTAAACTTAGCGAGTTCGAAGATACTGCATTCGAACTATCATTTCACTATAAAATAAGATTAGATTATTTAGATGTTATAAAAACTAATGAAAGTGAGTTTCTAATATGAAAACTTTGTTTAAATATATAAGTTCAATATTTTTTACGATATGTTTCATTTTGTTTTTTGTAGTACTAGGCTTTTTAGCAATCCAACTAAAAGATATACCTGATATTACAAAAGCAACGCTTCAGGATCCATTATCGTCAGAAATATATGATAAAAACTTAAACTTAATAGCAACTGTTGGAGCTGAAAAACGTGACTATGTATCAGTATCAGATGTTCCAGAGAATATTAAAGATGCTGTTTTATCAGTTGAGGATTCAAGATTCTATTCACATATTGGTATTGATCCAAAACGTCTGGCTAAAGCTGTCCTTGTTAACTTACGTTCCAATTCTGCTCGTGAAGGAGCCAGTACAATAACTCAACAAGTTATTAAACACTCTCTTCTTACTTCAGAAAAAACAATGGAAAGAAAAATCCAGGAAGCTTATTTATCACTAAAATTAGAAAATAAATATTCTAAAGATGATATTTTAGAAATGTATTTAAACAAAATTTACTATTCAGATGGTCAATACGGTATAAAAACTGCTTCTAAATACTTTTATAACAAGGAACTTAATGAACTTACTGTTCCTCAATTGGCACTTCTTGCAGGTATACCTCAACAACCAATCCAATTTAATCCCTATGATTATCCTGAACAAGCTAAAAATCGTCGTGACACGGTTTTATATGCTATGTTAAATAATGATAAAATTACAGAAGATCAATATAACGAATATATTAAAACCCCTATTACTGACGGATTAGTTAAAAAATCAAAAGAAGATAGAGCAAATCAGCACACTTATAATCCTAAGTATGCTGCTTATATTGACGAAATAACAAAAGAACTAAAACAAAATAAAAACTTTGAAAATGTAAGTGATCCCCTATCACTTGGGTTAAAAATCTACACAAACTTGAATTCTGAACTACAAATCTATGTTCAAGACATGTTAGACAATCAACGTTCTCCAATGAAACCTCACGCTTCTCAAGCAGCTATAACTGTTCTTAATACTAAAACAGGTCTTATCGAAGCCATTGGTGGAGGAAAAAATTACAAGGCTGGAGGATACAATTACGCTGTTGATGCAAAAGTACAACCTGGATCTGCAATCAAGCCTTTGATTGACTATGCACCTGGAATAGAGTATTATGGTTGGGATTCTCAAACAACATTTTCTGATAGCCCATATCAAATTTCCGGAACTAACTTCTTTATTCAAAACTGGGATAGATTATACCATGGTAACGTACCTATGAGTAGAGCCTTAGCTTGGTCATATAACGTTCCGGCTGTCCGTGCTTTTGAAACAGTAGGATATGAACGTGCTAAACACTTTGCTAAAAAAATAGGAATTCCAGTTACTAAAGACGAACCTACTACTGCAATCGGAGGAAACGTTGATGGTGTTTCTCCATTACAAATGGCTGGAGCTTTTGCAAGTTTCGGTAATAAAGGTTATTATAATAAGCCATCAACTATTGTTAAAGTATTTAATGCAAATGGGAAAGAACTTCCTAGTATGCGTGATAAGGCTACAAAAGCTATGTCAGAAGAAACAGCTTATCTTATGACTAATGTCTTAAAAGGGGTACTTACTAGCAATGGTACTTCTCCTAATGGTAAAGTAGCAAACTTTGATATGGCTGGTAAGTCTGGTTCAACTACCTTTGATGAAAGTGCACAAAGAACCTTTGGAATAGACGTCACAAACTCTACAAAAGATAGTTGGATGGTAGGTTATACGACAGAATATACAGTTTCTGTATGGCAAGGTGCAGACGTAGTTGATTCTGCAGCAAAAGCACTTTCTTCTAATCAAGCACAAACAACTCAAGTTATAATGGCAGATGTTATGAAAAAAGCATCTGACAACAAAGCACCTGCGCCTTTCGAAAAACCTGCAGGAATAGCAACAAAAAATGGTGTAGAGTATGCCAAAGATAGAAATACAGAGACTGATTATATGTATGCTGGAACTGATAAAGATGCTGTTTATCAAGCTGCTGTAGCTACTCGTCAGCGTGATAGTCGTTCTGCATTAACTACAATATTTGATTCATTAGCAAGCTCTACTAGATCTGCAAATAATAGTAACAATAATAGTAATTCTGCAACTACTCAAAATAGGAATTCAAATTCTAGCAGAACTACTACAAACAGGAATACACGGCGATGATAGATAAGAAAAGACCATGGAACATTTAGTTCTATGGTCTTTTCTTATCTATTCGCTTTAAAGTCATTACATATCTCATTTCTTCTAATAAATTATTTTCTTTTTATTCTAGTTTCTGGAAACGCAAATACAAAAATTATATAAATAATACTTCCTACTAAATAAAATGAAATTGATGATACATACCCAAAATGATTTAAAATTAAACTCCATATAAAATTAAATAACGTGTAAATAGCATATCCAAACGCCCAAAACATTCCAAACATAATAGTTAATTTTTGAGAATTCATTTTTGGAAGTTCGTAAGGGTAATTTAGATAAACCGGATACTGAGAATACATCACAAATCCTGATAATGCAAACATGATGTAAGAAAGTATAGCATTGGTTGATACAACATATAAACCAATAGCCATAAATCCTATCATCAGAACACCATGTAAAACTAAGAATGGCTTCCTTCTGAAATCAAATTTTCTAGTAATTAGTATATTTGATAATGTTCCTACTATCCCCCCCTATAGTTACCATTAAAATCATAAATTCTGGCTTGAAATTCGCATTATGAGAATGTTCTGCTACTACTCTTGGTAATGATACCAGAGGCATTACATATAAAAATAGAAATCCTCCAAACCCAAGAGAAAAGAAGTAAATAAATTTATCTCTAAAACCATCAGCATATGTGTATTCTTTTAATTCTTCATCTTCTGCTACTTCTGTTGATTCTATTAATAATTTATAAACAAAATAGTTAGGGTGTTTCCAAGTTATTGTTGGCTCAAAATCTTTTGCAACTGCTAACCATATTATAAATATAATAATACTAAAAATACTAAATCCAATCATAGTGTAGCGCCAATCATCTATAAAATGTTCTTTAAAAACTAAAAATAAAATCGCAACAACCGCTGCTCCAAAATTATATGGTGCTGTCATAATCGCGCTTGTTAATATTTTTTTATCGTTAGGTATAAACTTTGCAACATAAGTGTTGATAAATACCATAATCATCCTCGAAATAGTATATAGCCAATAATTATGACTAAAAATTGCAAAAAATGAAAAACATAAACAGAATAAGGCAAATAGTGCTGCTTTTCTAGGATGTAATTTTATTAAAATATATGCGGCTAGTAAATTAGCAATAATGCGAGCGATAGTTATAGTATAATTCACTATCTCCGATATTATAGGGGATACTTTTTCACCATTAAAATAATGATCTATAATTTGTTTTGATAAATTTGATCCTGCTATCCAATTTATTACAAATATTATATAAGCACATATTAACAATGCAACATAATAACGCCCTGTCTCCTTGTAGGAGATTGTAATGATACTTCTTTCATTATTATATTTTTCCTTTTATTATATATTTAATTACTACTATTATAGTAATATATTCAATAGAGAAATTTAAGTTTTAATCACTGACACTAATCGTTTTTATTTGTTTTTCTTTATTTTTCAACCTTATTTTTAAAGATAATTGTTTTAAAATATTTTTTTATTATCTTCTTTTTAAATTGCTTTTTTATTAACAAAATTATACAATATTATGTTATACTATATGAGAAAATTTAAACTATAAAAAGGAGTGCTTTATGGAAATTTTATTTACTATAGCCATATTTATCGTTCTAGTTATTACTGGATCATTTATTAATAGGTATATTCCGTGTATTCCAGCAGCTCTTTTTCAAGTCATGCTTGGTTTTTTTATAACTTATTTACCTATACCTCTTCATTTTGAATTTGAATCTGAAGCATTTATGGCTCTTGTTATTGCTCCATTATTATTTACCGATGCATATAAAGCATCACGTAGTGAACTTTGGCTCTATAAACGTCCTATTGTCTATATGTCTGTTGGTCTTGTTATTGCAACTGTTTTAGTTGTTGGATCGTTTATTAACTTTATAATTCCATCTATTTCACTTGGAGCATCATTTGCTCTTGCTGCAATTCTTTCACCTACCGATGCTGTTGCTGTTAAATCTATTACAAAAGGTATGAAGCTACCAAAAGGTCTTATGGCAATCTTAGAAGGTGAATCACTTCTTAATGATGCTGCTGGAATTGTTTCATTTAAAATCGCTCTTGCCGCAATTATTACCGGGACATTTTCTTTCGCTAATGCTTCAAAAGAATTTTTTATAGCAGCTATTGGTGGAATGTTTCTTGGTATTATTTTAGGTCTGGTTACTATTTCTTTAAAATCACTAAATAGAAAATTTTTGAATTCTGAACCCACAATTCTAGTTATTACTCAAGTAATATTGCCTATATTAGTTTATTTCGCTGCTGAAAAATTCCACTTATCTGGGATTATAGCTGTTGTATTTACTGGTATTCTTCTTAACTTTGAAAAATATTTATTCCAAGGAGAATCACTTAATAATCAAGGAGTAGTATCAATAAATTACAACCAAGACACTGTAAGTTATATTCTTAATGGTTTTGTATTTGTATTTTTAGGATATTTATTACCCGATATTTTCTCTAATATGATGAAGTTCCCTGACTTGGACATTAAAACTGGTTTACTTTATGTAGCACTTATAACTATTGCACTGATTATATCAAGATTTATCTTTGTTTATCTATTTTACTTAAGTTTTCAACCACATACATTCAACACTTCTAATAAAATAATAGAATTTTTAAAAACGAAAAAATTAGATGTTGGAAACTATAGTAGATTTGAATATGCTCTTATAAGCTCTTTATGTGGTATTCATGGTACTGTTACACTAGCCACAGCCCTTATGATACCATTAACACTGGAAAGCACAGGCCAACCCTTTCCACTGCGTGACGCTATTTTATTTATTGCAAGCGGAGTTGTTCTTTTAAGCATGATTATTGGGACTATTTTCCTTCCTATCACCATAAAAAAAGAAGAAAATGAAGAAATTTTCCTAAATAATGCTCGCAGCAAAATCCTTGGTGAAGTTATTGACGAATTACAAACCAAATACTACAATAATCTAGATACTACACCTGATCGTATGGGCTATGCTATTGCAATAAAAAAACTACAAGAACAACAAATTTATTTTTGTAATAATGAAAAAAGATTAGTTCATTATAGTAAAAAACTTGTTGCTCTTATTGAGAAGGAAGAACAGAAGAAAATTAATGAAATATTAATTGAATATGAAAATAATCGCCATTTGCGGCATATTCTAGAGGTAAGAAAATGGAGGTTAAAAAAACTTCTTACTTACTCTGTCTTTAAACAATTATTCATTACACTAAAACTAAGTATATTAGAAGGAAAATTCAGACGTCTTCTTGTTCTTTTGAACTTAGCAACCGATGATATGTCAAGCTCTACTGCTAATCAACATAGGATTGAAAAACACCTAAGAAATAGATTAAAAACTAATGTAGAGCTAAGACAACAAATTAAGGAGTTTAGACATAGTATCCCTGATATAATTGATTCCCTAACCTATAACGCTATTGATATTATTGAAAATCAAAAAACAAAAGAAAATACCCTTGTTATAGATTTTTTAAAAAATATTTATGATAACTTTGATTATACACTATATAATGCCCCGTCTAATTCGTATGTAGAAGAAAGTAGAAAATTTGAAACTGAGGCAATAGCTATGCAAAAAGAAAAAATTAATAATTTAAAAATACAGAAAAAAATCTCACATCATGAAGCTGATACTCTACTTCGTGATTTAAACTACAATGAAGCTCTACTATATGCAAATATAGAAGAATAAAAAAATTGGTTAAACCATGACTTTCCTCATGAGTTTAAACCAATTTTTATTTATTTCTTTTAAATAATTTTTTTAATGAGAACAGCGGTTTGTTACGTACTATATTGTCATTCCCGACAAAAGTTCTCATCTCTTTAAGGCATTTACCTGCATTTTTGACAATAAAATTAAAACTTCCCGAATTTTTTGTATCAATAAAAAATCCTCTTATATACCTATCTCTAAAAAACATTTGCGCACGAACACGCTCAATTTCCTTCCATGGAATTTGGATATAGTCTTCTGGATTTCTATGATTATAAAATTCAAAAGCCTTATCTCCAACCATAATATCTCCATGTTTATTACCAATAGAACCTGTCATACTATTTGCCTTTGTTGTATAAATTACTTTAGTATTCATTGATTTTACCACTATAACACCTCCTTATGCTAATGGCTTCTCATAGTTTATTATACTATATATTTTTTAATTAAAAAAGTAAGCTGGAACATTTGCTCCAGCTTACAAAGATTATTACATTATTCCTGCTACACGAGCTAAAATACCTAGTGCAAATAATCCAAAGATAATAAGTACTGGGCTTACTTTACGTTTTAATAACCACATACATACGAATGTTAATAGTAACGCTGCAAAACCAGGAATAAGTTGATTTAAGTTATCTTGTAATGTTGTAACTTTTTCCGGTGACAATGAGAATTTACCACTTGCTGCTTTTGTTACAATATCTTGTAATACTCCACCTGTAACGTGTTCTTTTTCGCCTGGGAAGTGAATATATGCTTCATCAGCTAATTGAACCTTAGAGATTACCATTGGGAAGCTAATATTAGTCCAACGTTGAACTAAAATACCCATTACGAACATACCAAGGATTGAAGCACCTTTAGTAATTTTTTGTAAGATACCACCTGAAAGGTCGCTTGTAATTTCTGCTCCTTTTTTGTATCCAAGTTCTTGTGTATACCATAAGAATCCTATACGGATTGCGTTCCATGCGATAAAGAAGAATAATGGTGCAATAATAGAACCACCTGTTGCAAGTGATGCTGCGATAGCTCCTAAGATTGGACGTACTGTGAACCAGAATACTGGATCCCCAATACCTGCTAAAGGTCCCATCATACCAACTTTAACACCTTGGATTGCTGAATCATCGATATCAGCTCCATTTGCTTTATCTTCTTCAAGAGCAAGTGTTACCCCTAAGATTGGTGCTGCAATATATGGGTGTGTGTTAAAGAACTCTAAGTGACGTTTTAGAGCTGCTGTTGCATCTTCTTTATTTGGATATAATTTTTTCAATGCTGGGATTAAAGAATAAGCCCAACCACCATTTTGCATACGTTCATAGTTCCATGAACCTTGAAGGAACTGAGAACGTAACATAACGCTACGACGATCTTTTTTACTTAATGTAATTTTTTTCTCTGACATTTCTAGTTCCTCCTTATTAATAGTTGTTTAAGATGTCCCCTAGTGGGTCACCTGATGAAGAGTTTCCGCTTCCTCCACCTTTGTTGTTATCTGAAAGGTTTAAGTATACAATTGCAATTACTAATCCAATGATACCAGTTGCGATTAATGTAAGTTCTTTTAATGGTGCTAATGCAAATCCTAAGAAGAAGAAAGGCCATACTTCTTTAGTTGCCATTAAGTTAATTACCATTGCAAAACCTACTGCAACTACCATTCCACCACCAACTGTCATACCACCAGTAAACCATGTTGGTAATGATCCTAATCCTTTTTGAACTGCTTCTGAAGGGATAAACATTAATAATCCAGCTGGAATAGCGATACGTAACCCTTGAGCTGCAAGTGCTACATAGTGCCAGAATTCAACTCCACGGAAGTTTCCATTTTCTGCTGCACGGTCAGCTTGGTGAACGATAACTACTGATAAAGTACGAACTACCATAGTAAGCACTAGTCCTACTGTTGCAAGTGTAATAGCTGCTGCAATAGCAATATTACGTCCTTCTAAAGAGAAGTCCCCTGCTTTTACGAAAATAATAGCTGATGCTACTGATGCAAGAGCTGCGTCAGGAGCAACGGCTGCCCCAATATTAGCCCATCCAAGTGCTAATAATTGTAGAGCTCCACCTAAAATAATACATTCTGTTAAATGTCCTGTTGCTAATCCAACTAATGAACACGCAATAATTGGTTGGTGGAATTGGAATTGGTCTAAGATACCTTCCATCCCTGCTAAGAAAGCAACAACAAGGACTAAAACGACTGATAGAATACTAAAATCCATTGTGTCCTCCTAATTTAAATACTATTTAATTATAATTTCAAACCTTCGCTAGCTTTAGCTTCAATAAGTTTAAATAAATCTGATGGTGAATCATTAGATACTTTTCTTACATCAAATTTAACACCTAAATCACGAAGTTTTTTATATGTTTCAACGTCATCTTGATCTACTGATAATACATTGTTAATTTGAATTTTACCAACAGAGTGAGCCATAGATCCTATGTTTAATTCAGGAATCTCTACTCCTTTTTCAATAACTGCAAGAGCATCTTGTGGTGTTTCAAATAATAATAATGCTTTTGTATCACCAAAACGTGGATCATTATAAACTTCTACAAGTTTATTTAATGGAATTACGTGAGCACGTACTCCTGGAGGAGCTGCTTGCTCAATAAGTTTTTTACGTAGTTCATCTTTTGATACTGTATCAGAAACTACAATAATTCTGTTTGGTTGTGTTGCTTTTGTCCAGTTAGTAGCAACTTGTCCATGTAATAAACGTGTATCAATACGCGCTAATACAAATTTAATTTTCCCATCTCCTAAAACTGTTCCTTCAGGGATAGTTCCTTGAGGTGCAGCTTGCGCTACTACTGGAGCAGCTGCTTCTGGCTGAAGTTCTTCTGGACGAACTTTCACCCCATCGATAGCTGTTGCAGTAATTGCCTTAGCTATTTCATGTGCAGTTGTCATAGTGAAACGGCTTGCGTACGCTTCGATTAACATTGGTAAGTTAAGTCCTGCTACAATAGCTCTTTTCTCTGGAGCTTCTTCGAATAATTTATTCGCTTGGTTGAATGGACTTCCGCCCCAAAGATCTACAAGGAAAAGAATTTCTTCAGATTCTACTTTGGCAATAGCTTCTTGAAGTTTTCTTTGCAAGTCTTCTGGCCCCTCACTTGGCATAAATACAACTGATTCTACTTTTTCTTGTTCTCCAAAAATCATAGTTCCAGACTGTTTAATACCAGCTGCAAATTCACCGTGACTTGCGATGATAATTCCTACCATCTTAGTACCTCCTTTATAATAATAAAAAATATTTAATATGACGTGTATACCTTTTGCATACTACTCGATTATATCATTTAATACTACGTTTGTAAATGTTTGTATTTTTCAAATAGAAACATTGAATACGATTTCTTATGTTGTTTTTTTAGATTAAAAATATATTTATACTTGTTCCTTTACGTAAAAGCCTTATATTATTGTGTCTTTGTTTTTATTATAACTACTTTTTATTGTTCATTCGACTTCTTTATATTTCATAATTTTTCTTAAGAAAATAGTATTTACATTTTTTCAAAATATAAAAATTCAGATATGAGTTTTTCTACTTATATCTGAATATAATAGTACTATTTGATATAGATAACTATAATTTTTTAAAATTTTTCAGGAAAAAGCATTTTTAATATATCCAACGATAATCTTCTACTTTTTCCTTGATGTGGATAAATATGCATCATCATCATAGGATTAAAGTTTGCTTCTATTACCCCATAATTTCCTCTAGTTACCTCTTCTTTAATGTCAGGAATTATTAAATCAACTCCACAAACTTTTGCCATCATAGCATCCGTTATCTTAACAGCGAGTTCTTTATAGCTTTGGTGAACTTCATCTGTCATATCTATAGAATCTCCTCCTGTACTTATATTAGAATTTTCTCGAAGATATGCTATCTCTCCATTTCTTAGAACTGTCTCAAAACTAAAACCTTGCTCCTTTAATTGCAACTCTTCTATCTCACCTAATTCGATTTTTTTCAATGGAGTTTTCTTGGCGTCACCACGAAGTGGATTTCCATTTTTTATCTTAACCAATTCTCGAATTGTATGTTTTCCATCACCTTCTACATTTGCCGGAACTCTTAACAGAACAGCTTTAGTTTTCCCTTCTATAACAAAAAATCTATACTCTGTTCCCTCGATAAATTCTTCAATCAATACATCTTTATCTTCTTTTAAAGCAAATTTAATAGCGTTAGAATAATCATCCAAAGATGAAGTTCCATGTTTAAAGATAGAAATACCTAACCCAAAATTTGTGCTTTTAGGTTTTATCACTATTGGTTTATTTTTTACATAATAAAATACTTGTACAGCCTCCGCCAAACTTGAAACTTCATAGCCTCTCGGAACTCTAAAGCCTTGCTCACCTAATATTTTTTTGGTAACAACTTTATTTTCCATTATTAGTGGAGAAATATAACTATCTTTACTTGTCATGTTCCCATTTTTTACATATTCTACCTTATCTTTGTACTCTATACGAAGAAATTGATCATTCTCATCTATTACTTGTACTTTTAACCCTATTTTTATCGAATCTTCTATTACAGCTTGTGTAGAAAGTTCCATATTAGCATAGGCATTTAACGAATAATTCTCTTTTAATGCTTCTTTTTTATATTGTTTGGCTAACTCCATACCTACAGTAACACTATCAGTTTCTTGATATCTTTTTATTAGTTGAGCTGCAATAGTCATCGATGGATCCTTAAGCTCATTCTCTTTTTCTTCGATAAGTAGCTTATCGGATTCTGGTAAACAAAGTTCTTCTACTAATTCTTTCATTTGTTTAAGAATCCACAATCCTTCTTCTAAATATTCTGACTGCTCCAATGGATGAGATAACGCTGTTCTTTCGCTATATTCATAACCTATCTTTTGAGAATTATTTCTATCAGCTTCTTCTATCCAAACTAAAGTTTTTAAAAATAAATGGATAAATCTTACATCTTTTTCTAAAATACCAAATGGTGCAAAAGGATTTAAGTCAAATAGCCTAAATTCGATATATTTAATACCTTTTTCATGAAATTTCGCTACAGTATCCTCACCTCTGAATCTTACACTAGAGTAAAACTCTTTTTCAGCAATAAGTTTTTTATTTTTTACATATCCTGTTAAATCTTTTATATAATCTTCCAAACTATTATACGAGACAACAATATCCTGTTCATTTACATAACCATATTGGCTCGTTCTTAAACTACGAACAAAGCCATCTGGTTTATTATTATCTGAAAAATACTTATCCTCTGCTGACGGTGAAGCTCCGTATAAATAAACTAATAGCCACTGATAGCGAAGAAATTGTCTTGCTAGCTTCATATAAACACTATTCTTCACTTCAACTAAAGGTGTATTCGTTATTTCAGAAATTTTTTTCATAAGCTCATCATCTATTTGAAAATTATAGTGAATTCCTGAAACCATTTGTTTATATTTTCCATATTTTTCGACAAGATATTCTCTATACTCTACATCTCGTTTATTAGCAAACTGAGCTACTTGTATATCTTCCTCGTTCGGCAAAATACTTGGCATACTTAATGGCCAAATATACTCATCTTCTGGTAAATTTTTTAATACCACTTCATGAATTGCATTTAAAATTTTTATAACGTCTTTTTCGCTATTCTCTGGTGTTGTAATTAATTCTAATTGAGATTCTGCAAAATCAGTTTGGATATATGGATGTTCATGTCTATGTCCAAAAACTTTTGGATGAGGAGTTTTTGATATTATTCCATTTTTCAAAACCCTTTGCCCTTCTTTTTCCAAGCCGATTTTTACTTTAGAAAAAAGCTCCTCCAAATTATTTTCTCTAACAATTTTTTTTATTTCCATACTATGTCACTCTCTATAAATAATTTAGTTACACTTTATATTATCATAAAATAAACAATTATAATAGAAATTAATCTCTAGAGAAAATATTTTCATTTTTCTTACAATAAATCTATGGTTATGATATAATCTAATTACACATTATGAAAGGAGATAGAAATGGCTATTATCATTTCTAATACAATATATGATAAAATTAATTGCTAGCGATATGGATGGAACACTGCTAGATAATGAACATAGAATTTCTCAAGAAAATGTTGACTTAATAAAATACGCTCAAGAAAATAATATTATATTTATAGTCGCTACGGGGCGCGCTTACTATGAGGCTCTTCCTTCATTAAATGAAAGAAATATAGATTGTGATGTCATTAGTTTTAATGGTGGTATAGTTTATGATAAAAATGGTAAACTTATTAGTGTAACTCCAATCGTACTAAAGGATTTATATTACACTACATCTGTACTGAAAAGCTTAGATATAAACTTTCAACTATATACAAAAAATACTATTTATACAAACAGTATAGAGACTGATATTCAAGGTTATGCTGATTTAATTAGAGCTACAGGTCAAACCCCTAACATCGAGTATCTACGAAAGGTAGCGAATGAAAAACTAAAAGCCGGTCACGTTACTGAAGTAGATGATATTGAATTATTCTTCAATAAAGAAGATAACCCACCTATTAAAGTTATAGGAATTTCTAACGACTTAGAAAAACTAGAAAAAGCAAAAGAATTATTAACAGATAATACAAATATAACTGTAACCTCATCTGGGCCAAACAACATAGAAATTATGGATAAAAATGCTACAAAAGGGCATGCTCTTAAACAAATATCTGAGATATACAATATACCATTTGAGAACATACTTGCTATAGGCGATAATCTTAACGATGAATCAATGCTTAAACTAGTAAAATATAGTGTTGCCATGGAGAATGCCGTTCCTGAGTTAAAAAAAATATCAAGATATATTACTGATAAATCAAATTTAGAAAGTGGGGTTGCTGATACAGTAACAAAAATTCTACAAGAAGAAAATCCACATCTTCATAAAGATATAAATAAAAAATTAGTTGAAGCTGCTATTGAAGCCACTAATTTTGCTTATGTTCCTTATTCTAACTTTAAAGTTGGAGCTGCTATCTTAGCTGATAATGGAAAAATATACACAGGTTGTAATATAGAAAATGCTAGTTACTCCCCTACTAACTGCGCTGAGCGTACAGCTATATTTAAAGCAGTAAGTGAAGGTGTGACAAAATTCAAGAAAATAGCAGTAGTAGGCGGTCCAAATGGTAATTTAGAAAATTATTGCCCACCATGTGGAGTATGTCGTCAAGTAATGGCTGAATTCGCTGATAATGACTTCGAACTAATACTAGGTACTGCTAATAATTCATATGAAGTGTATAACTTCTTCGAGGAGGTACTTCCACTTAGCTTTACTGCTAAAGAACTTAATAAATAGAAAAACCTGAACATAGAATATATGTTCAGGTTTTTACTTTAATCATAATAAAAAAGCCACAAAATTATTGTAGCTTTTAAGTCAAGATGACCCGTACGGGATTCGAACCCGTGTTACCGCCGTGAAAGGGCGGTGTCTTAAC
>ERZ773055.329-NODE-329-length-30925-cov-4.019890_pt1 | contig 30925 bp, 30 predicted proteins | sample MGYA00580515_ERZ773055 | MGnify/ENA primary metagenome ERZ773055 (study PRJEB29015, sample SAMEA2737993) | human oral metagenome | biome: human oral; feature: human-associated habitat; material: dental | place: China | collected 2064 ...
TGGATCGACACCGGCGAGGACGCCGCGGCCCTCGCCGAACGGGCGAAACAGGCTGGTCTCCTCATCTCGGCCGGACCGAACTTCTCGGCCCACGGATCCCACCGGACGCATTTGCGGCTCCCCGTGGCCCGCGACCGCACGACCCTCGACAGGGCGCTGGCGACCATCGCCGGGCTGACCACCGACCGGCGCCGATGAGGTCCGTTCACAAGGACCCGAATCCGATCAAGGGTGCCGCCCCTGGTCGGGAGCGCCCCATGGATGCCGTGAACAAGCCTCGCATGACGTGCGGGAGTCCGGACCCCACGACGGAACCACCGCACGACGGAGCCACCGCTCCACGCGCGCCGGCCCACCAGCCGGCCAGCCGTTCCCGCACGGCCCTCCCAGTGCCGGCATGGAATTCCATCCCCGCATGGGCGAATCATCCCCCGGGCAATAGTGGTCATCGACCTCTGTCACCACGCCGCCTTCGTCCGTGAACATGGCATAGCGCACAGCAAGATGCGAGGGCATGATTGCCGCCTCATCCTCATAAAGAGGGTAGCAGTAGCCATGGCCGCCGCACTCCTCTGCTTCGCCGTACCTTTCTTCGACCTCGGTGATGCTGCTTCCGATGATCCAATCGTCGTCATACTTCAACCGGATGAGACCGTAATGCCCACCGAGCGCCCACCAGAATGCCGTGCTCCCCAGCAGATGGATGGTCATCAGGGTTGCACCGGCGCTCAGCACGACCCTTCTGCGAGCCCGCACGGCCGCACCACCGGAAATGATGGCGACAACCGCAGCGACGATGACGAGGAGCACTCCGAGCGCATGGAGCAAGAAAAATAAGGACGTATACCTGTCTCCCGGATCAGAGACGGACGCGAGAATCGCGATGGCAACAATCACCAGTCCGGCCGCAAGGAGCACAGGCGCCCATCCCCTTCTCCTCCCCCCTGCTCGTTCCACTCTTCAACTCCCTCCGGGGGTCATGCAGCACTCTTCGCCTCGGACGACGGCCATCGCCCTCGAATCCTGCGGAACAGTCTTGCACGGCCCTCGGCGCCTCCGCCGTTCCTCCCGGCCCCGGCGACCGCCCTCACAGCACACACGCCCTCCACGCTACCACCCCTCGCAAGGGCTACGCCATGCCACGCTACCACCAAGCATGAAAGCCACACTCCTCCACGCACCCACGCCCCCGCAAGTTTTCTGAGAAGAAAGAGCGAGCCTCCACAACCAAAATATTACATGTTACAATATTACATGTAACGTTTATCCAAATCGGAGTAAAGACTACACAAAAAAGCGAGGCAATCTTTTCCTTTATAGATTAAATTTATTATCTTTGCATGATGAAAGTTGAACAACCGATTCTCATTGTCAAAACATGCACAAACAGCGGTTTATCAGACATCAAATCTTCTGACACCAACACCCCTGTCAGAGCGTCGGCAACAACAAAAGACAAGTGCAATTAAACAGAAAATCATCATGAGTTTAATAGATTATAAGAATATTGACATCTATCAAGGTGAAAAACTCGTACTCCAAGATGTAAACTTCCACGTAGACGAGGGAGAGTTCATGTATATCATCGGCAGTGTGGGATCAGGAAAATCAAGTTTGCTGAAAACCTTCTATTGCGAGCTCGACATCTGGCACGAAGAAAACAAAGAAGAAGAGAAAGCCGAAGTCTTAGGACGGGATATTTTTAATCTCAAACGCAAAGAAGTGCCCGCCCTACGCAGAGAAATGGGAATCATCTTTCAAGATTTCAAACTCTTACATGAGATGACCGTCAGAAAGAACCTTGAGTTTGTGCTGAAGTCCACAGGATGGAAAAGTCAGAAAGACATCAACGAGCGCATAGAAAGCGTGCTCACCGATGTGGGCATGCTCGACAAGATAGACAAGCTCCCCCACGAACTCTCTGGCGGTGAACAGCAACGCGTGGCCATTGCACGTGCCATTCTCAACAAGCCCAAAATCATTATCGCCGATGAACCCACCGGAAACCTTGACCCCGACACCGCCGGCAAGATTATCGGCCTGCTCAAAGACATCAGCACCACAGGCACGGCCGTAGTCATGACCACCCACAACATCCCAATGCTCGACCGCTTCCCCGGCATCGTCTACCGGTGTAAAGACGGAGCCATCAACGATGTGACAACAGAGTATAACAAGATGGATCTCAGCGAAGATGCACAATACGACGCACAACCATAAAATCAAATACACAACAATCATGAAGGTAATGAAATTCGGAGGCACCTCTGTTGGCACACCAGCACGCATGAAAGAAGTGACCACCATCATCACAGAGAGCGGACAACCCACATTCATCGTCCTCTCAGCCATGAGTGGAACAACCAATTCGCTCATTGAAATCTCCAACTACCTCTACAAGAAAAACCCCGAGGGCGCAAACGAGATTATCAACAGGCTCGAAAACAAATACATGCAACATGTAGAAGAGCTCTATACCACAGAGACCTATAAAAATAAAATCAAAAAGTTTCTTACCGAAGAGTTCAACTACCTGCGCTCGTTCACCAAAGACCTTTTCACCAGCTTTGAAGAGAAAACCATTGTTGCCCAAGGAGAGCTATTGAGCACCAACATGATGGTGAATTATCTGCAAGAAAAAGGCATTAAAGCCGTCTTAATCAATGCGCTCGACTTTATGCGCATAGACAAAAACGGAGAACCAGACCTGCAGGTGATTAAAGAAAAACTCTCCCAACTCATGAAAGCCAACCAAGGCTATCAAATCTATCTCACCCAAGGATTCATCTGTCGTAATGCCTATGGCGAAGTAGACAATCTGCAACGGGGAGGAAGCGATTACACAGCATCACTCGTTGGCGCCGTGTTGCCCGCAGAAGAAATTCAGATATGGACAGACATCGACGGCATGCACAACAACGACCCACGCATCGTGGAACACACAGAAGCCATCCGGCAAATAAGCTTTGACGAAGCTGCAGAGTTGGCCTACTTCGGAGCAAAGATTCTTCACCCCACCTGTGTGCAACCTGCAAAATATGCAGGCATCCCCGTGAGGCTGAAAAACACCATGGACCCCGAAGCAGAAGGAACTCTCATCAACAACAACATCGTTAAGGGAGACTTTAAAGCCGTAGCAGCAAAAGACAATATCACGGCCGTAAAAATAAAAAGCAGCCGCATGCTCTTAGCAACAGGCTTTCTGAGAAAAGTTTTCGAAATCTTTGAAAGCTATCAAACCCCCATCGACATGATTACCACCAGCGAAGTTGGCGTATCTATGAGCATTGACAACAACAGCCATTTAGATGAAATCGTTGATGAGCTCAAAAAATATGGTACAGTGACCGTCGATACCGACATGTGTATCATCTGCGTTGTGGGAGACCTCGATTGGCAAAATCGTGGCTTTGAAGCCAAAGCCATAACAGCATTGGAAGACATCCCCGTGCGCATGATTTCCTATGGAGGAAGCAACCACAACATCTCTTTCCTCATTCAGGAAGCCGACAAAAAAAGAGCCTTACAACGTTTGAGTGCAAACCTCTTCAACTGCAAATAAGTTGTTCATGACAGAAAACAAGCCCACAAGCTCAGCTATCCCAGCCCATCCCACTCCTTTCTACTACTACGATACGAAGTTGCTTCAAGCAACACTTCACACGATTAGCACAGAAGCAGTGAAACACAAAGGCTTTCACGTGCACTATGCAGTAAAAGCCAATGTCAATCCCACGCTACTCAGGATGATTCAAGAGGCAGGATTAGGGGCCGACTGCGTTAGTGGAGGAGAAATTAAAGCCTCGATAGCGGCAGGATTCAAGCCATCACAGATTGTGTATGCAGGAGTTGGGAAAAACGATTGGGAAATAAATCTCGGCCTTGACCAGGATATTTTCTGTTTCAACGTAGAAAGTCTGCCAGAACTTGAAGTTATCAACCAGCTGGCGGCCTGCAAATCGAAAATAGCACACATTGCACTCAGAATAAACCCCAACATAGGGGCACACACCCATTCGAACATTGTCACCGGCCTTGCCGAAAACAAGTTTGGTATAGCCATGCACGACATGCATGACCTCATAGAGCGTGCCACAAAGATGAAGAATGTGAAACTCATCGGACTACATTTCCACATCGGAAGCCAAATTCTCGACATGACCGACTTCATCAAGCTTTGCAAGCGCATCAATGAACTGCAAGACCAATTGGCCGAACACGGCATAACATTAGAACACATCAACGTAGGAGGCGGATTGGGCATAGACTATGAACACCCTCAAGCGCATCCCATTCCCGATTTCAAAACCTATTTTAACACGTTTGACACACATCTGAAACACTATCCACAACAACAAATACACTTCGAATTAGGACGCTCCGTAGTAGGACAATGCGGAAGCCTCATCACACGCGTGCTGTATGTAAAGAAAGGCACCAACAAGCAATTTGTCATTGTCGATGCAGGAATGACCGAACTCATTCGCCCAGCACTCTATCACGCAACCCACCATATAGAAAATCTCAACAGCACGATGGAAGAAGAAACCTATGACGTTGTTGGACCAATATGCGAATCGAGTGATGTCTTTGCCAAAGATATCCAACTCAACAAAACCCAAAGAGGCGACCTTCTTGCCATCCGAAGCGCCGGAGCCTATGGCGAAATCATGGCCTCAAGATATAACTGCCGAGAACTCCCCAAGTCGTATTTCACAAACGACTGACATTCTCAATAAAAAAACACAATACAAATAATGATAATAGATACAATCACATTGATTATCGGCCTGTCAATCACGTTAACAACAATCCTTGCATTGCTGTTTACCCCTTTCTGGCGCAAGACAAAGGTCCTCCCCGCCTCTCATTCAAACACCCCATTGCCCGAAGTGAGCATCCTCATCCCCACACACGATAATGCACCAGAGCTAAAACGCAATCTCCCATTCTTCCTCCAGCAAGAATATGCAGGAGAATACCGAGTAATCATAGTGGCAGACAAAGGAGACCATGACACCGAAGACCTCATAAAACAACTCCAAAGCACCTATAAAAATCTCTATGCCACCTATTTACCCGACTCATCCCGCTATATGAGTAGGACGAAACTGGCCATTACGCTTGGCGTAAAAGCCGCCCACACCGAATGGATAACCATTACCGACCCTACATGCAAACCCCAAGATGAACATTGGCTCGCCTCGTGGGCAGAAAACATGAACGACGATTCAGATTTCATCATGGGATATGTAGCTATGGATGAAACCTGTCCCGCTATATGGCGCTTTGAGCATGCATTGTTGGCAAACCAATGCCTAAGTTCGGCCCAACGCGGTAAAGCATGGGCTACCAACTGCCCCAACATAGCCCTTCGGAAAAGTCGTTTTATGAAAGAAGAAGGCTTTCGGGGTAACCTGCAACTCGTCAGAGGCGAATATGATTTCTTAGTCAACAAATATGCACGCCATCACCGCACACACGTTGACGCACGCACAAGCTCATGGCTCTATGAAGAAGCCCCCAGCAAAAAGACATGGAACAACAGAAAAATGTATTTTCGTGCATCAAGGCCTCAACTCAAAGGGTATAAGGGGCATCAACTATATGCATTGCTCTCCAACTTCACCCTGCACGCAGGCGTACTCACCACGCTTGCAAGTGCCCTCTATGCAGGGCTCTGCCATAATTGGGTATTATTGGGAGTCTCAGTCTTCTATTTGCTCATTATCATCATAGTCCACACACTTCTATGCCATAAGACCATCGTGTTTTTTGATGAACATCTTTCAATAACAAAAATGTTTCTTTATGAAATGCGTATGGCCTGGCGAAGTTTCAAATACAAAGCGAACTTTATGCGTGCTGACAAGAACGACTTCACGAGTCATAAACTTTAAGAAGACATGCGCATCAAGATTTTTCATATCCTCAAACAAGACGACAAACTTCAGGAAGGCTTTATGAATGTTTTGCATAAAGCCTTTGAAGCCTGTAACATAGAAGAGGCTAAGGGAGAAGATTATGACCTCATACATGTCATAGGCATACCCACAAAAGAAATGACAAGGATGATTCGTCAGACAAAAAAGAAGTTGATTCCCATCATCTATTCGCCTTTAGCCGAGATTGTGCCATGGAACAAAGCACGCGTGGAACCTTCTTTGGCCAAAGATTTGGTGTTCCTAACCACGGGAAAGACCGAATATACATATATTCAGGAGAAATACCCCCAAGCCCACGTGCATCTAATCAAAAATCCCCTGATTACAACGGCCACCACACAAACCCTGTTCAACAATGAATTGGTGCAATTATACCACATGGTGACAGCACAACACGATGAACAAATTAGAGAGGCAATAGAAAAGCGCATCGACAAACTAAAAAATAAAATAGAAGACAAGACGATTCGCAATGTGCTTAAAGGCTTTCTTTACTTGAATTATAAATACAAACGCCGACAAATCCTACAAAAGGATATAGACGAACAAAGCCTCTTGATGCAGTCTTCAGACTATGACGAAGATAAAATGAGCGATTTATTAGTAGAATGCAAACTCTTTGACTTTGTCTCAAGCTTGGAAAGCGTCATGGAAGAAAAATCTTCACTCACCGAAGGCTCTATGCCCATCCCAGCAAAAGACAACCATCTAACAAAAAAGATAAATACAACAATGATATGAGAAAATATAACATCGAAAAAGATATGCGCTACCTGCAATTGTTAGCCAATTCATTCCCAACAATAGCAGATGCAAGTACAGAGATTATCAATCTCCAGGCCATTCTCAATCTACCCAAAGGAACCGAACACTTTCTGGCAGACATACATGGCGAATATGAAGCATTCAGACATGTGCTGAAAAATGCGTCAGGAAACATAAAACGAAAAGTAAACGAACTCTTTGGCAACACCCTGCGTGAACAAGAAAAACGTGAATTGTGTTCACTCATATACTATCCAGAACAGAAACTCGAATTAGTAAAGGCCACAGAACAAGATATCAACGACTGGTATCACATTACACTTCATCAGCTTGTGGCTGTGTGCCGCACGGTGTCCAGCAAATACACACGCTCAAAGGTAAGAAAATCACTCCCCTCAGACTTTTCATACATTATCCAAGAGCTATTGCATGAACATACCGAGAACAACTCAAATAAGACAGCCTATGTCAATGTGATTGTCGATACCATCATCTCAACAGGGCGTGCAGATGACTTCATCATCGCCATGTGTAACGTCATACAGCGCTTGGCAATAGACCAACTCCATATCCTTGGAGACATCTATGACCGTGGACCAGGGGCACATATCATCATGGATACAATGGCCGACTATCACAGCTGGGATATTCAATGGGGAAACCACGACATTCTGTGGATGGGAGCATGTGCAGGCAACGATGCTTGTATCTGTAATGTCATACGTCTTAGCCTGCGTTATGCAAATCTCACCACCCTTGAAGAGGGGTATGGCATAAATCTTGTTCCCTTAGCTACATTTGCCATGGAAGTCTATAAAGATGACCCTTGTGAAGAATTTATTCCACGATTGAATGGAGGCACCAAGCAACTCGATGAGAAAACACTCCGACTAACGGCACAAATGCATAAGGCCATAGCCGTGATGCAATTCAAAGAAGAAGCGCAACTTTTTGAGGCTCATCCAGAATGGAACATGCAGGACAGAGAACTTTTTAAGATGATAGACTATGAAAAAAAGACTATCATGCTTGATGGAAAAGAATACCCGTTGACAAGTTGCAATTTCCCAACCATCGACCCCAAGCACCCTTGTGCAATGACCTTCGAAGAGAAAACACTGATGGGAAAACTCCATCATTCTTTCCGTGTCAGCGAGAAACTGCATAAACACATCAGACTCATGCTCCAACATGGATGCATGTATGCCATTCGGAATGACAATCTGCTCTTCCACGCTTCAATTCCACTCAATGAAGACGGAACACTGAAAGAAGTTGAAATTGAATCGGGCAAGAAATATAAAGGAAGAGAGCTAATGCAACAAACAGGTATGCTCATCCGAACAGCCTTCCAAGATGATAATACGCCTGAAGAAAAGAAATATGCCATCGACTATTTCATTTATTTATGGTGTGGCCCCAATAGCCCTCTCTTTGACAAAAGCAAGATGGCTACATTTGAACGATATTTCATAGCCGATAAGGATACACACAAAGAAATAAAAGGCAACTATTTCCTCTTGCGTGATGACGAAAAAATTGTAGACTACATCCTTGATGCTTTCGGAGTAAAGGGGTCTAACCGACATATCATCAATGGCCATGTACCCGTTCATGTGGCAAATGGTGAAAATCCAATAAAAGCCTCAGGAAAGCTCATGGTCATTGACGGAGGTTTCTCAGAAGCCTATCATAAAGAAACTGGTATAGCGGGCTACACCCTGGTTTACCATAGCCGAGGCTTCCAACTCGTTCAACACGAGCCTTTTACAAGTGCAGCTGATGCCATCCTACGTGGAACAGACATTAAGTCAACAACACAAATTGTAGAAATGAGTAGCCATAGGATGCTTGTAGCTAACACCGACAAAGGTATAGAATTGAAAAAACAGATTGAAGACCTTGAGGAACTGCTCTATGCATATCGTCACGGACTGATTGGAGAAAAGGAACGAAAGAAATAAAAATCATACATAAATATTGCTGTCTGGTAAAAATTAAACAGCATGATTTTTCGTGCGGAATTGTCTCAAAATTATTGCTATCCAGTAAAATGTGTACTTTTGCCCATGTTATTGAAGTTTTTTCACAGAAACAAAGGTAACAAAAAGGGCTGGAATCCGAGAGAGGATTTCGGCCCTTAACTTTTATATCTGAAAAAGGTTTACCGGACAGCAATAAAAAAAGTACTATCGTTTCGACCAAAAAGTACTATCGTTTTAAAAAACCAGCTATTTCTTCATTTTTAATGGATAATCAGCTTTGCAAAGAAGTCTAGATTGAAAAAATGGAATGTAAATATCTTCCGGTAACAAATAGAGGATAAAACCTATATAATGAAAGGAGGATATACCTCAAATGGTATATCCTCCTTGCTTATTTATCCCCTCATTATCGGTTGACAATGGGTTTGAATCGTTGCTTTTGATTAATCCAATGTCTTGAGCTGTTCAGCAACTTCATCGTTAATGCGCTTAGCAAACTCTTCTATTGTCATGGTAGCTTGCTCGCCACCACCTTGCTGACGCATAGAAACTAAGCCTTGGGCTGCCTCTTTCTCACCAACAATGACCATGTAAGGTACACGCTTTAGCTCGTTATCACGAATCTTGCGACCAATTTTCTCATTGCGATCATCCATGATTGAACGGACATCGTGAGGATCAAAGTAAGCCTTTACCTTGCGAGCGTAGTCATTATACTTCTCAGAGATTGGAAGAATTGCCACCTGATCAGGTGTCAACCAAAGTGGGAAGTGCCCTGCTGTGTGCTCAATGAGTACAGCTGTGAAGCGTTCGAGCGAGCCAAATGGTGCACGATGAATCATCACAGGCGTCTTCTTCGTATTATCTTCCGCTGTATATTCGAGTTTGAAACGGTTAGGAAGATTATAGTCTACCTGGATAGTGCCCAACTGCCAACGACGACCGATGGCATCCTTCACCATGAAGTCGAGCTTAGGACCATAGAAGGCAGCCTCTCCTAACTCTACACGAGCCTTGAGTCCCTTCTCCTCACAAGCAGCCTTAATAGCAGCTTCACTCTCTTCCCATACCTCATCAGAGCCTATATACTTCTCTTTATCGTTAGGGTCACGGAGTGAGATCTGTGCCTCGTAGTTATCAAAACCAAAGGTCTTGAACACCTTAAGGATAATGTCGATATTGTTCTCGAACTCAGCCTTTACCTGATCTGGGCGTACAAAGATATGTGCATCGTCCTGTGTAAACGTACGAACACGGGTCAGTCCATGCAACTCACCACTCTTCTCATAGCGGAAGACAGTACCGAACTCTGCGATACGCAGTGGGAGGTCTTTATAAGAACGTGGCTTATAAGCATACACCTCACAGTGATGAGGACAGTTCATAGGCTTGAGCATGTACTCTTCATCCTCTTCTGGCGTGTGGATAGGTTGGAAGGCATCCTTGCCATAGTGGGCATAGTGGCCAGAAGTTACGTATAGGTTCTTACCACCAATACCTGGTGTGATGACCTCTTGATAGTTGTAAGGACGAAGAAGACGACGCAGGAGATCCTGCAAGCGGAGGCGCAGCTGGGTTCCCTTAGGTAGCCAGATAGGTAGTCCCTTACCCACTCTATCAGAGAACATAAACAACTCCATCTCCTTACCAATCTTTCTGTGGTCACGCTTCTTAGCCTCTTCAAGCATCTCAAGGTACCCGTCGAGCATCTTCTTCTTAGGGAAGGTGATACCGTAGATACGTGTCATCTGCTCACGCTTAGCGTCACCACGCCAGAAAGCACCAGCCACACTGGTAATCTTAACAGCCTTAATAGCACCCGTAGAAACGAGGTGAGGACCACGACAAAGGTCGGTGAAATGTCCCTGTGTATATGTTGAGATGGTGCCATCTTCGAGGTCTTCTACGATGTGCTCCACCTTGTATTCCTGTCCGTCAGCAGTGAACTCCTTTACAGCATCAGCCTTTGAGACGTCATGACGAACGACTGGCTCGTTCTTCTTAGCCAGTTCGCGCATCTTCTCTTCAATCTTTGGAAAGTCGTTCTCAGAGATTGACTGGCCCTCTGCAGGCATCACATCATAGAAGAATCCATTCTCAATAGCAGGTCCGAAACCGAACTGTATGCCTGGATAAAGCTCCTGTAAAGCCTCAGCAAGGAGGTGGGCAGAGGTGTGCCAGAAGGTGTGCTTGCCTTCTTCATCCTCAAACTTGTACAGCGCAATAGTAGCGTCTTCGTTGATGGGACGGTTTAATTCAGTTGTTACGCCATTTACTCCGCAAGATACAACGTCACGGGCGAGAGCCGGCGAAATGCTCTCGGCGATTTGAAAACCAGTCACGCCCTGCTCGTATTCACGAACGGAACCGTCTGGGAAAGTGATTTTAACCATACTACAAATTAGTTTTATAAATCAAATGTTATGGCAAAGTTACTTTAATTGTATGAAATGACAAAATAATGAAATACAAAAATCATTATTTATGCATAGAAATCTGTTTAATCAAAGCATAAGCATCATAAAGTCCGAGTTCACCTGCAATACCTAAATCTCTTAAAGCTTCTGATTTATGATTCAAAGCCATCTCGGTTAATCCACGATTATAATATACTTCAGCAATTTTACTATTGAGTTTAGTAGCCCTATCATAATATTCCTTTGCCCTTGTATAATCTTTTAATAACGCATAAACAGTACCTAAATCATATAGTATATAAGCATTCTCTGTATCAAGAGAGAGTGAACATTGTAAATCATCAATGATCTTTTTATAAGACAAATCATTAGACATCGTTAAAGTTTTATTTTTTTGCATGGCCAAATAGCATACAGCACGCTGCCAATAACCCAATGATAAGGTTGAATCCTGTTCTAAACAAGCATTCAAATCATTCAAAGCTGCTTCATAATTATATATTGTAGAATAGGCAACTGCACGTTGTAAGAGTAACGTTGGTAAGACTGATGAATGAGAAGTGTTTTGAACTTGTGAATTTAATTGTTCTATTAACTGAAAGAAATGTTTTGTCTGATGCGCTTCAGAAGGAGAGATTCGACAAGAAATATATAATTTGGAGGAAACTGATTTGCGAAGATTGAATGCATCAACAGACTTATATGAAATCTGAAACTCACTGATTCCATTTGAATAAGACTGAAGAGATAAACCATAAAGAGGCATATAATCAAACGAGACCTCACGATTTTGAATGTATCCTCGAACCTTACTTGAATACTGAGGCGTAGATATTTCGTCGTTGAGTACTATCCATTGATCATATTTTTCAATATCAAAGTCATTCATTTTCCTTACCTGGCGCAGCTTTTCTTTACTCCAACGCTGCTGAATTCCCAAATGTTTATTCATTTGAGCCTTTAGTACTTGAAACTCATCAAGTTCGGCTTTAGCATTCATTCCTAAATGCCGATAGCATTTAGCTCGGCTGAGAAGACCAGACCAAAAATTAGGGAATTGCGCGATAACACGAGAATAATCAGCAATAGCACTACGATAGTCTCCTACTCTATCCAATAATAATGCACGATTATATCGAGCCTGAAGATTATTTGGTTCGAGTCGTAATACATAACTAAAGTCTTTGATTGCATTATTATCATCGCCTACTGTCATCCCCAAAAGTCCACGATTATAGTGTGCAAGAAAACTATTAGGATCCATCTCTATAGCCTTATTGAAGTCCTCCATTGCTTGCCGGAGCTTATTCAAATTAACACGACACATGGCACGATAAGTGTAGTTATTCACCACGTTTGGAGTGTAATGGATTGCTTGACTAAATGCCTGTTCTGCTCTCTTCCAATTATTTTGTCTAAGATTCAGACGCCCCAATATGGACCAAGAGTTACCATCATACGGATTAATCTTAAGCGTTTTTTCTACCCACTTACGTGCTTGTAAGGTGTCATTGGCACTCAAATAGGTCTCTGTCATCAATGCATAGGCGTTCGGTAAAGATGGCCATCGCTTTAATATATAATAAAGATCTTGACGTGTTTGTTTAATCTTATGTTGATAGAATCGGGCCAACGCACGATTAAACCAATATTCTTTATTATCAGGACTCAATTCAATTGCTTTGCCATAATCTTGATCTGCCTGTGAAAACAATCGTAGATTCATTCGATTATTAGCACGTTCACGTAACAATTCATGAACGTAAGGATTTAGTTTAATCGCATGATTAAAATCATCTTCTGCTCCAGTATAATCTCCTAAACTTTGCTTTGCAATACCCCGATAAAACCAAGCTTTATAAAGATAAGGTCTGTTAGATATGATATTATTACAATACTGAATGACTACAACATAATCTTTATTGTCCAAAGCTGTAGCACTAACATCAAGTAAACGTTCAGTATTATACTGTGAATATCCAGGAATACACACAATAAATATGAATGCAAATAATATCAACAGACGCTTATGCATTTACAATTTTATTTATGTGCCACCTTAGTTCGGTAAGCACAACGGAACTTACCCTTTAACATCGCTTTAAGTTTACTATAAATCATCTGTTTACGCAATGGCGGAATACGATCAATAAACATCTTCCCTTCAAGATGATCAAATTCATGTTGCATCACACGTGCCAAATACCCCTCAACCCATTCATCATGTTCCACAAAATCTTCATCTTGATATTTCACATGAATTCGAGTTGGACGAGTAACTTTTTCTGATAAACCTGGCAAGGAAAGACAACCTTCTTCCAGCGTCTCTTTTGGTGATTCATCGTCAACTTCAAGGATATGCGCATTTATAAAAGCCTTTCTAAAGCCCTTATATTCAGGGTAATCATCACTTAACACATCAAGATCAATAACAACAACTCGAATATCTTTCCCAATCTGTGGGGCTGCTAAACCAACACCATTACTTGCCGCCATCGACTCAAACATATCTGATATTAGTTCTTTTAGTTGAGGATAATCAGGAGAAATGTCTTGGGCCACCTTCCTCAACACAGGCTGACCATATATATATATAGGTAATATCATTAATTAATCTTTTTGTCTATATAACATGGAACGTTTATACTGCATGAAGTCTTGCAAGATAATAGTTGCAGAAATCTCATCTACTAAGTCTTTCCTTTCTCTTCTTGCTTTCTTCTTTATACCACTATCTAAAACAACTTTATGGGCTATAACTGAGGTAAAACGTTCATCATAATATTCTATAGGAACTTTAGGCATGAGCTTACGCCATCGATTTACAAACTGTTCTACACGTGCAAGGTTCTCACTTGGAGTACCATCAGGCTTAACAGGCCGACCTATAACTATCAACTCAACAGTTTCTTTTGCAATGTAGTCTTTAAGGAAGTCAATCAATATTGACGTAGAAACAGTGGCTAATCCATTTGCAATAATTTGCAAAGAATCAGTCACTGCCAATCCCGTACGCTTTTTACCGTAATCTATAGAAAGTATACGTGCCATATAAATAGGTAGTTCTCCAAAGAGAACTACAATTTATTATTTCTTAAATAGCAACCATGCATCAGCATATCTACTACGCAAAGCATCCCGACTTCTTACCGCATCAGCTTTACTATTAAAAGAAGATGCAACAACTCGATACATGCTTCTTTCACTATTAAACACGATAGAAGCATCATATCCAGCACCCTTCAATGTTCTTTGCAGCCCCTCTGCATTAGCCTTCAAAGAGAAAGAACCAACAACAACGCCAAAGCTCTTCACCTCAGGACCACTTACTACTGAGAAATTCTCTTGACGAACAACAGCATTATCAACATTATCCATAACGGTAGCTTCATTTGCTGACTTCTGTTCGAGAGGCGTTACAACCGGTGAAGTCGTTTCTGCTTCGTTTTGTTGTGATGCTTCTTGCGCTTTAGCTTTATCATACATTTTCCTATAAGCACTCTCACTTGACTTACAGCTTGTAAATGCTAAAGCTGCACTGAGACTTATACATAATACTAAAGTTTTTTTCATAATCCTCTTATTTATTAGAAATTAGACTTATTTTTTCCTCATGCGAAAATATAAAATATATCACAAATACGCGAGACTTTTGTGCATAAAGTTTGTTAAATCAAACAAATCATCAATAATTAATAAAAATTGACAACGCTTTTCTTGTTCAATCAACAAACTTTCTTTATATTTGCGTATGTATTCAAGATGTTATTCAAAATACTTCAAGAAACATTTTACAATTGTATAATTTAATTTTAAGATTATGAAGACTTTAGGTTACATTGGAGCTTTCTTAGGTGGCGCAATTGCAGGTGCTGCATTAGGTCTATTAATGGCTCCGGAAAAAGGTACAGACACACGCTCAAAGATTACAGATGCTGTAGATGATTTCTGCAAAAGACATAACATAAAACTTACACGCAAAGAGGTAGATGACTTGATTGATGACATCAAAGATATCGCACCTGATGCTGTAGCAGAATAAGATATGTTCTCAAACGACAGAAATATTGAGACTATAGGGCAACTCGTTGAGGTGCTAAAACATTACATCGAGCTTCAAAAAGAATCTATGAAGCTTGATGTAGTGGAAAAAATTGTGCACCTTATCACCGCAGTTACAATCTCTACAATAATCGTTGTATTAGTAATACTAGCCCTTATCTATCTCAGTTTTGCAGTCGCTTTTCTTTTAAGTAGCTGCGTAGGCATAGTTGCAGCATTCTCCATTGTTGGATGTTGCTATCTATCTATGCTTATCCTTTGCGTCATTTTCAGACATCAATGGATAGAAAAACCATTAGTTCGCTTCTTAGCTCAACTCTTTTTTAGCAAGTAATTTATGGAAACAATCAAAGAATGTCAATCACTTAACGATATAAAATTACGTAAAGAGATTATACGTACTGCTATATTAGAGGATGAAAAAAAAATAGGAACACTATGGCATAGCCTATTCAAACCATCCGACATCTTTGACAGAAACTCTTCGCCATCAAAAAGAATCACAAGCTTCATTAATACAGGAGCTGGCATAATTGATGGTGCAATCTTAGGCTGGAAGCTTTATAGGAAGTTTAGACGATAATCGTTTCTCCGTCAAAACCAAATTGAACTCCTGAAGGAAGGAATAGGTTTGCCTTTGCATGTAGGCCTATTTCGTGTGTCATATGAATGAGAAACGCTCTCTTAACCCCTAACTTTCTTGCAAAAGAAATGGCATCATCCACCAATTGATGACTATGATGTTCGCGTTTCCATCGCAAAGCATTAATGACCAAAACACTAATCCCTGATAGATATTCAAGTTCTTTTTCTTCTATATTTTTCATGTCAGTGATATAAGCAAGTTTACCTATCCTATATCCCAAGATTGGTAATTTATCATGCATTACCGTTATCGGCATAACCTCAATATCACCAATACTAAATCCAACATGAGGTTTGATTTCATGTAAAATAAGCCTTGGTACTCCAGGATATAAATCTCCTTTCTCCGGAAAACAATACGGCATATTATGTTTTAAGCCTTTAACGACATCAGTATTTGAATAGATATTGATATCTCCGAAACGGCAAAAAGGTCTTAAATCGTCTATTCCTCCAACATGATCATAATGAATATGTGTTAACAGAACAGCGTCAATTTTACGAAAAGGCTGTGCCAACATCTGCATTCTAAAGTCTGGTCCACAATCAATCAGAATTCGTGTTGAAGCAGTTTCTATTAAAGCTGAGGTTCGAAATCTATGATCATGTGGATCATTACTTTTGCAAACTTCACAATTACAACCTAAAACAGGAACTCCTTGCGATGTACCTGTTCCCAAAAGAGTTACTTTCATCGAATATTAACCTCAGGATTAATCCATATACCAAAGCGTTTTTGCACATCACGCTGAATGGTTTCACATAATGTTACAATATCTTTTCCCGTAGCTCCGCCAAGGTTTATCAACACCAAGGCTTGTTTATCATGGACTGCAGCCTTGCCCAAAACCTTACCTTTCCATCCGCATTGTTCTATCATCCAACCCGCAGGAATTTTATATTCATTTTGCGATACTCGATAAAAAGGCATTTGTGGATAATCAGAAAGCAACTGTTTGTATTTCTTTTCATCTACAATTGGATTCATAAAGAAACTTCCCGCATTCCCCATCACCTTTGGATCAGGTAGCTTCTCTTGACGAATCTCAATAATAATATTACGCAATTGTTCTGCAGTTGGCTTCTCTATTTGCTTCTCTACAAGCTTGGTCTTAATATTCCCATAATCTAAATGCGGTTCAAAAAGACTTGAGAGTCGATATGTAACGGCTGTAATGAGATACTTATCTCTCCATTCATGCTTGAATTTACTCTGCCTATAACCATACTGACAATCTTCATTTGAAAAACAAATGAGTTTCCTTGACTCTATTTCTACAGCTTCAATCGAATGTATAAAGTCTTTTATCTCAACGCCATAAGCACCGATATTCTGAACAGCACTGGCCCCTACTTCGCCAGGAATAAGCGATAAGTTCTCTAAACCATAGTATCTATGCGCAACAGCATAAGCCACTATGTTATCAAAAAGCTCTCCAGAACCACAACGAAGGAAATAATCATTGCCTGTCTGTTTAACTTCAATACCATGTATAGCCGAATGAATAACTGTTCCAGAATAATCACCTTTTAATAAAAGATTACTCCCTGCACCTATTATTAATAATGGCCTATCCTCTTCATTCAATTGAGAAACTAAGTCAACAGCCTCTTGAATAGAAGAATATTCCAGAAACCTTTTACAAGAAACAGCTATTCCAAACGTATTATGTTCTAATAAACCATAATCTCTTATATCTTTCATAACAGACTCCTTACATTGAAAGTTTAGTCAACATCCATTTTCCTTTATGGCGCTTGAATGTCAACTCCGTTTCCAATCCATTTGCAATTCCTCGCATAACAAAAATCTTTTGGTCACTCTCCGTGTACTTCTGACCATATATAATATTATATATCAAGCCATGAGGAAGCTGTGGTGCGAAAGAAGGCCATTGCTCTGGGAGTAACGTTCCAGATGTTGTCGTGAAATCATTATCAGGATCTGGGCCAACAAAAATTAAAGGATCATGAACACTCTTCACCTGGAATGCAGAATCAACAGCAAAACGTTGATAAAACTTCAAGAATGAAGCATTAGAGTTTTGATACATATGTTTATAGTTGATTGAAGTCAACATCCACTCACCATTGATGCGATTAAAAAGATATTGTTTAACGTTTTTCGTCTTAAAATATATCTTTTCAACAACAACATGGCTAATAGTTGTATCCTTAACTACATGCATTTGCTTGATATTATCAAAGATTAAAGTATAGAAATCTTGCCTCATGAAGAAGTTATCTATCTTCCATTCATTCTTTGCAATCGTTTTAATGACTTTCCCATCTGTATATACTGGCAAAGGAAAATGAATTCGTTTACGTTGTAGTTTCCTATTTGCTGCAAAGTTAAAAAAGAAGTCATCAAAGAGTTCATCGGCAGCTTTTGGCATAGGTTGTTCTATCATTAAAGCTTCCATTGTATCAGCAGATGTTGAGTCTTTCTGCATAGAATCAATCGTAGTACTATCCGTTGGAGGTGCTTTTTTGTCTGTACATCCCGTGGTAGTAATACAAGCTGTTATCACAACAAATATAAAAACAAAAGCTAAAGTAAACCTTCTCATACCTATTTTAATTATGTCTAAATTTGTTAAATTACAAATTCAATGCAAAAATACAACTTTATTTCGATTATAACAACAAACAAAGATAAAAATAAAAAGCAAGTACAAAAATATCATTTTGCACTTTTTTTTTCCCAATAAAATACGTAACTTTGCGCTGTGTTGAATGAATTAAAAACGTTTTTAACAAGTATATGCTTTTAGAGAAAATAGAAGAACTTCTCAAAGAAGTTAGCAATTTGTCTGCAAAGAATGCAGAAGATGTTGAGCAATTGCGATTAAAATATCTCAGTAAGAAGGGAGAAATTAATGCTCTTATGGCTGATTTTCGCAATGTTGCAGCTGATGAAAAGAAGAATATCGGTATTAAAATTAACGAGTTAAAAAAGACCGTTACCGATAAAATCAATAGTTTGAGAGAACAACTTGACGAAAATCAGACTGAAGGGGCTGACATTGACCTAACAAGAACAGCCTACCCTATTCGCTTAGGGACACGACATCCTCTAACAATTGTTACGAATAAAATTATTGATATCTTTCAACGCATGGGCTTTGTCATGGCAGATGGCCCTGAAATTGATGATGATAAGCATGTATTTACCATGTTAAATTTCGCCGCAGATCATCCTGCACGCGACATGCAAGACACATTCTTCATCGAACAAAGTGATCCGAATGATGTAACAAAGAACATTCTATTGCGTTCCCATACTTCTGGAGATCAGTCACACTTTATGGAGACTCACAAGCCTCCTTTCCGTATTCTTTGTCCAGGACGTGTATATAGAAATGAAGCCATCAGTGCTCGTGCGCATTGTTTCTTCCATCAAGTTGAAGGATTGTATGTTGATAAAAATGTCAGCTTTACAGACCTTAAACAAGTTCTTCTCACCTTCGCTCGTGAGATGTTTGGGCCAGAAACCAAAATTCGTCTACGCCCAAGCTACTTCCCTTTCACTGAACCAAGTGCAGAAATGGATATCTCTTGCCATATCTGTGGAGGAAAAGGGTGCAGCTTCTGCAAACAAACAGGTTGGGTAGAAATCTTAGGTTGTGGAATGGTTGACCCCAATGTACTTGAAGCTTGTGGAATAGACAGTAAAGAATATACAGGATATGCCTTTGGAATGGGAGTTGAACGAATAACCAATCTCAAATATCGTGTGAGTGATCTAAGGCTATTCTCTGAGAATGATACACGTTTCTTAAAAGAATTTGAAACTGTACATTAACATAGAAATTAGGTATTTGACGGAATATTGTCAAACACTATAAGACATAATATAAGAGAATAATCCTCATCAAAGGGTTATTCTTTTTTTATGAATCTATGAATCTAAACGGATAGAATACGTCAAAAGAATGATGCTTAGAAAACTAATAACGCACAAAAATACAACCATTAATACCAATAAATAATCCACACTTTATATCAACTACATCTTATTGAAATTTTAAAACGATAGAAATTGTATAGTAAAGTAATAGCATTCACTCAGTCATTTAATAGAGATTATTTCACAATTTCAATGAGTTTGTTTTTTATTCAATACAAACAATATAACTTATTGAATTAAAGCATATTACATACATTCATTAATTGTATAGACAAAGCATAAAATACACTTTGAAAAAACTCTGATTTATATTTTAAAAGCCATAAGTACATAGGCTCTATATCATGCATCTGACACTTAGAAATCGTCTGTTTGACAATACAAAATTTATAAAAACAACATCCTACTCCATAACAAACAACTCTTAATTGAAGCAAAATATTCAGCATATTTACTTGAAGTTAACAAAGTAAATAATACAAAGTATATCCTATAACAAATTGACTTTCTCAGTTAATAAATTAAAAAAAAGAAATGATTTTTTATATTTACCAAATCAAAATATTTAATTTTGCAGAATAATGAAGCGCATGCTATCCATCATCATGTTGCTGTTTTTCCTGATGAGTGTGTCGGGAGTAAACGTGAATATTCACTATTGCGATAGTGAATTGGTAGGCATGACCGTGAATGGCATTCATTTTAAGACCGAAGCCGGACAGAAAATGGCTGATTCTTGCAATGAGAATACAGGCTGTCCGATGTGTAAGCATGTCGCGCATCATTACCAGCTGCACCAGCAATTCATGCAAAGCAGCACGCCACAGGTGCATCCTTTGCTCCTGGCCAACGATTGGTTTCATGGCGTAACCATCAACTTTGATTACTTATTATTTAATTTTATACCTGCAGAGGAGGGCAGTAACGGTAACGCTTATGCGTATGTTAACTCCTACTTGGGCTGCCTTTACCTTCCGTATAGCGGACTTCGGGCTCCTCCTACGATGAAACGGATTTCGTTTCAACATTTATTTATGGTATAATTTGACCGAACCGAAAGTTTGATTTTCGCAAGAAAAGAGACCAATCGTACAGATACGATTGGGCGATGCTTTTCTTTTGATGAGTCTTTAGCACGGGTGAGGTCGTTAAATAACAAGTACATTCAATGCACAAAATTATTGGATACTTTCTTCACAACCGTTTAATCACGGCACTTGTGTTGATATTGATTATAATAGGTGGGCTCTCTACCGTCCCCTTTAACTGGCATAGCGGTTTCATACCACGCAATCCTGTGGCCGTAGATGCTATCCCCAACATTGGTGATAACCAACAGATTATCGCAACAGATTGGATGGGACGCTCGCCAAAAGATATTCAAGAGCAAGTCACATACCCCTTAACAACGGCATTATTAGGAATTCCCGGCGTCAAGACCATTCGGTCATCATCGATGTTCGGCATGTCGTTTATCTATATTATCTTTAATGATGATGTCGACTTTTATTGGAGCCGGTCACGCATTTTGGAAAAACTTAACTCGCTTCCTGCCGGTTTATTGCCCGAAGGAGTGAAACCAACACTCGGGCCAGATGCCACGGCATTAGGCCAAATTTATTGGTATACGCTCGAAGGACGAAACCCCAAAACGGGAAAACCTGCCGGCGGTTGGGATCCTCAGGAATTGAGAACCATTCAAGATTACTATGTAAGATACCAATTAAGTTCGGCCGAAGGGGTCAGCGAAGTGGCCTCGGTAGGTGGCTATGTGAAAGAATATCAGGTTGATCTTAATCCCGAAGCCATGCGCGCTTACGGCCTGAATCTCGTACAAGTCATGTTGGCTGTGAAGAATTCGAATATCGATGTAGGCGCGGGAACAATGGAAGTGAACCGCGCAGAATATCTGATTCGTGGCCTCGGTTACGTCAAAAAGCTGAAAGATTTGGAAGAGGCTGCCATCACAGATCGTCATGGTGTGGCCGTGAGAGTTAAGGATGTGGCTAAGGTTTCGTTTGGACCCGGCGACAGACGTGGCGGACTTGACAAGGAAGGACAAGAGGCTGTGGGCGGCGTTGTCGTGGCACGTAACGGCAGTAATCCCATGGAAGTCATCAACAATGTGAAAGCAAAGATTGCCGAAATGCAAGGGGGGCTGCCTGAGAAAACGTTAAAAGATGGCTCTAAATCACGCGTCACCGTCGTGCCTTTTTACGACCGTACCAGATTGATTAAAGAGACGATTGGTACACTCGAAAGCTCACTGATGCACGAAATCCTCATCTGTATCATTGTTGTTCTTATCCTGGTGCTTAACCTGCGCGCCTCTTTCGTGATTGCAACCATGCTGCCTTTGGCTGTATTAACCACGTTTATCGTCATGAAACTCTTAGGGATTGAGGCCAATATCGTGGCACTTAGTGGTATCGCTATAGCCATTGGTGTGATGGTTGATGTAGGGGTTGTGTTCATGGAAAATGTGGTTCGTCATCTGAGTACTGCTCCCAATGCCCGCGGTAAGCAATTAGAAGCATTGATTTTGGATGCCGTTCATGAGGTTTCGGGGGCGGTTATGACGGGCATGGGCACTACGATTATCAGCTTTCTACCCGTATTTGCCATGCAGGCACAAGAGGGAAAGATGTTTCATCCGTTAGCTTTCACAAAGACTTTTGCCTTATTATCAGCTCTGCTTTTAGGCATTTTAATCCTCCCGACGTTAGCTTACTGGATTTTCTCACTAAGAATTCCAAAACGATGGGCATTGAAAATTTTCAAAAAACGAGTGCCGCGCACCTTCAAAATCATGCATTGGACGGTCAGCACCAACATGCTGATTATTGCCATTGTGGTGCTTTTAGCTACCTATGAGCTTTCAAGTGTGTGGCTTCCTTTAGGCCCTCAGAATGGAATGTTACTCAATTTACTATTCGTTATCGTTATTGTGGGGGCTATCCTATCTATCCTTTGGCTTCTGGTGCTCAAGTATGAGCAAATTCTTCGCTGGTGTTTAAACCACCGATGGAAGTTTATGTCTATCCCCATATTGACCCTGATTGCCGGCGGAATGATTTGGACAAAGACGGGAAGTGAGTTCATGCCCACCTTAGATGAAGGCACTTTCATGCTCATGCCCACAAGTATGCCCCACAGTGGTGTTGAAGAAAACATACAGAATTGCAAGATTTTGGACCAGCGTATAAAGGCCATTCCCGAAGTAGAATCGGTTGTTGGCAAATGGGGACGTGTGGAAAGTGCTCTCGACCCGGCACCTATTCAAATGTATGAGATAACCATCAACTACAAACCCGAATACCAATTGGACGATGATGGCAAACGCATTCGCGACAAGAATGGCGACTATATACGTCTGTGGAGAGACAATATTAAAAACGAAGATGACATTTGGAAAGAGATTGTTAAGGCCGCTAATCTCCCGGGATTGACGGGAAGTCCGAAACTACAACCCATTGCAACCCGGCAAGTGATGCTGTCAACGGGGATGAAAGCCCCTATGGGATTAAAGATATATGGTCCTGATTTGGCTTCGATTGAGCAGGCAGGCTTGCAAATGGAGAAGGCTTTGAAAGCGACACCCGACATCAACTCATCCTCTGTGTATTATGATCGTGCTGAAGGAGCACCTTACATTGAGATTCATCTCGACAGAGAAAAACTCGGACGTTATGGCATTCAAGTGGGGACAGTGCAAAGCGTTATCGAGACAGCTATCGGTGGAATGGCTGAAGGAAGCACCGTTGAGGGGCGCGAACGATTCCCTATTCGTGTGCGTTATGCACGTGAATTGCGAGACGACCCCGATGTGTTAAACGGAATACTTGTCCCAACAGCCGAAGGAACACAAATTCCTTTGGGTGAACTGGCAACCTTTCATTTCGTCAAAGGCGCGACGATGATTCAGAGTGAAAACACGTTTTTAGTGGGTTATGTCACGTTTGATAAGGTGGGAAACAAGGCAGAAGTGGATGTTGTCCATGCGGCTCAAAAACACATTGACGAGCTTGTTGCTCATGGAAAGATTAAACTTTCTAAGGGCGTCACGTATAAATTTACGGGCACTTACGAGCAACAGATTCATGCTGCAGAACGCCTTCAGGTGGTCATTCCTATTGCGTTGATTCTGATTTTCTTGGTCCTCTTCTTTCAATTCAAGAGTGTCACAGCCTCAATGATACACTTTTCGGGTGTTTTTGTAGCCTTTGCGGGCGGCTTTATCCTTATTTGGCTCTACGGACAAGACTGGTTTTTTAACTTCAATATCGCGGGAGTGAATATGCGAACCCTCTTTGGTATGGGGCAAATCAATCTCAGTGTTGCCGTTTGGGTAGGCTTTATCGCACTCTTTGGAGTCGCTACAGACGATGGTGTTTTGATGGGAACCTACATCCATCAGGTGTTCTTAAAACGACAACCCCATAGTCCTTTAGAGATTCGCGAGGCTGTTGTTGAAGCAGGAATGAAGCGCGTTCGCCCAGCAGCAATGACCACTGCGACAACGCTCATCGCGCTATTGCCCGTGCTTTCATCCACAGGAAAGGGCTCAGACATCATGGTTCCGATGAGCATTCCTACCTTTGGCGGCATGTTAATACAGACCATGACGATGTTTGTTGTGCCGGTTTTCCAATGCTGGTGGCGTGAATCGGCGTTGAAACGTGAACAAAAGAAGAAAAATTGAAAACGAAAATGACAATGAAGAATAAGATTTTATATTTCCTATGCATAGGACTATTCGCCTGCTATGGTAGCGCTTATGCGACAGGAAAAGACAATAAAGAAGATAGTTTGGCCGTGTATATTGCCGAAGCAATACGCAACAATCCCGGTCTGATGAGTGAATATCAGGCCTATCAGGCGCAAATGGCCAATGCACAAGGTGCGGGTATCTTGAGCGATCCACAGCTAAGTGTCGGCCTTTTCCCACAAGCGATGCACCATGTCAATGGAAAACAGCTTGCAACCATAACCATTATGCAGATGTTTCCATGGTTTGGCACACTGAAAGCAGGTCGCGAACAAATGGAATATAAAGCGCAAGAGGCCTACCAGAAGTTTCGCGAAAAAAGCTTATCAACAGCCTTCAACGTTGAGAAACAATGGTATTCCATACTCGCAACGCAAGAGAAGGTGAAAGCTGTAAAACAGAAACGCGCGCTTTTAAACGATATTAAAAAGGTGGCGATTTATCTCTATAAGAACTATACTGCTGGGCGTGACACGAAAATGAGCGACCAATTACGCCTCGATGCAGAAGAGGAGCGATTGAAAGAACAAACGGAAAGTCTTGAAACCCAACTGACTTTACAAAAGCAGCAGTTTAACATCACGCTGCATCGGCAGCCAAATGCAGCTTTGTCCCTACCCGATTCCATTCCATTACGACAGATGCCCACCTTTAATTGGACAGAGATTGAACGAAACAATCCCAAACTCGCACAGTATTCAGCTATCCAAAAGGCGTTTAGATCACAAGAAGAGCAGACTAGAGCAAAAGGTATGCCCATGATAGGTGTGGGACTTCAATATATGCTCAATGGGAAAGTTGACATGCCAATGATGCCCAACATGAATGGAAAAGACATGGTGATGCCCATGGTGAGCGTCACAATCCCCATTTATCGCAAAAAGATTACGTCGGCTATTCATAGTGCACAACTCATGGAACGTAGCGCAGCCTACAATTATCAAAGTCAGTTGGATGCACTTCGAAGCACATATCTCAGTATTGAACAGCGTGCTGACGATATAAAACGCAAATTGAAGCTTTATGAGAGTGAGGTGAGCTTGCTCAACAGAACGCTCGGACTGATGCAAAAAGAATATGCTACGGGGACGACATCGCTCACCGATATTCTTCAAACGACACGCGAAAGCATCGACTACGACCTCTTAAAAGCCGAAGCCAATGCGCAATATAACACCATCACAGCAGAGGCTATCCAGCTCCTTGCACGCGATGTGAAGTAAAAGAATGTATAACCAAAAGAAGCAAAAGATGATAAAAGATTTCATAAAAAAACATATTCCGCTATCATTTGCCATCGCGCTGATGATAGGCCTCCTATTAGGGTGGCTCCTCTTCCGCACCACTCACACAACAGATATACACCAACATTCGGAAGGAAAAACGATGTACACCTGCTCCATGGACCCACAAGTGAGACAGGATCACCCAGGAAAATGCCCCATTTGTGGGATGGATCTTATCCCTGTCAACGATGAAAAGCAAAGCGCAACAACAACCGATTCCAATGCTATTGTGATGAGTGATGAGGCCGTGGCATTGGCAAATATCGAGACAGAGGTTGTTGGCAGCGGAGCAACAAACAAAGAAGTGCGCCTATTCGGAAAGATATTGCCCGACCAGCGCTTAGAACAAACGCAATCATCTTACGTGGAAGGGCGCATTGAGAAACTATTGATCAATGCGTCGGGCGACCGTGTTAGTCGTGGACAAGCACTGGCTGTTATTTATTCTCCGACACTATACGCCATTGAACAAGAACTGATTGCAGCACTGAACTTCCCTGCATCGCCCCAAAAGAAACCGCTGATTGACGCAGCTATTGAGAAGCTTAGACTGCTGAATATCACGCAAGCACAGATTAATCAACTGATGCATACACGCAAAGCCTCCCCCTACACCACGCTGAAGGCAAATACTTCGGGCACTGTGATTGAAAAGAATATCAATCAAGGTGACTATGTCAAACAAGGACAAGCATTGCTGAAGATTGCAAATCTCGGTAAGGTTTGGGCCATGTTCCAAGCATATGAAAGCGACTTACCATTTATTCATGTTGGTGAAAAGATTCACTTTACTACCGAAGCAATGCCTGGAAAAGTGTTCACGGGCAGCGTAAGTTTCGTAGATCCCATGATTGATTCTTCCAGTAGGACCGCTGGTGTGCGCGTAGAAATGAATAATACAAATGGATGGTTTAAGCCCGAAATGACCTTGACTGGCAACATTGTGGCTAATATGAAGCAATACCATGGTGAGATTGTCGTGCCGAAGAGTGCCGTGATGTGGACAGGAAAACGAAGTATCGTCTATGTAAAAGACACGGGAGAAACGCAACCTACTTTCAGATTACGACGTGTAACATTAGGTCCTTCGCTATCCAATGGCTATGTCATCACGGATGGTTTGGCTGAAGGCGAAGAGATTGTGACGAATGGAACCTTCGCTGTTGATGCCAGTGCACAGCTGGCTGGCAAAGAAAGTATGATGGATCAGTAACATTATTTTATTTATTTAATATAACAAGAAAATGAAAAAAGTGATTTTAACAATGCTTGCTGTTGCAGCCATGAGCACAACTATGCAGGCCAAAACAGTGAAAACAGAAATCCCTGTAAACGGGAAATGTAATGAAATGTGTAAGCCACGCATAGAAAAAGCCGCAAAAGCTGTTCCCGGAGTGTTGTCGGCTACATGGAATTTAAAAGCACAAAAGCTCACGCTTGTGTACGATAACACCAAGACTGACACGAAGAAAGTGCAGAAAGCGGTAGCTGCTTCAGGTCACGATAGCGGCAATATAAAAGCCTCACAAGCCACTTATAACAAACTCCCTGGATGCTGTAAATATCGTAAGTAAGTAGTAAATATCAAACCAACCAGCGAATAAAGGAACGATTATCATCACCCTCTATTCGATGGTTGGTCTGTTTTTATACAAACATTTACTATAAAATAAATACTAAATAAATAGGAATTACAACTAAGAATCAATGTTATGACAAGACATTCTACCCATTCCTCTACCCTATCAAAATGCAAACGACAAACTTTCATCATCCATTTCTTAGTTTAAAATGAATAACATCAAATTATCGTTTGCTGCATTTTACACGATAAAATGATTCAAATTATTCGGTAAAAAGGCTCCGTTTACCATGTAAAATAAAGCAGTTTACAGAATAATCTAACCAAAACTTAAAAACACACTGATTCACAACAACTTACCACGTGACTACAAACAACCTTATGTAAGGGCGAAATCAAACTTTATACCAACGCTTAATATAATCTCTACACTCTTCCATCAACCACTTTGGAGTGCTTGTTGCACCACAGATTCCTACGGTATTAGCTCCATGAAACCATTGCATATCAATCTCATCTGCACTTTCTATCTGATAACTATTGGGGTTTACAGTTAAACATTCCTTAAAAAGCACTTTCCCATTAGAGCTCTTTTTACCAGCAACGAAAATCACAACATCATGTCTACTTGCAAAACTTGCGATGTTAGGCATACGATTTGCCACCTGTCTGCATATCGTATCAAAGCTCTTAAACTCTGCATCTGGAGAAATATGTGACTGAATATAATCGATGATATGATGAAACTCATCCAAACTTTTCGTAGTCTGCGAATAGAGATATATGCTGCGATCGAAATCAAGCTTTTTCACATCATCAAACTTTTCGATTACAATCGCCTTGCTGTTGGTCTGCCCCACTAATCCCAGAACCTCTGCATGACCATTCTTTCCGAAAATAACAATCTGACGATTAGCATCCGTTTGCTGCACTAATTCATCTTCAACATCTTCGTATTGCCTCTTAATTCGTCTCTGAAGTTGCAATACAACAGGACATGTTGCATCAATAATCTCAATGTTATTCTTACGTGCTAATGCATAAGTTTCAGGCGGTTCACCATGTGCTCTCAGCAAAACCTTCACATTATGCAATTCTCTTAATTGCTCATGATTAATCGTAATAAGACCATTTTCATGGAGTCTTTCAACCTCCATGCTATTATGTACAATGTCGCCAAGACAGTAAAGGGTTCCCCCTTTGGCTAACTCTTCTTCGGCTTTCTTTATTGCTGTCGTTACCCCAAAGCAGAAACCACTGCCATTATCAATTTCAATCTGTAGCATTTACTTAACATATATTTTGATAACCACCTTTCCTTTGTCAGGATCATTGGTTATCATTAGGATTCTCAATGCCCGGTTTGGCTCTTTGATTTGATCGCGAACAGCCGTTATTTTAAGCTTCGCTTGCCCATTAGGAGCAATCTTTGTCTTATTCAAGGCTATCTCTAAACCATTAGAAAACATTTGTAAGTTGCGCACTTCAAGCGTTGAATGTCCTGTATTTGTAAGTTCAATTTCTCCCTTAATTCGCTTTCTTCCATTGAAGTTTCCAAGGTTAAGACTATCTGTAGACAGCTTTAACTTAGGAGCATTTGTTATTTGTTGGGCTGTCATTTGTTGGAAAGCAGGCAGCAAAATAGTTGAAACCTGAATCTGCTTTTGCTCAGAAACCTTATCACCTGGAGCAAAACCAAGATACACATTGGTTTGTGTTAGTCCAAAATCACGTAGCTTCCGAGAGTCAAGCGAAAGCGTTGCAGTTCCCGAATGATGAGGAGCGATACGTGAAGGAGACACTTCTGCCGTAAGATAATTAGGCAAATGCATGAACACAGGCTGTGCAATCTCATTAGAATTATTAAAGATATGAATCTTCATCGAAGGTTGATCGCCACGATTAACATCATCAAATTCAACCTCATTCACGTCAACCTTCAAATCACCAAGACTATAAGCATAGTTTCCTATGAAATCTTTTATCTCATTGACAACCACACCTTTCATTGTCAACATAACAGGTTCTTTACTTGCATTGCTATAAATAGCCACCTGCTTATAGAAGTTCCCGAGTGTTTGTGCATTGTAAATAGCGCTCACAGTAAACTCCTTTCCAGCGTTAACAACCTCCGGGAATGACACTGTTGTACATCCACAACTGGTCTTAACCTCCTTTATTCGTAAGGTCTTTAAGCCTTTATTCTTTAGTATAAACTCTGCTTTTACAGGCTGTTTGAAGAGTACTTGCCCTACATTTACAACCGGTTGATCAGCATTAATGCGTTGTGCTTGTGCAGAAAGTGTAGCACATAGCAACATGCTACCTATCAAGATATTACTTTTCATTATTCAATTTAATTGCTTTATCATGTCCACTAAACTCAGGACTATACGTGCATCGTGCAGTACAAATGCCACTCATATAAGCGCCTTCGCGGTCAATATAGTATTCTGTTTCTATCACATGAGTTCCTTTTGAAAGACAATCGAAGTAGTAATTTGTAGTGTAATCTCCCGGAGAATAATAGTATTGCCAGTTGAAACCACTCATTTGATCAACAGGTTCAAGGCATGCCGGGCGCTTATCTACAACCTCTACAAAGTCATAATCACGCTCTGCTTTAAGTGTAATGCGCACTCTTAGCTTGTCACCCACTTTGAATTTGTCTGTTGTTACAACCTTTCCATCGGCATCTATGAGCTGATGAGTCACACTAAGTTGGGTAGATTGTTGATTAACATCTTGAATATTCTGAACATATTCAGCATAAACAGCACCCCAACTAATATTGTTTGTAGTCTTTTCAGCTGTTAAAACACCAAACTGTTTACCTGTCTTTTCAGCCTCAACCATAGCACGTCCTACAGAAGTCTCTTTCGTTTTAAGCTCTGTACCATTAAGTTTCAACACCGTATTAACACCATAATTTGTAAGGCTTTCCTTTGTTTGTCCTTGCATAAAGGCATAAATAGCATTGACAGCATTAATCGGAGTATCCCAACTTTGGGTGCGTTTGCTTTGCAACAACCATCGTTGCATTTCACTAACTGTCTTTTTATCTTCAGGAGTTACCATCTTTATAGCTTCTATTGCAGCCACTTCAGTTGGTATTCGATAGTCAAACCAAGAATAAGAATCACGTTTTGTATCAAAATAACGGCCCATTTCATCCGTATAAACCATATATTGCTTAAGACTTTCAAGGTGTTCTTTCGCCAACTTCACATTACCATTACGCGCCAAAATAACGCTCATCATTGCCTTACCATATATAGTAAACAAGGCAGGACGTTTCTCTACAAGTCCTAAAAGATATTTATTATCAGGGTGATTCAGTCCTTCTTTGCGCATAGCACAAATGTAAAGATACTGCATATCTGCTTCAGAAGGTAGCAAATTATCATATTTCTTAGCCTCTATCTGTTCTAATGCTTCTTTTGATACCTCTTCTAATTTTTCCACACTATCTGTTGACTTAAATTCCATTATAAAGGCTCTCTTATTTTTATTCTTTGGCTCTACTGAAAAATCATATCTTCCTAAGCCACTTTCTATAT